>UMBT01074074.1_pt1 | contig 344732 bp, 304 predicted proteins | sample 1964001 | NCBI WGS metagenome assembly UMBT01 (sample SAMEA4835945, study PRJEB28245) | human gut metagenome | biome: gut microbiome; material: fecal sample | place: Denmark | collected 2008
TTTTATCACATTCTTTTTTGTCTATCAAATCGGGTATGGGGGCACAGTCACCGACACGAAAGCCTATGTCGGCCTACGATAGAGCGGCACAGTTCTCATCCTTCAATGCTCTTGAAGGCTATGAGGATATGGTCGGCGAGGAGGCCAGAGAGGTCGGACAGATGGAAACGCTGACAGAATCCGAGATGGAAGTGCTGAATCAGAAGATAAATCTCATAGCTGATGTACTAGAGGACGGACATTATCCAGTATTGAAGTTCACATACTTCCTGAATGACAGTATGAAGCAGGGCGGCTCCTATGTTACGATGACCGAGAGGGTAAGGAAGATAGATGTTGTCGGACGGAAGATTCAGCTGTTTAGGACTGTAGGAGCAAGCAAAAGCTATATGGAACTTGAGATGGACAAAATCAAGGATATATCTGGTGATTTGGTGGATTTTATAGAATAAGCCAAATACAATTGTAATCAGTTATAACCAGCATAATTTAGCTATACAAATTGGCTATTCGCCGCCAATACTACTGTAAGTATAATATCGTGTTCTGAACAAGTTTTTTCAAGCGCACAATGTGATTTACATGCTATCACATTGTGCGTTTTTTTGTATAAAGCAGTTCCGAAGTCCGTAAAATTGTACTCTGCACCGGTTGACAAAATTCATCTGCTGTGATATAATAGATTATGTATAAAAACACGATGGAGGTGAGCCTATGGCTGACATGAAAGTGCAGAAAATCAAATTGTTAAAAATTTGGGAGATACTGAACTGGAAGTCTGATGAGCAACACCCGCTCAGTACTCAGGATATCATTGTGGAGCTGAGTAAGCTTGGCATCAAATGTGATAGGCGCACCATTTATGGAGACATAGATGCGATGCAGAGTAATGGCTACTCTATTCTTAATCGCCGTCGTGGGCATGACATGGTTTATTGGGTTCAGGAACGAAAATTTGATTTGCCTGAATTGAAAATAATCATGGACGCAATACAGAACTCAAAGTTCATACCCAAAGATAAAACAGAAGAGCTTCTAAATAAGATTGCCTCCCTCGGAGGAAGTGAATCAACGCACTTATTGAAGAGAAACGCCGTCAGTTTTAATGTGGTAAAGCATTCAAATGCTGATATTTATAGAATCACAGAATGTCTTGAACGAGCTATTGAATGCGAGCATCGTGTAACATTTCGATATTTTGATTTGAATGCTTCAGGCGAGCGAGTTTATCGTCATGATAATCAGCTTTACAAAGAAGAACCGCTTGCCATGATTTGTGATGACGGCAATTATTATCTGATGTGTTATCATCCGGAGCCTGAGTACGAAAACAATGTAAAAGTGTTCAGGGTTGACCGGATAGCTGATATTTCTGAAACAGACGAGAGTGTTTCCAAAGATGCGAAGAAGGCTTCAAAAGCCATTACTAATTATCCAAAACAGGTCTTTAAAATGTATGGCGGTAAGATTCAGAAAGTTCGTCTTTCCTTTGATGAGAGTCTTATCGGTGTAATGTTTAATAAGTTTGGAGAGGAAATCAGCATTAGAAAGTCCGGCGCTAGGTTTACAGCATCTGTAGAAGTTCAGATCAGTCCCACTTTCTGGGGGTGGCTTACACAGTTTCCTAATCAGATGGAGATTGTATCTCCAGTTGATGTGAAGGAAGCATATACGACTTGGGTACGTTCTGCGATAAAACAGGAAGAATAAGAAGATTGGTGGTGAAAAATAATGTGGTGTGAAAACTGTCAGCATGAAACACACTTAGATGTTTGTGAACTGTGCGGAAGTAAAACAGAAGCAGTTGTTCCGACGGATGTATTCTGGTGTGCTGAATGCAAAACACCGATTATTCGTAACCGAAATGATGCAGATAAAGAACGATGCCCACTTTGTAATGGCAAGGCAAAGTACCTTGCGGCAGATATTCGTGTTGTTTTTCCAGAAGAACGGTTATTATTAGAGCTTATGCTTGATAAGCCGTTAGCATACAAGGACTGCTCCGTATGGGCGAATAATAGTCGTTATTATATTGATGGCAAATCCGTTTCATTGACATCAAAGATGTATTCAAAACATACTCCTGAATACTTATTATTAAAGTTGCAGGAATACCACGATCAGAATCAATATGATGTTTTCAACCAGTTTATAGAACGCTTTATACGCGCCAACTCCACTCGCTTTTACGAGATCGTAAACGAGGCTCATCAGTTCATACAGGAACAGGCTTCTAAATTTCCAATAGAGAACATAGTTCTTTCGTTTTCTGGAGGAAAGGATTCAACAGTAACTGCTGACTTAGTCACCAAAGCATTGCAAAATCCGAGCCTTGTTCATATATTCGGAAACACAACATTAGAGTTCCCGTTGACAATAGAATATGCAAATCGTTTTCGAGATAATCATCCTCTAGCGATTTTCAAGACCGCCAAGAATAATGAGCAAGACTTCATGTCGGTATGTGAGGATATAGGACCACCTGCTAGAATGATGCGCTGGTGCTGTTCAATGTTTAAAACTGGACCAATTACTCGTGTCCTAACAAGATATTACAGAGACACTAAAATTCTGACTTTTTACGGTATTCGGCGAGATGAATCAACGGCTCGAAGTAAGTATAATCGAGTTGAGGACGATGCGGAGTCAGTTAAAATTCAGAAACAGACCGTAGCAACCCCAATTTTTTATTGGAAAGATATTGATATCTGGCTGTACATTTTAACAGAGCAGATTGATTTCAATGAAGCGTATCGTCTCGGGTATGACCGCGTTGGATGCTGGTGCTGCCCAAATAATAATTTAAGAGCGCAATTCCTGTCCTCGATATATATGCCCGAGAAGTATAAGCGGTGGCGAGACTTTCTCATTCAGTTTGCCGTTCGAATCGGAAAACCCGACCCTGAAGTGTATGTCGATACTGGCAAATGGAAAGCAAGGCAAGGCGGAAATGGAGTCAAGGCAGCAGAAGATGTCAAGATACGGTTCACGAACTGTACTTCGGAAGAGCATGCTAAAATATATCGACTCAACAGACCGATGGATGATGAATTCTTGAACATGCTGACTCCTTTCGGCATTGTATCAAAAGAATTAGGACGCAAACTTGTTCACGAGGTCATAGTTCTTGATGCTCGTACAAATGTGCCGATTCTCTCCGTACAGCCTTTTCAGCAAGCGGACTATGAATTTTCAGTCAAAGTAAAAACGATGAATGTTGCAAGTCATGATGATTTGCAGCGAATGGTCGGTTATCAGGTAAGAAAATTCAATGCCTGCAGGAAGTGCTTGAAATGCGAATCTCTTTGCAGATTCGGGGCAATCTCCATTATTGGGGATTCTTATCACATTGACGAAACAAAATGCAAACGCTGTAAGATGTGTGTGACCGCAAAGTATCTTGATGGCGGATGCATGATGGATAAATACTTAAAAACCAAAGAAGGATCGAAGAAATGAAATTCAGAGCGCATGATACTTTTGCCATTCGTAAAGGTTGGCTGAATAAGGGGCTTCGTAATATTGAAAATGCTCCGGATGTTTTTATTAGCAAAGAAAAAAACCCAATGGATGTTCTTGGCATTGGTGCGAATATGGTGAAATCACTGCGTTACTGGCTCCAAGCAACTGGATTAACAGTAGAACCCAATTCAGGAAAGCGAAAACAATCTCTTACATCGATTGGCGAAATCATATATAACAACGATCCTTATTTTGAAGAAACGGGCTCTCTTTGGCTTGTTCACTATGGGCTCGCTACAAATTTTGAAGATGCCACTTCATGGTATCTTTTCTTTAATGAGTTCCAAATGCAGGAGTTTTCGGAAGACGATTTTTATAAATCACTTAGAAAGTTCATTACTATGCAGGACAGTGAAACCATGCCTAGTTCTAGAGCAATCAGTGATGATTTTAAATGTATTATTAACACCTATTATCCGGGTAAAAGGAACTCTAGTGATGATATTGATCCAGAGAATAATATCGAATGTCCATTGACTGAACTCGGACTAATCAGTTATGTTACAACAACACAAGGAAATCGTATTTATAGGAAATGCACACCCAAAAACGAGAATATTCCTGATTTAATCGCTTTATATGCGATTCTCAAGCAAATTGGTGAGCAGAAGGAAGTAAAGATCTCAGTCCTTCAAAATTCAACTAACAGTATTGGGAAAATCTTTTTGCTCGACACGCTTAGTCTGCTGCACATCCTTTATCAGCTTGAGGGTGCTGGATACATCAAGGTAGTGCGTACTGCCGGACTTGATGTAATTCGGATCTTGACTGATTTGACCCCAGAGGAATGTGTAAAACAATACTATAGTGAATTCTGCCGGTTTCCAGAATCATCCGGATATGCCCCAGAGGAATGTGTAAAACAATACTATAGTGAATTAAACGGAAACCAGAGGTAAAAGTATGCTGAAAGATATAATAAGTATAGCGTCAGGATTTCAATCATCTGTTAATATTGAATATGACTTTAATGATGAATCCAAGATCTCTGGATTTATTCCAACATCGTCAGCTTTGAGTGTGATCAACAGCATACTTGAAAATACAGATAATGGATGCATTGAACGAGCAAAAATATTGACCGGAGCATATGGAAGAGGCAAGTCACACATTGTGTTAGTTGCTCTTGCTGTACTCTACAACAAAGACGCGGATAAATTCAAAAAGCTTATCAAAAGGATTCGTAAACTCGACACCGAGAGTGCTCAGAGAATCGAAAACTACATATCCAGTAAAAAAAGGCTACTGCCTGTTATCATCAACGGAAACAGCGGCAATCTCTCACACTCGTTTTTACAGGCATTACAGCAGGCACTGCATAATTATGAGTTAGATGATATCATGCCCGAGACCCATTTCTCGGCTGCCGTTGAAACGATTGAACGTTGGAGAACAGATTATCCTGATACTTTTCAGAGATTTTCCTCGATACTAAACCTAGAAGTGGATCAATTTATCCGGAAATTGACCACAAATGATGAAGAAGCGTATCAGACATTCGCAGAGATGCATCCGCAACTAACAGCCGGAAGTATTTTTAATCCGTTTGTGAATGCAAATGTAGTTGATGTATTTGACAAGGTCAATACCGCTCTGAAGGCAAAGGGTTACAGCGGTATGTATGTCGTCTATGATGAATTTGGCAAGTATCTGGAGACAAGTATCTCCAGGACAACAGAAAGTGAAATGAAGCTGCTTCAAGATTTTGCAGAAAAATGCGACCGTGAATCAAGCCAGCAGTTGCATTTAATGCTCATTTGCCATAAGGATATTGCTAACTATATCGACGATGGTTTACCGAAAGACAAGGTCGATGGATGGCGCGGAATCTCTGGCCGTTTCGAGCATCTTGTACTGAGCAATAATTTTCATCAGATGTATGAGATTATTTCTTCTACGATAAACAAGAAAAAAGGATGGTCAGATTTTCAAAAGCAACACTCTGCGGTATTTACGGAGCTACTTCAGACAGCAGCGCAGGATAATTACCTTTCGGGCAAAGATGCTCTTGTAGTTAACGAATGCTATCCGCTTCATCCTATAACAACATTCTTACTTCCGCGTTTATCGGAGCGAATTGCCCAAAATGAAAGAACACTCTTTACTTTTCTCACATCTAATCAGAAGAATACACTAAAAGAGTTTGTATTGGGAGCTGAAGATGATTTCCCAATTGTTACTCCTGATCGGTTGTTTGATTACTTTGAGTTAGAGCTCAGAAAAGAACTCAAATCTTCTGAGTTGCACAAGATATACATCCTTGCTGCCCGTTTATTGAATCAGGTCAATGAAGATAGTCTGGATGCAAGAATTATCAAAACGATTGCGATCATTTATTGTGTTCAGCAGTTTGAGCGAATAGCTCCAACCATTGAAACGATTTGCAATATCTACTGCGTTTCATATGATCGAAAAGAAATCACTCAGAAAATAGATGAGTTGATCAACCAGAAGTATATTGTATATAGAAAGAACAGCACGAACTTCTTATGCTTGAAGGAATCCAGTGGAACTGATATCAATTATGTTCTTGATAATAAGGTATCTCAACTCCATGAGTCTTTTGATTTTGAGTCAGCACTGAATATCTGTGCAGGTAACAGTTTTCTCTATCCTGTCAAGCATAATGAAGAAAAGTGTATCACACGTTATTTTGAATTTAAATTTATTAGATACCAGAACTTGCGAAAAAACATGCTTCCTGAAACAAAAACAGGAGCAAGTGGATGTGTTTATGCAGTTATTTTTGAATCGGAAAATGATCTCAGGAAGGCATTAAAAGAAGCAAAATTCCAAATTCCCGATAATCGGAGCATTGTAATCGTTCCGACTGCATATAGCACCATCCGAGATGCAGTCTATCGTTATTTGGCAGCGAAAGAGCTGCGTGACAACTGTGGATATGAGGATTCTGTTCTACGTAGTGAGTTCGATATGATAATAGATGACCTCGAAACGGTTATCTTTCAATATATCGCTCAGTATACAAAACCTGAACTTGGACATGCGATTTATTATTATGGCTCAAACGAATATCATATTACTAGAAAATCAAAGTTGACAGAATTACTTTCTGATATATGCGACCAGGTGTATCCGCATACACCAATCGTAAACAATGAAAGTATCAACAAAGACAAACTTCCGGGTGTAGCCGTAACAAACCGCTCAAAACTGACAACTGCTATTTTAGAGAACGACGAGACGCAGCCGAATCTCGGACTTACCGGAACCGGTCAGGATGTTTCTTTCATGCGAAGCACTCTGATTCAAACAGGGGTGTTGCAGCAAAATGAGAGAAAAGCTTTGTTTTCAGCTGAAAACGCAGAGGAAAGTATTCGATATGTACTTGATGTGATTCGTGCATTCTTCCAATCAACCGCTACTGAAGGAGAACGCTCTCTAGGGGAACTCTATACTCAGCTTGTAGATCATCAACATGGTATCGGAATGAAGAAAGGCGCCATACCTGTCTATATTGCAGTTGTTCTCCATGAAATGAAGAAAGACTTGATTATTAAGTCTAACGGAGTAGAGGTGAAAATCAACTCCGACACTTTAAACAGCATAAATGAAAAGCCTGACATTTTCTCTGTCCTTATGGAAGACTGGGATCAGGATAAGAAAGACTATTTATCTGCTTTAGATGAGCTCTTTACGGACCATATCATTGAAAAAGAACGCGCACTGAATAGCTTTTCTTATATCGTGAGTGCTATGGATCGGTGGTATCTTGCTCTTCCTAAGTGCGCTAGAGAAATGCAGAGGAGATACGCTAATGATAAATCCATCTCAAAAAAGCATAAGGCATTCTTCCATCTGCTGAAAGCTGTCAAAAGCAATGCAAGAGACTATTTGATTATTCAACTTCCCAATGCTTTTGAAGAAACGCTTGCAAGTGAAACCGTTTCTGATCAGATTAAAAGCTGCAAGCAAGAACTTGATCAGGCGAAGGATGAGCTGATTAAGCGTGTTATCAAAGAAATCAGCAGTATTTTTGGAGCTACTGCAGGGATGTCTTTGAAGAACCTCCTTACTGAATGGTATGAGAGCTTATCAAAGAATACTACGCAGAATCTCTTTGCTAACAATGAAAATGCTGTATTAAAACTTATTTCAACAGTAACAAACGATGAGCACATGTTTGCAGAGAGGATAGCAAAAGCTGTTACTGGACTAAGAATTGATGATTGGAACAATTCTATTCTTGAACAGTTCATAACCTCTTTGCAGCAATTTAAAAACACGGTAGAAGACTTTGATTCGACTGCCGATCAGCGTCAAGACGTAAAAGGAAAGCAGTATAAGATTGTTACTGTTAACGAAAACGGTGAAGAAGAAATCAAGAGCTTTGATCGTGTAGAGTACAGCAGAAGAGCTGAATTGCTTTACAGAGATATTACTGGTGCAATTTCGGATATGGGACAGTCTATTTCCGAGCAAGAAAAAAGACAGGTTCTATTTGAGATTTTAGAGAGCCTGTGCTAATGTGAGGGATTAACGTGCAGGAACACATCGCTTATTTTGACAATGCAGCAACTTCATTTCCAAAGCCAAAGGCAGTCTATCAGGCTATGGATGATTGCGCTCGTAACTATGGTGTAAGTATGGGGCGAGGACAGCATTTGTTGTCCGCTAGAGCCTCTTTTGTTGCTGATGAAACAAGAGAATTACTATTGCGGCTTTTTCACTGCTCAAATAAAAAAATTGTATTTACAAATACAGCAACAGAAGCTCTTAATATAATACTGACTTCACAAATTATTCCAGATGGTGGTACTGTATATATTTCCCCATTTGAACATAATGCGGTTACTAGAACATTGCATCATCTATCTAAAGAGAAGAATATTAAGGTTATTCAGTTATTTGTCAATCAAGATACTCTCAGATATGACCTGAAAGCAATTCAATTGCAATTTCAGAAAGAACCGCCACACTGTGTTGTCATAAGTCATGCAAGCAATGTTACAGGGGCTGTAGCGCCGATTCATGACATTTTCTCGCTTGCTAAACATTTTAGTGCAGTTACTGTGGCGGATATGTGTCAAACAGCAGGGCTGATTGATACGGATATCAGCAGTTCCGATTTTGACTATGTGGTATTCGCTGGTCACAAAACGCTCTATGGTCCACTCGGTATTTCTGGTTTTATCTGTCAGTATCCTGAGCAGCTTCCTCCTTTGATTTATGGAGGAACAGGAATTGAATCCGCTAATCAGGAAATGCCAGTTTCTTCGCCTGAGCGCTTTGAAGCAGGAAGTCACAGTTCCATTGCTATCGCAGGCCTTAATGCTTCTTTAAAATGGCTTCTTGAAACAGGTATCCCCAATATCTACGACCGGGAGCAAGAAAACAAAAGACGCTTAATAGACCTTTTAACTCAGTACGACAATATACGTATATTACACGCCGAAAAGCAGATAGGCTTAGTTTCTTGCTTATTTGATCGGTATAGCAGCGATGAGATTGGACAGGTTCTGAGTGAACAACATATCGCATTTCGCAGCGGACTGCATTGCGCTCCTTACGCGCATCGATTTATTAATACATTCCCTGCTGGAACGGTTCGATTCAGTGTGGGGTATTTTAACTCGGATGAAGACTTTAGTATGTTGGATCATGCATTACAATATATATATGAGAATAGTTAGGCGGTGAAATTATGAGTTTCCTGGATCTCACCCTCAAGCCTGAATATAGATCACGGCTTGATGATGTAGTTAATGATTTTTACACTCCTGTATTAAATGAAGCAGTAATGTATAAACGTGCAGTTGGCTTTTTTTCCTCATCTGCTCTGTCCGCAATTGCACTTGGTATCAAGGGATTATTAAAGAATGACGGCCAAATTCAAATAATAGCTTCGCCACGATTATCTGAAGAAGATATTACAGCTATAAATGAAGGGCTAAGAAAAAAAGATGAAGTTATTAAAGAAGCACTTCTTAGAGAATTACAAGAGCCTAAGGGAAGATTTGAAGAGCTACGCCTTAATCTCCTTTGTAATCTAATCGCAGCGGGGAAACTCGAAATTAGAATTGCATTTATGGATGAAGAGGGAGAGATTGGCTTATTTCACGAGAAACTAGGCTTAATGATTGATGAGGAAGATAATGTTATTGCATTCTCCGGATCAATGAATGAAAGCGAAACTGCCTTTAAGATAAATTATGAAGCGTTTGATGTTTTCACTTCATGGAGCCATGATGCAGATCGTGTTCTTAGTAAACAATCGGCATTTACTGCTATGTGGAACGATTATGAGCCTGGTATAAAAGTAATGAGTTTCCCTGAGATTTCAGAAGAATTATTGACAAGATATCGCCGTACAGATACGATAAAGTCTGCTATAGAGGAATTCAACGCCCCAGTAGTTAACGATTTATCTCTTAATGTAGAAGGTCCTCACGTTCCGCCTACGGTTCAAATGCGCTCTTATCAAGAAAAAGCTATTCTAAACTGGGAACAGCATAATTATCAGGGAATATTTGATATGGCTACAGGCGCAGGAAAGACATATACTGCTCTTGCCGCAATTGCTCATTTATATAAAGCAAAAGAAAGAAATCTTGCCGTTATAATTATTTGCCCATATCAACATCTCGTGGAACAGTGGAAAGACGATGTTGAAGCTTTTGGCATGAAACCGATAATTTGCTATTCAGCATCTTCTCAAAAAAACTGGCGAGATCGTCTCAAGAATGCGGTTACAAGTTTCAATCTTGGTGTAAAAAAACACTTTTGCATGCTTTGTACTAATGCAACATTTTCTTTAGACGACGTTCAGCAACAGATGATAAAACTTCAAGGAAACATTGTTATTGTCGTTGATGAAGCCCATAATTTTGGTGCTGAGAAACTAAGTCGCTCCCTGCTTCAGCATTTCCCATATCGTTTGGCTTTATCTGCAACCATTGATCGTCACGGTGATCCGGAAGGAACGCAAAAGCTATACGATTATTTTGGAGAGAAGTGTATAACATATACACTCCAAGAAGCAATTGATAGTCATATGTTGACACCATATTATTATCACCCTTCTGTTGTTGCTCTTAATGAAACTGAACTTCAAGAATATATGGACTTGACTGTGAAAATCAGAAAAAACAGTCATGTTCTATCTGATGGCAAAATTGAACTAAGCGAATATGCTAAAATGCTGTTAATCAAACGCGCCCGTCTCGTTGCAGGTGCGAACGGTAAATTGGAAGCTTTACGCAATGATATTCAGGAATACATAGATCAATCACATATTTTAGTATACTGTGGGGCAACTACTCTTCATGATGCAGACTATAGTGAAAAACACCCTTCTCAAGATGAAGCAAAACAAATTGACATAGTCGTTGATATGTTAGGTAATCAGCTTGGTATGAGAGTAAGTAAATTCACATCTGAAGAAAAGAGCGATGAACGCGAACGAATTAAGGAAGAATTTGCGGAAGGAAAACATTTACAAGCATTAGTAGCTATTCGATGCTTAGATGAAGGTGTTAATATTCCTAACATCAGTACGGCATTTATTCTGGCGAGCAGCACTAACCCAAAGGAATATGTTCAAAGACGCGGCCGAGTCTTAAGAAATTCACCTGGAAAACAGTACGCTCATATTTACGACTATATAACCCTTCCGATTCCGCTCGATTGTGTTTCACAATATGATGCAGAGACAATTGAAGGGGTTCAATCATTAGCAAAGCGTGAGATTTCTCGTATGGTTGATTTTTCTTCTATTGCAGAGAACCCATATGAATCAGATCAACTTATAAGTGAAATCCGACAAGCTTACGACATTATTCCCGAAATGGAGGATGAATATGATGAAGTCTAACCCGCAGGAACTTGATGAAAAGCGCTTAAGTGCAATGAAGGTCAAAATTCTCGAAGCGGAGATGAAAAATCTCAAAACCAGAGAAAAAAACAATGACCAGATGGTGGAAACGATTACAAAAATAATCAGCAACGAAGCTGGAAAAAAGTATTAAGGAGAACGCCATGTTAATAAAAACTTTGCGAATGGAGAATTTTCGTCAATTCAAAGGCACTACTAATGTTTCCTTCTCTGTTGATCCAAAGCAGAATGTTACTGTTATACTTGGAGACAATACTTTCGGTAAAACAACACTTCTACAAGCATTCAATTGGTGCTTCTACGGTATAGCAAAATTTGATCATAATCCGGATATGCTGTTGAATCTGGAGATTGCATCCGAAATGCGTGAAGGAGACAAGCGGATAGTTGAAGTGGAAATCACTGTTATTCATCAAGATGTTGAGTACGTCATTTCCCGTACCCAGAACTACTACTTTGAAAGAGGAAAGGCTGTTGGAGAAAGAGAAGCATTAGCCAAAGTATCATATAAGCAGGAAAATGGCGAGATGGAGCCAATTAAGGCATCACAAGTAAAAAACATGATAAACACAATTCTCCCAGAGGATCTTTCAACATATTTCTTCTTTGATACAGAACGTGTTAGTAGCATTAGCACTCGTAAGGATGTTGCAGAAGCTGTTAAAGGGTTATTAGGTCTTGCGCCAATTGACAATGCAGTACATCATCTTGGAGATAGAACCAAGAAAACTTCTGTAATTGGTCGCCTTTATGGGAGCATGGATTTGGATGGTGATTCTCGAGCACAAGATGCGCTAAATCGCATTCGGATTGCAAGAGAAAAAAGAGACGCTATTTCCGCCCAAATTGAGGAGTGTAATTCTCAGATAAACAGCTACGAAGCAAAGAAGGATCAGTTAGAAACAATTCTCCGAGATAATGAAGAATCTGCTAGACTCCAGCGTGAAAAGGAAAAACTCGAAAAGTTGCTTATTGCTGAAAAATCTAATCTCGATGAGAAAATCGCATTATTCTTTAAAGAGTTTAGTAATGGAGCATTAGCGTTTTTCTCTCAATCGCTTGTTAGAAGAACTAGCGAATTTTTGAAAGAGGTAAAGGTAGATGACAAGGGCGTCGTTGACTTAACCGCCCCAACCATTCTTGAACTTCTAAGACGAGGTAGATGTATATGCGGTGCGGAAATAACTGAAGGAAATGATGCTTACTGTCATCTTAAGGAAGAATTAGCGTATGTTCCGCCTGAGAATATCGGAAATACTGTTCGACACTATCGAGATAAGCTTTCTAATTTTTCAAGATCAGCTGATACAACATATGACAGTATTACCAATAGATATGCAGAAATCCACAGACTTATGGATCGCATTCAGGATATGGAAGATGATTTGCAGAGAATCAGTGAAAGCATAAAAGATACTGAAAACATGGCTCAATACGAAGCAGATCTTCTTGATACCAAAAAGAGGCTCCGTGAACTAAACGCTAAGAAAGAAAGACTCATTCGTGATGATGGCTCATACAAGCAAACCATAGATAGTTGTCAAAAACTCTATGATAGCTTGGTGGCTGTATCCGGAAAAAACAAGCAGATTATGGAATTGATTTCTTATGCAGAGTCAGTGAGAGAATGGTTTGCGACAACATATAAAGAAAAGGAACATGATATCAGAGAACAGCTAGAAGATAAAGTTAATGATATATTTGAGCGTATGTATCATGGACATCGTAGAGTTGCCATTGACATGAGATATCAAGTTTCTCTCTTAACTACTATTGCGGACAAGGAAGTTGCTGCAGGAGAATCAGAAGGTTCAAATCGCGTTAAGAACTTTGCTTTTATAGCAGGTCTTGTTGCACTTGCAAAAGAAAAAATTATAGCTGACAGCGGTGAGGCTGGTATACCAATTCCAACTGAACCATATCCACTCGTCATGGACGCTCCTTTTTCTAATGCTGACGAAACACATACTGCGAATATCTCGAAAGTACTTCCAGAGGTAGCGGAGCAAGTTATCATGTTTGTTATGCAGAAGGATTGGAATTATGCGCAGCCGGTTATGGCAAATAAAATTGGGGCCACCTACCACCTGCAGAAGCAGTCCGAAACTTATACCGTCTTGAATTAAGGAGGGCTAGATATGTTTGATAGAGACTATACAATAACAGGAAAACATGCAACTTTTCTGAAGTTTCTGGCGGTAAAGAACTCAAAAGAAGATGAGGCAGATGTTCCCAAGAGCTCAGCGAAGCTTCTAGAGCGGTATATTGATGTTTATATGAATGCAGCTGTATGGGGCATTTTGTATTCCAAACGAGCACCAAAAGATACAGACTCAAAAGATCGTGCCAGAATATATGCGGATGCTTATTCAGCAGAACATGCAAACTGTGAATTTCTTTATCGTTTAGTAATGTTGTTAGATGAAAGTGTTGAGCTAACGCCTTCAGAGCGTGTTGATCGCGCATTTCGCTATGATTCGGATGAAAGCAAAAAGGAAGAAGCTCAACAGTGCATGGAGTTGTTTCACGAGTATGTTCGTGGTGGGCTTGAATTAATGTATGAGCAGTTTACGGATGGATGTATTAATAGAATTGATTATATGGAACGAGTCTACGAAGTAATGACTACTTTTAAGCGAGAATATGAGGGTTTCTCCTATGATGAAGCCTTAGCAAAACTTATGAAATGACCCCAAAGGAAGTGGTGGTGAAATGATCTTTGACAATGAACTATTCTATGAACGCATACTAGAATTGTGCCGTGTTGCTGGGATCACCACTACTTCCTTTCCATTAACACACAATCAATCTCCAAAACAAGTTGTATACATAGAATCAGAGAAAGATATATTATTAACAGCATATCAAAGAAAGCAGTTAGCTTCTATAGAGTATGTATCCCATTTATTTGATATTCCATCAGATGCATTCGATGATACAACGGAAAAGAATAAGATTTCATTTTATTCTGTCGTTCTTTCATCGACACTTTCTGAGCGAAGTCAGCTGGCAGCTGATACACATGCTTTTTTGCACACTTCGTTCGGAAGTGAAGTTTCTATTGTTTTCTATAAACATGATGATTATACAATGCTATCAATGAGTGGTTTTGGTCATCAGAGTATTCTTTCTGACTGGTTTAGTTTGTATGATGAACTCGATGATTTATTATATAAACTTGATATTTCTAATTTTAGTATCAAATCTAGCAAAGCTTTTTATATTGATTTTGTCTATAACTGTGCGCGTTGGTATTACACACATCCATATAGCTATGACTATGCAGCTTTAGAATTATTTCCTGTTGATTACTTTAAAGAGAATGACATTCATGATATCGAGCAAGAGCAACTAGAAGAGTTAATCCGTCAGATTAAGAATAGAGCAGTAATAGAATATGGTGACGACTATGTTGATCAGGATGACATTACAGTTACAGTTACAAGTGATTACAATCTTGATTTGGAGCTCTTACTTCTCGATATTGATGATGAAGCGCAAGAACAAAATCCTTTTGGTGAAGACCCATATGAAGATGATTATCCAGAAGATGATCTTGATGAGTATGAATACGCGGACATAGATTCAGAACTGTTTAATGATCCTATTCTTTTAATGAAATGGCTAGAAAAGCAAGATAAACAAGGATGATAAAAATGCTTGAAAACAATAATACGGAGGAATTTCATCATGATCACCATTAAGCAGATCAGTATTACTGATTTATCTACTGATGCCATCGTAAATGCAGCAAATGAGCATCTTCAAGCTGGAGGTGGCGTATGCGGTGCAATTTTCAGCGCAGCTGGATATGATAAACTACAAGCAGCTTGTGATGTCTTCAAGCACTGCGATACAGGTTCCGCTGTCATTACTAGTGGCTTTGACCTTAAGGCGAAATATATCATCCATGCTGTCGGTCCGATCTGGCGCGGTGGTCAGAATGGAGAGCCGCAAGCACTATACAATGCCTATAAACGTTCTCTGGAGCTTGCTACTGAAAACGGGTGCCATTCTATCGGATTTCCATTAATCTCTGCCGGAATCTACGGCTACCCGCTTGAAGATGCATGGAGACAAGCTATCCATGCATGCAGGGACTTCGAGAATAGTTCAACTCATAGCATAGAGATAATTTTTGCAGTATTAGATAAACGAATCATTGACACTGGTATTGAGATTTTGAACGAATTGAATTCTTCAAGCAGCAGCCTTTTATTCGAGAACCTTTTAATATCCGGTCGTCAGGTTGAAGCAGTATTCTTTCATCTACCAAATGAACTCTATGGTTTTCTGAGCAATTGGTATATGTCGCCGTTTGATCTTGACGGTGTTCATTATTCCTCGATGGAGCAGTATATCATGTATCAGAAGTGTGTTCTCTTCGGCGACCAAGCCACAGCAAAGAAAGTGTTGCTGACTGATGATCCTTCGGAACAGCAAAAGCTCGGCAAACTCTGCACCGGTTATATCAATGGTGTTTGGGCTGGCGCAAGACAAGCAATCGCGATGCGCGGACTGCTTGCAAAGTTCAATCAGAACGCTGATTTGAGAGAACGACTTATCAATACAAAGGAAGCCTATCTCGTTGAGTGCGCTCACAGTGATAAAATCTGGGCTTGTGGTATCCGTTTGAATGAATCGGAACGCTTTGATGCAACTAAATGGACTGGACAGAATATCCTCGGCTTTGCTTTGATGGCGGTTCGAGAAATTATCCAAGAGAACCATGAAGTAAATAATACCAGAAGTATCGACAAATTCCATGGCTGTCTTATTGGCGGAGCTGCTGGTGACGCATTGGGCTATGCGGTAGAATTCATGCATGAGAACCAGATTATCTCCAAATATGGAAATGACGGAATCACAGAGTATGAACTAAAAAATGGTGTCGCTGAGATTTCTGATGATACGCAAATGACTTTGTTTACAGCAAATGGTCTGCTCTTTGGTACTACGCGTGGAATGACAAGAGGTATCATGGGCGACTATGAAAGCTATATCCAGATCATGTATCAAAACTGGTATAGGACGCAAAAAGAGACTTACCCAATTCAGGAAGATTATCTTTGTTCATGGCTAATGAATATCCCAGCGCTATTTAGTCGCCGTGCTCCAGGTAACACTTGTCTCTCTGCGATCAAGCAAGGAGCAGAAGGATCAACCGTTCATCCAATCAACGATAGTAAAGGCTGCGGCGGAGTAATGCGCGTTGCACCTATTGGTTTGTATTTTGTCAATAAACATCAGCAATTTGAAATGTCAGATAAACTCGGTGCAGAGGCGGCGGCATTGACACACGGGCATGATCTTGGTTTTATTCCGGCAGCAGCATTAGTTCATATTATTAGAGCGTTATTAGAAGAAAGAATTTCTCTGAAAGATGCTGTGAAGGACGCAATTGATGCTATGAGAAAACTGTTTCCTGATGCGAAACACATTAATGAGTTTACGGCAATCATGGAAAAATCAATCATGCTTTCCGATACAGCATCCGATGACCTGAATGCCATTCACCAATTGGGAGAAGGCTGGGTTGCCGAAGAAACATTAGCAATCGCTGTTTATTGTGCTTTGAAATACGAGCGAGATTTTGACAAGGCTATCCGCGTAGCGGTTAATCATAATGGCGACAGTGATTCTACTGGCGCAGTCTGCGGCAATATACTTGGAGCGTATCTTGGCTATGATGCGATTCCTCAGAAATACAAGGAGCATCTGGAATTGCATGATATTATCATAGAAATAGCAGATGATCTGTATAATGACTGTCGGATCAGTGAATATGATTCAAACCGCGATGAAGTGTGGGAAAGCAAGTACATATACGCTACTTATCCCGGTGGGAAACGTTAAGGTACTGTATCTACGGAGGTGAGTTCAATGAAACCAAAACTTTTCTTGATTGCCGCACTCTGCTTGTCCCTGACAGCTTGCGGAATGGACTCAAGCACTACTCCTGCGCAGCAGCCGACCGATCAGGTAACAGAGCAGACAACGCCTGCTGAAAGTGTATGCAGAGCAACTATCACAGAGATTAACGGTAATACGGTCACTGTTACCCCTGTGGACGGCTCATGGGAACTCAGCTCGGCAGATAAGTTTACGCTATCAGCATCTCTGCTTGACGAAGGAGTAACTCCGGCTGTTGGCATGACACTCGAAATCACCTATGATGGTAATATTCTGGAAATCTATCCTGCTATGTTCGGAAACATTCAGAAGGTCACTGTCGTTTCTGAGCCAGCCACAGCTTCTCTCTCAAACAAGGGAACGCTGATGAACGATCTTGAATATGAGATTGCTAAGGGAGATTCCTATAATTCAAAGTATAAGCAGCGTGGATACTGCGTTGATGTCGTAGACGGCAAGTATCAGTACACGATCTGCAGCGGAGAGCGTTCCACCGGCGGATATGGAATCAAGGTCACTGGCCTTGACTGCTTAGATTGCGGTACGGTGATCGTGACCGTAGAGGAAACAGCTCCGGCACAAGATGAAACTGTTACGGAAGCGTTTACTTATCCGAACTGCGCAATTACATTCTCACATGAGCCGCCTGACGGAATAATAATCAAGAACTCTTCCGATTTTGAATATGAATGCCTGGGTATTCTTACTTCCACCCAGGATCTAAAAACACCACGTTATTCTCTTCCACGCAGAGCAATCATGGTCAACGGAACACTGTATGTTGATACTGGCTATGTTTCCAGCCTTGTGCGCTGCGGCATGCTTGATGGAACGATTGAAAAAGTTATCGACAGCAGTGAGATACCGGACGAGGACGGCGAAGCAAACTTCAATGCAGAAGGCTGGCAGTACGGTTTTGAGAAGGATACCCTCGATGTCCAGATTGGTAATGAATTCTGCATTTTCGCTGCAGAAGGTTCATATACAGCTGAAGATGGCTATATTCCGGAAGGTGTTATGCATTTCATGGCGACTGTTGACGAGGTAACGGACGATGGCTTTGTCATCGTGAAAACAGATACCCCGTCCGAACGATTCCCGCAGATCAAGAAAGATGTCAGATACAGGCTCAGCATGGAAGCCTATGATCCCGGTATCTATAACGGTGAACTCGCACCTGGAAATGTGCTCATTGTAGCATGCAAAGGCAATTTCGAGGGAGAGGATCCCGTGACAATCACCGATGTATACAGCTTTTCGCCTGTTGGCAGCAGTCCTTGTCAGCCGTATGATGCGAGCAAATAATAATCAGATAAAACTATAAAGGAGCGTTATTAGTATGAAAAGAATCGACATTGGAACAATTGTTGTTGATGACAATAATAATCAATACAGCATTATTGATGAAGTTGGAAGTGGGGGCTTTTCTCGTGTATATAAAGCAACGTGTAATGGTGGATTTTACGGAATCAAAGTATTGGATCATTTCGATTCAAAAAGCATCTATAGTTTAAAAAATGAGTTTGACATTGCAAGTAGGGTGGCGTCAGATCACGCTATAAAGTATTATTATTTGAATGAGCATGGTCATAATGACTATCCATGCTTTATTGTCATGGAATTTGCAGATGGTGGGAGTTTAGAAGATGAACTTAAAACTTTAGAGCGAATAGGAGCTTCGTATCCATCAGAAAAGCTTTTTGACATTTATATTCAGTTAATTGACGGAATGATTGATATTTGTCAAGAAGCAGTTCATAGAGATATAAAGCCCGCTAACATCTTAAAATCTAATGGAAAATATAAAATTAGTGATTATGGCTTGTCTAAGTATATTAATGAGGCAACAAGATCGGCATCGAAAACCATGAAAGGGTATGGTACAAAAGAGTACTACGCACCAGAATTGTGGGCTAATCCCGGTGAGCATGGTTTAAATAATATTCAAGTGGATATTTATGCAATGGGGATTGTGTTCTATCAGATTGCAAATAATAGGTATCCTTACAATGATACTGGAGACTACAGAACGATGCATATGACTGCGGCAATTAATCCGTTTAATTCTAATGTTGATACAGTTTTTCAGAATCTCATAAATAAAATGATGGCTAAATCTACAACCGAACGTTTTAAATCATGGGAAGAAATAAAAAAATTCCTATCTGAATCTGATGCCGGAAAATGCGGTTCAAGAGATGCATTTGTAGACTTATTATTAAAGGATTCGGCTATGAGAAAGCAATCAATAGATTCCAAAGTTGCAAAACAAACGAAGGAAGAAAACGAAAGGATTGAAGCGTTCAGAAGACTTATCAGCCTGATTCAATCGAAAATTTACAATCCATTAATGCAGATTGTTGATAGCTTCAATCGAAATACTGCAAACGGTAAACTGAAATTAAGTAATATAGAAATAAACGATGAAGAGGAGACATTTTCTTTTCAGTACACAGTTGAACCTCTTTCAGAAGACGAAGACGAACGAGAAATTAGCTTTTGTTTTATGACAACTCCAATAGAAGAAACGCAGCCTCTTAGAGTGATTCCTACAACAGTGTATTATGATGAAGATGATAAAAACGAATTGCTTAACAATATTATTAATCCAAATCCACGAATTATCGAATACAAATACTTGAAAAGTAAGATATTGCTTTGGGGAGTAATTCAAGCAGACTGTGGGGTTGGTATAAATGTTGCTATTCTTGATAATCCAGCTGATCCTCTTTATGGAATTTTAAAAGTGTTCTTGCGAGTTCCTAATATTCATGGATGGAATTATTGGATTCCTATAGAAACAAAGGAACAATTAAAATCCGTTTGTCCTTATTTTCGCGAATATAATTACAGTACAAAAGTCGAAGACTTTGAATTTAACGTAATAAAGACACTTATACAGTTCAATATAACTTTTTCTTATGGTCAAATAAAAGATCCGAATGGTAATGGATTAATAGCGAAATTGTATTAAGAATGGCATAACATAATAATTCTAGTGCAGAGCTATTTTACACACAGCAAGCGTTAAGTAAGTATAATTATGAGTCTACATTTGTGAAGACATGGATTTCTTCCCTCCAACTACATAAGGTCGGGTGCTTTTAGTAAGTCAAAGCGCACTGTATCTCCGAGAGACACTGGACTTGTTTCCGAGAACGGTGAAAATCCATTCCACGATAATCTCATCATTTCTACATAAGAGAAAAAGTGCCGAATTTTCGGCACTTTTCTTATGCTCTTTATTTTTTCCTTGACATCAAAACTACGCACTCAACGTGTCCCGTTCTGGGGAACAGATCCACCGCCTGAACCTTCTGGGCGTGGTATCCCATCTTGTCCAGCAGTGCACAGTCCCGGGCGGCAGTGGCAGGATTACAGGAGATCATCACAATGCGCTGGGGTGCCATGCGGCACACTGCCTCCAGAGTCTGGGCATCACAGCCCTTTCGGGGCGGATCCAGCACAATCACATCCGGATGCTCTCCACGCTGGGCAAGCTGCTGTGCCCACTGAGCTGCATCTCCCACATGAAAGTCGGCGTTTTCAATGCGATTCTCCCGGGCATTCCGGATGGCATTTTCCACCGCCTGGGGGATCACCTCTACCCCGGTCAGGTGCTTCACCCCATCCGCCACGGACAAGCCGATGGTACCGGTGCCACAGTACAGATCCAGCAAAGACTGGCTGCCGTCCAGCTGCGCAAATTCCCGGGCAATGCCATACAGCCGCTCCGCCTGGGCAGTGTTCACCTGGTAAAAGGCATGGGGGGACAGCTCCACCCGGATGCCGCACATGGTATCCCGGATCTCCGCCTGCCCCAGCAGGGTTTCCGTCCGCTTACCCAAAATCACGTTGGTGCGTACCGGATTCACATTCATGCAGATACTGGTCAATTGCGGAAACCGGTGTTGCAGTTGCTGACTTAAGGGCATCAACTGTTCCCTTGCCGGACGGGTCACCACAAAGCAAAGCATGACTTCCCCGGAATGATACCCCTGCCGCAGGTACAGATGCCGCAGCAAGCCCGTCCCCCTCTGCTCGTCATAGGGCTGGAGCCCCTGCTGCCGGATGTGTTCCAGTGCTGCCTCCAGGATCTCACTGAACAAGGGCGGCTGCAAAGCACAATGGGTATAGGGAACGATCCGGTGGCTCCGCTTGGCATAAAAGCCGCAGACAGCCTGTCCGTTCTGCATGCCAACCGGGTACTGTGCCTTGTTCCGGTATCCCGTCGGCGTATCACAGCCCAGAATGGGCAAAAAAACAGGGTGCAGTCCGCCGATCCGGACAAACGCATCCTCCACCACCTGCTGTTTGACGGCGCATTCCGCCTGGTAGGTCATATGCCGGAAGGCGCATCCGCCGCAGGATGCATAAACCGGGCAATCCGGCTGAATCCGATCCAGGGAAGGCTCCTCCAGCTGTTCGATGATGCCGAAGGCGTAGGTGGGCATGGCCTTGACGATTCTGCATTGCAGCTTGTCCCCAACGGCAGTCCGGGGGACGAACACCGCCTCCCCTTCGATCCTGCCGACCCCATTGCCCTCCGCCGTCATGCCGGTAATGGTCAGGGGTACAATTTCATTTTTCTTTCTCATGTCAGCGGCGCTCCACAATCTGCACAATAGGTGCTGTCTGATCGGTTTTGCCCGGCACAAAAAGGACAGGTCACGGTGCTGCCCTCTCCCAGTCCGGCACAAAGCTCTTCCAATTCCCTGCGCTTCCGGGTAATCTGCTCCACCAGAGATGCCGTATCCGGCTCCCGGCTGCGAACCAGGGCAAAATAGCTGGCTCTGCCCAGTTCCTCATACAGACCATTGAGTCGGTTCAGACACTTAGCCCGTTCCAGCCGAAGCCGGGAATAGGCAATGGCACTGCCGGTCTTTTCTGCGGCGGCATCGAACACTTTTCGGAGATCGCTCCAGGCATCATACTCCATAGTCGGCTCCTTCCATGATACGGCGGATTTGCTCCTTCTTCTCCATCAGGGCATCAAACTGCCCGATGTACTCATAAGGAAATTTGTAATTCCGGATCCGGGTGATCTTCCCCTCCGGGCATACGAGCTTGGTGGACGCACCACAGCCTGCTCCAAAAATGGTCTGGGTCTCATCCATAATCAGAATATTGTACAAGCTTTCGTATCCGGGCTTTGCATAGCCCACGTTTTCCAGATTCTCCAGGGTATTCTTCTGACGATACAAATAGTAGGGCTGATAGCCCTGGGCAGGCAGACGGCTACTGCTGTAATCCACCATGGCAGCGGCAGGATTTGCAATCTGCCGTTCTCCCTGGGCATACAGATCCGCCGCCCGCTTCAGAGTCAGGGTATGTACCGTGACGCTTTCCGGCTCCAGGGCAATGACCCGATCCAGGGTATTCCGGAAGCTGTCCGGGGTATCCTGGGGCAGTCCGGCGATCAGATCCATATTGATATTGTCAAAGCCCATGGAACGGGCAAGCAGAAAGGCATCCACTGCCTGCTGCGCCGTATGCTTTCTGCCAATGGCACGGAGCACCGCATCGTTCAGAGTCTGGGGATTGATGGAAATCCGGCCAGCCCCATACCGGCGGATCACTTCCAGCTTCTCCCGGGTGATGGTGTCCGCTCTCCCCGCTTCTACAGTATATTCCCGGATCCCATCCAGGTGCATGCTGCTTTGCAGGGTATCCATGATCTGTGCCAGCTGCTGCGCAGAAATGGCAGTCGGCGTACCGCCGCCGATGTACACCGTGTCCAGCTTCAGATGCAGTGCCCGGATCAGTTCCCCGTAGATCCGGATCTCCCGGCACAGGCAGTCCACATAGGCTGGGATCAGTTCTCCGGCTTCGGCAATGGAATGGGACACAAAGGAGCAGTAGCTGCATCGGCTGGGGCAGAAGGGAATGGAAATGTACAGACTGATGGCATCCGGGGCAAGTCCCTGCAACAGGGGCAGCTGCACCCGGGCAGTTGCCTTTGCCAGCGCCAGCTTTTTCTCTGACACCAGATAGGTCTGCTGCATATGCGCCGCAGCCTGCTCCAGGGTACTGCCCTGCTCTACGGCAGCGGTCAGCATCCGCACCGGTCGGATGCCGGTCAGCATGCCCCAGGGAGGTGTCACGCCGGTGGCTTCCGTCAGATGGGCATACAGCGTCCGGCACAGGGTATGCTCGGCGGCATGCTTGTCCCCATCCGGAGACAGGGAGGCTTCCCTAAGCCGGCGCACGCCGGACAGGCTGGTCTCCACCAGGATTCGATCTTCTGTAAAGACCGTGCGGATAAAATCCCCTGCACAGGGGGCATCCTCCGTACAGAATGCAAAGCGCATTGCCGGGAAAAACAGCTTGACCGTGGCTTCGGTTTCATATTTAAAGTCGTGACCGATGAGAAAAATAGTCATATCAGGTATAATCCCGCAGATACGGGTTGTGCTCCTTTTCGTAATCCAGGGTGGAGGCGCCGTTGTGTCCCGGATAGATCAGCAGATCCCCGGTCAGACCGTTGAGCCGGGTCAGGGATTTGCGCATCTGGGGCATACTGCCGCCGGGAAAGTCGGTTCTGCCGATGGATTGGCGGAACAGGGTATCTCCGCTGAGCAGAAGCCCGTTGCCCAGGTAACAGACGCTGCCGGGGGTATGTCCGGGCGTATGCAGCACGGTGAGCTCCACATCATCCAGCCGGATATGCTCCCCGTCGGTCAGGGTATCCGCATCCGGTACCGGGGCAAAGCCCTGCATGCCCATGGGCGTGGACAGACTCCGGATCTCGTCCGTCAGCATACCCAGATCATCTCCGTGAATGTACACCGGAGCGCCGGTTTCCTGCTGCACCTGGGCAACGCCGCCGATGTGGTCATAATGGCCATGGGTCAGCAGGATCCGATCCAGGTGCAGCCCCTGCTGTCGCAAAAGCCGCAGCAAAATCTCCGGATCTCCACCGATGTCCACCGCAATGGCGTTTTTCTGGTCTGTTTCAAGAATATAGCAATTGGCACCCAGGGGGCCAAGGGAAAGCATGTGTACCTTCATGAGGGAAACTCCTTTCTTCAGTCAGCACCACACAGGGCTTGTGCAGTGCCTTTATCCGTTCTTTTCGGTTTTCACAGCAGCACGCTCCACGCTGATGACGCCCTTCACATGGCGGATCTTATCCATCAGATTCCGCAGCTGCTCCGTGCCGGCAATGGTGATCGCCGCTTCAAACAGGGCATTGCCATTTTTCAAATTCCGGGAGGCGGAGTGAATGATGGGGATCTTGGACTCCATCAGCACCCCGGTAATATCGTACACCAGTCCCACCCGGTCAGTGGCAATGACCTCGATGCCGGTCTGCATGGCTGTCTGGGGCGTGGCTGCCCACTGAACATTCACCCAGCGCTCCGCCTCAGCCGGGTCGTTCCGCTTCATGGCTGCCCGGTAATTGACACAGTTTTTGTTGTGAATGGAAATGCCGTGGCCACGGGTGATAAAGCCCACGATCTCGTCCCCGGGCAGTGGATTGCAGCACTGGGCATACTTCACCACGCAGCTGTCGATATCATCCAGAATGATGCTGCCCGTATTCCGGGCACGGACACCAGGATTCGGCGCTTCCGGTGTCGGAGCAGTTTCCTCGGTTTTGTACTGCTTGACGTATTTATCCCGAAGCCGGGACATGATCTTGGACAGCAGGATGCCGCCGTAGCCAATGGAGGCATAGAAGTCATCCAGGGTGGAGCAGTTGTGCCGCTTCAGGTCATCCGCCAGGAATTCCTCCAGCTTGTCCTCGGGCACATGGATCTGGTACCGGCGGAATTCCCGCTCCAGAGCATTCTTTCCGGTTTCGATGTTCTCTCCCCGGCACTCCTTCTTGAACCATGCCCGGATCTTGGACTTTGCCTCGTTGGTCTTGGCGATCTCCAGCCAGGAACGGCTGGGACCCTTTTTCGGATCCTTGCTGGTGATGATCTCACAGATCTGCCCGGTCTGGAGCTGATAATCCAGGGGGACGATCTTGCCGTCCACCTTGGCGCCGATGGTCTTGTTGCCGATCTCGGAGTGGATCCGGTAGGCGAAGTCAATGATGGTAGAATGGATGGGCAGGGCGATGGAATCTCCCCGGGGGGTCATGACCATAATCTCCTCCGGGGCAATGTCGTTCTTGATGATCCGAACGATCTCCTCGGCATCATCCGATGCCTGCTGGGCTTCAATGACCTGTCGGATCCAGGCAAGGCGCTCCTCCATCTTGTCCTTGCCCTGGACGCCCTCCTTGTACTTCCAGTGGGCGGCAATGCCGTATTCCGCCGTAGCATGCATCTCCCAGGTACGGATCTGTACCTCAAAGGGAATGCCCTCCCTGCCCAGTACGGTGGTGTGCAGGGATTGGTACATATTCGCCTTGGGAGTGGAGATATAGTCCTTGAACCGGTTGGGGATGGGACGGAACATATCGTGGATCAGTCCCAGTACATTGTAGCACTCCCCCACCGTGTTGACGATGATCCGCACGGCGTATTTGTCGTACACTTCCTCGATGCTCTTGTGGTTGACGAAGATTTTCTTGTAGATGCCGTAAATGCTCTTGACCCGTCCGTCAATCTGAGGCGGTGCGGAAAATTCCACGTCCTTGAACCGGTCGGCAATGCGCTTCTTGATGCTTTCGATGAACGCCTCCCGTTCCTCTTTCTTGATTTCCAGAATATGCTCAATCTCCGCATAGGCGTAGGGATCCAGGTAGCGGAACGCCAGATCCTCCAGTTCCTCCTTCACTGCCCGGATGCCCAGACGGTGGGCAATGGGGGCGTAGATGTTCATGGTTTCCAGGGCGGTTTTCCGCTGCTTATAGGAGGGGCGGTACCGGAGAGTGCGCATATTGTGGAGCCGGTCGCACAGCTTGATGATGATGACCCGGATATCCTGGGACATGGCAAGGAGCATTTTCCGCACATTCTCCGCCTGCTGCTCTTCCGGGCTGAAGATCGGGATCTTGTTGAGCTTGGTCACGCCGTCCACCAGCATGGCAACGTCCTGGCCAAAGCGTTTCTTCACTTCCTCCAGGGTTACCGGGGTATCCTCCACCACGTCGTGAAGCATGGCGGCACAGATGGTGTCCGTGTCCATGCCCAGCTCCAGCAGAATGTAGGAAACCGACAGCGGATGGATGATATAAGGCTGTCCGGAGGAGCGGGTCTGCCCCTCGTGAGCCTTGGCGGCAAATTCGTAGGAGGAGATGATCTTGCTCAGATCATACTGCTTGTCCTCCGTAAGAATTTTCTGGATCAGCATGTCTATGGTACATATTTCTTCCGGCATTGTGATTCCCCCAATCAAGTAAAACCGTTTTCAGCGAGTCTGTGCAGCTCCAGGAACACCTGGGATTCGGTGATCTGCACCTTGGCGGTCACCGGCAGCCGCCGCAGAGTCCCTGCCGCAGGATCCAGTGCGATCAATCCCCGCTCTGCGAAAATATCGCAGCAAATGCGAAATTTACAGTAGTTCAGATCCGTCCCGGCACAGGCGGCATACAGCGCTTCCAAGGGCATGTCCTCCTGACCGATGGCATTGTACACCCGGATCAGCTCCTGCCGGGCAGGCAGCATCCTGCCGTAATACGCCCTGGGCAGTGCCTCCTTCCGCCAGTAGGCTTCATAGCTTGCCTGGGCGGCAAAGTATGCGCTCTGTTTGGTGCCGGACAACCGACCGTCCCGGATCCTTGCCCGGATACAAGGCTTGCCGTTCCAGCTGTCCGCCTGGATGGTCAGCAGCAAGTCACAGGCATCCCCCTGTCGGAAGGGCAGGGCATCCGGCTTGCAGAAAAACCAGAATGCGCTGATGTTCACGTCTCCGTACCGGAGGGTGATCCGGCTGTGCTGCCCGTTTTTCGTAGAGGTCACCCCAGTGACGGATGCCCCCACCACCGCAAACAGCGGCTCCGGATTCTCCGCACCGAAGGGCGCAAGCACCTCCAGCCCTGCCGCCTGTTTGGGTGTATACAAAGCGGGGGGCAGCAGCAAGGCGGAAAGCTCCGGTACGGGCATAACCGGGAACTGCTCCCTGGCATACTGCTGCACCAGTCGGTCAAATTCCGGAAGATCCGCCGCTGAAAGGGTCATGCCGCCGGCGCCCTTGTGTCCTCCCCAGTGCGTCAGCACCCCGGATGCGGCATGCAGGCACTGGTACACGGAAAAATCCCCGAAGGAACGGGCGGAGCCCCGGGCGGTGTCTCCCTCCACGGAAAGCAGGAAACAGGGCTTTCCGAACCGCTCCACCAGCCGGGCGGCAAGAATGCCGATGACTCCGGGATGCCAGCCCTCCCCCGCCAGTACAAGCACCCGGGCGTGAAGCAGAGCCGGTTCCTCCCGGAGCTTCTGGTCGATCTGCTGCATGATGGCGTTTTCCGCAGCCTTCCGCTCCGTGTTCAGCTGATCCAGTTGAGCGGCAAGAGATTCCGCCTCCTGGGGATCATCGCACAGCAGAAGCCGAACCGCCAGGGTAGGAGAGCCGAACCTGCCGGCGGCATTGATCCGGGGTGCCAGCATAAAACCGATGCTGTGGGCATCCAGGGGCTTTTCTGCCAGACCTGCCACCTGGATCAGCGCCAGCAAGCCCTCCCGTTCGGTGTTTTGCAGATACTCCAGACCCCGGCGCACCAGGAACCGGTTTTCCCCATCCAGGGGTACGATATCCGCCACCGTACCGATGGCGGCAAGGTCGCCAAACTGCTCCAGCGCCATATCGTAGCCGCCCCCGTCCAGAGCCGCAATCAGCTTCAGGGCAACCCCTGCGCCGCACAGGTTTTTGTAGGGACTGGGACAATCCGCCCGGTGGGGATTGACCACCGCCGCCGCCCGGGGCAGGCATTCTCCCGGCTGATGGTGATCCGTTACCACCAGAGTCATGCCCAGCTGGGCGATCAGCTCCGCCTCCGCCAGGGCGGCAATGCCGTTGTCCACGGTGATAATGAGGGAAACCCCCTCCTGTGCCAGCTGCCGGATGGAGGCTTCGTTCATGCCGTAGCCCTCGCTGCGCTCGGGTATGTAAAACCGCACATCCGCCCCCAGACATTCCAGATAAGAGTACAGCATCACCGTGGCGGTGACTCCATCGCAGTCGTAATCCCCGTACACACAGATGGGCTTGCCGGATTCCACCGCTTCGTTGATGACCTCCGCCGCTTCCTGCATATCCCGGATCAAGAAGGGGTCGGACAGCTCGTCCGAGCCAAGGAAATCCGCCGCCGCCTGTACCGTGCGGATACCCCTTGCGGCAAGCACCACCGCACATAAAGGCTCCAGATCACTGCCCTTCGTCAGCGCACCCGCCGCTGCCTCATCCGGCCTGGTAATGCTCCATTTTTTCATATTCCTCTGCAAATCCGCTGCCAGGCAGGGATCCTCTCCTTTTCTGCGGCATCCGCCGCTTATTGCATCATATTATTATAGCATTCTATCCGGCAGATTGCAAGGGCAATGCAGCACAAAGCAGCGCATATCCGCAAAGGCGATCCCACACAAAATATTATGTCGGTTTTTTAAAAACGGGGCTTTCTTTTTTGCGGAATCCGTAGTATAATAGTATTATATTGTTTCTTCGCAGGCTTGAAGAAGCGGAAATGAAATCGGACGCATTGGGGAGCGTATCGGGTGAGGTAAATTATGCAAACACAGTATTCATTGGGCATCGACGTGGGCTCCACCACGGTAAAAACCGTCGTGATCGACGACGCAAAGCAAATCATCCGTTCCAGATATCAGCGGCATTATTCCCGGATCAAGGAAACCGTTTCCGAACAGCTGGAGCAGATTGCCGGAGAGTACCCGGACAGCCTGTTCACCCTGTGCATCACCGGCTCCGCAGGGCTGGGGCTTGCCAATCATGCAGACCTGCCCTTTGTGCAGGAGGTGCATGCGGCATTCATCGCCGTGAAGGAAGCATATCCGGACACGGACGTGGTGATCGAACTGGGCGGCGAGGATGCCAAGATCATCTTTCTGACCGGAGGCGTGGAGCAGCGTATGAACGGCTCCTGCGCCGGAGGCACCGGGGCATTCATCGACCAGATGGCAACCCTGCTGGGTGTCACCGCCGACGAGCTGGATCGGCTGGCATTGCAGGCGGAGCAGGTATACCCCATTGCCTCCCGCTGCGGCGTATTTGCAAAATCCGACATTCAGCCCCTGCTGAACCAGGGAGCACGTCGGGAGGATATCTCCGCCAGCATCTTTCAGGCGGTGGTGGATCAGACTGTATCCGGTCTGGCACAGGGCAGACAAATTCAGGGAAAGGTGCTGTTTCTGGGGGGGCCCCTGTCCTTCCAGAAGGGACTCCGAAAGGCGTTTGTGCAGACTTTGGGACTGGACGATGCCCATGCGGTATTCCCGGAAACGGCACCGGTGTTCGTGGCATACGGCTGCGCCCTGTTCGCCAAGGAAGGCGGCACTCCCATGCGCCTGTCAGACTGCCTGGAAAAGCTGCAGAAGGCACGGGGCGGTGAACAGCGCATGACCGGCAGACGGCTGTTTGAGGATCGGGCGGAATATGAAGCCTTCATCCAACGGCACAAGCAGCACGACCTGAAGTATGCGGATCTGCACACCTACACCGGGGACGCATACCTGGGAGTGGACGCAGGCTCTACCACCACTAAGCTGGTGCTCATCACCGGCAAGGGAGAGCTGCTGTACTCCCACTATGCCTCCAACCAGGGGCAGCCTCTGGACAAGATCGCCGAAAAGCTCCGGGAAATCTACCGGGAAAAGAACCCTGCCATGCGGATCCGGGCATCCGCCGTTACCGGCTACGGTGAAGAGCTGATGAAGGACGGGCTGGGCATGGATTTCGGCATCGTGGAGACCGTCGCCCACTACCGGGCGGCATCCTACTTCTGTCCGGATGTGGATTTCATCATCGACATCGGGGGGCAGGACATCAAATGCTTCAAGATCAAGAATCACACCATTGACAGCATCATGCTCAACGAGGCATGCTCCTCCGGCTGCGGCTCCTTTATCCAGAGCTTTGCCCAGGCAATGGGATACGATATTGCAGAATTTTCCCAGTTGGGGCTGTTTGCACGGAATCCGGTGGATCTGGGATCCCGGTGCACTGTGTTCATGAACAGCAGCGTCAAGCAGGCACAGAAGGACGGGGCAACGGTGGAGGATATTTCCGCCGGTCTGTCCGCATCCATCATCAAGAACGCCATTTACAAGGTGATCCGGGCAAAGTCCGTGGAGGAACTGGGGCAGAACATCGTGGTGCAGGGGGGAACCTTCCTGAACGATGCAGTATTGCGCTCCTTTGAGCAGGAGCTGGGCAGAAACGTGATCCGGCCTGCCATTTCCGGGCTGATGGGGGCATTCGGCGCCGCCCTGTATGCCATGGAGCATCAGAAGGCGGAAAGCACGCTGATTTCTCCGGAAGCGTTGGCACAGTTCAGCTACACCACCAGGGCGGCAACCTGCAAGGGCTGTACCGCCCATTGCAGCCTGAGCATCGTGCGCTTCTCCGACGGGCATACCTACATTTCCGGCAACCGGTGCGAAAAGGGTGCAGGCAAGGCAAAGGGTACCTCCCTGCCCAGCATGATGGCGATCAAATACGACCGGATCCTGCACACCAACGATACCAAGCCGGCGCATCCCAAGGCAAGGGTGGGGCTGCCCATGGCACTGTCCTTCTATGAGCAGATGCCCTTCTGGCACGCCTTTTTCAACGTCCTGGGATTTGAAACGGTACGGTCGGAGGAAAGCGACAGAAACGTATACTACAAGGGGCAGCATACCATTGCGTCGGACACCATCTGCTATCCGGCAAAGCTGACCCACGGACATATTGAAAGCCTGCTGGAGCAGAAAGTGGACTTCATTTTCTACCCCTGCATGAGCTATAATATTGACGAAGGGGAAAATGACAATCACTACAACTGTCCGGTTGTGGCATATTACCCGGAGCTGCTGAAGGCCAATAATCCAAAGCTCAACAAGCAGAATTTCCGGTTCCCCTATATGGATCTGAATCAACCGAAAAACGTGGCAAGAGTCATGCAGGAGACCCTGGCAGACTACGTCATCACCCGGAAGCAGACCAAAGCGGCAACGGAAGCCGCCTTTGCGGCCCAGAAGCAATACCGGGAATGGGTCATTGCAGAGGGGCAGAGGGTCATTGCCCAGGCACGGGAGGCAGGCAAGCCCATCATCGTGCTGGCAGGCAGACCCTATCACATCGACCCGGAGATCAACCATGGAATCCACAAGCTCATCACCTCCCTGGGTATGGCGGTGGTGACGGAGGACTGCGTGGCGCATCTGGGACATGTACAGGATTTGCAGATCCTGAACCAGTGGACCTATCATGCACGGCTGTACCGGGCGGCAGAATATGTGACCACCCAACCGGATATGCAGCTGGTACAGCTGGTATCCTTCGGCTGCGGCATTGACGCCATCACCACCGATGAGGTGCGCTCCATCCTGGAGCGGAAGGGGAAATTCTATACCCAGCTGAAAATAGACGAGATCAACAACCTGGGAGCAGCAAAGATCCGGCTGCGCAGCCTAGTTGCCGCCATGGAACAGACATAAGAGTTCCGGGGCGATACAGTAGGAGGAAGTCCTGATATGGCAGAGCATGCAAAATTTACAGAAGAAATGAAAAAGACACACACCATTCTGGTGCCCAACATGCTGCCGGTACACTTCAAGCTGTTCATCAGCATGTTCGAGCAGTACGGCTATCATATGGAGCTGCTGGAGACCTCCAGCCGAGCCGTGGTGGATGAGGGATTAAAGAACGTGCACAACGATACCTGCTACCCGGCGCTGCTGGTCATCGGTCAGTTTTTGGAGGCGCTGAAAAGCGGCAGATATGATGTGAACCGGGTGGCACTGCTGATTACCCAGACCGGCGGCGGCTGTCGGGCATCCAACTATATCCACCTGCTGCGAAAGGCGGTGGAACGGGAATTCCCCCAGGTGCCGGTGATCTCCTTGAATTTCAGCGGGCTGGAAAAGGATTCCGCATTCAAGGTCACGCCCCCCATGTTCCTGAAGCTGCTGTACTGCGTGCTGTACGGGGATCTGCTGATGTCCCTGTACAACCAGTGCAAGCCCTATGAGCTGGAACGGGATGCCACAGACCGGTGCCTTGCCAAGTGGCAGAAACGGCTGGAGGAATCCTTTGCAAACGGCGGATATCTGCACACTGGCAGGAACTACAGGGCGATCCTGGAGGATTTTGCAAAGCTGGAACGCAGCAAGGTGAAGAAGATCCGGGTGGGCATCGTAGGCGAGATCTATGTGAAGTACTCCCCCCTTGCCAACAACGATCTGGAGAAATTCCTGCTGTCGGAGGGCTGTGAACCGGTGGTGCCGGCACTGCTGGAGTTTGTCATGTACTGTGCGGCAGGCACTGTGGTGGATGCCAAGCTGTACGATCACACCACCAATATGACCCGGCTGTACCGGCTGGGGTACAAGCTGATCTACAGCCGCCTCAAGCAGCAGATCCGGATCGTGAAGCAGCACGGGGTATTTGATCCTCCCCATGACTTTGAGGAGGTGCGCCGGGCGGCGGACGAGTACATCAGCCAGGGGGTATCCATGGGCGAGGGCTGGCTGATCCCGGCGGAGATGGCGATGCTGGCGAAATCCGGCACGAAAAACATCATCTGCGCCCAGCCCTTCGGCTGTCTGCCCAATCACATTGTAGCAAAGGGCATGTCCCGTGCCATCAAGCAGAAGCATCCGGACGCCAATATCGTTGCCATTGACTACGATCCGGGGGCAACCCGGGTCAACCAGGAAAACCGGATCAAGCTGATGCTGTCCAATGCGAAACTGGAATGACCTGCATCCTTGCACAGGAGAATACCCTGTGGTATAATCATCTAAGGCAGACCTTGCGCTGCCATGAAATGCCGTTGTGTCAGAACGGCTCACCTGCATGTGCCGGACACATGCATGCGTCCGAGCGGAACAGCTCCGCCGGGCAGCTTTGGAGGTGTTACTTTTGATTTATACAGTTACATTTAACCCATCTCTGGATTATGTGGTGCATGTGCCCCGCTTTTCCGAAGGCATCGTGAACCGAACCGTGCGGGAGCAGCTGTATCCGGGGGGGAAGGGCATCAACGTATCCCTGATGCTCCGGAATCTGGGCGTGGAGAGCATGGCGCTGGGCTTTGTTGCAGGCAGCACCGGAGAATCCATCACCCGGTTTTTACAGGAAAAGGGCTGCCGGACGGACTTTATCACCCTGCCGGAGGGCATGAGCCGGATCAACGTAAAGCTGAAATCCGAGCAGGAAACCGAGATCAACGGGCAGGGGCCGTACATTACAGAGGATGCGATCCAGGCACTGTACGAAAAGCTGGATAAGCTGAAAATCGGAGACGTGCTGGTACTGGGCGGAAGCATCCCCCACACCCTGCCCTCGGATATGTACGAGCGGATCCTGGCACGGCTCTACGGCAGGGGAATTTCCGCTGCGGTGGATGCCACGGGAGAATTGCTGCTGCGGGTGCTGAAATATCATCCCTTCCTCATCAAGCCCAACGAAACCGAACTGGCAGAGCTTTGCTGCCGGGTGCCCCAGTCCGACGAGGAACTGATATGCTGCGCCAGGGAATTACAGGCGCAGGGGGCACGGAACGTACTGCTGTCCCTGGCAGAGCGGGGCGGCATGCTGGTAACGGAGCAGGGGGAGATCCACCGGCTCTATGCCCCCTACGGCGAAACCGTCAATTCCGTCGGTGCCGGGGACTCCATGGTCGCCGGTTTCCTGGCAGGATTTATGCAGTGCGGAGATTATTACGAAGCCTTCCGCACGGGCATTGCCGCCGGAAGCGCCACCGCATTCAGTGAGTGGATCGCTGACGAAATGCTGGTGCGTCAGCTAATGCAGAGAATCAAATAAAGGAGCAGAAACACCATGAAATTAGGTATGGTTGGTCTTCCCAACGTGGGAAAAAGTACATTGTTCAACGCCCTGACCAATGCAGGAGCGGAGTCGGCAAATTACCCCTTTTGCACCATCGAGAAGAATGTTGGCATCGTATCTGTGCCGGATGAGCGGCTGGATAAGCTGGCGGAAATGTATCATCCGGAAAAGTTCACCCCGGCAACTCTGGAATTCGTGGACATTGCCGGGCTGGTAAAGGGAGCCTCCAAGGGGGAGGGACTGGGCAACAAGTTCCTGGCAGATATCCGGGAGGTGGATGCCATTGTACATGTGGTACGATGCTTTGAAAATATCGACATCATTCATGTGGACGGAGAGATCAACCCGGCAAGGGACATTGAAACCATCAACCTGGAGCTGATCTTCTCGGACATTGAAATGCTGGAGCGGCGCATCGACCGGGCAAAGAAGGCCTCCAAGGGGGATAAGAAGTACCTGGCAGAGGTGGACTTCCTGGAGCGGCTGAAGGCATTTATGGAGGAGGGACATTCCGCCCGTGCCTTTGATTTTACAGAGGATGAACTGGAAATGCTCAAGTCCACGCCCCTGCTGTCCGCAAAGCCGGTGATCTATGCTGCAAATCTTTGCGAAGCGGATTTTGTGCATAATATCGATACAAATCCGCATTATAAGAAGGTATGCGAAATTGCCGAAGCGGAGCATTCCGCCGTTCTGCCCATCTGCGCACAGATGGAGGCGGAGATCTCGGATATGAGCGATGAGGACAAGAAACTGTTCCTGTCGGAGCTTGGGCTGGAGGTTTCCGGTCTGGGACGGATCATCCAGGAGGGCTATTCCCTGCTGGGGCTGATCTCCTACCTGACCGCCGGTCAGCCGGAGGTACGGGCATGGACCATCAAGAAGGGCACCAAGGCGCCCCAGGCAGCCGGCAAGATCCACACGGATTTTGAAAAGGGCTTCATCCGGGCAGAGGTGGTTTCCTTTGACGATCTGATGGCGTGCGGCACCATGGCTGCCGCCAAGGAAAAGGGACTGGTACGGCTGGAAGGCAAGGATTATGTGATGCAGGACGGAGATATCGTGCTGTTCCGCTTCAACGTATAAACAGCGCATGCATCGGAGCGATCCGGTACGGAATCGCAGGATCACACTGTGGGAAGGAGTGATCTGATGGAAAACAAATCGCTGGCTCAGGTACGGGAATTGTTCCAGGATGATCGGTTCGCCACCCTCAATGGAGCACAGATCACCGAGATCGGGGATCATTTTGCCAAATGCGAACTGGAACTGGAGGAGCGGCACCGGAATGCCCTGGGGGCTGTCATGGGCGGTGCCACCTTCACGCTGGCGGATTTCGCCTTTGCTGTGGCATCCAACTGGGAAAAGCCAGGCACCGTGTCCCTCAGCAGCAATATCACCTATCTGGGAGGCGTGAAGGGCAGCCGGCTCATTGCCGAAGCCCACAGAGTCAAGGACGGCAGGACAACCTGCTATTACCAGGTCACAGTGACGGATGAGCTTGGCACCCAGGTAGCGGCAGTTACAGTGACAGGCTATCACACAGCATAAGCAACCGCATCCGCACCGCTGCGGATGCAGAACATAGGGCAGCATTGCACAAAGCTTGTGGGCGCTGCCAGAAAGGAGTGTCTATCTATGAAAACCTGCGAATTGTTCCGGGATCATACGGTGCTGTCCTTTGAGATCTTTCCGCCCAAGCCCACCTCTCCGGAGGACACCATTTACCGGACTCTGGACGGACTGCGGGATCTGCACCCGGATTTTATCAGCGTCACCTTCGGCGCAGGCGGCGGTGCCAATAACCAGAAATCCCTGGAGATCGCCTCTGCGGTAAAGCATCAGTACGGCATCGAAAGCGTTGCCCATCTGCCGGGCATCAACCTGACCCGGTCGGAGGTGCTCACCATGCTGGAGCAGATGCAGCAGCAGGGCATCGAAAACATTCTGGCACTGCGGGGGGATGTGCTGCCGGATACCCAGCCCAGGGGTGAATTCCGCCATGCGGACGAGCTGATCTCCTTTATCCGGGAACATGGGGATTTCAACATCCTTGCAGCCTGCTATCCGGAGGGACATACGGAAAGCCCGGATACGGTAACGGATCTGCGGAACCTGAAGCGCAAGGTGGATGCAGGTGCCAACCAGTTGGTGACGCAGTTGTTTCTGGATAACCGGTATTTCTACGAATTCCGGGAAAAGGCGGAGCTGGTGGGGATCCATGTGCCCATCGAAGCCGGGATCATGCCGGTTACCAACAAGAAGCAGATTGAGCGCATGGTGCAGCTATGCGGGGTGCATCTGCCGGATAAGTTCATGAAGGTCATGAACCGGTATGAGCATCAGCCGGAGGCATTGCAGGACGCAGGCATTGCCTACGCCATTGACCAGATCGTGGATCTGATTACCCAGGGGGTGGACGGGATCCACCTGTACACCATGAACAAGCCCTATGTGGCACGGCGGATCTATGAGGCTGTCCACCGGCTGCTGTATGCGTAAGAAGACACTATGCGACTGGACGGATTCGGACTGTTTGTACGGGATATGGGACGGATGATCCGGTTTTACCGGGATGTGCTGGGCTTTGAGATCCGGGAGGATGAGGATACCAGCAACGTATACCTCATCAAGGACGGCACCCTGTTCCTGCTGTACGGCAGGGATGATTTTGAGCGCATGACCCATCGGCGGTATGAATACATCAAGGGACTGAACGGGCATTCCGAACTGGCTCTGTATGTGGGCACCTTCCAGGAGGTGGACGAGCAGTTCCGCCGGGTGGTAGCACTGGGGGCTACGCCGGTACTGGAGCCGGAAACGGAGCCATGGGGACAGCGCACCTGTTATATCGCAGACCCGGAGGGAAACCTCATCGAGATCGGCTCCTTCAACAAGCCCTTTGCACGGTAACACAAAAAGCCCGGAAGGCAGATACCTTCCGGGCATTGTTTTTGTCATGGTAAGATCAGCTGAACAGACCGAACCGCTTCTTTTCGTAGAAGGGCTTTTCACCGCTGACCAGATCCTTTGCAGAATCGGAAGCCACATCCACCACCTTGACCGCAAGGTCAGTGTATGTGCCAGCCTCTGCCTTGATGGCGGCGAATACTGCTGCACGGTCGTCATCACATTCCGCAGCGATCAGATAATGGGGCTGCTCTCCCAGCATCAGCTGCAGGTATGCACGCTTCACACCCTTCTGCTTCTTCAGATACCGACTCAGAGCATCGATCAGCTCCTGGGGCTTTTCAGCCGCAGAAACCGGATTGACCGTCTGCTGAATCTTGGGCTTATCTTCGGATTCCTCTGCCTCGGCAGCCTTTCTTGCCTCAGTCTCCTTGGCAGCACGGATGTAAGCCTCCATTTCCTTTTCCTTCTTCAGGTTGTTCATTGCCATGTCAACCTGGCTGGAAAGACTGGGGGCACCGCCTACCAGCACCTTTCCATCCTGCTGCCGGGGCACCTGTCTTGCATGCTGGAACAGATTCTCCAGCTGCTCCCGGGTCAGGCACATATTGTCCCCGAAGGGGTTGATGACAAAGCCCTTGCAGATGGGATTCTGGGAAAAGACCATGGCGAAATCCCGGACAGTCAGCACAGCAACCTGATGCCGGGGCTGCACGGTATTCTTCACCAGCTCGTCCTGGTCGGTAAAGGCAGGAATGAACTTCTCGTTCTTATCGTTGGTCAGCATCTGGAACGCCACACGGGTGGATACTCTCTCCCCGGGCTTCATGGTCTCGTTGGGGGGCGTCTCCATGATTACGGGCACCAGATAGCGGGCATTGAGCATTTCCTGGAGGAATTTGATCTCATTGACCCGGTTGGTTTCGCTCTTGAACTGGGCAATCGCCTCCAGCAGCTTGGGATTGGTAATCGGTGCGGGGCGGGTAGGCTGCGCCTGCTGTTCAAGCTGCTCCGGCTGCTGCCCCTCCGGGGTCTTCTTTTCTTCTTCTGCCATTGATTTGTCCTCCTGTATATACAGATTGCCTATTGTCGGTACGATTTATCATACGAATACTGTTATTATAGCATACATATCAGCCAATTGCAAGCCGTATCACAGAATTTTCTCAATTCAAAAAGTCCATTTTCTAATCCATTGGACACAATCCTGCATTGCCAAGTGAAATTCCACATGTTATAATTGTGTTGGCAAACTATAGGCAACACCGCACAAAGAATGTGTGGTAGATGTGCCAACAGATTTTTCGTCAGATTGCATAGAAACGACGCAGGAATACTGGCGTATTGCAAGGAGTTTCTGTGTGATATGACGGAAAATTCGTCAGCAGATTCTGCCCAAAGCCGACAGGCGGGCTTTGTGCGGTATTGCCTATAAACAAATCATGCTGGGCATGGCACAGGGCATGTGCGGTGCCCATAAGGGAGGAATTGCAATGAAAGGCTTTTTGCGCATGGGACGGAGTCTGCTCCTGGCCCTGACTCTGCTGGCGGCATGGATGCTGCCTCTGTTCGGAGACGCTGCACTGCCCGCAGCCGCAGCATCCGTGGATTATCCGGTACAGCTGATGCATATTGCCGCCAAGGACAACAGCTCCGTGCTCACTGCCGGCGGCACGGGGGACGGCGCTGCCGTACTGCCCAAGGCACCGGGCAAGGATCTGACCCTCTCCTGGCGGTTCGACCGGGTGGGGAAGGATTCGGTGGGCACCTTCTTCAAGCTGGTGAATGCAGCATCCGGCAGGCTGCTGACCCCCGCCGGCTATCAGGTCAGCGCCGGCACCAGCGTGATCCTGTATGGCAGCGAGTCTGCCAAGTCCCAACACTGGTATGTGATCCCGGTACAGCAGGATCGGCTGGGAAATGACCTGTATTACAAGATCGTGAATTATTCGGACACCTCCCTGGCGCTGACCCGGGGTGCCTCCGGCATGTCTCTGGCATCCTACACGGGAGCGGACAATCAGCTGTTCCTGCTGAACGCAGACGGTCTCCAGGGCTTTGCAGGCTACTGCCAGGACGACAACACCGGAAAGGTAAAGGCGGCAGACATCGGCGGCCTGTTCGGAGAAGTGGTGGAGGTGTCCACCTTTGCGGATCTGAAAAAGTATGCCACCGCCGACGAACCCTACACCATTGTAGTGACCGCAGACCTGAAGGTCACCTCCCTCCAGAAGGACTCCTCCGGCAGGTATTACTGCCCGGACGGCAGAATCTATGTACACAGCAACAAAACCATCATCGGCAGCTACAACGCCCATACCCTGTATAACGTGCAGTTCTGCACCGCCACGAAAAATGGCGTAGGCAATAACATTATCATCAAGAATTTTGATTTGCAGCACGATGCGGAATCCAACGGCAACGATTCCATCGTGGTGTATTTCGGCTCCGGTCAGAATCTCTGGGTGGATCACTGCACCTTTACAGGCCATGCAGCCGTGAACACCGCCTCCACCGGTCTGGAGGACTGGGACAAATTCCTTGCCTGCTGCTATGATGCGGACTATTGCTCCGTATCCGACAGCAGTTTCGGACTCCATGAATACGGACTGATCTTGGGGTATCCGGCGGACGATGAAAACTCCTACAAAACCTACAACAATTTTCCCCGCATGTCCCTGCTGGGCAACCGGTTCACCAACACCATTACCCGGGGGCCCGGACTGATGCGGTACGGCTACTTCCACTCCATGAACAACTATGTAAACACCTTCAGCATGGCGTACACCGTACACACCGCCTGCAAGATCTATGCGGAAAACTGCTACTATGACGGAGGCTCCATCAAGGGCAACGTGATCTGTGACTGGAACTCGGTGACGTATCCCGGCTCCTATGCAGAATCCGGCTCCAAATTCGTCAACTGCAAGCGAACCACCATTGAGGGGCAGGCACAGAACTGCACCTGGCGGCCAAACAAGAACTACAGCTATGTGACCCTGTCCGCCGACCAGGCAAAGACCTACTGCGAAAGCTATACCGGCTGTCAGACCTCCAAAAACAATATGATGTACCTCCGGTACGGCACCAAGGGCATTCCCAGTGCCGGGTATACGGAATCTCCCAGCGCTCCTACGGCGGCATCCTTCCCGGAGGGGGCTGCATACCGGATCAAGAACGTAAACTCCGGCCTGTATATGCAGGTAGCAGGGGGCAAGGCAGAAAACGGTGCCAATGTACAGCAATGGGGCACGGACGGCACCTCCGTGCATGACGTATGGAAGCTGTACAGCGCCGGAGACGGCTATTATTACATTGTATCCGCCCTTGGGGACGGAGCATCCTTTGTACTGGATGTGGCAGGAAAGAAGGCTGACAACGGCGCCAACCTGGATATCTATCAGTACAACGGCGGCACCAATCAGCAGTTTATGTTCACCGCCAATGGAAGCGGCAGCTATAAGCTCCGCACCCGGATCAGTGGGGATGCCTCCGCAGTGGAGGTTGCCAACGGGGATACCGGATCCGGCGCCAATGTGCAGCAGTGGCAGATCAACGGCGCTGCCTGCCAGGACTGGATCCTGGAGGAGGCAGCGGATCCGGGCTGCAAGATGGATGTCAGCCTGATCTACGGCTTTGAAAATGAGAACTCCGGACAGATGATGGAAATCGCCAACGCCTCCATGCAGGATGGGGCAAACGTACAGCAGTATCCCTCCAACGGGCTGGATTGCCAGAAGTGGGTACTGACAGCCTACGGCTCCGGGAATTTGTACTACATCCGCTCCGCCCAGGATGACAGCTTTGCGCTCCGGGCAGAAAGCGGCGAAAACGGCGGCAATCTGAGCATTGCGCCCTTTGCGGCGAAAAGCGATGCCCAGCTGTTCCGGTTCGTGAAGAATCTGAACGGCTCCTACAGCATTCTGACTCACGCTTCCGCAGAAGCATGCCTGGTGGAGACCGGGTATGCCTCCAAGGAGAATGGTGCCAATGTACAGCAGTGGGAAAACACCTCCAACGGCTGTCAGCGGTGGCTGCTGCATACAGAGGCAAAACCCGTCCGGGGAGACGTGAACCGGGACGGCAGCCTGTCCGTGGCAGATCTGGTGCTGGTACAGCGGTGGCTCACCAGAGTGCCGGATATGACCCTGGCGGACTGGAAGGCGGCAGATCTCACCGGGGACGGCATACTCACCGGGGCAGACCTTGTACTGCTGCGGCAGGTACTGCGGGCAGCGTGATTCCCTTAAGCGGCTTCTGTTCAGAAGCCGCTTTTTGTGGCATATATTGCTTTTTTCAACATCACGTGCTATAATAGGCGTATGAAGGAGGCTGAGATATGAACACAAGAAAGCTCTTATCCGGTGCGGCAGCCCTTGCCCTGCTGTGTTCCATCGGAGGCTGTGGGCAGAATGAGTCGGAGCAGACCCATGCAGAGGTGCAGCAGAACTCCGGTACATCTGATATCTCCGCAACGGATGCGCCTGTCAGCACGGAGCCTGTTGGGACGGCGTATACAGCATCTGTTACCACAACGTCCGTTCCCGGTACCCAGCCCCAATTCTGCGTGACCACAAATCCGCCTGTTTCAACATGCGAACCCCAGGGCAATTCCCACACGGAGCAGGCACAGACAAATCCGGATCCGTCTGCAAACTGGCAGGAGGCTCTGGCGGCGGAAATTGAGACCTGGGGCGGGGAGACATTCTGCACCGGACTTGGCTCTACCACCTTCCGGGGTACGACATATGGATTCACGAAAAGAGCGGTTTCGGAAACCACATATGAGTACATTTTCTTTTCGGTAGATCCGGACAATCGGGGAAGCATTTTGAACAGATGGACTGCAAGCCGTCCAAAAGACTCATTATACTGGTTTTATTCCATGTATGCCTGCAACGGCAGGTTTTATCTGTATTCCAAAGTGCATGTTGAAAAATATGGAGATGCGGTACATGCCATAGATCTCTATGACACATCCGGCACCCTGATTCAAACCTGCACCCTGCCCCAGTTCAGCTCCTGGCATGACCAGGTGCCGGACGATGGAGGCGGATTGCCCAGCGATTTTATCACCGTATGCGGCAACGGCAGCATTCTGATCCGGCAGTATAAAACCACGGATGCTTACGACCGGCTGCACTTTTATTATCTGCTTGATCCGGAAACCGGCGAAAAAACCGCTCTGCCGCCCCCCTATGAAGGGGCATTCGGGTTCTTTCAGTATAATAATCCCATCTACCCTCTGGAGGTGGACGGGGTGTATCAGAACAAGCTGTACGTCACCTGTATTGATGATTATAATCAGAAAACAGGGTACTGGTATGATCTGAACGCCGGAGTGTGGCACGCCCTGGATGTAGATCTGAACGATTCTGCCAATTATGCCTATTCTGTCAATTACGCCATCGGCAGGTTCTTGTTTACCAAGGGACGGGTCTATGATATGAAAACGGATCAGCTTCTGTCCGGTCTTCCGGAGGGCGCAGCGCCCCTTGATCCCAACAAGCTGCTGGATCCGAACCGCACTCTGACTGTGAACGACACAGGCGTATACTTGCAGCAGGACGACGGCTCCAACACAGCCATCCTGGAGTGGGATTAGCACCCCATAGATTTGCGTACAAACACAGCAGCCCGGCAGGAAATCCTGCCGGGCTGCTGCTATGAGAAAAAAAGTTTGAGAAGTGGGCTGAATGAATCAGTGGGAGTGTCCCCCCTTCTGAGGATCCTGCTTCGTGCCGTTTTCCTGCCGGCTGTCCTCCTCATGCCGGCTGCGGTCGGTAAACATGCCGCAGCAGACAATGGTAAGGGCACCGCCGATCAGGAATGCCGCCGCCAGGATCAACAGCAGACTGGCTGTCATGGATCACACCTCCCGGCGCACGAAACCATCCCATGCGGTCAGCAGGAAGATGAACAGATGCACGCCCAGAACACACAGGGCAAAGCCCACTGTCTGTCCCATAAAGGCGGAATTCCCCTGGGAAATGGCGATCAGATCCGTGTTGGAGAAGATCAGGAACCGTGCCCAGTCCAGACGGAAGGCACTGAGAATGGTGACGATCAGACTGCCGCCCAGCATGGCACCCATACCGATGCCCACGGACAGCGCCGTATTCCGCACCAGGGAGGAGATCGCAAAGGCAAGGCTGGACATCACCAGAATGTTCACACTGCTGAGCATATAATTGCGCAGGATGTATACAAATCCGGGCATGCTCTTCACAGCACCGGAGGAAACGTAAAAATACTGTGCCCCCAGGTTATCCGTGCCAAACAGGAGCATGGACCCGAGACCGGAAAGCAGGTAGGTCAGCAGGAGCATGCAGTAGCCGAAGGTAATGGCGGTCACATACTTTGCCGCAAGGATCTTCCAGCGCTTTGCCGGATTGATCAGCAGGAACTTGATGGTGCCCTGGGAAAATTCAGAGGAAACGATGGCGCCGCAGACCATGATCATCAATATGCCGACAAAGGTCAGCACCCGGTAGGAATCGCTGAACACAGTCCAGAAATTCAAGATCCCGGAGTTGAACCAGCCGGTATTTTCGGACACATCAAAGGTAATGCTGTGATCCAGCCGATAGGTATACAGCTGCACATTATCCTTCAGCTTCTGGTATTTGTTTGCATCCACGCTGACGCCGTTTCCCTTCTGCTGCTCCATGGACGCAAGCTCTGCCTTGGCTGTGGACAACTGTGCCGCCAGCCGGTATGTGGCATCCTCCTGATCCGGCTTCAGATTGTGGTCGATGCAGTACTGGTACAGCCAGCTGTCCTCCTCTGTTCCCTCCGGAGCGGCATCCAGCATGTACTGAAAGTATGCCTTCCAGTCCTCGTTGATGATAGCTGTTTTCAGAGATTCCGCAACGGCTGCATCCTGCACCTCGTGAAAAACAGCGGTGACAGCCGTCCTGCGCCAGTCGTACTGGAAGATCTCATGATCCAGGCAGAACTGGTATTCGGCAACGTCAGCCTCCCAGCCTTCATACTTGGTCTCCTTGGCATAGGTCAGATTGCTGTTGAGCTGTTTCTTCCAATCCTGTTCGGACATCTCGTAACGGTTATTCTTCACTTGATATTCTGCAATCTTGGAAACGCCGAAATAGCCTACACACACCACCAGGATCAGAATCAGCATGATCCAGGTGCTTACCTTCTTTAATATCTTGATATACTCGTTTTGTACAAGTCGGATAAACTTACCCAATTTGCGCACCCCCGTTCTCCTGTGTCATGGCGATAAATACATCCTCCAGCCGCTTGGTCTGCTCCGGCACACAGGTCATGACCCGAATCTGCCGGGATACCAGGGTTTCGATCACATCGCCGATGATCTCGTCCGCTCTTTCTGTTTCTATCCGCAGCACCAGGGAATCCTCCACAGCCTGCTTTGCCTGCTCCGGCAATTGAGTCAGAGCCTGTACCGCAGCGGCAGGATCACTGACCTTTAAGGTGTACCGGATGGTGGTATCCTGTGCCGCAGAGATCATATCCTCCGTGGTCTGGACATCCAGGATCCTGCCCCCAACGATGATGCCAACCCGGTCGCACATCATTTCCATTTCCGACATCAGGTGACTGGAAACCAATACTGCAATGTTCTCCTTGTGGGCAAGGTTTTTCAGAATGTCACGCAGCTCCTTGATGCCTGCCGGATCCAATCCGTTGGTGGGTTCGTCCAGAATCAGGAGCTTGGGCCGGTGGAGCAGCGCCTGCGCCACCCCAAGCCGCTGCCGCATGCCCAGAGAGTACTTGCCGACCTTGTCGTTGATCCGGTTGGACAGCCCCACCAGCTCCACTACCTCGTCAATGCGCTTTTCGTCCACGCCGGTGCGCATCCTGGCATACTGCCGCAGATTCTCCCTGCCGGTCATGTACTTGTAAAGCTCCGGGTTTTCTACGATGCCTCCCACGCACGCCATGGCATCCTCAAAGTGCTTGGTGATGCTGTGACCGTGGATCTGTACATCGCCCTCATCCAGCCGCAGCAGTCCCACAACAATCTTGATGGTGGTGGTCTTTCCGGCACCGTTTGGGCCAAGGAAGCCGAACACCTCCCCGGCGTAAACCTCCATGCAAATATCATGCAGGATCTGCCGCTTGCCGAAATATTTATTCAGGTGGTCAATTTTCAGTGCAACCTCCATTACGCTTCTCCTCCTTCCCCGGAAACGATGACGGTGCTGCCATTCTCCCAGCCAAGGCTGTCCAGATAGATGATCTTCCAGTCCCCATCCACCAACTGGTAGGTGAATTCATAACTTACAGTAACAGTGGTGGACATCAGATCGGAAGAACGCTTCTGTTCCTTGCCCTGAGGTATGGCTACGTCTTCCTGGTACATGTACATATTCCCGCCTGCAATATCCTGCATGGCATTGGGATACGCAGGAGAAAACCAACAGGGATCGCCTACATACTGCACCACACAGTCAAAGGACATTATCACCTGGGCAGTGTTGACCCCGCACTTGGTCACGGAGCAGTCCGCATTGTTCACGGCGGCAGTCATTTTGGTGATATATCCGTACACCTCTCCGGAATCCTTCAGATAGCTGTTGTAGCCGGCTTCCACCTCGCTGCGGTTCATGCCGTAATAGTAAAAGCTCTGGCTCTGGGCGGATTCAACATCCTTCCAGTTTTCGTTCAGCAGCTTGGTCAGATCATCCTGGATGCTCTTGACGTAATCCGGCTGCTTTGCAAGCTCCTCCAGACTCCGGTACTTCTCCGGGGTCACGTTCAGCTCACACAGCTTCTGCATGTAATCCGCCGCCATATCCTTAAGCAGGGGCTTTGTCTTTTTGAACTGCAGGGTATCGCTGATTACATAGATCACGAAGCCCACAAGCAGCACCCCTGCCAGAACCAGGCCACGGTTGATGCGTTTGTACACGTTTTTCATGTTCCCTCTCCTCCAAATGCATTAGGTGTATTAGCTTCATTAATACTCTTGTTGTATTATACACCCTAGTACACTTGTTGTCAACTGTTTTCGCAAAAAAAATGACCCCATTTGCACTTTTGGCAAAATACACGGCAAGCAGCATTAAATGCGGCAGAAAACTGTGCGATTTGTATGAGTGATTCCGCAAATTCGGTTGACTTTTCCGCCGGGCTGTGCTATACTGAGATGTAGTATATAATGTATGAGATGCATCATGATGACATACAGGAGGGATCATACAATGAAACAGATTTTCTTTTGCCCGGATCAGTGGCGCATGGACGCAACAGTCCCCACCGGCGTTGCAGCCATTACAGAGGTAACGGGCTTTGACGGCAAAACCACGGAAGCATGGCAGCTGGGCAATTGGCAGTACGACTGGAGCACCATTCGCACGGATATCGTCCTGGAACCCGGCGAGGAATACACGTTTGTGTTCTGGCTCAACGGGGGCGAAAACGACCAGTATGATGAGGTATGCAATCTGGAGGTCTTCGGTGAAGGTCAGTGGGAGGAACGGCAGACCTTTAGGCTGAACCGTGGCTTCATCAAGCCTTTGAAATATAAAAACGGCTGGTATCTGATGGCGGTGCCCTTTACGGCACCTGCTGCGGACAAAGTGACTCTCCGGTTCAATGCCATGCGGGCTGTGACCACCATCGCCCCGGCAGAGGAACCGGCACAGTATGAAGAACTGATCAGTGATCCGGAAAATTACGACCAGGCGCAGCGTTCCAATGTAGTGTTTGAAAACGGCTGGCCGGAACCCGGCGAACAGCCTGTTCTGCACTTTGAAGTGAACAATTCTGATGTATCCATCACAAAGGCTCAGCTGAAAAAAGCAGCGCTGGTGGCAGGCGGTGCAGTGGCAGGGGCATTGATCCTGCGCAGGATCTTCCGGAAGAAGCCCTGATCACATCTCGGATGAATCCCCGGGCGCTCCGGCGTTGCGGGGATTTTTGCTTTTATCATATAAATTCTCATATGATAAACATGCGTAATTTGCAGTACGCATGGGCAGGATAGGGTGTTAAAATGTTCACATGCATAGTATTTTTTCACGATCTATGCGACAAAAGGGCGAATCCAGGCTCATTTCAGCAAAATGCGGTATATCATTCGTCATATTGCACCAAATTTTCTTGATGTATCATGAAATATGCCTTATTTTTTGTGCATTGTGTACAAAACCGCCTCAAACAATGCGACATGTTATGCTCGACGGCTGCGTGGGCATCGTCTGAATCAGAAAGGAGAAATCGTATGAAAATCAAGGTTTGTATCGGCAGTTCCTGTCATCTGAAGGGCTCCCGTCAGGTGGTGGAACAACTGCAGGCGCTGATTGCGCAAAAAAAGCTGGAGGATCAGATCGAGCTGGCGGGCACCTTCTGCATGAACAACTGTCAGAACGGGGTCTGTGTGTCCTGCGACGACCAGATCTATTCCCTGACCCCGGATACGGTGGATCAGTTTTTCAACAATGAGGTACTGACCAAGCTATAAGGCACATCACAGTCTGTAAGGAGGGACAACCATGTCCGAATTTCTGAAGCTACGCAAAACAAACTGTAAAAATTGCTATAAATGCATCCGGCACTGTCCGGTCAAGTCCATCCGCTTTTCCGGCAACCAGGCGCACATCGTGGGCAACGAATGCATCCTGTGCGGTCAGTGCTTTGTAGTCTGTCCCCAGAACGCCAAGGAGATCGCCGACGCTACGGAGGCGGTAAAGGTGCTGCTGGAGGGCGAGGAGCCGGTAGTAGCAAGCATTGCCCCCTCCTTCATCGCCAATTACGGGGTAGGCATCGAAGCCATGGAACAGGCGCTGCGGCAGCTGGGCTTTGCCGCTGCGGAGGAAACAGCCATCGGTGCCACCTATGTGAACCGGATGTACGAGGACATTCTCCGGAACCGGAAGCCGGATGTGCTGATCTCCTCCTGCTGCCACTCGGTGAATCTGCTGATCCAGAAGCACTTTCCCCAGGCACTGCCCTATCTGGCGGATGTGATCTCCCCCATGCAGGCGCACAGCGTGGATATCCGCCGCCGGATGCCCAATGCCCATGTGGTATTCATCGGCCCCTGCCTGTCCAAGAAGGATGAGGCGGATCACTACACCGGCTATGTGGACGAGGTTATGACCTTCGAGGAGCTGACCCGGATGCTGGAGGAAGCAAACATCCAGCTGGAGCAGAATGTTGACCACAATTCCCAGAGCCGAACCCGGCTGTTCCCCACCTCCGGAGGCATTCTCAAGACCATGGAGAAGGTGCCGGGCTATCAGTATATTTCCGTGGACGGCATTGAAAACTGTATTGCCGCTTTGCACGACCTGGAGCAGGGCGGACTGAACAATTGCTTTATCGAAATGTCCGCCTGCGCCGGTAGCTGCATCGGCGGACCGGTCATGGAAAAATACCACCGGACACCCATCCGGGACTATGCGGCAGTGGACGCTTACGCCGGCAGTGAGGACTTCCCCATTGAAACCCTGCCACAGGAACGGATCCACAAAGAGATGGAAGCCATCAACCGGAAGCTGCCCCAGCCCACGGAAACCGAGATCTTCACCATTCTCCGGCAGATGGGCAAGAACAAGCCCTCTGACGAGCTGAACTGCGGCTCCTGCGGCTATAACACCTGCCGGGAAAAGGCAATTGCCATTTACCAGGGCAAGGCGGATCTGACCATGTGCCTGCCCTATCTGAAGGATCGGGCGGAGAATTTCTCCGATCATATCATCAACAACACCTCCAACGGCATTCTGGTGCTGAACGAATCCCTGGAGGTACAGCAGATCAACCAGACCGCCTGTGAGATTCTGAACGTGCGGCATCCCAGCGATGTACTGGGAGAGCAGGTGATCCGGATCCGGGATCCGAAGGATTTCCTGGACGTAAAGAACGGCGGCGCCACCATCCGGGATCGGCGCACCTATCTGGCGGAATACAATAAGTATGTGGACGAGACGATTCTGTATGACGCTTCCTATCGGGTGCTGATGTGCATGATGCGGGACGTAACAGAGGAGGAGCGGCAGCGCCGCACCAAGGAATCCATCCGGCAGCAGACCATTGAAACCGCCGACAAGGTGGTAGACAAGCAGATGCGCATCGTACAGGAGATCGCCTCCCTGCTGGGTGAAACCGCAGCGGAGACCAAGATCGCACTGACCAAGCTCAAGGGGGCGATCTCGGATGAATAATTTCTGTGCGGATATCGGCTACCGGAGTGTGAACAAATTCGGGGAGCAGCTTTGCGGCGACCATGTGGATGTGATCTCTCCGGACGATCACTCCACGGTCATCGTACTGGCGGACGGCCTGGGCAGCGGCGTGAAGGCAAGCATCCTCTCCACCCTGACTGCCAAGATCATTTCCACCATGATGGCGGAGAATATGAAGATCGAGGACTGTGTGGCAACCATCGCAGCTACCCTGCCGGTGTGTGCTGTCCGGGGAGTGGCATACTCCACCTTTACCATCATCCGGCTGGTGGAAAATGAGGAAGCGGAGATCATCCAGTACGACAACCCGATGGTGATCCTGTTTCGGGATGGAAAATACCAGGATATCCCCTCCACCCAGATGCAGATCGACGGCAAGACCATTTACCGTTCCCGGATCAAGCTCCAGGAGCAGGATATTTTCATCGCCATGAGCGACGGTGCCATTCACGCCGGGGTGGGCATGACCCTGAATTTCGGCTGGCAGCGGGAGGACATTATCTCCTATATGGAGACCTTTGCAGAGGTGGGCTTTACCGCCAAGACTCTGACCACCATTCTGCTGGATGAATGCGTCCGGCTCTACGGCGGCAAGCCCGGGGACGATACCACCGTCTGCACCATCCGGATCCGGAAACGGCAGCCGGTGAATCTCATCATCGGCCCCCCTGCCAACCGGGAGGACTGCAACAAAATGATGTCCCTGTTCTTCTCCAAGGAGGGCAAGCACATTGTCTGCGGCGGCACCACTTCCAACATTGCAGCAAAGTTCCTGCGCAAGAAGCTGATTCCGGCGCTGGATTTCCCGGATCCGGAGATCCCCCCCATTGCAAAGATCGAAGGCGTGGATCTGGTGACGGAGGGTATTATCACCATCAACCGGGTGCTGTCCTATGCAAAAAATTATCTGGAGGACAACGAGTCCTACGCCAAATGGAGCTGTCAGAAGGATGGAGCGTCCCTGATTGCCCGGATGCTCTTTGAGGAAGCTACGGACATTAACTTTTTCGTGGGGCGGGCGGTGAATCCGGCGCATCAGAACCCGAATCTGCCCATCCAGTTCCACATCAAGATGCAGATGGTCAACGAGCTGGCGGAATGCCTGAAGAAAATGGGCAAGCAGATCAAGGTCAGCTACTTCTGAAAAATTGCAAAAAATGCTTGACAAGCACATTTTCCTGTGCTATAATAATTATTGTTCTGCGGCAGATATGCCCGGATAATCGTATTCTAAAGACAGCTGGTGGCTTCGCCGTAAATCCAGCCGAGGAGTGCACGTCAAGATAAATTGACTGTCCCTTCTCGTATACACGGGAAGGGATTTTTGTGTTCTTCTGATACGATTTACATCACTATCGGAGGTGAAACAAAACATGGCAAGTGAAAAGGTTTTGGAAGCAAAGAAGGCGAAGGTCGTAAAGCTGACCGAGCAGCTCCAGAGTGCAGTTTCCTGCGTATTCGTGGACTATAAGGGTATCACAGTAGAGCAGGACACCAAGCTCAGAAAGGAACTGCGTGAGGCTGGGGTTCACTACTCCGTAGAAAAGAACACCATGCTCCGCTTTGCACTCCACAACATCGGCATGAACGACTTCGACGGTATCCTCGAAGGCACCACTGCCGTTGCAATTTCCAACGACGATCAGACTGCTCCCGCACGGATTCTGGGCAAGTTCGCCGAGACTCAGGACGACAAGTTCAACCTGAAGGCAGGCTTCGTTGAGGGCGTTGCTTACGACCAGGCTGGGGTAATGGCTCTGTCCAAGATCCCGTCCAAGGATGTACTGCTTGCACAGCTGGTTGGCTCCCTGCAGGGTCCGATCCAGAAGCTCGCTGCTACTGTTAAGGCTGTTGCTGACAGCAAGTCCGATGACGCTGCTTAATAGCAGGTCAAACACTACAATATCATAAATAAAAGGAGATTATTATCATGGCTTCTGAAAAGATTTTGAAATTCGTTGAAGACATCAAGGGCATGACCGTTATGGAACTGTCCGAGCTGGTTGACGCTATTCAGGAAGAATTCGGCGTAACTGCTGCAATCGCTGCTGCTCCGGCTGCAGGTGCAGGCGCAGCTGCTGCTGAGGAGAAGACAGAATTCGACGTAGTTCTGGCATCCTTTGGCGACAGCAAGATGGGCGTTATCAAGGCTGTTAAGGAGATCCTGGGCCTTGGTCTGAAGGAAGCAAAGGAAGTTGTTGAGAGCGCTCCCAAGACCCTGAAGGAAGGCGCTTCCAAGGCTGACGCTGAGGAGATCAAGACCAAGCTGGAGGCTGCTGGTGCAACCGTAGAGCTGAAGTAAGATTTCCCTTACCAATGCTGCAAGGCAGCGCTTATGCAAATGCGTAAGCGCTGCTTTTTGTTTGCACACACAAACGCCGCACAGAGAATCTGTGCGGCGTTTTTTATGCTTGCAGAGTTTCGGGAAAAATCACCGTAAAGGTGGAACCCTCTCCGGGCTTGGAGGATACCTGTACCTGGGCATTGTGGTATGCAGCACCGTGCTTGACGATGGACAGGCCCAGACCGGTCCCCCCGATGGCACGGGAGTGACTCTTGTCCACCCGGTAGAACCGCTCGAAGATCCGGCTCTGATCCTCCTGGGGAATGCCGATGCCCGTATCCTGCACCATCAGGATGCCCTCCTTGCCGGCAGTCAGCACGGACACAGTAACGGTGCCCTGCTCCTTGTTGTACTTGACCGCATTGTCGCACAGGTTGTAGATCATTTCCTCCAGCATGCTGTACACGCCGTTGACGGTCACATGGGTCCCTGCCAGGGAGAAAGCAACCTGCTTTTTCTCCGCCGTTACCCGCAGCCGAGCAATGACCTCCTCCGCCAGGTCATACAGATCCACCGGCTCCTTTGGCTCGGCAATCCCGTTCTCGTCCATCCGGGACAGCCGCAGGGTATCGTTCACCAGGGCAATCATCCGGGCGGATTCCCGGTAAATATCTCCGGCAAATTTCTTCACGTCCTTCGGCTCAATCACATCCTGCACCAGCATGCCGGCAATGGCGTGGATGGCGGTCAGAGGCGTCTTCATCTCGTGGGATACGTTGGAGGTAAATTCCCGGCGCAGCTGCTCCCGATGCTCCTGCTCGGTCACATCCAGCAGCAGCACCATAATGCCGGTCACCGCATCCTGCTCCTGTACGGGGCTTGCCAGCATCCGATAACTGTGCTGCCCCAGGGACAGAAGCTGCTCCGCCGGCTGTCCGGCAAGTGCCTGCTCCACCGCCATGCGGAAGGGCTCACTGCGATTGAATTCGTAAATATTCCGGGTGTCGGTGGATTCCGGAACCCCGAAGATCTCCAGAGCTGCCGCATTCCAGCTTAGCACCTCGCAGTGGCTGTCCGCCACCAGCAATCCTTCCCGCATGTGGGCGGTCAGCTGGCGGAATTCCTCCTGCTGCTTTTTCAGTGTCCGCATCTGCCGGGCGATCTCCTGGTTCTGGGTGTGGATCTTGTACAGCAACGGGGCAATCTCCTCATAGTCTGCATCCGTATCCGGATGCTCCGGATCAATGGCGTTGATGGGCTTGACGATCCGCTTGACCACGGCGGAGGACAGCACCGCCGACAGGATCATCACGCACAGCAGCACAATCACCACCGGTGTGGCAAGTCCCATCAATACCGTCAGCACCGTGTACTGGGTCTGGGATACCCGAAGCACGCTGCCGTCCTCCAGCCGCAGTGCGTAGTAAATGGTCTTTTCCGCCAGGGTGGAGGAATACCGGGTGGCTTCCCCGGCACCGTCCGACTTGGCTTTGATGAACTCCTCCCGGTCACTGTGGTTTTCCATCCGGGACTGATCCGCCTGGTTGTCGTACAGCACCGTGCCGGCGGCAGTGATCCAGGTAACACGCTCCGACGCCTGGAAGCCCTCAAAATACTCCATGCCTGCCGCTTCCACGCCCCGGGCAATGCTGGTTGCCTGCTGATGCAGCTCCTCGTTGGCACGCTTGTCAAAATACCCGTACAGCACGTCCATGATCAGCACGGTGCATGCCAGCAGGGAAAGCACCGACACCAGCAGCATGCCCTTGAAAATGCTTCGTTTCATACGCTGCTCCTTATCTTATAGCCTACGCCCCGGATGGTTTCGATCAGGTTTCCGTACTCCCCCAGCTTCACCCGCAGGGTTCGGATATGTACGTCCAGAGTCCGGTTCTCCCGTTCGGAGCCATACCCCCACACCCGGCTGAAAATCTGTTCCCGGGTGCAGACCTGATCCTGGTGGGCAAGCAGATAGCAGAGGATCTCGTACTCCTTCATGGTCAGGCGCACCTCCTCCCCATCCGCCGTCACCGTATGGTACACCGGACTGACAGTAAGCCCGCCGATCCGGTATTCCCGGGGCTGCTCCTCCCCGGATGCCTCCTGGGCAGTCAGAGACAGCCGCCGCTCCCACGCCTTCACCCGGGACAGCAGCTCCATGATCTCAAAGGGCTTGGGAATGTAATCGTCCGCTCCCCCGTCCAGACCGCAGATCTTGTCGTAGCCCGTACCCTTGGCGGACAGGATGATTACCGGGGTCAGCTTGGTCTCCCGGCGAAGCCGCAGGTTTTTCAGCACGGTCAGTCCGTCCTCCTCCGGCAGCATCACATCCAGCAGGATCAGATCCGGCACACGGCTGCGCACCGCTGCGTAAAATGCGGAGGGGCGTTCAAAGCCCTGGGCCTCCAGATCCGTCTGCTGCCGCAGGGCGTACAGCACCAGATCCCGGATCACCTGGTCATCCTCCAGCATGTAGATCAGCACAGTTCTCACTCCTTCCCGGAATGGGCGCCGGTCTGTGCAAAAATCACCCAATCCGCAATATTCACCGCATGGTCAGCGATCCGCTCCAGATATTTGGAGATCATCAGAATATCCAGGCACACGCTGCTGTCCCCGTCCTGCCGCAAGACCTTTGCAAGCTCCTCCTTCATACGGCTGAAATATTCATCCACCGTATCGTCCGCTGCAATCACATGCTTTGCCAGGGCAAAGTCCATGCGCACAAAGGCATCCACACTATCAGTGACCATTGCCACCGCCGCATCCGCCAACTGCTGCATGGGCAGCCGGTGCATCAGCTCCGTGTCCTGTACATACCGGGAAATGTCCGCAATGTCGTATGCCTGATCCCCGATCCGCTGCAGATCGTAGATCATTTTCATGGCTGCGGAGATCACCCGCAGATCCTTCGCCACCGGCTGCTGATGCAGCAGCAGCTTCATACACTGGTTTTCCACCTGCCGCTCCATCTGGTCGATCTCCTCTTTCAGAAACCCCGCCTTTTCATAGGTGTTCTTGATGTTCTGAAGCTGTTGAAATGCCTCCTCGCTGTCGTCCAGGGTATACACCTGGTCACTGCTGAGCATATTCTGCATGGTCACCGTAATCGCAGTTTCACACAGGGAGCTCATCCGGATCATATCCAGCTTCAGCTGCCGCAGCTGCTCGTCAAACCGATTTCTCATACCTGCTCCTCCTTATCCGAACCGTCCGGTAATGTAATCCTCCGTGCGCTTGTCCTTGGGCATGGAGAAGATCTGATCCGTCACACCAAATTCCACCACCTCACCCAGAAGGAAAAAGGCGGTCTTGTCCGAGATACGGGTAGCCTGCTGCATATTATGGGTCACCATAACAATAGTATAATCCTTTTTCAACTCCGTTGCAAGATCTTCGATTTTCAAAGTTGAGATAGGATCCAATGCACTGGTAGGCTCATCCATCAGCAGTACCTCCGGCTTCACTGCCAGCGCCCTGGCGATGCAGAGCCGCTGCTGCTGACCACCGGACAGACCAAACGCTGACTTCCGCAGCCGGTCCTTCACCTCGTCCCAGATGGCGGCGCTCCGCAGGGACTGCTCCACCAGCTCGTCCAGCTGCACCCGGGAACGGATGCCGTGGGTACGGGGACCGAACGCCACATTGTCGTAAATACTCATGGGGAAGGGATTGGGCTTCTGGAACACCATGCCCACCCGCTTACGCAGCAGGTTCACGTCCATATCCCCGTAAATATCCTCTCCATCCAGCAGTACCTGCCCATCGATCCTGCATCCCTCCACCAGATCATTCATCCGGTTCAGGGATTTCAGCAGGGTGGACTTGCCGCAGCCGGAGGGGCCGATAAAGGCGGTGATCTCACGGGGTGCAATCTCCAGCTGTACATTTTTCAGTGCATGAAAGCTGCCATAATGCAGATTCATGTCAGAAATCGAAAACTTATTCATCCTTGTTTGCGCCTCCTGCAAATTTTTTTGCCACAGCCCCGGACAGACAGTTGATGCCGATGACTACCACCAGCAGCACCACTGCCGTGGCGTATGCCTGGTTGGTGTAAAGCCCTTCGTTCAGCAGTGCGTACATGTGCACCGACAAGGTTCGGGTGGACGAGAACAGATCCTTCGGCACTGCCGCATAGGTGCCGGCGGTAAAGATCAGAGCAGCGGTTTCTCCCACGATACGCCCCACTGCCAGGATCACGCCAGAAAGGATCCCCGGCACGGCACTGGGCAGTACAATGGTGAAAATCGTCCGCAGCTTCCCGGCACCCAGGCCAAAGCTGCCCTCCCGGTAGGTGCCGGGCACAGCCAGCAGCGCCTCCTCCGTGGTACGCATAATCAACGGCAGCACCATGATCGCCATGGTACAGACACCGGACAGCAGGGAGTAATCCCAACCGCAGGCAATGACAAAGAACAGAAAGCCGAACAAGCCATACACGATGGAGGGAATGCCCTGGAGGGTCTCCGTGGTGATCCGCACCACCTTCACCAGCTTGCTGCCGGTTTTGGCGTACTCGGTCATGTACACCGCCGCACCCACCCCGACAGGTACTGCCAGCAACAGGGTCAGCCCGGTCATCAGCAGGGTGTTGATGATGGAGGGAAGCATGGACACATTCTCGCTGGTGTACTTCCAGGCAAACAGCTCCGGGGTCAGGTTGGGAATGCCCTTGACCAGAATGTAGGCGATCAAAAACAGCAGCAGCCCGATGGTAAATACCGCTGCACCGTACAGCAGCAGCCGCACTGCCAGGGAACCCTTATGCCCCCGGTACTGGCGCAGCGCCTTGGACAGCTTCATATTACCCCTCCTTCCGCTTGAGCAGCGAGAACATCAGATTGATGATAAGAATGAACACGAACAGCACCACCGCTGTGGCAATGAGGGCTTCCCGGTGCAGATCCGCCGCATAACCCATTTCCAGCACGATGTTGGCGGTCAGCGTCCGGACGCCGGAAAGCAGACCGTCCGGCATCACTGCTGCGTTGCCGGCTACCATAACCACCGCCATAGTTTCCCCGATGGCACGGCCTGTACCCAGGATCACTCCGGCGGTAATGCCGGAGCGGGCACCGGGCATCAGGGCGCAGAACACGCTGCGTTCCTTGGTGGCGCCCAGTGCAAGGGCGCCTTCATAGTAGCTTTCCGGCACAGCCCGGATGCTTGCCTCTGTCACGCTGATGATGGTGGGCAGGATCATAATGCCCAGCAGCACGGATGCGGTCAGGATCCCCTTGCCGCTGCCCCCGAACAGGGACTGCACCAGAGGTACGATGACCACCAGTCCGAAAAAGCCGTATACGATGGACGGGATCCCTGCCAGCAGATCCACTGCCGGCTTCAGCAGCCGGTGCAGCCTTGGGGGACAGAACCGAGCCAGGAATACGGCACAGAGAATGCCGATGGGTACCCCCACCAGCACTGCCCCGGCGGTAACATAAATGCTGCCGATGATCATGGGGAAGATGCCGAACTGCTTCTCAAGGGGCTTCCACCGCTCCCCCAGCAGGAACTTGTCAGCGCCAATCTCGCCGATGGCGGGAATGCCGTTGGAAAACAAGAACCAGCAGATCAGCACCACCGCCAGGATGGAAATGCAGGCACACAGGGCGAACAGCAGCCGCATGCCGGTTTCCTTGATTTTTTGCATAAGCCATGCCTCCATATCTGTTTTCTATGGTTCTATTGTAGCATCCGGCGTGTAAAATCCACAATCCGCACCGGTTTAGAACTATGTTAAATCCGGAAATGGAATGTTAAATCCGTCTGAAATCCCCGTTTTTTCTGTCGGGTATTGAAAAAAAAGTGCACTTGTAGTATAATCATAATTATGACAAAATCCACAGGAAAGAGTGATCCGATTGTCAAAGACATTTTTAATGGGCAATGCCGCCATCGCCATGGGCGCATTGCACGCCGGCGTAAACCTGGTGGCAGGATACCCCGGCACACCCTCTACGGAGATCCTGGAGACGGTTGCCAAGTGCAATGACGGCTCCGTATATGTAGAGTGGTCCGTCAACGAAAAGGCTGCACTGGAGGTGGCTGCCGGCGCATCCTACGCCGGGGCACGCACCCTGGTCACCATGAAGCAGGTAGGGCTGAACGTGGCGTCCGACCCGCTGATGAGCCTTGCCTATGTAGGCGTCAAGGGGGGCATGGTCATCGTTTCCGCAGACGATCCGGGGCCCATCTCCTCCCAGACCGAGCAGGATACCCGGCACTTCGCCCAGTTCGCAAAGCTGCCGGTGTTTGATCCCTCCACCCCGGAGGAAGCCTATGAAATGATCCAGGACGCCTTTGCATACTCTGAAAAATACGGCACGCCGGTGCTGTTCCGACCTACCACCCGGGTCTGTCACAGTTGTGCAGACATTCAGCTCCATGAGACCCCCACAGTACACAAACCGGAGGGCTTTGTGAAGGACACCATGCGGTGGGTGATCTTCCCACGCACCTCCCATCTGAATCATATCAAGCTGGAGGAGCGCACCCCGGTGCTGAGCAAGGACTTCTCCGCTTATCGGTTCAACCAGCTCACCGGCAGCGGGAAACTGGGCATCGTCACCTCCGGCATCAGCTACACCTATTTACAGGAGGCGCTGGAGGATTACACCGGACAGGTCAAGGTGCTGAAAATCGCCACCGCCAACCCCTTCCCGGAGGAACTGGCACTGCAGTTCCTGGAGGGACTGGAACAGGTGCTTGCCATTGAAGAACTGGATCCGGTGCTGGAACGGGTGCTGACCTATCTGTGCGGCAAGCATCACCTGCCGGTACAGATCCACGGCAAGCTGGACGGCATGGTGCAGCCTGCCGGGGAAAACAGTGTGGAATCCGTACATAAAGTACTGGAGGGCTATCTGGGACTGGATGCCATTCCGGCTGTACAGCTGCCGGAACCGCCCCAAATGCCGGTGCGTCCGCCGGTGCTGTGTGCAGGCTGTCCCCACCGGGCATCCTTCTACGCAGTCAAGCAGGCTATGAAGGGGCGCAAGGCAGTATTCAGCGGTGACATCGGCTGCTACACCCTGGGCAACGCCATGCCCCTGGATATGGTGGATACCTGTCTGTGCATGGGTGCGGATGTTACCATGGCGCAGGGTCTCCACCGGATCGAACCGGATACGGTGAACTTCTCCTTTATCGGGGATTCCACCTTCTTTGCCTCCGGCATGACGGGGATCGTCAACGCCGTATACAACCAGACGGATATTATTCTGATGGTGCTGGACAATTCCACCACTGCCATGACCGGACACCAGCCCCATCCGGGCACCGGCATGACCATGATGCATGAGATCTCCCCCAGGGTAAGCATTGAAGCCATCCTCCGGGCTGTAGGGCTTACCAGTGTGGAAACGGTGGATCCCCTGAACCTGGAGCAGACCATCCAGGCAGTCAGGACGGCAGCCGACAAGCCCGGGGTCAAGGCGATCATCTGCAAATCCCCCTGCATTGCGGTCAGCAAGCCTGCAAAACGGCTCCAGGTGGACGAAAGCCGCTGCGTCGGCTGCAAGCAGTGCATCCGGGAGCTGGGCTGTCCCGCCATTTCCTTGAAGGGGCAGAAGGCATACATTGAGCCGGATCTTTGCTTCGGCTGTACCATCTGTGCACAGGTCTGCAAGCCCGGTGCCATCAGAGAGGAGGATGCACAATGACAAGCACAAGCTGTCTGCTGTGCGGCGTGGGAGGACAGGGCACAGTCCTTGCCTCCAAGCTGCTGGCATATGCCTATATGCAGCAGGGAAAATCCGTCCGCACCGCCGAAACCATCGGCATGGCGCAGCGGGGCGGCTGCGTGGTAAGCCATGTACGTGCCGGAGCTGAAATCCACTCGCCGCTGATCCCCAAGGGCAAGGCGGACGTGATGATCGCCTTTGAACCGGCGGAGGCTGTCCGCTGTCTGCCCTTTTTAAAGCACGGGGGCACTGTTGTGGTCAACCAAAAGGCGGTCAAGCCCGTGACCGCATCCCTCAGCGGCCTTGCCTATACGGGAGCGGAGATGCTGGAGTACCTGCAATCCGCCGGCATCCGCACCATTCTCATTGACGGAGACGCTGTGTGCGCTGCCTGTCAGTCTCCCAAGGTGCTGAACATTGCGCTGCTGGCTGCGGCAGCCAATACAGACGCCCTGGGCATCAGCGTGGCACAACTGAAGGACGCTGTGCAGCAGCTGGTACCGAAAAAATTCCACGCCCTGAACCTGGGCGCCATTGAATATGTATGCAACCGCTAGGAAGGAGTTCCCACTATGAAAATGACAGAAACACAATTCAATCTGATCAAGGCACAGCTGAAAAAACTGACCTCCCAGCCCTGCTTCTACCAGAGAAAGCTGGAAGGCATCCACGTCGACCAGATCCAGTCCCAGGAGGATTTTGAAACCCTGCCCTTCACCTGGAAGGGAGATCTGCGGGAAGCATACCCGCTGGGATTGCAGGCAGTCCCGGACGAGGAGATCGTCCGGATCCACTCCTCCTCCGGTACCACCGGCACACCGGTCATCATCCCCTACACCCGGCAGGATGTGGAGGACTGGACAGAAATGTTCAAGCGCTGCTATGAAACCGCCGGCATCACCAATCTGGATCGGATCCAGATCACACCGGGCTATGGTCTGTGGACGGCAGGCATCGGCTTCCAGAACGGTGCGGAACGCCTGGGGGCAATGGTGATCCCCATGGGTCCCGGCAATACGGATAAGCAGCTGCGGATGATGATGGATATGAAATCCACCGTGCTGTGCGCCACCTCCTCCTATGCGCTGCTGCTGGCAGAGGAAATCGCAAAGCGGGGCATCGGGAACCGGATCCACCTGCGCAAGGGCGTCATCGGCTCCGAACGCTGGGGTGAAAAGATGCGGAACCGGATCGCTAACGAACTGGGGGTACAGCTATATGACATTTACGGTCTGACCGAGGTATACGGCCCCGGCATCGGCATCAGCTGCGACCACGCCTGCGGCATACATGTATGGACGGATTATCTGTACTTTGAGGTGGTGGATCCCAAGACCGGGAAGAATGTACCGGACGGGGAGATCGGCGAGCTGGTCATCACCACCCTGCATAAGCAGGGCGCACCCCTGATTCGCTACCGAACCCATGATCTGACCAGGGTGATCCCCGGCGAATGCCCCTGCGGCTGTCCTTTCCCCCGGATCGACACCATCCTGGGCAGAACCGACGACATGGTCAAGGTCAAGGGCGTCAACATCTTCCCCAGCCAGATCGAAGAGCTGCTCACCGGCATTGAGGGGGCATCCAGTGAATACCAGTTCATGCTGGATCATATGAACGGCAAGGACATCTGCACTCTGTTCGTGGAAGCCAACGATGGGGCGAACCGCTACGAACTGGAGATCGAGCTCCAGAACGCATTTAAGTCCAAAATCGGCATTTCTGTAAACGTGAAGCCAGTCAGCATCGGGGAGTTGCCCCGCAGCGAGAAAAAATCCACCCGGGTGTTCGACAACCGGTATTGATGCAATATGAAAAAGCAGGCATGGTACTATGCCTGCTTTTTTTCGTTGGAAAGCCATTCGCAAAGTCCCAGGGCAGCGGCAGCTCCGTCAGCGGCGGCGGTACAGAGCTGTCGGGTGGACTTGGTGCGGCAATCCCCGGCGCAGAAGATCCCCTGTGCCGTGGTACGGCAGTCCTCCCCGGCACGGATATACCCGCCCGGATCCAACTCCACCAGGCGAGCAAAGGGCTCCGTCCTGGGATGTCGCCCTACCGCAATGAACAAGGCGTCCACCGCCAGGGTTTCCCCGGATTGCAGGCGGATACCGGACAGCCGCTCCTGCCCCAGAAGCTCCGTGACGGATGCGTCCGTCCGGATCTCCACGTTGTGCAGAGCCTGCACCTGTTCCAACAGAGCGTTCTCGCCCCGGAAGCTGCTGCGCCGGTGGATCAGATACACCCGACCGCAGCCCTGCGCCAGCAGCAGGCAATCCAACAGGGCGGTGTTGCCGCCCCCCACCACTGCCACATTCTTACCCCGGTACAGTCCCCCATCGCATGCAGCGCAGTAGGACACTCCGTGACCAGTCAGTGCCTCCTCCCGTGCAAGCCCCAGGGGACGGCTTCGGGCTCCGGTTGCCAGAATCAGTCCCCTGCCCTCGAATATCCCCCGGTCTGTATGCAGGGCAAAGCCATTCTGCCGCCGCTCCGCCCGTTCCACCCGGGCACTCTCATATCCGGCACCTGCCCCCAGCGCCTGGTCGTAGATCCGCTTTGCCAGATCCGCCCCGGAGATCTGATCGATGCCCGGATAGTTTTCCACCAGGGGCGCATTGACGATCTGCCCCCCGTAATACTGCTGCTCCAGCACCAGGGTACTGCATCCAGCCCGGGCAGCATACAACGCCGCCGTCAGCCCGGCGATCCCCCCGCCGGCAATCAGAATCTCGTACATATGCATCCCTCCCGGAGGAGTATGCCCGGTTTGACGGAGAATATCCGATCTGCGCAATTAAAAATTGACCCCGATGCAAAAACAGCATCATAAAAGGGCGGGGAAACATGAAACCGCTTTCTGAACAGGTCAGATCAGCTAATTAAGAATTCTTGTGCAGAATCCTTGACTTTTTGTGCAAAATGCGGTACACTAATTGTAAGTGCAGATTCTCTGCATATAATCGGAAACAGCGGCAAAAGCCGCAGCTGATTTTGAGAGGGGATAGAATTTATGAAACAGTTCTGGCGCAAAACTGCGTCGGTCATGACGGCTGCTGCGCTTCTGGCAGGTACCTCCGTATTCTTTACGGATGCTATGAGCGGACAGGGGCTGCGTGCCAGCGCGGTGGACGACACAAACGATGACTGGCTTCACGCTGAAGGAGACAAGCTGTACGATATGTACGGCAACGAGGTCTGGCTCACCGGTGCAAACTGGTTCGGCATGAATTGCAGCGAGTGCTTCCTGCACGGACTCTGGTCCTGTGACATGAGCGACACGCTGGCATCCATTGCGGATCACGGCATCAACCTGCTGCGGATCCCGGTATCCACGGAGCTGCTGTATTACTGGATGATCGGTGAGCCGGATCCGGCTTCCGGCATCAATGCAAAAAACACCCCGGACTACAGCTTCAACCCGGAGCTTTGCCGGGAGGATGGCACCCAGATGGACAGCCTGGAAATTTTTGATGTGCTGCTGAAGCTGTGTAAGGAAAACGGCATCAAGGTCATGGTGGATGTACACAGTCCGGACGCCAACAACTCCGGTCACAATTACGAGCTTTGGTACGGCAAGGAAATGAGCACCGGCGTTATGGTCACCACGGAGATCTGGATGGATACCTGGGTATGGCTGGCTGACCGGTATAAGAATGACGACACCCTGATCGCTCTGGATCTGAAAAACGAGCCGCATGGCAAACGGGGCTACGACTCCGCTACCTGCCCCACAACCATTGCAAAGTGGGACAATTCTACGGACGAAAACAACTGGAAATACGCTGCTGAAACCTGTGCCAAGAAGATCCTGGAGGTCAACCCCAACGTGCTGATCGTGGTGGAGGGCATTGAGCAGTACCCCAAGACAGAGCAGGGGTACAACTTTGATACCCCAGACGTGTGGGAGCCTACTGTGGATCGTCCTTCTCCCTGGCATCCGGCATGGTGGGGCGGCAACCTGCGGGGCGTAAAGGATTACCCCATCGACCTGGGCGAGCATCAGGATAAGCTGGTGTACTCCCCCCACGATTATGGCCCCTCCGTTTATGCACAGACCTGGTTTGACAAGGATTTCACCACCCAGACCCTGCTGGATGATTACTGGTACGACACCTGGGCATACATCGACGACCAGGGCATTGCGCCCCTGCTGATCGGCGAGTGGGGCGGACACATGGACGCTGGCAAGAACCAGAAGTGGATGGGTCTGCTGCGGGATTACATGATCGAAAACCACATCAACCACACTTTCTGGTGCATCAACCCCAACTCCGGTGACACCGGCGGATTGCTGGACGCTACCTTCTCCAAGTGGGATGAGGAAAAGTACGGACTGATGGAGCCGTCTCTTTGGCAGGATGACAACGGTCGCTACATCAGTGCGGATCATGTGTATCCCCTGGGCAGCAACGGGCAGAGCCTGACCGAGTACTATGGCGGCACACCGACACCGCCGACCACCACAACCAAGCCTGCTGACACCACTGCCTCCGGCACCGTCACCAAGGGCGACCTGAACAAGGACGGCAAGGTTACCATCGCCGACCTGCTGCTGATGAGCCGGTATCTGGTGCGGGAGATCGACGCTTCCAAGATTCCCTCTACGGCGGCATGTGACGTAAACGGGGACGGGCGGGTCAACGCAGTGGACTGCGTACTGGTCAAGCAGTTCCTGGCGCATCTGATCGACAAATTCCCTGCATAAAAAGCTTTGGCGTGCTGCAAATGCAGCACGCCTTTTTGCACCCTCACGCAGAAATCCCCCGGCATCCAAGGATGTCGGGGGATGTTTGATTGATTTACAATACCACACAGAGATGATGCGACGCTGTCTTTATGTGTGCTGCTCGGTCAGTTCCCGGTACAGACCCAGGTACAACTCCGCAGACACGTTCCAGCTAAAGTCACTCTCCATAGCGGTTTTTTGTAGTGCCTTCCAGCGGGGCTTGTCATCGTAAGCAATCTTTGCCCGGTTGCATGCGCCCAGCATATCGTGGGCGTTGTAGGTTTTGAAGGTGAATCCGTTGCCGTTTTCACCGCCTCCATCCCGGACGGTGTCCCGCAGACCGCCGGTCTCCCGGACGATGGGCAGGGTGCCGTAACGCATTGCCACCATCTGTGCCAAGCCGCAGGGCTCACTCTGGGAGGGCATCAGGAACATGTCGCAGCCGGCATAGATCCGTCTTGCCAACTGGGGGATGAAGCCCAGTGTAACGCTGACTCTGCCCGGATGCCGCCAAGCCATTTCCTTGAAGAAATCCTCAAAGATCTTCTCGCCGCTGCCCAGGATGGCGAATTTATAGCCAAGATTCAGAATATCCTCAAACACATAGCGGATCAGATCGATGCCCTTATGGGACACGAACCGGGTCACGATGCCGATGATGGGTTCGTCTCCATCCTGCAATCCCAGTTCCTCCAGCAGCGCCTGCTTGCACTTCGCCTTGCCCTGCATATTTTTCACAGAGTAATTTGCCGGAATCGCCGGATCCGTTTCCGGATTGTAGCCATCCACGTCGATGCCGTTCAGGAAACCGCACAGCTTGTACTGCTTTGGATTCAACGCCCGATCCAGCCCGTGGGAATACCAGGGATCCAGAATCTCCCAGGCATAGCTGGGGCTTACGGTGGTGATCTTGTCGGCGGTTTCGATGGCGCCCTTCATCATATTCACGCAGCCGTCATACTCCAACAGTCCGGTGTGATACAGGGGAATGCCCATCAGCTCGTTGAGCACTTCCTTGCCGTACTTGCCCTGGTACTGGATGTTGTGGATGGTGAATATGGTATGGATGTTCTCATAGCCCTGCTGATACTTGTAGAAAATCTGGTAGTACACCGGGATCATGGCAGCCTGCCAGTCGTTGGCGTGAATGATGTCCGGCTTGAAGTCGATACAGCGGATCATTTCCAGCACTGCACGGCTGTAGAATACAAACCGCTCGCAGTCGTCATAGAAGCCGTAGATGCCGTCTCTGCCGAAGTAGTACTCATTGTCGATAAAATAATAGGTCACACCCTTGTAAATGCCGGTGAAAATGCCGCAGTACTGCTTCCGCCAGGAAACGTCCACGGTAATATTGGTCAGAAAGGTCAGAGAAGCACGCATTTCCGCAGAAATGGACTTGTACAGAGGGATCACGACCCGACAGTCATGTCCCTTTTTCACAATAGCGGAGGGCAGAGAGCCGGCAACATCCGCCAGACCGCCGGACGCTACATAGGGCAATGCCTCACTGGCTGCAAACAAAATATTCATACGGATCATCCCTCCTGCAATTAAATCTTCGCACCCTTGCTGATATACAACGGATAGCTCTGGGAACCGGTCAGTACCCGGTCATCCACGATTTCCACGTCCTTGTCGGTGATCACGCAGTTCAGGCTGCACTTGCTGCCGATGGAGGTGTTCTGCATGATGACGCTGTTTTTGACCACGGTGCCCTTACCGATCTTCACGCCCCGGAACAGTACGCAGTTTTCCACCTTTCCCTCGATGATACAGCCATCCGCAATCAAGGAGTTCTGGATGTCGGACTCCAGACCGAACCGAACCGGGCCGTTGTCCATGATCTTTGTGTAGATGGGGGCGGATTTCTTAAACAAACCGTTCCGGTTTTCCGGATTCAGCAGTGCCAGATTCGCCTCATAGTAGCTGGACAGGCTGTCCAGCCGGGCAACATAGCCCGTATGCTCATAAGCGGCGATCCGGTAGCCTGCCGCCTTGTCCTGCAGCACGTCCCGGCTGAAGCTGTACTGATTCCGGCTCATTTTCTCCTTGACCAGCTGCTTGAGGAAGGATTTGCTCAACACAAAGGTGTTCATACACAGGTTGCCGGTGCCCCGCATGGGCGGATCGATCATAACATCGTCCACCATGCCGTCCTCCCCGATGCCCAGGAGAGTGGCGTTCTGGTTCACGTCCTTATCGTAGAAGCCCTTGGAGTATGCTACGGTAATATCCGCACCGCTTTCGATGTGCGCACGGATCATGGGCCGGTAGTCGATGGTGGTCACAATGTCGCAGTCGGACAGCACCACATATTCTGCCGGAGAATGCTCTACATACTCCCACACTCCGTCCAGGGCTTCCAGTCTGCCCCGGTAAATACCGGTGCCAACATGGCTGAAGGGAGGCAGCAGATGCAGACCGCCGTTCTTTCTGGAAAGATCCCACTCACGGCCGGAGCCAAGGTGATCCAGCAGGGAACCGTAGTTGGATTTTGTGATGACTCCCACGTCGTCAATGTCGGAATTGACCATATTGGACAGGGGGAAGTCGATCAGCCGGTACCGTCCCCCAAAGGGCACGGAGCCCATGGTGCGGAGCTTGGTCAGATCAATGATGGAGGAATCGTGCATACTTGCAAAAATCAATCCCATTACGCTAATATTTGCACTCATAGTCACATCTCCTTACAGGTTGTCAGATATAATCTGCTTGGGCAGTACGGTTTTTCCTTCGGAAACATCCACCTTGTGACCTACGACTGCAATGCCCCATTCGTCACGGTTCTCGATGGTCTCCGGACTTGCGCCGATCTTAGCGTTCTCGTGGATCACGCAGTCCTCACCTACGATGGCGTATTCCACCACAGCACCTGCCTTGATGACCGTGCCGGGCATGATGATGCTGTACTTGACGGTAGCGTTCTCCTCTACCACAGCGCCGGAGAAGATGATGGAAAAGTCCACGGTGCCGTTGATCTCGCTGCCTTCGGAGATCATGGAATTTTCAACCGCCGCCTTGTCCCCGATGTACTGAGGGGGCATATTCAGGTTCCGGGAGTAGATCTTCCACTCCTTATCATACAGATCCAGAGGCACGCTGGGACTCAGCAGATCCATATTTGCCTCCCACAGGCTGTCCAGCGTCCCCACGTCCTTCCAGTAGCCCTCGAAGGCATAAGCGAACAGCCGCTCCCCTGCTGCCAGCATTGCAGGGATGATATCCTTACCGAAATCCTTGGAGCCGGAGTTTGCATTCTCGTTTTCGATCAGATACTGCTTGAGCTTCTTCCAGGTGAAGATGTAGATACCCATGGATGCCAGCGTGGACTTGGGTTCCTTGGGCTTTTCCGTAAAGTCCACAACTCTGCCTTCCTCATCGCAGGTCATGATGCCGAACCGGGAAGCCTCCTCCATGGGAACGTCCAGAACGGCGATGGTGCTGTCCGCCTGATGCTGCTTGTGGAACTGGAGCATCTTGGAGTAATCCATCTTGTAAATGTGATCGCCGCCCAGAATGATCACATACTCCGGGTCATAGCGCTCGATAAAGCTCATATTCTGGTAGATGGCGTTGGCAGTACCCTCGTACCAGGATGCCCCTGCATTGGTCTGGTAAGGGGGCAGCACATGTACGCCGCCGTGCAGCTTATCCAGATCCCAGGGCTGTCCGTTGCCGATGTAGTCGTTCAGCACCAGGGGCTGGTACTGGGTCAGCACGCCCACCGTATCGATGCCGGAATTGGTGCAGTTGGAAAGGGGAAAATCAATGATCCGGTACTTGCCGCCATAGGGTACAGCCGGCTTTGCCATATCCTGGGTCAGCGCATACAAGCGGCTGCCTTGTCCGCCCGCCAGGAGCATTGCTACACATTCTTTTTTAATGTACATAATTCATACTCGATTTTTCCGGAAGGGAAAAATCCACTCCTCTCTGCATTCGTTGGTAAAACTTCTATTTCTGCGCCGCTTTGGACGGTGCGGATTTCTTAGTCGATCTGCGTTTTTTATACGGCACCGGCTTGAAGAACATGGTGGACAAGGGTGCCAGCGTCAGCGCAATGCTGTTGTCAAAGCCATGCATGGGGATGGCTTCGGATTTGACGGCTTTTTCTGCTGCGCCGGAGCCGCCGAATTCCGTGGCGTCCGAATTGAACAGCAGCTTATAGCTGCCCTTATAGGGCACACCGATCCGGTATTCCCGCCGCTCCACCGGCACAAAGTTGCACACCACGATCAGCTCCTCACCCTTGTCGTCAAACCGGCGGAAGGCAATGACGCTTTGCTGATAATCGTCATTGGCGATCCAGCTGAATCCATCCCAGGAGTCGTCCCGCTCCCACAGGGGCGGATGCTCCGCATAAAACCGATTCAATTTCCGGGTGTACTTGAGCATGGTGTTGTGCTTGGGGTAATCCAGAAGCATCCAGTCCAGCTGGTGCTGGTAATCCCACTCCTTCATCTGGGCAAACTCCTGTCCCATAAAGAGAAGCTTCTTGCCCGGATGCGCCATCATATAGCCAAGAAACGCCCGGTAGGAGTCGAATTTTTGATCGTAGCCGCCGCTCATCTTGCCGATCATGGAGCATTTGCCATGCACCACTTCATCGTGGGAAATGGGCAGCACGTAATTTTCGGAAAAACAGTAGAAGAACGAGAAGGTCAGCTTATCGTGGTTGCCGGAGCGGAACAGAGGATCCATGGACATATAGCTGAGCATATCGTTCATCCAGCCCATATTCCATTTAAAGTTAAACCCCAGACCCCCGTCGCAGGTGGGCTTGGTGACCATGGGCCAGGCGGTGGATTCCTCGGCGATCATCAACGCATCCGGGAACTTTTCAAACACCGCTTCATTCAGATGCCGCAGAAAATCAATTGCCTCTAAATTCTCCCTGCCCCCGTTCTTGTTGGGGCACCACTGACCATCCGGCCGGTCATAATCCAGGTACAGCATGGATGCCACCGCATCCACCCGGAGACCATCTACGTGAAATTCCTCAAACCAGCAACATGCGCTGGAGATCAGGAAGGAGCACACCTCCGGCCTGCCGTAATCGAACACCTTGGTGCCCCAGGCGAAATGCTCCCCCTTGCGCACGTCCTCGTATTCGTAGCAGCATCCACCGTCAAACTCGAACAAGCCGTGTTCATCCTTGGGGAAGTGCGCCGGTACCCAGTCCAGGATCACCCCGATGCCGGCAGCATGGAACGCATCCACCATGGCACGGAAATCATCCGGCGTACCAAACCGGGAGGTGGGGGCGAAATAGCCCGTGACCTGATAGCCCCAGGAGCCGTCGTAGGGATACTCCGTCAGGGGCATGAACTCAATATGGGTATAAGACATTTTTTGCAGATACGGGATCATCTGCTTTGCAAAGGTCCGGTAATCCAGAAAGCTCCCGTCCGGATTGATGCGCCAGGAGTTAAAATGTACTTCGTACACATTCACCGGGCTTTTGTAAATATTTCTCTGCCGCTTGGCTTTGCGCCAGGCATCATCCTTCCATTCATAGCTGCTCTCGTAGATCTTGGAGGCAGTGGCTGGCCGGGTCTCATAATGCGCTCCGTAAGGATCCGCCTTCATACGGATCTTGCCGTCCCTGCCCTTGATGCTGTATTTATAGGCAGCGAACTGCTCCAGCCGGGGAATGCAGCATTCCCATACGCCGCCCCCGATGGCGTGCATGGGGGTCTGACTTCTGTCCCAGCGGTTGAAATCTCCCACCAGGGAAACGGATCGGGCATGGGGCGCCCAGACCCGGAAGCAATGATACTGTGTACCCTTGCTGGATATCGTGTGTGCGCCGAAAAATAAATAGGACTTGCAATTTTTCCCGCTCAAAAACAAAGACAGCGGAAATTCATTTTCTTTTTGCAGATCCGGAATCATAGTATCACCCTCCCCTATGCTTACATTTTAACAGATTCCCGCCCTGGATTCAAGTATTTCTGCGCACATCCAAAAAAGTTCATATACTCCGCCTAGAATCAACCGTCCATTTTATGCATATTGTACAAAATCGCAAAAAATCACGTGGAAAACGCCTTGACTCCTCGTATATTTTTCACAAAATTCTGCAAGGCATAAAGAAGGCGGCTGATGCCGCCTTCTTAGTCCGTGTTCCTTCTGACCTGCGCCAGCAACACTGTGATATCGTCCGGTCTGCCGTCTGCCGCACTGCGCTGTGCCTTACAGCAGATGGCTTGGGCAGCCTGCTGGAGGGAGCCTCCTGCCAACAGCTTCTGCTTGACAAAGGCGTACTCGCTGTCCTCCACCCCGTCGGACATCAGCACAATCACATCCGAATCCTCCAGCCGGAGTCGGGTCACATGCGCCTCCGGCCTGCCCACGATGCCGATGGGGAAGGTGGGGGTCTGGTACATGGTCACCACCTGTCCCTGCTGGATCAGAGTAGGGGCTGCTCCATATTTCACCAGCAAGGTCTCGCCGGTTTCCTGGCTGATCCGGGCAATATCCAGGGTGGCAAAGGTTTCCTCCGTGGACTTGGTCAGCATGATATGATTCACCATGCCCACCGCCGTCTGCATGGACACTCCCATTTCAATGAGCCGCCGGAAGTTGGACAGCACCAGCCGGGCATCCAGGGAAGCACGCCTGCCGGAGCCCATGCCATCGGACAGCACCAGATACTGATGCCCCCTGCCGTCACTGAACTGGTCATAGCTGTCCCCCGGCGGTTCCTCATCCCGGGCGGAGGACTGGGCTGCAAACACCGCCAGACCATAGGGAGGACGCTCCCACAGACAGATCCGCACCTCCTCCCCGGCAAGCCTGCCCTCCGTATAATCCAGCTCCATACCCAAAGCATCGGACAAGCAGTCCCGGACAGAGCCCCCATCCGGCGCCGCATCCGCAAAGGCGTACAGCTCCAGCGCCAGCCTGCCCTCCGCCGACCGGTATGCCACCGCAGTATGTACCGGATATCCCTCCCGTTCTAGCCGCTGGGTCACCTTCCGGGTCATGCTCCGGCTGTAGGATACCGCCAGTCGCTGTCCGGCAGTGCCAAGCAGTTCCTCCGTCAGTTCCATCTGGGAAAAGAGAAATCCCTGGGATTCCGTCAGCCGGGCGGACAGCATCCGGTGCAAAGCCGCCTGCCGCTGTGCCTGCTGCATATGTACCAGCAGGGTCTGTGCCCTTGCGCAGTCCTGCAAAGCCTCCGGCAGCTCTGTGCCATCCCCGGCAGCCGCACACCGGAACGCCTCCGCCGTTTCCTCGTATCGCTCCTCCCAGCATTCCAATCGCCGGGAGCAGCTGCGGCATACCTGCTCACACACGCTCTGGGCGGTGGTTTCCCGGCATCCGTTCCGTTCCAGCATCCGGGCGATCTGCTGAGCATTCTGCCGCACCCCTGCAAGGGCATGTGCCAGGTAGTCCATCTGCACCGCCGCAAAGCCGGCGGGCGCTTCCTCTCCCCCAACCTCCGGCAGCCACTGCTCCAGGATTCCCTCCACCGGCAGTGCCAGATACAAAAGGCATCCTGCCGACAGATTCAGAAGCAGAAGGATGGCTGCTGAATCCGTCCCCAGCAGCAGTTGTCCTGCTCCCTGAATCGCCAGGAACAGCAGGCATACAGCACCCTTATGAAAATCCGCAAAGTATCCGGCAGCCATACCGGACAGGGCGAGGAATGCAGCAGCGTCCCCCAGTTCCCGGCTGCAAAGCATCAATCCGGCGGAAGCCAGCACACCGCAGACGGTGCCCCCGGCAATGCCATAGCGTTTTGCCCCCTGCAAGAGCACAAACCCGGCAAAGATCACGCCCAGGTTACAGATCCAAAGCTGGGCGGATCCCAGTGCCCCGGTCACCAGCAGAAAGCATACCCCGAAGGCGCAGCCGTTCGGCTCGCTGTATCCCCCAGCGGCAGGGCGAAAGGCAGTCAGCGCCTCTGCGGCAAAGTATGCCGCCACTCCAGCCAGCACTGCCATGCACAGATACAGCGCCAGATCCGCCAGGTCGATGCCCCCGATCACAAAAAACAATCCGGCGGAAATACTGAGCCCGGCTGCCGCCGCCAGAGCGCCCATCCCGGCACTTGTCCGCCGGGGCAGCACAAACCCGGACAGCACGATCATCACCAGGGCGCACAGCAGCACCGGTGCATCCCCCAGGGTTCCCTGGGTCACGGAGGCAAACAGGCTCCCAGCCAGAACCGCCACCCCCTGGAGGGGGGACACCACCGCCGCCAGGGAGACCTGCAAGGGGGAGGAAAATTCCCCGAACCGGGCACCGGTCAGCAAAAAAGCGCTGACACCGGACAGCAGCAATGCCCCTGCCTGTCCCCGTGTCAGACGCTCGGTTGTACGTTCCTTGATCATATGTATCCGCCCACTTTCTCCATCCGTTTCATTGCGACAGCACCGCATGCTCTTTGTGCGATGCTGCTTTGATACAGAAAGTATACCACGGCAGGCAGGCGGAATCCTGTCGCAAGCCCTTGCAGCATTCCGGTTGTTCCGGCGGCATTCCATTGGGAAATGCCGGGGCAATGAAGATCATGCCGATTGCAGGATCCGGGCAAGGGCAAACAGCTGTTCCATGGTCAGCTGCTCTATCCGGGCAGCAGGCGCAAGCCCTGCCTGCTCCAGGGCAGCATACACCGCCTGCTTCGGGATCCCCAGCAGGGAGGCAAGACTGTTGGCGAGGGTCTTGCGCCGCTGGGAAAAGCCTGCCTTCACCATCCGGAAGAAAAAGCCCTCATCCAGCCCCTCCGGATGGGGATTTTCGTGCAGATCGATGCGGATCACCGCCGAGTCCACGTTGGGTGCCGGCATAAAGCTGCCCCGTGATACAGGGAACAGTTGTCTGGCTTCCCCGTAGTAATGGACTCCCACCGTGATCGCCCCTGCCTCCCGGGTACCCACCTGGGCGCAGAGCCGCTGGGCCGCTTCCTTCTGCACCATGACGGTAATGGAGGTGAGGGGCAACCGGCTTTCCAGCAGCAGCATCAGAATGGGTGAAGTGATATAATAGGGCAGATTGGCGCATACTGCAACAGGAAGCCCCCCGAACTCCTGCCGGAGCAATGCCGCCACGTCAATTTTCATAATATCCCCTGGCACGATCTTCACGTTGTCAAAGTCCGCCAGGGTCTCCTCCAGCACCGGCAGCAGCCGCTGATCGATCTCCACTGCCACCACCTTATCCGCACGCTTTGCAAGCTCCGCCGTCAGCACCCCAAAGCCCGTTCCGATCTCCAGCACCCCGAAGCCGGGTCTGGCGTTGCCCAATTCGGCGATCCGGGGGCAGACTGTAGGGTTGATGAGGAAATTCTGCCCCAGCCCCTTGGAAAAATGAAAGCCGTGCCGCCGTGCCAGATCCTGCACCACTGAAATATTCGTCAGATTCTCCATATGATAACCTGTCCTTTCTTGCAAGCCAATCTTGCATTTTGCCCCCGACTTTGCTATACTATATGTATCTATTGATGCATAAGGAGGGTATTCAATGCTTCGCCGTGATAAAATCAATTATTACCTGGATATTGCCGAAACCGTACTGGAGCGCAGCACCTGCATCCGCCGCAAGTTCGGTGCCATTATTGTAAAGCATGATGAGATCATTTCCACCGGATACGTCGGTGCGCCCCGGGGCAGAAAAAACTGCAATGATCTGAATTACTGCACCCGGGACAAGCTGGGCGTTCCCAAGGGACAGCGATATGAGCTGTGCCGGTCGGTGCATGCAGAGCAGAACGCCATTTTATCCGCCGCCCGGGCGGACATGATCGACGCCACCCTGTACCTTGCCTGTCACGATGCCCGGACGGATCAGCTGGACGGGGAAGTGGAACCCTGCTCCATGTGCAAGCGGCTCATCATCAACGCCGGCATCAAGCAGGTGATTGTCCGTCAGACCCGGGATGCGTATAAGATCATCACTGTGTCCGACTGGGTGGAGCAGGACGAATCCCTGACCGGCAGCAGCGGGTATTGATGTTCTTTCATAGTATACCATTTTTGCGCCGGATAGTCAAAGTTTTTGTGGAGCAATTCCACATTGACAGACTGTTGAAAGTGTGCTATAGTGAATATAGCAAATGTTGTGCTTCTTCGGGTATATTCCCGGTGAATCCACACAACATATTGATATTGGATTTGGTTCACGGAACAAGGAGGAAGCCATGAAATTCAAAAGCGGCATCTGGGACAAGGAGATCAATCTGCGGGACTTTATCATCCAGAACTATACACCCTATGAAGGGGACGACAGCTTTCTTGCGCCCCCCACTACCCGTACCAGGGCGCTGTGGGACAAGGTGCTCGCCCTGCTGGAGCAGGAGCGGAAGGCAGGAGGCGTGCTGGATATTGACGAGCACACCATTTCCACCATCACCTCCCACAAATGCGGCTACATCGACAAAGAACTGGAAACCATTGTGGGCTTGCAGACGGACGCACCTCTGAAGCGTGCCATTATGCCCTTCGGCGGTATCCGCATGGTGCGCAATTCCCTGGCAGCCTACGGCAGAGAACTGCCCCCGGATGTGGAAAACGTATTCAAATACCGGAAGACCCACAACGATGGGGTATTTGACGTGTACACCGACGATATGAAGCGTGCCCGGCACACAGGCATCATCACCGGCCTGCCGGACGCATACGGCAGAGGGCGCATCATCGGGGATTACCGGCGGATCCCCCTGTACGGGGTGGATCGGCTCATCGAGGACAAGATCGCTGCCAAGAAGGCACATGATGCAGAGCCCATGTACGGGGATACGGTGCGGAACCTGGAGGAAATGGCGGAACAGATCAAGGCGCTGAAGGAGCTTAAGGAAATGGCGGCAGGCTACGGCTTCGACATTTCCCGGCCGGCAGAGAACACCCAGGAGGCCATCCAGTGGCTGTACTTCGGCTATCTGGCAGCCATTAAGGAGCAGAACGGTGCCGCCATGTCCCTGGGGCGGGTGTCCACCTTCCTGGATATCTACGCAGAGCAGGATCTGAAAAGCGGTACCTTTACCGAAGAACAGATCCAGGAGCTGGTAGATCACTTCATTATGAAGCTGCGGATGGTACGGTTCCTGCGTACCCCTGCCTATGATGAGCTGTTCTCCGGCGATCCCACCTGGGTCACCGAATCCATTGGCGGCATGTGTGAGGACGGCAGACCCATGGTCACCAAGATGAGCTACCGGTTCCTGCATACCCTGGTAAACCTGGGGCCTGCACCGGAGCCGAACCTGACGGTACTGTGGAGTCACCGGCTGCCGGAGCCCTTCAAGAAATTCTGCGCCCGGATCTCCATCAGCACCTCCTCCATCCAGTACGAGAACGATGAGCTGATGCGGGAACGGTTCGGAGATGATTACGGCATCGCCTGCTGCGTATCTGCCATGCCCATCGGCAAGCAGATGCAGTTCTTCGGGGCAAGAGCCAACCTGGCGAAGGCGCTGCTGTATGCCATCAACGACGGCAGGGACGAGCGGTACGAGGATCGGCTGTGCCAGGGTGTGGGACAACTGTCGGATGGGCCCCTCCAGTTTGATGAGGTCTACAGTAAGTTTGAATATGTGTGTGAATGGCTCACCAAGCTGTATATCAACACCCTGAACATCATTCACTTCATGCACGACAAGTACTGCTACGAACGGCTGCAAATGGCGCTCCACGATGAGAACATCATCCGCACCTCCGCCTGCGGTCTGGCAGGGCTTTCCGTGGTGGTGGACAGCCTGTCCGCCATCAAGTATGCCAAGGTGACCCCCATCCGGAATGCAGCAGGCATCGCCACCGACTTTGCCATTGAGGGGGATTACCCCAAGTTCGGCAATAACGATCCCAGAGTGGACGAGCTTGCCACCATGGTGGTGGAGCGGTTCATGAAGCGGCTGTCCCGCCGGAGAACCTACCGGAATTCCATTCCCACCATGTCCATCCTCACCATTACCTCCAACGTAGTATACGGCAAGAAAACCGGCTCCACCCCGGATGGCAGAAAGGCAGGGGAGCCCTTCGCACCGGGAGCAAATCCCATGCACGGCAGGGACACCAATGGCTGCATCGCATCCATGCTGTCCGTATCCAAGATCCCCTATGCCTACGCAGAGGACGGCATTTCCTACACCTTCTCCATCATTCCGGACGCACTGGGCAAGAACGAGGAGGACAAGGAAAACAACCTGGTTGCCCTGCTGGACGGCTACACCCGGGAGCACGGACACCATATGAACGTAAACGTCATGAACCGGGAGACGCTGATCGATGCAATGGATCATCCGGAGCTGTATCCCCAGTTGACCATCCGGGTCAGCGGCTATGCGGTCAACTTCATCAAGCTGACCCGGGAGCAGCAGCTTGACGTGATCCACCGCACCTTCCACACCCGGATGTAGTCCCGGAAGGAGGAATCCCCATGACCACCGGCTATCTGCATTCCCTGGAAAGCTTCGGCGCAGTGGACGGCCCCGGCATCCGCTTTGTGGTATTTCTGTCCGGCTGTCCCCTCCGGTGCCTGTACTGTCACAATCCAGATACCTGGGAGCAGAAGCAGACTCTGTGCATGACGCCGCCCCAGGTAATGGAGAAGATCCGCAGTGAGCGCAGCTTTCTGCTGCGGGGAGGCGTGACCCTTTCCGGCGGAGAGCCTTTGATGCAGCCTGCATTCTGTGAGGAGCTGCTGACGCTTTGCCGGCAGGAGGGCTTCCACACCGCCATTGACACCAGCGGCTCCATTCCCCTGTCCCAGTCCCGGCATGCCATTGATCTGGCGAACATGCTTCTGCTGGACATCAAGGACATTGACCCGGAGGATTGCCGGACGCTGACCGGAAAAACCAACGAAAACGCCCTTGCCACTCTGGATCACTGCGAACAGACCGGCAAGGAGGTATGGATCCGGCATGTGCTGGTGCCCGGCTATACCCTGAATCCGGACAAGCTCCGGCGACTGGCGGAAAAGCTGTCCGGCTACCGATGCGTAAAACGGGTGGAGCTGCTGCCCTATCATACCATGGGGCTGTACAAGTGGGAAGCTCTGGGGATCCCCTGCAAGCTGGCGGATACCCCGACGCCTACGGATGACGAGATCGCCATGGCAAACGGATTCTTTACTAAGCAGAAAACCCCTGCTGCGGAATGACCGCAGCAGGGGTTCTGTTTGTATGTGGAATCAGTTCTTGATGCTGTGCATGGGCGCCGGGATCCTGCCGCCCCGGGCAATGAACTTTGCCGGGGACTTCCGATTGATCTGCATAATGGGGCCGCTGCCGAACAGACCGCCAAACTCCAGGATATCCCCTTCCTTCTTGCCGATGGCAGGGATCAGCCGCACCGCCGTGGTCTTGTTGTTCACCATGCCGATGGCAGCCTCGTCTGCGATGATGGCAGAAATAGTCTCCGCCGGGGTATCCCCCGGAACCACAACCATGTCCAGACCCACGGAGCATACCGCAGTCATAGCCTCCAGCTTTTCCAGCCGCAGGGTGCCGTTTTCTGCGGCAGCGATCATGCCTGCATCCTCGGACACGGGAATGAAAGCACCGGACAGACCACCTACGTTGGAGGATGCCATTACGCCGCCCTTCTTCACTGCGTCATTGAGCAGCGCCAGAGCCGCCGTGGTACCGTGGGTGCCGCAGCACTCCAGACCGATCTCCTCCAGAATATGGGCAACGCTGTCCCCCACTGCCGGAGTGGGTGCCAGGGACAGATCCACGATGCCGAAGGGCACATCCAGCATTTCGGAAGCCCGTGCTCCCACCAGCTGACCCATCCGGGTGATCTTAAAGGCGGTCTTTTTAATGATATCAGCGATTTCGTTGATGCTGGCATCCGGGTGCTTTGCAAGGGCTGCCCGTACCACGCCGGGGCCGGATACACCCACGTTGATGACGCAGTCCGGCTCTCCCACCCCGTGGAACGCACCAGCCATAAAGGGGTTATCCTCCGGTGCATTGCACAGCACCACCAGCTTGGAGGGGCCTACGCACTGCCGATCCGCAGTCAGCTCCGCAGACTGGCGGATGATACCGCCCATCAGGGCAACTGCGTCCATATTGATGCCTGCCTTGCTGGAGCCGATGTTGACGGAGGAGCAAAGATTTGTGGTCACATCCAGAGCCTCCGGGATGGAATGGATCAGCTCCAGATCCCCGGCGGAAAAGCCCTTCTGCACCAGTGCGGAATAACCGCCGATGAAGTTGACCCCACAAGCGTCCGCCGCACGCTGCAATGCCTTTGCGAACTTCACCGGGTCGCCCCCCTTGCATGCGCCGCAGAGCATGGCAATGGGGGTCACGGAGATCCGCTTGTTGATGATGGGAATGCCGTACTCGGTCTCGATCTGTTGCCCCACGGACACCAGATTCTTTGCCCGGGTGGTGATCTTTTCATACACCTTTTCACAGGCACGGTCAATGTCCGGATCGATACAGTCCAGCAGGGAAATGCCCATGGTGATGGTACGGATGTCCAGGCACTCGTCCTGGATCATGCGGATGGTTTCGAGAATATCGTATACATTCAGCATATCAGCAGTCCTTTCCCATCAGATCCGGTGCATGGAATTAAAAATGTCCTCGTGCATGGTGTGAATGGACAGACCCAGTTCTTCTCCCAGCTGGTTCATCCGGTCAGACAGCACGGCAAAATCCGTGGTCATAGCGGAAATGTCCACCAGCATGATCATAGCGAACAGATCCTGCAGCACGCTCTGGGTCACCTCGATCACATTTGCCCGGTACTCAGCGCAAATGCCGCTGACCTGATGCAGAATGCCTACATTGTCTTTGCCGATTACAGTTACAACCGCTCTCATATGTAAATCCTCCAGATTCAGTTTCAAACATGACGTTCTATATTAGTATACCACAAGCCCAAGGAAAAAGAAAGCCCTTTGCACAATTTTTCGTCCGTGCCCCGGTGCAATTTTTTTCTGCTGCTACTTTTCCTTTCCGCAAATATATGATATAATAGAGAAAACCCACACCAAAGGATGAGATGCTATGCTGATAGATTGCCACAATCACACCCACAATTCTCCGGACGGGGAAAACGAAAGCGTCCTGGAGCGATGCGCCCGGGCGGCAGAGCTGGGCATCGGCGTGCTGGCGGTGACGGATCACTGCGAGGTCAACCGATTCTTCAGCCTTGCCCACTACGGCGTGGAGCCAAACGGCTATGATACCTACGATTTCAGCAGGGACTTTGAGCTGTCCATGCAGGAGAACACCGCCGCCAAGGCTCATACCCCCGCCGGGGTGAAGCTGCTGTGCGGCATTGAGTTGGGACAAGCCACCCATGAGCTTGCACTGGCGGAGCATGTATACGCAGACGTGCGGCTGGATTTCGTCATCGGCTCCATGCACCAGCTACCCGGCTGGGATGATTTCGCCTTTCTGGATTACAGCAAGGTGGATGCTGCCGCACTGTTTCATGAAAATTTGCAGGAAATTGCCCGGCTTGCCAGCACCGATACCTACGATGTGCTGGGGCATATCACCTACGCCCTCCGGTATATGGCGGCAGCAGGGATACACCTGGAGCTTGCCCCCTACAGGGAGGAACTGGCGGAGATCTTCCGGATCGTCATTGCCAAGGGCAAGGGCATCGAGATCAACACCTCCGGTCTGCGGCAGGCATACGGGGATACCTTCCCCAATCTGGAATGTCTGAAGCTGTACCGGGATCTGGGGGGAGAAATCCTCACCATCGGTTCCGACGCCCATTCCAATCTGGATCTGGGAAAGGGCATTGCCCAGGGACTGGACATTGCCCGGGCAGCCGGATTTACAAATATCGCCTACTTTGAAAAACACGAACCGCAGTTTTTAAAGCTTGCGGATTGATGAACAGGAGGTTATCACATGAACGAACTACTGCATTTGCTCAAGCAGAACGCCCGTCTGTCCAACGAGGAGCTGGGTGCCATGCTGGGAATCACCCCGGCAGAGGTGGCGGCACAGATCAAGAAGCTGGAGGAGGACGGCATCATCAAGGGCTACAGCGTAGTGCTTAACGATGAGCTTGCCAACAAGGACACGGTGACTGCCTTCATTGAACTGAAGGTGACTCCCAAGCGGGACTGCGGCTTTGAGGATCTTGCCAAGACGGTGATGATGTATGACGAGGTGGAAAGCGTATCCCTCATGTCCGGTGCCTATGACCTGGCTGTTACCGTAACCGGCTCCAGCCTGAAGGTGATTGCCCTGTTCGTGGCGCAGCGCCTGTCCACCATTGACGGGGTGCTGTCCACTGCCACCCACTTCGTCCTCAAACGCTATAAGGAAAAGGGCATCTTCATCGAACAGGAGCCTATTGACGAGAGGGGTATGGTTTCACCGTGATAGAATACGAAAAGCTGCTTTCCAGCACCATTCAGCAGATCAAGCCCTCCGGTATCCGGAAATTCTTCGATCTGGCGGAAAACATGGAAGGGGTCATCAGTCTGGGGGTGGGCGAGCCGGATTTCCAGACCCCTTGGGTAGTTCGCAGTACTGCCATCCAGACCCTGGAGAAGCGCCGGATCATTTACAGTGCCAATGCGGGACTGCTGGATCTGCGCCGGGAGATCTGTAATTATCTGAACCGGAAACAGGGGATTACATACGATCCGAAAACGGAGCTGATCGTTACTGTGGGCGGCTCCGAGGCCATTGATATTTCCATCCGTGCCCTCATCAATCCAGGGGACGAGGTTCTGATCGTGGAGCCATCCTTCGTGTGCTATGCTCCCATCGTCCGGCTGGCAGGGGGCGTACCCGTGCCCATGGCCACCCGTCTGGAGGATTCCTTCAAGCTGACCCCGGAGATCCTCCGCAGTCATATTACCCCCCGCACCAAGCTGCTGGTACTACCCTTCCCCAACAATCCCACCGGTGCCATCATGACCCGGGAGGAACTGGAGAAAATCGCAGAGGTGCTCCGGGGCACCAACATTCTGGTGCTGTCCGATGAGATCTACTCGGAGCTGACCTACGGCAGAACCCACTGCTCCATCGCCCAGATCGAGGGCATGCAGGAGCGCACCATTCTGGTGAACGGCTTCTCCAAGGCGTTTGCCATGACCGGCTGGCGGCTGGGGTATGTGGCTGCCCCCGCACCCATCATCAAGCAGACAGTGAAAATTCACCAGTATACCATTATGTGCTCCCCCACCATCAGTCAGTACGCTGCCATCCAGGCACTGCAAAGCTGTGACGAGGACGTGCGCCGGATGGTGGACGAGTATAACATCCGGCGGCGATACCTGGTGGAGCGGTTCAACGAGATCGGACTCCCCTGCTTCAATCCAGAGGGGGCGTTCTATGTATTCCCCTGCATCCGCAGCACCGGCATGAGCAGTGAGGCATTCTGTGAGGCACTGCTCAACCAGCAGAAGGTGGCTGTGGTGCCCGGCAACGCATTCGGCGACAGTGGCGAGGGCTTTGTCCGGGTGTCCTACGCATACTCCCTCAAGCATCTGATGATGGCACTGGATCGGATCGAGGCATTCCTTGCTTCCGGAAAGGCAGGTCAAATATGAGAGAAATCCAGGTACGCACCCCGGCAAAGGTAAATCTGACTCTGGATGTGGTGGGCAAGCGGGATGACGGGTATCACAGCATCGAAAGCGTCTTCCAGGCAGTTGGCATTTACGATGCACTCACGTTGACTCGGGTGGATACCCCCGGCATCACCCTATCCAGCACCAACAAATATCTCCCTTGCAATCAGAAAAATATCGCCTACCAGGCGGCTCAGCTGTTTCTGAAGCATGCGCATCGCTGGGATGGCATTCACATTCACATTGAAAAGCACATTCCCTCCCAGGCAGGTCTGGGCGGTGGCAGCTCCGATGGAGCTGCGGTAATCGCTGCTCTCAACTGGCTGCTGGGCTGCCGCATGTCCCTGCAGGAGCAGTGCGAGATCGCCGCACAGGTGGGGGCGGACGTGCCCTTCTTTCTGACGGGCGGCACGATGCATGTGTCCGGCATGGGAGAGATCCTGGAGCCTTTGCCGCCCATGCCTGCTCTGCCCATGGTAATCGCCAAAGGCAAAGCAGGTGTGTCCACCCCGGAGGCATACCGGCGGATCGACCAGTTGACGGATCCGGTGCATCCGGATACCGCAAGGGTCATTGACTTCCTCCGGAACGGGCGGTATTGGGATGCCATTCCCGAGTGCGGCAATCTGTTTGAAGCCGCCACAAACCTGGAGGAGGTTACCCAGATCAAGCAGATCATGATGGACATGGGGGCGCAATGCGCCTTGATGACCGGCAGCGGCTCGGCAGTGTTCGGCATTTTTGACACCGGCCTCATGGCACAGAAATGCTGCAACGCCCTGCATGCAGTAGTTCTCTATGCGGTGACGTGCAAGACCCTCAAGCACAGCATCCGCATCGTCAGCCGCAGCTAACCAATCGAAGCAAGCAAAAGCCCGGAAGCGGTTTTCCATCGCTTCCGGGCTTGTTTTATCGTTCTGCCTGGGCTTATTCCGTTTCCGTTACGGCAATGCCCAGAATATCCAGATTTTCCTTGTCCACTGCGGAGGGGCATGCAGACATCAGCTCGCTGGCGTTCTGCACCTTGGGGAATGCGGTTACATCCCGCAGGCTGTCCACGCCCAGCATCACCATTGCCAGACGATCCAGACCGATACCCATGCCACCGTGAGGCGGCGCACCAAACCGGTATGCCTCCACCAGGAAACCGAACTTGGCTTCGATCTCCTCGTCGGTCAGACCCAGCGCCTGGAACATCTTCTGCTGCAGCTCGTAGTTGGTGATACGAATGGATCCGGAGGAAAGCTCCGTGCCGTTCAGCACCAGGTCAAACGCCTTGGCAATGACCTTTTCCGGGGCGCTGTCCAGATACTGGAGACAGTCATCCTCCGGCATGGTGAAGGGGTGGTGCATTGCCATCCAGCAGTTGTTGTCCTCATCCCACTCGAAGAAGGGCATCTGGGTGATCCACAGGAAGTTGAACTGCCCCTCCGGGATCAGATCCAGCTTCCGTGCCACGGTCTGACGCAGTGCCCCCAGTACCGGCAGAGTCACCTTGTTCTTATCTGCCACGATCAGCACCACGTCCCCCTGCTGGCAATCCAGTGCCTGGAGGATCTCATGGAGCTTGTCCTCCCCCACAAATTTCCCGAAGGAGCAACTGGGCTTTTCCTCCACCCAGCGAATGAATGCCAGACCCTTGGCACCGATGCCCTTGACCATTTCCGTGAGCTTGTCGATCTCTTTCCGGGTCAGGGTGCCTGCCGCCTGCTTTGCCACAATGGCACGGACGCTGCCCCCGGCTTCGATGGCACCGGTAAATACCCCAAAGCCGCAGTCCTTCACATATTCGCTGATGTCCTGGATCTCCATACCGTATCGGGTATCCGGCTTATCAGAGCCAAACCGGTTCATGGCCTCTGCATAGGACAGACGGGGCAGGGGCAGGGGAATCTCTCTGCCCAGCACCTGCTGAAACACATGATGTACAAAGCCCTCCGCCATCTGGAGGATATCCTCCACGTCTACAAAGGACATTTCCAGGTCGATCTGGGTGAATTCCGGCTGCCGGTCCGCCCGGAGATCCTCATCCCGGAAGCACCGTGCCAGCTGAATGTACCGATCCATGCCTGCAACCATCAGCAGTTGCTTGTAGATTTGGGGGGACTGGGGCAGAGCATAGAACTTGCCCGGATGCACCCGGGAGGGAATCAGATAATCCCGTGCCCCCTCCGGGGTGGATTTCATCATCATAGGGGTCTCGATCTCGATAAAATCGTTGGCGTAGAAATACTCTCTTGCCGCCTTGGCAATCTGATGCCGCATGACCAGGTTCCGCTGCAGGGGTGCCCGGCGCAGATCCAGATACCGGTACTTGAGCCGCAGCTCCTCGTTGACCTTGGTATCGCTTGTGATCTCAAAGGGGGGCGTCTGCGCCTTGTTCAGGATCCGCAGATCATCCACCACCAGTTCCACGTTGCCGTTTTTCATATCGTGGTTGATGCTCTCCCGTTCCTTGACGGTACCGTGTGCCATCAGCACATACTCGCCCCGGCAGGTCTCTGCCTTTGCAAACAGCTCCGGCTGCTGGGTTTCGTTGAATGCCAGCTGTACCACGCCGGTACGATCCCGCAGGTCAATAAACAGCAGGGTGCCAAGATTGCGCACCTTCTGCACGAAACCGCATACCACAGCCTCCGTGCCGATCTGGCTTACCTCTCCGCAGAAATGTGTCCGTTTCAAGCCCTTCATTGTATCCATCATCCTGTTCGCCCGCCCAAGCGGACTATGCTCCTTTCCGTTGTTCCATTAAAAGGATATCTCGTCCATTACTCCGTCAAACATGCCGTACATAGCAACATTGGTGAACGAATCCACAAAGCTGTCATCCAGCAGGAGAGGCGTCTGCTCTCCGGTCTTCATATTCTTCAGGTTTGCATTCCCCGTGGTCAGCTCATTTTCACCCAGCACCAGCAGATAAGAGGTGCCGATCTTGTCCGCATATTTCATCTGGGACTTGAAGCTGCGACCCAGCAGGTCATATTCCACCCAGAAGCCCTCCTGCCGCAGCAGGTTTGCATACTGCATGGCACGGCTGACCCCTTCCGGATCCATGGTGGCAATGTACAGATCGCAGTGATTGGGTTCCAGGAAGTCACAGCCCTGGCTCTCCATGGTCAGCAGCAGCCGCTCAATCCCCATTGCAAAGCCCAGGGCAGGCTGATGCTGTCCACCCAGCTCCTCGATGAGTCCGTCATATCTGCCGCCGCCGCATACGGTACCCTGGGCGCCGATGTCGGTGGTGACGAATTCAAACACGGTCTTTGTGTAATAATCCAGACCCCGGACGATCTTGGGGTTGATGGAAAAATCAATGTCCATCGCCTTCAGATAGCCCTGGAGCTTTTCAAAGTGGGTCTTGCAGTCCTCACACAGGTAATCCAGGATCACCGGAGCGTCCTTTCCAAGCTCTCCGCAAATAGGGCTCTTGCAGTCCAGGATCCGCATGGGATTCTTCTCCAATCGGGACAGACAGGTGTCGCAAAGCTGATCCTTCCGGGCTTCAAAGTATGCCCGCAGCGCCTTGTGGTATTCCGCCCGACAGGTGGGGCAGCCGATGGAATTGATGTACAGCTGGATCCCCTTCAGACCCAGCGTATCCAGAACTGCCTTTGCCAGGGAAATGACCTCCGCATCCGCAACAGGCTCTGCACTTCCTGCCATTTCCAGACCAAACTGGTGGAATTCCCGGAGTCTGCCTGCCTGGGGTCGTTCATGCCGGAAGCAGGACAGCAGATAGAACACCTTCTGGGGCAGTGCCTCATTCAGCAGCCCGTTTTGCAGCATCGCACGGATAGTGCCGGCAGTGCCCTCCGGTCTGAGTGTAAACTTCGTTTCCTTTGCCATGACGGTGTACATTTCCTTCTGCACCACGTCCGTGGTCTCCCCCACAGAGCGCTGAAACAGCTCCGTGTTTTCAAAGGTGGGGATGCGGATTTCCCGGAAGCCATAGGACTGCGCCACACTGCGGGCTACCTGCTCTACGGTGTACCATTTGTGGATGTTTGCCGGGGTAATATCCTCCGTGCCGTTGGGTCGTTTTAAATTCAAAGCCATAATTTTCCTGCGCCCTGCGCAGCTCCTTTCGGGAAGTATTGGTGTTGTCCGGGCAGTGCCGCACAAAACAGCAATTGCCCCGCATGGGGGCAATTCAACGGCTGCATATGCCGCAGCAGTGCCTTACAGGGAGGGATTTCCGATTTCACGCCAATCCAGGTCGCCCCGTTCCAGTGCCAGGATCAAAGCCTCTGCGGTTGCAATATTGGTGGCAACCGGTACGTTGTGTACGTCGCACAGCCGCAGCAGGTTCATATCGTTGGGTTCGTTGGACTTGGGATTGATGGGATCCCGGAAAAACAGGAGCACATCAATCTCGTTGCAGGAAATACGGGCACAGATCTGCTGATCGCCGCCCTGGGAACCGCTCAGATATCGCTGAATGTGCAGACCGGTAGCCTCGCTGACCTGCTTGCCGGTGGTACCGGTGGCGCACAGGTTGTGACGGGACAGGATACCGCAGTATGCAATACAGAACTGGATCATCAGTTCCTTCTTGGAGTCGTGGGCAATCAATGCTATGTTCATAAGTCCGTTCCTTTCTACCGCTTTTTGCGATGATGCTGTCAGACACCGCTGCACAGTGGCAGCAGACTGTTACTTGATTTTCACGGTCAGCGGTGCGTTCTCGCCCTTGAGCCGCTTGGCAATGGCGTCAAATGCCGCCAGGCTGGGCGCAGTGGAGGGGATGGGCTGACCCTTGCCGGTGGCGATGACCAGCTCGTAATCCTCCGGGATCACGCCGATCAGCTGCACGCCGATGGTGTCAATGATCTCGTCCAGGCTTTTTACCAGTTCCGAGCCGATGGCACGCTTGTTGACCTTGTTGATAATCAGGCGCTGGCGCTTATTGCCACGGTTATAGAATTCATCGGACATCATCTGGGCATCCCGCACGCAGATGGGATCCGGCGTGGTCACAACCAGAATGGTGTTGGCCTGTTCCACGATATCGAATACATGGGAGTTGATGCCGGCACCGGTGTCGATGATGATATAGTCAAAATATTTTCGGATCTGCTTGCAGATATCCACGATTTGCTCCACCGTTGCGCTTGCAAAGGGGTCCTTCGGTGCGCAGAGAATATTCAAGTTGCTTGCCATAGGCACCTGGGTTACAGCATCCAGGGGCTTTACCCGGTTGTGAAGCACATCCCCCAGGTCGTACTTGATCTTGCCCTGCATGCCGAAAATGATATCAATACAGCGCAGACCGAAATCCAGCTCGATGATCAGGGTTCTGCTGCCCTGCTTTGCAAGGGTATACCCCAATCCGGAACAGATGGAGGATTTGCCCGTGCCGCCTTTGCCGGACGTAACTGCAATTACTTTTGACATAGTATCAGATTCCTTTCCCCTATTTGCCGGCACAGTAACCATGTCTGCCTGCGTGCAGACAGCCGGATTTGATCTTTCTTTACACAGTATATCATACTATATTATACCATACTTATCGGGATTGTCAAAGCCCCTTTTCGGGAAAAATAAAAAATTGTATAGTTACATTGTTTCGACAGACCGTCTTTGTGCATTATGCACAACTTTTTATGTGGATGGAATTATTCGCCTGTTAGATGTTCACCGATTTTGGTATCCGGATAGCAATCTGCATACAGCTCCAGCACCTTGCGCACCATGTACTTGGCGTAATTGCCCCCTTCGATCACCCCGGCAAATGCAATCTCCGGATCCTCCGCCGGGGCGAACCCGATCACAAAGGAGTCCGTACCCCGGGGGGACTGGGGGGTACCGGTCTTGATGGCAGTCTGAAACCCCAGGTGGGTCAGGGAATACTCCTTCGGCATGGTGCTCTGGGCGGCAAGAATCATGCCCTGCCGGATCAGAGGATACACCGAGTCATACTGCACATTGATCTTTTCTGCGATCACCGGCTCGGTCTTAGAGATCAGCTTGGTGCCTGCGTTGTTGTACACACCATCCACCAGGTGGGGACGATAGCGCACCCCTTCGTTGGCAATGGTGGATGCCGCCACCGCCATTTGCAGGGGTGTTACCTGCACCTCGGACTGACCGATGGCAGCCTGGAGCACATAACCTGCGTACCAGGGCATCTCCAGCTTTTCAAAGGTCTGGGGATTTGCCAGCCGTCCGGCAGCGTCCCCGGACTCCAGCCCCAGGGACTGCCCCAAGCCGTAGTAAGTAGCATACTCGGAAATAGTGTCGATGCCCAACCGCTGGGCAAGCTCATAGAAGAAGATGTTGCAGGACACCTGAATGGCACGGGTCACATTGATGGCAGAGTGGTAGCCGGTACAATGCACCGTACTGTCCAAGTACTTATAGTTTCTGGTACAGAAATAAGTGGAGCCGGCGTTGATGATCCCCGTATTCAGCCCTGCCGTAGCGGTGATGGTCTTGAAGGTGGAGCCGGGTCGGTACAAACCATCCGTCGCCCGGTTGACCAGAGGGGTGTTCTCCCCGTTCAGCACGGACTGATAGTCATTCATCAGATCCTCCAGGTTATAGGTGGGAGCGGTCGCCATACCCAGCACCGCATTGGACTTCACGTCCAGCACCACCAGCGCCCCGGCGGAAACCTCGTCATATGCCGGATCGTTCAGATCCCGCAGGTACTGCATCATATCCTCCAGTACCCCCTGAAGCCCCCGCTGGAATTCACTGTCCACCGTCAGCTGCACCCGGTTGCCGCCTACAGCCTCCTGGGTGATCTGGGAGGAAGCCACTTTGCCGTTCACATAGGTGATCTCCTTGACCCCGTCCGTGCCCCGCAGCTCCTTCTCCAATGCCAGTTCCAGTCCGCTTTTCCCCACCGTATCCGACAGCAGATAGCTGTGCCCGTTTTCCTTCAGCTGCTCAAATTCCTCCTTGCTGTAGATGGGGCCCACAGTACCGATCTCATGGGGCAGGATATCACCCTGCTTGACGGTGCGGATGGCTTCCTCGATCACGTCAAAGCCCGGCAACTGTAAGCGCCGCTCCTTGATGAGCGTCACAAGCTCCGCCGGGATATCCTCCGCAAAGGTGTAGTGATTGTTCACTGCAAAGCTCCGCAGCAGCATTTCGTACCGGATGCCTGCGATGATCCGCTGCTCCCGGGGAGAATAGGTATCCGCAATGTCGTAGTCCCCGATCAGCTTATCCATGCAGTTCTGGGCAGTGGCATAGGTGTTCAGATTCAAGGTTGTGCGCAGCTTTGCCACCTGTTCCTCGGAATCGCTCAGAAAGGAAAATGGCTCTACCATGGTAATGGGCATGGTGTCATTCCAGTCCAGCTCCCGCTCCTTCAACAGATTGGCAACCTCCAGCAGAACAGCATTCCCTGCCCCATTGTCCGCCGGGAAGTATGCCTTTTCCACAATGATATTATAGCCAATCTTGTTGCCCACGATGGTATTGCCGTCACTGTCCACGATCTCCCCACGGGCAGCGCTGACCGGTTGGGCATACACAGCGGTGGACTGGGCTTTTTCCAGGTATGCGGTGCCGTTGACCACCTGGATCTTCATCAGCCGCAATCCCCCCAGGATCACGGATATCACCACCAGCAGCACAAGAATTGCCGCCCGCAGCCGATCCCCCAGCAGTGCCAAGGTTTCCTTCATAGATCCATACTCCTTTCCGCAGTGTGCTTATGCCTCGTTGGCATTGCCCGAAGGAGGCAGCAGCCTGCGCTTGATCAGCTTGAAAATCGGATACAAGGGCAGCACTGCTCCGGTGGTCAGAAAGATCACCGGCAGATGCCATCGGGCAAAGACGGTTTCCACAGCGTCGTAATTCCACATGTAATAGTAAAACAGGTAATCCAGCCCCCCCTGCATGGCTGCCAGCAACAGGGTCACGATCAGCACATTGATGATGTTGTGCCGCAGCAGATGCATAAACAGCAGGGCGGTACACACGCAGCCGCATACCAGAAACAGGGCGTTCAGTCCCAGCAGCTTGCCGCAGGAAATGTCGATCATCAGACCGGTGACCATGCCCACTCCCGCTGCGGTCAGCACCCCTTCGCTCATGGAGATACACACCGCCGCCGGGATCACATACAGGGGGTTCAGATGCCTGCCGGTACATTGCAGCACAAAGCACAGGGCAAGCAGCAGCACATACAGCGTCCAGCGCAGGGCGATGCAGAACCGCTCCTGTTTGGGGCTGCGCTTGGGGGCACTAATTGTCATAATTAGCCCCCTTGCCGTTAAAGTCCAGGATCACCACCACGCTGGTGATCCGATCCAGGCTCACTGCCGGCTGGATCACCGCATAGGCGGACAAGCCGCTTTCCTCCATGCCGGTTTCCGCCACATTGCCAATGACGCAGCCCCGGGGAAATAAGCCGGAGCTGCCAGCGGTAATGACCAGATCCCCCTGCTGCATGGTCATGGTTTTGTCCATGTAGATCATTTTGGTTTTCCCGTCTGCCGCATAGCGGAGATTTCCTTCCACGATGCCCGTATCCTTTGTCCGGTTGCATACCGCACCGATGGACAGATCCGGGGACAAAATGGTACGCACAGTAGCGTAAGTATCCGCCACCTCTGTGATAACGCCCACCAGACCTTCACCGGTCATCACCGGGTCATTGACGGAGATCCCGTCCTCCCTGCCCCGGTCAATGACGAACGCACCGTAGGGATCGTTGGTCACATAGGAGATCAGGTGGCAGGGTGCGGAATGCACAAAGTCCGGATGCTCCTCCTTGATACCCAGGAACTTCCGCAGCTCCGCCAGCTCCTCCTTGGTGTTCTCATAATCCACCAGCTGGCTGTTCAGCGAGCCGATCTGCGCCCGCAGCTCCTGGTTTTCGTTGTAGTATTCCTGGGCGTTGAGGATGGTGTCAACGCCCCCTTCGATTTGATTGGAAACGGCGGTAAACGCCTGCCGCACCGGGTTGAATACAACACCGAACCCCTGGGACAGCCAGGTGGTGCTGCCGCCCCGGGTCACCGCATACAGCACGACCCCCAGCAGCAATGCCAGCACGCCCAGGATGATCTTAAATTTAAAACTGCGAAAAAATTCGCTCATGCCCTGACTCCTTCCGGTTGTCTATGGAAACCCGAAAAGGGCGAGATGCTTCTCGCCCCATGCGTTTAGTAATACCGCACTTCTTCCGTAAGCAGATCCCGGTATTTCTCCAGATTTTCCAGGATCCTGCCGGTGCCCTCTGCCACGCAATCCAGGGGATACTCCGCCACATACACAGGCATGCCGGTTTCCCGGTTGATGAGCTTATCCAGCCCCCGGAGCAGTGCGCCGCCGCCCGCAAGGGTAATGCCCTGGTCGATGATATCTGCTGAAAGCTCCGGCGGAGTCTTTTCCAGGGTGATCTTAATGGCCTCGATGACCCGGGACAAGGGTTCCGCCAAAGCGTCCCGCACCTCCGCCGAGGTAATGGTAATATTCTCCGGCAGGCCGTTCAGCAGATTCCGCCCCTTGATCTCCATGCTGGACTCCTGCTCGCTTGGAAACGCCGAACCGATCTCCAGCTTGATGTTTTCCGCCGTCCGCTCCCCGATCAGCAGATTGTACTTGCGGCGGATGTAATTGACAATGGCGTTGTCAAATTCATCCCCTGCCATCCGCACGGAACGGGAGGTTACAATACCCCCCAGAGAAATCACTGCCACCTCACTGGTGCCGCCGCCGATGTCCACGATCATGCTGCCGGTGGCATCCAGGGTAGGCAGACCTGCACCGATGGCTGCTGCCATTGGCTCCTCAATGATATTCACCCGCTTGGCGCCAGCTTTTTCCGCCGCCTCCTTGACTGCACGGCGTTCCACCGCCGTAACCCCGGAGGGAATGCAGATAATGACCCGTGCCTTGGTGAAGATGGTACCCTGCAACGCCTTGCGGATAAACTCCTGCAGCATGGTGGTGGTAATGTCAAAATCCGCAATGACACCGTCCTTCAGAGGGCGCACTGCCACAATGGAGCCGGGAGTCCTGCCGATGACTTCCTTTGCTTCCTTGCCCACATAACGCGCCTGATCCGTGCGGGTATTGACTGCCACTACGGAGGGCTCACGAATGATAATGCCCTTTCCCCGCAAATACACAAGGGTATTTGCTGTCCCCAGGTCGATCCCAATGTCCCTTGTAAACATCTGTTTTCTCCTTCATCCGGTTCTTTTGCTCTCTCTGTGTGCGGTACGAACCGCCTAACTCTCATTATTATACCACCATTCCGGTGGATACACAATCCTTTTTCCGACAAAAAACCGCAGCGCTGCTGTTTCAGGTCTGAATGGCGTTTGCGATCTTGGGGGATACGAACAGCGCCACTGCCAGCAGAATGATCTGCGCCACATTGAGCTGGAAATGAATCCCGAAGGTCAGGTCAAATACGCTCAGGTTCAGGGTGGTAGCATCCAGACCGATGGCTTTGGAATAGGCAAGCCAGCTGACCCCGTATACCCCCTCGCACAGATTCCCCAGCAATCCTCCAAGCACGGCTGCGGTTACGATCATAAATAACAATACCAGTTTATTTTTCATTCCGTCCTCCTATGCTCCAGTAGAGCCGAATCCGCCGGCACCCCGTGCGGAATCCGGCAGCTGCTGTACTTCTTCTGTCCGGGGCAGCAGCACCGGCGTTACCACAAGCTGAGCGATCCGCATACCCGGTGTGATCCGGAAGGGCTCCCTCCCCCGATTCACCAGTGGCACCAGCACCTCACCCCGGTAGTCGCTGTCGATGACGCCCACCCCGTTGGCCATGGATACGCCGTGCTTGGTGGCAAGCCCGGAGCGGGCATATACCAACAGCACCACATCCTGCCGGTCGGGACACAGGGCGATGCCCGTAGACACCGGCACGCAGTCACCCGGCTCAATCACCAGATCCTCCGTCAAACAGGCGGAAAGATCGTACCCGGCACTGCCCGGGGTCTGCTGCTCCGGCAGGATCGCCTCCGGCCGCAGGCGCATGATCTGTAATTTCATAAATACTCCTTACTGCACCCCCCGGTAGGCAAGCCCCCGGGTATATCGCTCCGGCAGGACGGCATGCCCTGTCCGGTACTGTTCTATGATCCGGGCTGTCTGCTCCGGCGACTCCGTGGTAAACAGCAGCACGCCGAATCCCATCCGATTCCATTCCTCCAGCCGGTCCGCCAGGTAAACAGGCTCCGCATTCAGCAGCTCCGCATAACCCCCGGTGCAATACACCGGAAAGCTTCTCCCCGTCCGATCAGTGAGAGCATGTCCGCACTGTTTGCAGCCCACCTCATTGCGGATGGGGCAACTTCGCATCAGCATCAAGGGCAATCTGCCGTAAAGCACCGCCCCGGATGGTACCGGACTGTGCAGCTGCTGCATGGCGCCCCGTTTCAGTTCCACGGACAGGATCAGATCCGAAAGCCCCAGTTGACTGTAAGCATCTGCGGCAACACTATTGGCGACATGCAGTCCGAAATCCCCGTGAAGCACAAAGCCCAGCTGTCTGCCTAAGGGAATATGTGCCAGATTGCTGCACAAAAGATGTCGGTAGCCCTTGCTGTACATTTCCTCCAGCCGGGGCATCAGTCCTGCTTCATCCTCTATGAACCGGGGCAGCATCAGCATCCGCTTTTCCATGGGTACCGGGCTGTCCGGCTGCCACTGCTCCAAGGGCAGGCCCGCCAGCGCATACTGCTCCGACGGGATCCGGCTGAACTGTGCCGCCTCCCTTGCGTGAATGTGCAGCCCCCACGCCTCCGTCCGTGCAGGATGGATGGGCATAGGCTCCGGCCGGGCAAGGGTATGCACCGGGGTGTTGTCCCGGATCCGTGCAGCATCCAGCTGCTGCACCCCAGCCCGGCGCATGGCGTTCAGACTGCCAGCAGACAACATCAGCCCCTGTTCCCCGGTCAACTCTGTATGCGCCAGGGTGTAAATAGTATCCCCGAGCTTGGAAAGCTGCCGTTCCAGACGCTGTACGTCCAACGCAGCAGTCCGGGCAGGCTCCGGGACATCCCCTTCCACACAGGCAGTATGCCCCGCATCGTCCGCCAGGGTCAACCGGGCAGACTGTCCTGCCGCCAGTTCCAGCTTTGCATGCAGAGCGGCACGCTTGCCGGGCTTTGCATACAGGCTTTGCAGCTTTGGCAGCACCTGTTTTGCCGCCGTCACATCCTCCCGGCTGCGGATGCCGAACATCTTCTGCCGCTTTCCGGTCAGGTATCCATCTGTAAAGCCGCTCCGGGAAAACACCGCCCGCAGCTGCTCCAGATCCACCGGTTGACCCTGGAGCGCCTGCCGGTAGGCGGTGACTGCCGCCGCTACATACTCCGGCCGCTTCATCCGCCCCTCGATCTTAAGGGATGCAACCCCCATCTGCACCAGTGCCGGGATCTGCTGCACACTGCAAAGATCCTTCAAGGACAGGGTACACGCCTCCGGGTCGCCGCAGCTGGTAAAGGGTAGCCGGCACGCCTGGGCGCATCTGCCCCGGTTGGCACTTCTGGAGCCAACCATGGCGGACAGGTAGCATTGACCGGACACGGACATGCACAGCGCACCGTGGCAGAATACCTCGATCTCCATGCCGGTGCTGCAAAGGGTCTCCAGTTCCTTGCAGGACAGCTCCCGTGCCGCCACCACCCGGCGGATCCCCAGCCGGGCAGCCTCCAAAGCTCCCTGCACTGTGTGGATGGTCATCTGGGTGGAAGCATGGATGGGCATGGTGGGGCAGATCTGCCGCACCCGGGCAATGGCACCCAGATCCTGCATGATAAAAGCGTCCACCCCTGCCTCCGCTGCCTGCCGGATCAAAGCATCCAGCAGGACAAACTGATTGTCGAATACCAGGGTATTCACCGCCAGATACAGCTTTGCGCCGTACAGGTGGCACAATCTGCATGCTTCCTGCAAAGCGGCTGCGTCAAAGTTTTCCGCACTTTGCCGGGCGGAAAAATCCCACGCCCCGACATATACTGCATCTGCGCCGCACCGAAGGGCAGCCAGTAATGCATCCGGACCACCGGCAGGCGCCAGCAGCTCCGGCAGCCGATCAGCCATCCAGGCTGTCCTTCAGGGACTTGAGCTTGACGATGTTCTCCAGCTGGGCGATCTTCGCCTTCAGAGATTCGTTTTCACGCAGCGCCAGATCCCGCTCGATCCGTGCCTTTCCGGCTTCATCCACATATTCCTTGACCTGCGCCCGGATGGTTTCTACGTTGGCGGTGGATTTGCTCAGCTCATCCAGGGTAGAAAGCGCAACCATCACTGCCGCATGGTGGGCAGAGACCCGGGTGTTGGTCTCCGTAATGCTCAAAATTTTCTTTTCCAGCGTCTTGGCAAGGCTATATACATAGCTGGGTGCTTCTTCCGTCTGCACCACATATTCCTTTCCACAGATTACGACCTTTACACGATTTAGCATAGCTCTTTTTCCTTTCGCACGGGAACCCCATTCCCGGAAATCATAGGGAATACCGTACAAAGTCCTCAGCCAGGCTTTCCACGGCGTTGCCTACACATATATATTTATTATACAACATTCCTGTAGGTTTGGAAAGTGCTTTTTATGTTTTTTATCAGATTTTTTTATCCTGCTCCGGCGGTACATAATACACAGTCCCGCCCGAGCGCCGGTCATGCTTCTGCTCCAGCCAAACCGACAGGACTTCTCCCACCACGCCGGGACTGCGGAACACGCATTCTGCGTAAAACTGCTCTGCGGCATGCCGCCGGGCAAAGGATCTTGCCAGTGCCGGATCCCCCACTGCAGCCCGGCGTGTGTACAGATACCGTTGTTCTCCACGGTAAGTCAGCCGCACAATATACCGCTGCACCAGCTTTCCCATACGTCCTCCCCAGGCAGCTGCGCTGAAAAAACGCCGCCGCATATACATACGGCAGCGTTCACACAGGCATAGCACGTCTTCTGCATGCTTCTTAAGGCAACACCGCACAAAGCCCGCCTGTCGGCTTTGCGTAGCATCTGCTGACGAATTTTCCGTCATATCACACAGAAACTCCTTGCAATACGCCAGTATTCCTGCGTCGTTTCTATGCAATCTGACGAAAAATCTGTTGGCACATCTACCACGCATTCTTTGTGCGATGTTGCCTTAACTCAGCTTCTTTTTCTCCTCGTCAAGCTGTCTCATCAGCTCTTCAAAATCCATAGGCGCAGAGGATCGTGCCGGCCGCCGGGGCGCCGTTCTGGATGCCGTGGGGGCAGCTGTTTTTACCGGAGATTTTTCTGCCGCCTTGGGTGCTTCCTGTTTCGACTGCTGCTGAGCTGCATGCTGCTTCGCCTTGGAAGCTGCGATCCGCTGTTCCTCCTCTGCCTGGATCCGCTCACGCTCCTCCGCCCGCTGGCGCATTGCCCGCTTGATGGCTGCTACCCGTGCGTCCATGTCATTGCCGTCGCCGTCCGTCTCATTCTCCTGGGCATAATCCTGTTCGCCCTTTTTGCGGGAATCCTCCCGGGCAAGCAGACGCTCCGCTTCCTCGATCTTTGCCCGCCGCTGTCTGGACGCCTCTGCATCCGCCGGCTTCTGTCTGGATTCGGACTTGTGCTTTTTCTTCTTGGAAGCATCCGCCCCCTTCTGGTGGAAATGCTCCGCAAGGCTCGCCTTCCGCTCTGCGAAATCCTCATCCGCATGCTTTGCACTGTCCGCATTGAACAAAGGAGACTGGGGCTTCTTTCTGGTCTTGACAGTCCGGTCATGCTCCTCCTCTTCCTCTTCGTCCTCTGCGTTTGCTGCAATGAACCGGGAAATCACATAAATCAAAAGAATTACACAGGGCAGTGCAATCAGCAGAATGATGCCCCAGGTACCTGTCATCACCAGCAGCGCACTGCCAATGGCGATATTTTCAAAGCGGCACAAGCCGATGATGGAATTTTTCTCGATCTCGGCGGTTTCCGTGCCGCTGGCATTGTTCAGGTAGTAAATGATCTTTGCGTCCGAGCCTTCCGTATCCGCAGAGATCAGACTGATCCGGCCAATGGTCTTGTCCCCGGCACTGTTGGTGTAAAGCACCACATTTTCCTTGGCGTAGTCATGCTGTGCCTGGACGAACACTGCCGCATTCTGGGTCACCAGAGGCTGCATGTCCGCCGTCCGGTTCAGATAGATCTGATACCCCGCCACTGTAGGGGAGGCATTCCGCCCACCGAACATCAGATTGGAAGTCAGACCTGCTGCGATGCAAAGCACGCAGATAATAATCATAAAAACAGCCAGGCTGGAGACCAGCTTTTTTCTCTTGTGCGCCATAAGACCCTCCGATTGTTGTATTCTTTTATTCTACCGGCAAACGCCGCAAACATTACACAATTCATATTATATCACATGCGCCGGGGAATTTCAATTCCCCACACAAATTTTTTGAAATTTTCATTTTTTCAGCGTTCCCTCTTGACAATTCCGGATTTTGTGGTAAAATAATAGTGTTCATTTTATGCTAGTGTAGCACAGCTGGTAGTGCAGCGCATTCGTAATGCGCAGGTCGCAGGTTCGAATCCCGTCACTAGCTCCAGGAAAGCACGATGGTTCCGATGCAATTGTATCCGGACAGTCGTGCTTCTTTTTTATGGGCAAGGGGGCATTTTATGAGCTGCCAAAACTGGCAGAAACATTGATAATGGTGAACTGTATGAGAAATTATAAAATTATAATTGCTTTCGTTGTCTGTGCTATAGCATTTGCGTCAATAATATCTTTACCTTCTCGGATGATTGTGGAAGCTAATAGTGAAGGGTTGGTAACAGAAAAATATGATTCCAAGCAGAGCAGATTTGATTTTGAATTTTCGACAAATGAAGCAACAGGAACTATAAAATCATTTGACGTTTCTGATAATGGTAAAATAGCAACTTGTATTAATCCGTCTAATATTAATGTTTACGATGAATACGGCAACTTTGATTTTGCGATTTATACGAATCTTACACGAACCAAGGTAATTTTGCAATGGGATAAAAATACATTACTTATATATCTGAACTTATCAAGTGATTGTGGTTCAAAATATGACCTTGTTATGATAAACGGATATGAGGATTACCAACTTTATAGCTGTCCAGTTACTGATAATACAGAGAAATTCTGGGGCGAACTTGAAATGCATGAAGACGAACTGATAACAGATAAAGGACGATACTATCTGCAATACGGGAACCTTAGGTATAAAGATAATGAAAGTAATGAAGATTATGCGGTAACAGAAAACACCTCTTTTAGACCATGGATGCTATTGAGTATTCCAATTTTAACAGTAATTATTTGGTTTGGTTTTCTTAGAAAACGAGTAAAACGGTGGGAAGAGAAACAACACAATTAAATGATTCACACACTAGATGAACATTCATTTGGCATGATAAATATTATAGCTTTGTTCGATCACCAAAAACAGCATAGATATGTTCCCCCTTTACATTCCTCATGCAGAGATCCGATCACCATCTGAAGCAAAGTTTTGGGCATGCCAAAGGGACGGCAAAAACCGTCCCTTTGATTGATTCCAAGCTTCGATATGCGCTCAATCCATCTGCCGCTCCGTTAATCGAGTCATGCTCTTTGCCGCAATCAGCATGGTAGAGCCATTGTGCAGCAGTGCAGAAATCCCCGGCGGCAGTGCGCCCACTACGCCAAGCAGGATCAGCGCCGCATTGAATCCGGCAATGAACCGATAGTTGGAGGAGATCCGGTGCATCAGCTTTTCGCTGATCTCCCGGACAGTGACCAGCACCGTAATATCATCCCGACACAGGGTAACGTCCGCCACCTCCCGGGCAATATCCGAGCCGTCGCTCATGGCTACGGACACATCCGCCGCCGCAAGGGCAGGGGTATCGTTCACCCCATCCCCGGTCATGATGACCCGGAAGCCCTCCTGTTGCAGCTTTTTCACAAACTCGCTCTTATGCTCCGGCAGCACCTGCGCTACATATTTATCAATGCCCAGCTCCCGGCTGACCCGAGCCGCTGCGGATTCCGCATCTCCGGTCAGCATGCAGATCCGGTGGATGCCCCTGCTGCGCAGTGCCCGAATCACATCCTTTGCCTCCCGGCGCACCGGATCATCAATCACCAGCATACCTGCCAATTGACCGCCGATCGCCAGAAATATCGCTGAGCCGCCTGCTGCCTTTTCCCGCATCAGTGCGGTCTGCTCCGGCGTCCGTGGGATGCCCTCGTCCTCAAACACAAAATGCTCCGAGCCGATGATGGCACGATTGCCGCCGTAATGGGTCACAATGCCGTGTGCCACCAGATATTCCACTTCGGCGTGGCGCTCCTCGTGCAGCAGTCCCTCTGCCGCAGCCTTCTTGACCACTGCCACAGCCATACTATGTGGGAAATGCTCCTCCAGGCATGCAGCCGTGGTCAGTACCTCATCCCGTTCAAAGCCGTTGAAGCAGATCACATCGGAAACCTCCGGGCTGGCATTGGTCAGAGTACCGGTTTTGTCAAATACAATGGCATCCGCCTCAGCAAACGCCTCCAGATACTTGCCGCCCTTGACGGTAGCACCATACTCCGCAGCCTCCCGCATCGCAGAGATCACGGAAATGGGGGTGGACAGCTTGATGGCACAGGAGAAATCCACCATCAGCACCGACAGTGCCTTGGTCAGATTGCCGCTGAGCAGCCAGACCAGTCCGAATCCCAGAAAGCTGTAGGGTACAATGGCGTCCGCCAGATGCTCTGCCTTGCTTTGCACCCCTGCCTTCAGATTTTCGGATTCATCGATCAGACTGATAATCTGGTTGAGCCGGGAATCCGCCGCAAGGCTTCTGACCTCTACCACAAGGGTTCCTGCTTCCACCGTAGTGCCGGCAAACACGCTGTCCCCGGGCTTTTTATGTACCGCTTCGGATTCGCCGGTCATGGTGGCCTGGTTCACCATACCCTCCTCATCGCAGACTGTTCCGTCAAAGGGGATTACGCTGCCCGTCCGGACAATGACCTGATCTCCCACCTGCACCCGGTCAAAGGGCACCTTGACGCTGTCCGCTCCGCAGCGAAGCCATACACTGTCCACATTCAGCGACAGCTGCTCGGACAATGCAAGCCGGGTACGCTTTTTGGTGTACGCCTCCAGCCGGTCGGATACCGCCAGCAGGAACATGACGGAGGAGGCAGTCTTGAAGTGTCCCTGAGCGATAGATACGCCGATGGATACGCCATCCAGCACGGAAATATCCATTTCAAACCGTAACAATGTGTCCAGCGCCCGGAGGATGTACTTGACCGCCCGGTAAATGGTCATCAGATTCCGGATGGGAGACGGAATCAGCTTTCGCAGCAACCGCCCTGCCAGCATCTGCTCCAGATCCCGGCGGAATTCATCGTCCGCCTGTTCTGCCGCAGTAAGCCCCACCTCCGGGATCTGAGAACGCTGCAAGCCCCCAACCCAGGCAAGAATCTCCTGCCGGGCGCCGGGGGTATAGGTTACAAGGATGCTGCCGGTGCGGAAATTCACCTGGGCAGTGCGTACACCCTGCAGCTCCAGCAGCTGCTCCGTCAAACCGTTGGCTTTTTCCCGGGTCAGAACATAGTCCCCGCAGCGCAGACGCAGACGATTGTGGTTATCATACGCAATGGTGTACTGCATGGTTTATGCTTCTTTCCCGCAGTTCTCCGCACAGGCTGCTTCTGCCTTTTCGTCAAACCGGATATCCTCAGCATCCTCCTTGATCCTGGTCAAAGACGCTGCTGCATCCTCCCGGAGCTTCATGCCGCCGGCAACTGCCTTCACACAGCCGTCATGGAAAACCCGGCTCTTCAGGAACTTTACGCCTGCTGTTGCCGCCAGTACGCCGATTGCAAAATAACGGGTCTTTTCATCCTTCAGAAAGTTTTTCATGATTTCATCCTCTTTTCTACATAGTTCGCCAAAAAGCGATAAAAAATGACAGAAAAAGATTAGCAATCGCTAACCCGTTTCTGCCTTTATTGTAGCACAACACATACGGTTTGTCAAGATGGAACGATGCTCGGCAATGTCCTGCAAGCTATGCGCAAGTATCGCCTCAACTCAAATCATTTTCCTCTGCCTCCAACCGGGCGATATAGGCATTGTACTTTTGAATCTTTCTTTCATTGATTACGAGATCCATCAGAAAGGAAATAACCAGCATCATCATAAAATCAATTGCAAACTGCCGCACGCACATACCCTGCCCGGTGATATCTCCGAACAGGTCCATCAAAGACCAGGTCAGAGCCAGAGCCGCCCCATTCAGTGTATACAAGCCAAGGCGCTTCCCTCTTGCCTTCGGAGACGGATCCACCACCTTCCCGAACACCGTAGGCAGTTTATGCACTTTATGCTGGCGATTCACCTTCCAGATGGCAAGTCCCATCAGAAACAGCAACACCAACTCCGGCAAGGCAAGTCCGCCGTGAACTCCCACGTAAATAATCCGTACCATTACATAAAGAATTGCGATCATGCCGCAGGCTGCAAGTCCCTGGGTATTGACTGCATCCATGCGCTCATCCGTCTCATAAGCGCCCCGCAGTTTTTTTGCAAGGTTTTTCCGAAATGCTTCATCTTGTTTCATCTTCTTGGCTCCTCTCCTCTTTGGGAATCCAGAAAAGTGTGTCCAGAGTACAATCCAGCGCATCACAAATTGCCATACAAAGCTTCAGGGTTGGATTGTAATTCCCCTGTTCGATCATGCCGATGGTTTGTCTGGTTACACCCACCCGCTTTGCAAGCTCCTCCTGATTCATGTCGTGGGCAATACGGGCAATCTTCATGCGTTTGTTTTTCATCCGGAATATACCTCCTCCTTCCTGGACTACATGCCAGTGCATATGAACCGGATCCCCTATTTCATTTTTATTATACACTATGCATTGTAAAATGTCAAGTATATATTGCATAATGAAAGATAAATTTTTCATATGCAACAGCACACTTGCGACCTATACTCCTTCGCCCGCAAAAAGCGCCTCCGGATGCTCCGAAGGCGCTTTCCTCTATTTCTCCCCCTGCAACAGTCCTGCCAGCTGGGTCAGCAGATCCGAGCCGCCGCTGAGACTGATACTGCCCACATTGCTGCAGATCCGCTCGATGCTCTCCAGCTCCTTGAGCTTATACAGGGTGCGGTTCTCGTCCATGAGCTTGGCTGTATTCAGCAGGGAACGGGTGGAAGCAACCTCCTCCCGGCGGGTAATGACGCTGGCCTGGGCACGCTTCTGCGCCACCAGCACCGTGTTCATGATGTCCCGGATCTCCCCGGGCAGGATGATGTCCTTCACGCCTCCGTCGGTGATCTCCACAAACAGCTTCTCCGCCTTTTCCCGGAGCCGCCCGGTCACATAGTCGGACAGTTCCTCCTTGCTTTCCAGGATCTCGTCCAGCGGGTGCATGCCCACATAATCCCGGAGCGCCAGCTGGGCTGCCACATGCAGTTGTTCCTTGAAATCGTTGATCTCCAGGGCGATCCGCACATAGTCTGTGATCCGGTAGCTATACACATAGCTGATCCGCAGACTCACCTTGTCCTGGGTCAGCAGCTCCTGGCCGGTGACGGTCATGGAAGTCAGCCGGGTATCCACGAAATCCGCCTGCACCTGCACGCTGCACCGCCAGTAGTAATAGGTGCCCGGCTCCAGCACGCCCACCAGCTTCCGGTCAAAGTACAGCCGTGCCCGGTCGTAGGGGGATACCTCCACCTTCACATAATATACGGAAGGCAGCCGGGAAAAGATATACCGGGGCACATCCGGTGCCACCTCCGGGGTAGCAATGCTCACCAACTGGAAGGTATGGCTGTGCTGGATGCTCCAGAAGGCATGCTGCCCCTTGGACAGGGCTTCCGCAAAGATCCCGTCCACAAAATGCAGCGCCAGCTGCTGGTCTGCTACCTGGACGGAAGCAGTCTGCTTGGCAATCTCCGGGCATGCCAACAAGGTCTCCAGGGTGCAACTGCCGGAGGTCAGAGGCTGGTTCAGCTCCAGCACCTCCACCCGGGTATCCCCGAACAGGCGATATTTTCCCGGTTCCAGCAGCCGCATGAATCTGCCGTGCTTGATGAGCAAGCCTCTCTGATTGTCCTGAATGATCATGGTTTTCATATGTATTCCTCCTATGGAACAGCGGCAGTGCCGCCGGATGGTCGTGGTATGATCCGGACATGTTCGGCGTGCGGCCGACAGCTTCAGTATGGCTTTGCCCGGGCGGCAGGATCTGCGGCACGGGGTGGGCGCATACGGTATCCGCCGCCGGGCAGGGCAGCCGGCATGGTACCTGTCTGCTCCCGCCAGAGGCGCAGGGGTACATGGATCATACGCTTTTTTCTTGTGGTGCACACCGCCGGTGGGCGGCATGCGGCTGGTTCCGTATGAACGGTACGGAATGTGTGCTAGAGTTCATGCTCTATACATTCATCTCATCGGCTCCGGCATACACTGTGGGCATTGCCCCGTGCACCGCCCTGCTTTTTGGGGAAGCAGCGGCTCTGGACTTCCGATGTATGTATCATACCACAGGGTGCAATGAAAAACACGGAAAAAAAGCTGCGAACATTCCGGAACCGCATTTTAAAAATATTTCCTTGACGTATTTCCCCATTGGTGCTATACTACTATGTAGTTTTAATCGGAATTGAGGAGTTATATGGAATCCAAACGCAACTATCAGCTGGATGTGCTGAAATTCTTTTTTACCCTGTGTATTTTCCTGTACCACGCCAGACTGCTGGCGCCTGCCGGCGGTCTTGCCCGGCAGATCTCCGACAAGTGGGGCTGGTTCGGGGTGCATTTCTTCTTCATCGTCTCCGGCATGCTGATGGCGAACAGCTTCATGCGCCACCGGACGGAGCAGACCCAGGAGCCGGGAAAAGCCGCCGTCCGCTTTGTGGTACACAAATTCCGCAGCATCGCCGGGATCTACTTCATTTCCTTTTCCTTCAACTTTGTAATCCGGTTTTGCATTGAGCTGCACGCCCACCAGGATGTATCCGCCCTGACCACGCTGTGGAAGCTGATCCTGGGCAGCGTACCGGAGCTGTTTCTGGTACAGATGTCCGGGGTGCGGCAGATCGGCGTCAACAGCGTGACCTGGTACATCTCCGCCATGCTGCTGGTGATGCTGCCTCTGTACTACTTCCTCTGCAAAAAGCCGGACTTTTTCCTGCATGTATTCAGCCCCACGGCGGCGCTGATGCTGTACGGCTTTTTCACCCAGATGGACAATGGCTACTTCGATCAGAACGACTGTATCGGTCCCTTCAGCGGCGGCGTGCTTCGTGCCCTCTGCGGCATTTGCGCCGGGGCTGCCACCTGGGCATTGGCACAGTGGATCCGGGAGCATCTCTCTGACCAGCAGTACAGCACCAAGCTGACTCTCATCGAGGTGCTGTTCAGCGTCTATCTGCTCCTGGTGTGGATCTTCCCCAGCTTCAGTGCGCATCTCATGTACGGCGCCCTGCTCCCCATCCCCCTGCTGGTGGCAGTGGTGTTCAGCGGCAAGAGCCGGATCTCCGCCCTGTTCCAGATGCCCTGGCTCCGGCACATCAACCGGCTGTCCATGCTGATTTACTTCAATCACTACGCTGCCCGGCAGTTAATCACGAGATTTGACCTGTGGCTGGATCGCCCCTATTTGCAGCGCTATCTGCTGATGGCAATGCTCACTGCTGGGTTCTGCCTGCTGTGTGCCACCCTGGAATGGCTCATCCACCGATGCTTCTCCCAGAAAGCATCCAAACCCGTATAACGCAAAAACAGCACCATGTACGAATACATGGTGCTGTTTTGTTTCTCAGAAAACGCTCAAAGAGCATCCACCAGATGCGCCAGATACCGGGCAATCAGGGTAATGTCACTGGAATCCACAATGCTGTCCCCGTTCACATCCGCACAGGGTAGCTGTTCCTCTGTCATGGCGGGGGTCAGCTCCGTATCCTCTGCCACATAGCGGCAAAGCCGTACTACATCCGCAATGGTGACTTCTCCATCGCTGTTCACGTCTCCCCGCAGGATGGAAGGCGTGTCGCTGACACTGTATACCACCTCCACCCTGGTGTACTTGACGGTAATGATATCCTCCTTCTCTTCTTCCTTTGCAGCGGAGGAATCCCACCACTTTTGCAGTTCTACCTTACCGTCGGCAATCACCGCCTCCACCGTTTCCTTGTCGGCATTCTCCAGTGTACCGTCAAATTCCACCTTTGCCTTGCTGCCGGTACCCAGACTCAACTGATAACCCTTGGAGGTCCAGAACTTGTTGCCTGCGGCATCCTTTGCGTTGATGCACACTGCACAGCCTGCATACGCCCAGGAGGAGCCTGCACTGGAGGTCACATCCGCAGTCAGACGGATCTCCTTGAGATGCTCCGGATCCGTAATGGGGATCTCCACATAGCCGTTTGCGTTCAGCATGCTCTCCGGATCCTCAAAACACTCCACCCGTTCGGTCACCTTGCTGGGGTCATAGATCTCCAGACCGTCAAAGTCGGAGGCGTCATCCGTGATCACGATCATGGCTGCGGAGTATGCAGGCAGTGTTACCTGAACCGTATTATCCGACACATCCGTTACAATATCCAGCAGCCGGATGTCGGCGCTGTCTCCGGATACTGCATACACAGCCGCCGCTTCATACTGCTTGTCGGAATGATTCAGGGCAATGGAGGCAGTCTCCTGTCTGGACATGTCCTTATTGGTGAGCATGGCGGTCACAACGCTCTGATCCGTACCGTTGACAGCCGCATAGGCGCTTGCAAGAGAAACATCCGCCGTCTTTGTGGGCATCAGCGTATCTCCGAATTTGCCGCCCTTGCCGTCATAATTGGTGTAAAGATTGATGCCGGAGAACATGTATTCATTGCCGCCCCAGAGAGACGCAAAGTATACGTTAGCATCCGCATAGCAGCCCAGGGCTTCTGCCTGGGCGATGGTGGCGCTCACATCCTCGCCCCCGTAGTTGTACTCGGAAATGGCAAGCTTGGTACCCGGGTAGTAGGTGTCAATGGACTTCTGCACCGTAGGCAGAATGGGTACATTCGCCTGGCACCACTTGCCGATCCAGCTATTTTCCGCAAAGCCAGCCTCGTACAGAGTCCGGACGGACTGGACACGATCCTCCGCCCCGACTCTTGCGGATTCGGAATAGTAGTGAATATCCAGCACATCCAGCAGACGGGTACCGGCTGCATCGGATGCCTGCTTCATCTGATCCAGGTAGCAGTCCAGATACCAGTGATAGCCTTTCTCTGCCTGGATGGTTTCCCATTCGGTGGAGCTGTCGCCATCCGCCAGGTGATCGTAGGCGGTGTAGCCATACAGGGCAGGACCGAAGATCTCCGCATCGGGATCCAGTGCCTTCACCGCCTTTGCCATTTCCACGGATTTTTCGTGCAGCTCCGCAATGGTCACCGGATTCGGATGCAGCCGGCTGTGACTGGTATGCCACAAAGCAGGCTCATTGTCCAGGCTGTAGCCCTGGATGCCGGAAGCGCTTTGAGAATTTCCCAGCTTTTCGATGATGTAATGCACATACTCATCCATATATACGTTTCCGTCCGTCAGATCCGGCGTATCCGCAAAGGCACTGCCCTTGGTCAGCACAACCTGATTCCACCGGTCGGAGGGAGCAGTCTCCGCTTCGGATACGGAACCGTTCTTGTCCGCTGCCACATAGCCTGCCAGCTGCAAAGTCGCCAGCTTATAGCCAATGCCGTTGGCCGCCGCCTCCCTGGACAGGGTCTGCACACAGTCCGCCGGATCACTGGAATCGGACAAATAATTGTCCGAACAGTGCTGCCAGTCCGCCCCGGCATTGGATGCGTTGGTCTCCCAGTTGTAGCCGGTAAACCGGTTGCCGCCCTGCCGGATGGCGTTGACCGTGAATTTGTTGTAGTTTTCCTGGTTTCCGCTTTGGTTGATGCCGTAGATATAGGGGCTGATCGCCTTGCCTTCGCCGCCAAGGTCAATTGCCACCTGCATCTGATAGCTGGTGTCTGCGCCGCCGGCACCCGGCAGAGCCGCAGACAGGGCAGCAATGGTAAACAGCAGGGCTGCCCCAAAGGATTTGTACCTGTTCATGATAAATTCCCCCTTAAAGTCAGCATGTGCGTACAGGTTGCCCCTGTACAATCCATCTAATTCTCGCATGCTGCTGTATATTATATTGGTATTATAGCACAATACCCGTCCATTTGCAAGGCGTTTGCCCTCTTTTCCCGGCGCACACATGCTGTACAGATTTTATAGGGATTGACAAGACAGGAATTGTCTGATATAATCAGATTGTATTTAAGGAAACGTGCAACAGGGAGGATATGCCCATGAAATCCATGGCTCTTATAGCAGCAAGCGTATTGCTGCTGGGCTGCACCGGATGCAGTCTGTCTTCGGGTGCTTCCCAGGCATCCGGACAGGCAGAATCCATACACTCCCAGGTCAATCCTCCACCGGAGGATTCATCCATCACTCTGGTAAACCGCATGACCAAGGCGGAACGGGAACGCACCGCCCTCACCGTCTTTATCGCCGAGGAATGGGATCATGCCGCCCAGTTCCTGCTGGAGCGCTCCCTGCGGCTGCTTAGGATTTACGATGAAGAACTGGGAATGGAGTTTACAGCCAGAATCATCCTGCCGCCCGGATATGATCCCAGAAAAAAATACCCGGTGATGCTGGATACGGACGGCATCTGGCGAACGGGACTGGTGCCCCAGGCGCCCTTGCAGGAGCATGCACCGACGATCCTCCGGGACGACGGCTCAAACGGGGTCTACTACCATATGGATGACCTGTGGCAATTGACCAGTGCCCTGTCCCTCCGGGAGCTGATGGATGGAACAAACTATGAGCCGGTGATCCTGGTGAGTCTGGGATTTTCCAGGTATCCGGTGGAATGGCAGACGGAACGTGCCAAAATGCAGACCATCCTGGAGAAACGGGAAGCCCTGCTGCATTTCATTACCGACAATCTGATGCCCCGGCTGGGACAGGAATTCCCCCTGTGCTACGAACGCTCCACCCTATGCGGTTACGGCACCGGCGCATTGTTCAGTCACTACGCCCTGTTCCAGGCGGATCAGTACGAAAACCAGCCCTTCGGGGGCTATCTGATCGCAGACCCTACCTTCCAGGTCTATTCCCAGCTAAAGCATGATCCGGCACCGGATGCCTGGAAAAGCGACTTCGGCTGCGCTCAATCCCATATGGACAAATTCGTAATGCTCCGGTACAGTACCCGAATGCCGGAGGATCTTGCTTCCAGTCAGAATGCGGATTCCGATCCCGACCCTATACAGCAGTTGACCCAGCGGCTCGTGGAACTGTCCGCTCCCGGCTCGTTTGAACCCATAGAGGGGCATTACGGCAGCGATGTGTCCGGCGTTCTGCTGGAATTTCTGAAAGAATATTACGCTATATAAACGAAAGCGCACGCAGAACGCATGCGCTTTTTTGTTCAGGTGGCGAGGAGCAGCTTTTCAGACAAAAGAAAAGCGCACCGCAGATGCAGCTACGGTACGCCTGAAACAGGGGTGGAAACATGCGGTAATAGGGAGGATGAATCCATCACAGAGGAATAACAAGGGTTATTCCCCAAAAAATCCACCATGCAACGTGAACCAAACGCTGCCTGCATGTCTCACAAGCTTATTGTATCATATTTTCTTGAATAGTCAATGCACAATTATGCTATGATTCGTGCACATTCTTGCTGCCTTTTTGTTTCGGTATTGCATCCGTTAATCTCCGCAGTGGAAAGGGCTTTGCCGCTTCTGCATCAGCTGTGCCATTCGTTTCAGCATGCAATCCTTGTAGTATATTGCTTATGCCTTTTTAAAGAGCGTAATATCCGACAGGGTGATGTTATAATAATCCGTCCCTCCCAGATTAAATACAATTGCCGCATCCTCCACAGGCTCGGTAATGGTGAAGGTCTTGGCTGCATGCTGCTTGGTGCCGGTGGCATCGATGCTGCCGGAAACGCAGCTTTGCTCCGGATCATCCAGCTGCTGCACCCCATAGGTTACGGTCACATCCACAGTGGAGGTATAGTCAAACGCCAGCTCATAGGTGCCCGGCGTCAGGGTCAGTCCCCCCACATATGCCTGAATATCCTCCGGCTTCGTGCCGCCGCCCACCATATTGATCCAGAAGGACTTGTCGTAGCCCACATAATGGGCGGCATTGGCGCCGGCTTCTGTGTTGATCTTCACATCGTAGATACCGTCCGATGCAGCATCCAGCCCGATCTTGCTCCACTCCCTGCCGATGGCGGTGCAGATCTGATCCGCCAGCACATAGGCGCTCAGCTCATGGGTCAGGGCGGAGGGGTGCCAGTCGGAGCCAAGCCCGTTGGCAGGCTTCTGGGTAGCGGACTGGTAGCTGCGCACCTGGCTGTCCCCGGTTTCCGCCGTGTAATCCGTGATAGCCTGCTGGATCAGAGGATACAAATCCTCGCCCCCCATGGTGCCCATGGTGCAGATGATGACTGCTGCCGGGTTCTTCTCCCGCACCTGCTTGAGAAATGCAGTGTAGGCTGCGGTAAATTCATCCTTGCGCCCATCAAAATCCTGGCTCAGATAGGAGGAATCATTGGTACCCAGGTTGATGACCACCACATCGTTGGTATGGCTGTCGAAATCCCATGCTTCTGCATAATCCGGCAGCTTGCCCACCAGGTCATAGCAATCCGGCACCAGGGACTCCGTATTCCGCTCCCCGGTGGTGTAGCCGGAAACCACCCCGTATCCGCTGTAGGATACGGCGCTGTAGTCTGCGTCCAGCAGCTGGGCAGTGAGATACGCATAGGATTTCATGAAATTCTCCGTATCCGTCCGGAAGGCTTCATACTGATCCTTGCCCTCCACCCCGTAAGCACAGGTGATGGAATCCCCGATAAACTCGATGGACAGGGGTTTTTTCGCCGTAGGAGCGCAGGGGTATGCCAAAGAATCCGGAGCGGCGACATGGAGATTCCTTACACCGATGGCACCGTTGTTCGCCTCCGACAGGTGGATCACCTTCACCGTTGCGTGGCGAACCGTATCACCGGAAAACAGCTGGAGCTTTGTTTCCGTTTCACTCATCAGGCTATCGCAAAGCAGTTCTCCATCCACATATACCGCATACCGGGGACGGTATTTCTCATCTCCTGCTGCGCAGCCGTCCCCTGCCAGCGTCAGCTCCGCCGATGTACCGGTCACGGTAAATTCCGCAGCGGCACCGCTCTGCACCAGCCAGGTGGTGTCCCCCTTCCGCAGGGTCCTGCCCACCAGCTTGGCGGTCTGCTCCGTAATGGCAACGTCCGTTTCCCGGATCTCGCCGGACTGGGATGCCTCCAGCACCTGTCGGCGCAGCCGCACCAGGTCAAAGCCATTGACTGCCCCGTCTTCGTTCAGATCCTGTCCCTGGGCAAGGGCATCCTTCTGAATCAATGCCTTTTGCAGAGTTCGCACATCGGCTGCATCCGATGCAAATCCGGTGATGCCTGCCAAAGGCAGCAGCAATGCGCCTGCCACTCCAAGCGCAGTCCATTTCTGTTTGCGGTTGTTCATGTTTTCATCCTCCCTGTTTTTTAGCAGCGTCTATACCATGTTATCTTAAGGCAACACCGCACAAAGATTGTGTGGTAGATGCTACGCAAAGCCGACAGGCGGGCTTTGTGCGGTATTGCCTTAATTATAGTATAGCAAATGCGTGTGTAACTGTCAACCAGCAATAGCCAAAAGGCTATACCAATTCTGGTACAGCCCCTATGCCCTGTTGTCTATGCATCCGCCCCGGAGACAAAAAGGAGGACGCTGCCGTTCGGCAGCGTCCTCACCAAATGGTAGATGCTATTTTTTCGGGGGCTTCGAGTGGCACATGCCGCTGTTGGGGCAGCAACCACAGTTGCAGCCGCAGGAGGATTTGCCTTTGCGTCGGTCACGGATCATTTTCCGCACCACCAATGCCACCAAAGCACACACGATCAGCAAAACCAGGATCGTTCCGATGTTTGCACTGAACCATTCCATAAAAGCCACTTCCTTTGGATATTTGCCTGTAAATTATACCCGAACCTTTGTACGCAGAGTATTGCTTTCCTTGTAGGGTCGAACCAGCATGTAGATCATGAAGGCTACCAGGGCGAATGCCGCGATGGTGCCCAGAATGTTTGCATTGCCGCTGAACAGCGCACCAAGCTGATATACCACCAGAGATACGGCATACGCAAAGCCGCACTCGTAGCCGACGGCGAACCAGAACCACTTAGCGTTGTTCATCTCACGCTTGATAGCACCCATTGCTGCGAAGCAAGGCGCACACAGCAGGTTGAAGATCAGGAAGGACATGCCTGCAACGCCGGTGAATGCAGCAGCCAGGTTTGCGTAAACCCCGTTGTCACCGCCGTACAGAATACCCATGGTTGCAACGATGTTTTCCTTTGCCACCAGACCGGTAACGGCTGCAACCGTTGCCTGCCAGTTGCCCCAGCCAAGAGGAGCGAACAGCCAGCAGATGCCCTTGCCGATGTATGCCAGGATACTGCAGGACATCTGATCCTCGGTCAGCATGCCAAAGGAACCGTCCACCCAACCGAAGAAGGAAGTGAACCAAACGAAGATGGTGGACAGGGTGATGATGGTGCCTGCCTTCTTGATAAAGGACCAGCCACGCTCCCACATGGAGCGGAGCACATTGCCCACGGTGGGCATATGGTAGGGAGGCAACTCCATAACGAAGGGAGCAGGATCCCCGGCGAACATCTTGGTTTTCTTCAGGATGATACCGGAAATAACGATGGCTGCCATGCCAAGGAAGTATGCGCCGGTGGCGATCCATGCAGAACCGCCGAAGATTGCGCCTGCCATCATGGCGATGAAGGGCTGCTTTGCGCCGCAGGGGATGAAGGTGGTGGTCATGATGGTCATACGACGGTCACGTTCATTCTCAATGGTTCTGGATGCCATGATGCCGGGAATGCCGCAGCCGGTACCGATCAGAATCGGGATGAAGGACTTACCGGACAATCCGAACTTCCGGAAAATACGATCCATGACGAAGGCGATACGAGCCATATAGCCGCAAGCCTCCAGGATTGCCAGCAGAATGAACAGAACCAGCATCTGGGGTACAAAGCCCAGTACTGCGCCCACACCGGCAACCAGACCATCCAGGATCAGTCCCTTCAGCCAGTCCGCACAATTGAGTGCATCCAGTCCCTGTTCGATGAGAACCGGAATACCCGGTACCCACACGCCATACTCAGCCGGATCCGGCTCGCCGCCTGCAAAGGCATCTGCAGCAGTAGTCAGATCCCCCATGGTAGCGGTTTTCGTGGTAACCTCCAGGGTTTCCTCATCCTCAACGTCGTAGGAGAAATCTGCACTGTACTGCTTCTCAAATTCCAGAATTGCATGCTTGGCTGCTTCCCCGTCAAAGGTGTCAGCCTCCGGATCTATGTAGCCCTCCAGTGCAGCAGTGTCTGCGCCCTGTTCACCCAGGTAAGCCACATAGCCGTCAATGATGGCATTGGTGTCGCCGTATTCCTCGGCAGCTTCCTCATAGGCACCGGAGCCGATGCCCAGCAGATGCCAGCCGTCACCGAACAGACCATCGTTTGCCCAGTCTGTTGCGGCACTGCCCACAGTGACCATGGAAATGTAGTAAACCAGGAACATAACCACAGCAAAGATGGGCAGACCCAGCCACCGGTTGGTAACCACCCGGTCAATCTTATCGGAGGTGGTCATGCCGCCCTTGTTTTTTTTCTTGTAGCAGTGCTTGATGACGTTGGCAATGTACACATACCGCTCATTGGTAATCATGCTCTCTGCGTCATCGTCCATTTCCTTTTCCGCTGCGGCAATATCCTGTTCGATATGCTCTATATCACTCTTGGAAATGGACAGTGCCTCCAGAACCTTTTCGTCACGCTCGAAGATCTTGATGGCGTACCAGCGCTGCTGTTCCTCTGGGATATTATGCAGCACCGCTTCTTCAATATGCGCAATGGCATGCTCCACACAGCCGCCGAACTGGTGCTGGGGGATCATGGGAGTACCCTGCTTTGCTGCCTGGATGGCAGCCTCAGCCGCTTCCTTGATGCCGGTACCCTTCAGTGCGGAGATCTCCACTACCTGGCAGCCCAGCTCCTTGGCAAGCTCCTCTGTATTGATCTTGTCCCCGTTCTTCCGGACTACGTCCATCATATTGATGGCTGCCACCACCGGGATGCCCAGCTCTACCAGCTGGGTGGTCAGATACAGGTTCCGCTCCAGGTTGGTGCCGTCGATGATGTTCAGAATCGCATCCGGCCGCTCCTGGATCAGATAATTCCGGGCAACCACTTCCTCCAGGGTGTAGGGGGACAGGGAGTAAATACCCGGCAGGTCTGTGATGGTCACATCGCTGTGGCCCTTCAGCTTACCCTCTTTCTTTTCAACCGTTACGCCGGGCCAGTTACCCACAAACTGGTTGGATCCGGTCAGCGCATTAAACAGGGTGGTTTTGCCTGCGTTCGGATTTCCCGCAAGCGCTATTTTGATTCCCATATCAGCAATCCTTTCTCCTCATTTTAGTTAGCTTCAACTAATTAGTTCCCGCTAACCAGTGTGCAAAACATTATTCCGTTTCGATCATTTCAGCGTCCGCTTTTCTCAGGGACAGCTCATAACCCCGAACTGTAATCTCGATCGGATCCCCCAGGGGTGCTACCTTCCGGATATAAACCTCCGTACCCTTGGTAATGCCCATATCCATGATCCGGCGCTTGACTGCACCCTCCCCGTTGAGCTTCTTGACCCGAACGGTCTGACCGATGCGTGCTTCCTTTAGTGTTGCCATCTTCTCTGCCTCCTTAAACCATGATCTTGCTTGCCATTTCCTTGGAAACAGCCACTCTGGATTCCTTTACGTTCACGATCACATTCCCGCCGATCTGGCTGATAACAGTCACGGCTGCGCCTGCCACGAACCCCAGATTCTCCAGGAACTTCCTTGTTTCTGCTTTGCCGCCGACTTTTTTGATCATGTTTTCCTCGCCGACAGCCGCAAATGTCAGAGGCATCATGCTCACTCCCTCTTTCGTTTATGTTAGCTTTTGCTAACTTCCTTAGTATCATCATAGCGCATTCCCCCTGGATTGTCAAGGGGATTTTCCCCTTCCGGCGTGGTTTTTCAGAAAAATTGGATGTTTATGCATCTTGCAGTTAGCATAAAGCAACCACAATGTGCAACCTGCACAAAAACAAATACCGCCCGGGTATGCCCCGAACGGTATCCTGTTCTATGCTTCTCCGTGATACGCCACCCGGATGATATCGTCAATGTCCGCCTCCTCCAGGCTGATATCCTTGATGGCTGCCTGCTGTCCGATCTCATCAATCAGCTTTGCCGCCGTAATCTCCCGCTTCAGAAACCGGTACACGGTGCGTGCACCCTCCTGCCGGACAATCTGCGCTCTGGGATGCTCCACATGCTGCTCCGTGTAAAAGTCAATGATGAGTTCCCGGTAAGGGGCAATCCGTTCCACCAGTTCATCCAGGGAGCCGTCCTCGATGATGACCCCGTGATTGATGATAATCAGCCGCTTGCACAGCTCCTGGATATCCCCCAGGTCATGGGTGGTGAGAATGACGGTGGTGCCCCGGGTCTGGTTGATCTGCCGGATAAACTTCCGGATGGCATGCTTTGCATCCACGTCCAGCCCGATGGTAGGCTCATCCAGGAACAGCACCCTGGGGGAATGGAGCATGGCTGCTGCCAGGTCTCCCCGCATCCGCTGTCCCAGGGACAACTGCCGCACCGGGGTGTCAATGATGCTGTCGATGTCCAGAATCTCGTTCATCATGTCCATGTTTTCCCGGAACGTCCGGTCATCCACGTCATAGACCCGGCGCAGCAGCTCAAAGCTCTCTCCCAGTCGCAGATCCCAGTACAATTGGGTACGTTGCCCGAATACCACTCCCAACTGCTGCACCACCCGCTTCCGGTCCTTCACCGGAGAAATGCCGTTGATGCGCACCTCCCCCGAGGTAGGAGTCAGAATCCCGGACATCATTTTCACGGTGGTGCTTTTGCCGGCTCCGTTGGGGCCGATATACCCGACGATCTCTCCCGGCTCAATGGAAAAGCTGATATCCTTTACCGCTGTTATGGTACGACGCTCCGGTTTAAACAATGCTTTCACCGAGCCCTTCAGTCCCTTTTCCTTTTTCACGGACTGGAACTGCTTGACCAGGTGCTCCACTTCGATCACTGCCATATGCAAACCTCCTTACGATCCGGCGCTTTCATATTGCTTGAATCCTGCCCGGAATACGGCGCATGCCACAGCGAACAGGGCGATACCCAGCGCCAGGGTCACAAACGCCATGCCATGGGGCAGGGTCAGCATGGATGCTTTGCCCATGAATGCGGACGCCGGATAAAAACAGATCCATCCCATGGGCAGAATAAAGGTGAATATGAACTGTACCGCCCGGGGATACATGGACAGGGGGTACATATTGGTGCGGTTGAACAGCTCCTGAAAAAAGCTGGATACATGGAAGGGGCTTTTTGTCCAGAAGGTCAGAGAGCCAAATCCCAGGTAAAATGCGCCTCGCAGCAGGGTGCCTCCCACCACGGCGCAGAGCATTGCCGCCGTATTGTGCAGCGTCCACTGAAACTGCACGGAAATGCATCCGTACACAAAGAGGATCACGCCAGGCACCAGGTCTGTCAGCCCCACAAAGTTCATTTCCCCGAACAGGAACTGGAACAGGGTGTTCATGGGCCGCAGCCGGAGCATATCCATTTCTCCCCGGAGGATCGTCCAGCCCATGTACCAGGTCTTGGTGAAGAAAATCACGGACAGGCCATGACTCAGCACGGACATGCCGTACAAAAACGCCAGCTCTTTGAAGTTCCAGTCCGCCAGGGCGTCGAACTCCATGACCACAAATTTGATGGTCGCAAAGCCCACCAGAAACTGCATGGGGTTGGAGATGAGCCAGCCCACAAATGCCAGGGGATACTCAAAGCAGGACTGGATGGAAAGCCGGATGGACATGGCTGCCACCGACCAGTAATGTTTTAAGGTTTTCATGCATGCACTCCTTTCTCAGCCGCCCTGTACCAGCACCCGGCGCGTAGCACGGCGCTGGGCGTAATAGAACAAAACTCCCAGTGCCAGCAGCCACAGTGTCTGGATACCCACCATTTCCAGGCAGGTACCCATGTCATACTTTCCGATGTAGATGCTCAGAGGTGTCTGGAAGATATGTACAAAGGGAAGCCATTGCAGAGTCACCTGTAACCAATGGGGGAAGAACCAGATGGGAATGATGGCGCCGGACAGCAGATTTACAAAGTGATATTTTACGGAAAATGCAGGGCCCAGGCTGATGGCAGAGAATGCCAGCATAGCAAAGGTGGCGGAAAACGCCCAGTTGATGCCATAGCCCAGCACAAAGCTCAGCAGGAACAGCCCGAAATGCCCCCCGGATGCGGGAACCGGCAGTCCGAACAGCAGGGCTCCCACCGCAAGGATGGGCAGGGCAGAGCGGAACAGACTGATGACCAGGCTGCCCATATCCTCCGCCAGATACAGGGAAAACAAATTGATGGGTTTGATCATATCCGTTGCAATACTGCCGGATTTCACCGCCTCTGTGATCCGATCCTCCACCCCCATGTAGGACAGGGAGGACACCAGCGCAGAGATCACCGTGTAGGTAGTCATACCCTGTACGGATACATCGTGGCTGATGTCCACGCCGGCATAGACTGCCCTCCAGAAATAACCGATGGCGATCATCATCAGAATCTGTAATACCAGATAAGACCAGACCTCAAACCGGTATGCCAGCATGGTCTGCATCCGCAGACGGGCAATGTACAAATATGTTTTGATACGACTCACTCCTTTCAACTGTGAAAAAGCGCAAAAAGGCGCCGCCGGAATCCATCCGGCGGCGCCTTAGGGTATCCTGCGTCAGAACGCAGGAACCCCTCCTTAAAAGGCAGGCTCCGATGGTTTCCGTATACAATGCATCATGGTATTGCTGCGGCGCAGATGTACAAACATAGTCAGAACCTCCTTTCACAAAATGATGAGTCAATTATATCATATATCTTTCTCACTGTCAACCCATTTTTCAGAAGTTTTTCTGCAAAATAAAAACAGACCGCAAAACTGCGGTCTGTGAGGAGGGGAAACGAACCAAGCTTACTTCAGATCCGACCACTGGGTGGTTTCTCCGGTGTAGATCTTCCGGATCTGGTCGGAGGTCAGCTCCGAGCAGCTGTTGTCCTTGTTGACGATGACGGCAATGCCATCCATGGCGATCTTCGTAGCAGTAACACCCTTGGCGGTCTCACTGTCCTTCAGTTCCCGGGACGCCATGCCGATCTGGCATACTCCCTCAACGGCGGAGGTGATGCCGGCGCTGGAGCCGCTCTGCTGGATCTCGATCTTCACGCCGGAATTCAGCGCCATGTACTTATCCGCCAACACTTCCATCAGCGGTGCCACAGAGGTGGATCCGGCAATGGTCAGGGTACCGGTCTGACCGGATGCCTTGTACGTCTCGCCCTGGGTGATGCTGATGTAGCCCTTTTCATCTACCACTGCCTGCCCGTCCGTGCTGAGGATGTAGCTGATGAAATCCTGTGCCAGAGGGGTCAGATCCTTGCCGGTCACGATGTTGAAGGGACGGGATACTGCGTATTTGCCCGCCTTCACATTTTCTGCGGTGGCTTCTACTCCGTCCACCTTGACCGCCTTTACAGTGTCATTGAGCGAACCCAGGGACACATAGCCAATGGCAGCCTTGTTGCCTGCCACGGTGGTCAGCATAACGGAGGTGCTGTTTGTGACCTCTGCGGTATCCGTGGTGTTGTCCTTGTCATCCTTGACTACGCCCATCAGCTCGCTGAATGCGGAACGGGTACCGGAGCCGTCCTCACGGGACACCACTGTGATTTTTTCGTTCTGACTGCCGCAGCCCACTGCGGTAGCTGCCATCAATACGGCACAGCTTAACAATGCAAGAAACTTTTTCATATGCATACTCCTTCTTCATGTTTATTTGTGTTTTTTGCTGTGACCTTATTCTAGCATGGAGCCTGTAAAATGCACAATCTGTTCCGGTTTAAATCCATGTAAAGCTTTTGCACTGAAATCTTTAGTTTTGTTAAAACCCCGGAAGCGGACGAGCCGCCTCCGGGGCATATTCCATATATGGATCAGGACTGGGCACCGATCACAAAGCTGCGGGTCTGGGGCGCACGGAACAGGGCGAATGCCCCCAGCATGGTGAACGCCATTTCCGGCAGCATATAGGAGCCGTTGTAGCAGATGGAGTACAGCACCACATTCCAGCCATCCGGGCAAAAGACTGCGAAAAAGATGGTACCGGAAATAAAGTGGCTGATAAACCGCAGCACCATGGCAAGCCCGATGCCGGCAGTGATCCCGCCGGCCCCATGCTTGCGGAACAGTCCGGCTACGCCCAGGGAGCCATACGCCAGCAGATAATCAAACAGCAGACAGCCCACCCAGGTGCCGGCGGTCATGCCCCAGCTCATCAATTCACCGAAGCTGAGGGCGATCTGAATCACTCCGTAGAAAAAGGAGCAGGTCAGTCCCCATTTGACCCCATAGCGGATGGACAGCAGGCATACCGGCAGCATACTCAGCAGCGTAATGGAACCGCCCAGCGGCAGCTGATACACCTTAAACAGACTCAATACGGTTGCCAGCGCCAACAGTACAGCACTGAGCACCAGCTTTTTTGTTTTCGTTTCCTTCATTGCAATATCCTCTTTTCTTTGGAACAGCAGAAAAATGCGCCAAGGCTCTCACCTCAGCGCATATCTGTACGCTCCGGAAATTTCTGTTCCAGTATAACACAGTCCCTGCGTTCTGTCAATCATCTCAAGGAATTGCCCACATATTTTTGTTCAAACACGGAAACCGGCACCGCCTTGTCCAGCAGCCAGCCCTGTGCCTTCTTAAAGCCGCAGGCACACAGGAAATCCGCCTGTTTCCGGTTTTCTACGCCCTCGAAAATGATTTCCTTTTCCGTTGCCTGGATCAGCATGCACATACGCTTGATGTACTCCCGGTGCTTTTCGGAAACCTCGATGCTGTCCACGAACGCCTTATCCACCTTCACCACATCAATGGGAGAGCCCATCAGCAGACTCAAGGAGGAGTAGCCCTTGCCAAAATCGTCAATGTCAATGGAGAAGCCAGCCTCCTGCAGGCGGCGCATGTTCCGTTCCATCTGCTCAGCATCGGATGCAAAGGCGCTTTCCGTTACCTCTACTTCGATGTAGCAGCTGTCGATCCGATACTTTTTAGCAAGGCTGATGACCCGATCCACAAAGTTGGGGTAGTTGTTGTGGAGACGGGAAAAATTCACGGAAATGGGCACCAAGGGCATCCCATTGTCCTGCCATTGGCGCAGGCTCCGCAGCACTTCCTCATACATGAAGAAATCCAGCTCTACGATATAGCCCACCTTTTCCAGAATATCGATAAATTCCGAGGGCATCCGGTAGGTGCCGTCCGGATTCCGCCAGCGCACCAGTGCCTCCGCCCCAATGATCCGCAGATCGTCCATCATAAACTTGGGCTGCAGGAACAGCTCCACTGTGTGGGACGCAATGGCACCGTGCAGCTCTGCGGCAATGGTCTTTTCCTTTGCCCGGGCTGTCCGCAGTGCTTCATAGTAAATGCAGCAAAGATCATCTTTCCCGGTCTTTGCCTTCCTCCGTGCCAGATTGGCATTGTCCATTTCCTCCGTCACTTCAAAATGCCGGGGGTCAATAAAGCTGATACCGGTTGCCACCTGGATCTCACTGGCAGGATACTTTTTGCGCTGCCGCTGGACAAACAGGGCATCCCGCTCCCGCACCAGCCGCTCCAGCTCATCCCGGGTATCGGTTTTCATCAGGCACAGAAAGTAGTCCGAGTTGATCCGGCTGCCAAATACCGTTGCCGGAGAGGAACTGATGATGGAGCCGAACTCATACAGCATGGTATTGCCGGAATCGTAGCCGAAATTATCATTTACATAGGAAAAATCGTTGAAATCCGAATATACAAAGGCGTAGCAGGCATTGGTGTCCGCCTCCTCCAGATACAGAGCGCTGCGCTCCTTGAAGGCAACCCGATTCAGCAGGCCGGTAACCGGATCCGTGGTGGACAACCGTTCGATGATGCGCTTATCCTCGCTGACAGTTTTCTTCAGCCGCCGCAGGTTATCCACGCTGGTCTGCCTGCCGAACAGCCGGACGATCTCCCCCTGCTCGTTGGCGGAGCACACGCAGACCAGCCGGTACCATTCGTAATCCTCCGCACCGGGCATGCGCATGCGCACCTCGATGGAGGTCTTTTTCTCCTCCGTCAGACAGGACATCAGTTCCCGGAGAAACCGGGGATAATCCTCCGGATGCACCACCTTTTTGGGAATGCTCCGCTCCAGATAGCCGGGGATGGCTGCCGGGATCTTTCCCTGCCGCACCGGCAGGAAATTCTGCGGCAAATTCATGATATCGTGCTTGACATCATAATCGTAAAACAGCTCGTCCGTATGCTCGGCAATCAACTGGTACCGCTCTGTCTGAAGCCGCAGCTCCTCATCCCGCTGCTTCGCCTTGGTAATATCAAAGGTGGCAAGATAAAACAATGGGTTGCCGTTCTGTATCCGCAAAAACTGCCCGCGCACATCCACCCACATCAGGGACTGATCCTTCCGGATCACACGCACCTGCATGAAAATAGTCTTTTCCCCCCGGGCAATGGCGGCGATATGCTGGTTCAAAATGGGAAGATCCTGTGGATAGAACAGCTTGCCCAGAATGCCCCCGTTGGAGGTCTCCATATATTCCTCCCGGGTGTAGCCGAACTGGTGGAAGTAATCCTCCGTAGCGTGGAGCAGATGCATGGCAGTTTCCTTGATCTCCACGATACTGACGCTGCCCGGCAGGTTCTGGATCAGCGCCTCCAGTTCCATTTCTGTTTCATTGAACTTGGCCTGGAGCCGCTTGATGTGGGAAATATCCGTCAGCGTAATCTCTCCGACGAGCTTGCCGTTCTCATCCTGCCTTTGTTTGCCGAAGCAGAATACATAGGTCACGCTGCCGTCCTTGCGCTGGAGCCGGTGCTCCAGATACGCCGTATCCTGCACTGCCAGAATGGCGCTCAGCTCCTTGGCGTAGATCGGGAAATCCTCCTTGACGAACAGATCCTGAAAGCAAAGCTGCTGCTTTTCCACATCCTGCAGGGTGTAGCCGGTAATGGCGTAAAACCCGGCGTCTGCAAAAATGATCCGATTATGCTCCAGCACGTCTACCAGCAGCGTACCATAATTGACTCTGGCAACAATGTCACTTTTTCTCAAAGTGTTCCCCCCCCATCGGTGAAGTAGGTTTTCATGCACCCGTTGTATCTGTCTGGGGTACGAGAATATGGGGCTGGTTCGCATTCTCCCCACTATACATACATTATAGCTTGTTTTCATAAATAGGTCAACCTAAAAACCGGAATCTCGTGCAAAACATCTAAAATCGGACCGATATAGGTGGAAAAGAAATAAAACTGCCAAAAACGCAACCGAATCAGCAGCACGTTTCCACATGACTTCATCTTTTTTTGCAGAAGGACTTGACAAATCGCCCGCATCGTGCTATAGTGTTCCTGAAAGATACTACTTGAAAGGCGGAGTGAATGATGGATGCGGCGGAAATGCTGATGCAGTTTGCCCTGACCCGGCAGGAGGCGCTGATCTATATGGCGCTGACCACGGACGGAGCCATGACCGGCTATGAGGTTGCCAAACAACTGGGCATCTCCCGTTCCAATTGCTACACCTCCCTGGCAAGTCTGGTGGAAAAGGGCGCCGCTTACCTGCTGGAGGACACAGCGACCCGGTATGTGGCGGTCAAGCCGGAGGAATTCTGTGGCAACCGGATCCGGATGCTGGAGGAGCTGAAGGACAAGCTTGCCCAGCAGCTACTGCCCCGGGCAGCACAGACGGAAGGCTATCTGACCATCGGCGGGCAGGAAAACATGATCGACAAGGCGGTCTTTATGATCGAGCATGGGGCGGAGCGGCTGTATCTGTCGGCGGAGCGGGTCTGTCTCGAACCGCTGATCCCAAGCCTGACGGCAGCCGCAGAACGGGGCATGCAGGTCACAGTGATTACGGACGTCCCCTTCTCCCAGCCGGGGATCCGGTTTTATACGGCGGACTGCCACCCGGGTCAGATCCGGCTGATCGTGGACTCCAACGCAGTGCTGACCGGAGATCTGACCACGGACGGCACCTGTCTGTACTCCCGGAAAAAGAACCTGATCGACCTGTTCAAGGAAGCCATGCGGAATGAAATTCAGCTGATCGAGCTGTATCAAAACGAGAAAGGATCTGTACTATGAAAACAACGTTTGCAACCAAGGAGATCGTGGAGCGCATCGCCGCCCAGTACCCCACCCCCTTCTATCTGTACGATGAAAAGGGCATCCGGGAGAACGCACGGAAGCTGAAGCAGGCGTTTGCCTGGAACAAGGGCTACCGGGAATACTTTGCAGTCAAGGCGACCCCCAATCCCTTTATTCTGAAAATTCTGCAGGAGGAGGGCTGCGGCGTGGACTGCTCCTCTCTGACGGAGCTGATGATGAGCGAGGCATGCGGCTTTTCCGGCAGCGATATCATGTTCTCCTCCAATGTGACCCCGGCGGAGGATTTCAAGCTGGCAAAGAAGCTGGGCGCATACATCAACCTGGATGATATCACCCACATTGACTTTCTGGAACAGGTTGCAGGTCTGCCGGAGACCATCTTCTGCCGGTACAATCCCGGCGGACATTTTGAGATCGAAACCCATGTCATGGACAATCCGGGGGAGGCAAAGTACGGCTTTACCACCCAGCAGCTGATCGATGGGTTCAAGATCCTGATGCAGAAGGGGGTCAAGCACTTCGGTCTGCATGCCTTCCTGGCAAGCAACACCGTCACCAACGCCTACTACCCCAAGCTGGCACGGGTGCTGTTTGAAACTGCTGTCATGCTCAAGAAGGAGACCGGTGCAGACATCCGCTTTGTAAACCTGTCCGGCGGCGTGGGCATCCCCTATCGGCCGGAACAGGAACCCAACGACATTCTCGCCATCGGCGAGGGCGTCCGCCAGGCATTCGAGGAGATCATGGTACCCGCAGGGCTGGGGGATGTAGCCATCTTTACCGAACTGGGCAGATTCATGCTTGGCCCCTACGGCAATCTGATCACCAAGGCAGTACACGAAAAGCACATTTACAAGGAATACATCGGCGTGGATGCCTGCGCTGCAAATCTGATGCGGCCTGCCATCTACGGGGCATACCACCACATTACCGTGCTGGGCAAGGAGAATGCACCCTGCGACCACAAGTATGACGTAACCGGCGGTCTGTGCGAGAACAACGACAAGTTTGCCGTTGACCGGATGCTGCCCAAGATCGACATGGGGGATTATCTTGCCATCCACGACGCCGGGGCACACGGCTTCTCCATGGGCTACAACTACAACGGCAAGCTGCGCTCTGCGGAGATCCTGCTGTGCGAGGACGGCAGCTTCAAGCTGATCCGCCGGGCGGAAACACCGGCTGACTACTTTGCGACCTTCGATTTCACCGGTTTATTCCCCCAAAAATAAGCGTCCGGATTCTGACCGCCTCCGATTTCCCATCGGAGGCGGTTTCCTATTGACAAGGGCAGAAAAATGTCGTATAATAGCATCATAGGATATGCAACAAGCGATGTATAATAAACAGAAAGGACCCAACATGGAACATATCATTGAAATCAAGGGGCTGAACAAGTCCTTCGGAGAGGTGCATGCGGTGCGGGATCTGTCCTTCCATGTGGACGCCGGAGCGCTATTCGCCTTTCTGGGGGTCAACGGTGCCGGAAAATCCACCACCATTTCCATTCTCTGCGGACAGCTTCGCAAGGACAGCGGCACCGTCATTGTCTGTGGCAAGGATACAGACGCTGACATGGGGGACATCAGCCGGATGCTGGGGGTGGTATTCCAGGATTCCGTACTGGACAAAGCCCTCACCGTCCGGGATAATCTGCAAAGCCGGGCAGCCCTGTACGGCATTAAAGGGCAGGCATTCCGGAAGCGGCTGGAGGAGCTTGCAAAGCTGCTGGACTTCGGGGATCTGCTGGGACGCACAGTGGGCAAGCTGTCCGGGGGACAGCGGCGGCGCATTGACATTGCCCGTGCCCTGCTGCATCAGCCCCGGATTCTGATTCTGGACGAGCCCACCACCGGACTGGATCCCCAGACCCGGAAGCTGCTGTGGGATGTGGTGCAGAAGCTGCGTCGGGAGGCGCACATGACCGTGTTTCTGACCACCCACTATATGGAGGAGGCTGCGGATGCGGACTATGTCATCATTCTGGACAACGGTGCCATTGCCGCCCAGGGCACGCCCCTGGAGCTGAAAAATCAATACACCGGGGATTTCATCACCCTGTACGGACTGGATGATGCCCAGAAGCAGACACTGGGGCTGCCCTATGAGCAGCTACGGGATGCCATCCGGGTATCGGTGCCCAATACGGCAGCAGCCACCAGGCTCATTACAGCCCATCCGGCACTGTTTACGGACTATGAGATCACCAAGGGGAAAATGGACGACGTATTCCTTGCGGTGACCGGCAAGAAACTGACGGGAGGGATGGACAAATGACAGGACTGGGCAATCTGATCCGCCGCAACTGCAAGCTGTTTTTCAAGGACAAAGCCATGTTCTTTACGTCCCTGATTACCCCCATGATCCTGCTGGTGCTGTACGCCACATTCCTGGCAAAGGTCTACCGGGACAGCTTTGCCTCCTCCCTGCCCAAGGGTATGGACATCCCCCAGAAGCTCATTGATGCCACTGCCGGAGGAGAACTGCTTTCCTCCCTGCTGGCGGTCAGTTGCGTCACCGTATCCGTCTGCTGCAACGCCCTCATGGTACAGGACAAAGTGACCGGTGCCCGGCGGGATCTGACCATGACTCCGGTGCGCCGCTCCACCCTGGCGCTGAGCTATTACTTTGCCACCATCATCAGCACTCTGATCATCTGCATCCTGGCACTGGGTGCAGGCATGCTCTACCTGGCAAAGGTGGGGTGGTACATGTCCGCCGGGGACGTGTTCCTGCTGCTGTCGGATGTGGTTCTGCTGGTGCTGTTCGGCACAGCGCTCTCCAGCATCATCAACTTCTTCCTGTCCTCCCAGGGTCAGATTTCCGCCGTTGGCACCATCATCAGCGCCGGATATGGCTTTATCTGCGGTGCCTATATGCCCATCTCCCAGTTCGGAGCAGGTCTGCAAAAGGTCATCAGCTTCCTGCCCGGCACCTACGGCACAAGCCTGCTGCGGAATCATGCGCTCCGTGGGGTGTATGCGGAAATGGAGGCGCAGCAGTTCCCGGCGGAAATCATTGAAAGCATCAAGGACTCCATCGACTGTAATCTGTACTTCTTCGGCACCAAGGTGTCCCTGCCTGCCATGTATGGGATCCTGTGCGGCGCCATTGTCCTGCTGATCGGGGGCTATGTGCTGCTGAATCTGCTGCATCGCAAGGCGAAAAAATAAGACAGCACCCTTGCAGAAATTCTGTGGTGCTGTCATAAAAAGCCGCCCCGGAGGATTCCCCGGGGCGGTGTTGGCTTAGAGCTGATTACTTTAAGAAGGAAAACAGGCCCTTTTTCTCATAAGGCTCCGTGCGGATCTCCCCCAGGGTATACCCGGTCTGGGCGATCACTGCCCGGAGCTTTTCCTCATCCAGCGGCTCCTCACTGAGAATGACGGTTTCCTTTTTGGTGTGAGAGGATTCCACCTTCTTCACCGGGAATGCCTGGCGGATGGTGTCGTTCACATGCGCCTCGCAGTGACCGCACATCATCCCATCGATCTGTAATATTGTCCGAATCATGTTTCATACCTCCTGTGATTCTATGGCTGTGACTTTGTATCCAGCCTGTTTGACTGCTTGCTTCAGCGTATCATTTGCCACCGTCTCATTCAGCGTCACCACTGCCGTGCCGGCAGTATGGCTCACCTGAACCGTGCCTACCCCTTGGATGCCCTCCAGGGCGGTGCGCACATGATTCTCGCAGTTACCGCACATCATGCCCTTGATGTGCAGGGTTCGGGTCTGGGTGCTGCCGGATGCTGCCGCCGGTTTCCCCTTGTGATCCCGCCGGGTGTCATACAGCCGGCAGAAATTCAGCCGCAGGGCGTTGGACACCACGCATACGCTGGACAGACTCATGGCAGCCGCCCCGAACATGGGGTTCAGCGTCAGTCCCAGGGGAACGAATACCCCGGCTGCCAGGGGAATGCCGATCAAGTTGTAGAAGAATGCCCAGAACAGGTTTTCGTGGATATTCCGCAGAGCGCCCCGGCTCAGGCGAATGGCGGCAGGCACATCCGAAAGCCGGCTTTTCATCAGCACCACGTCCGCCGCATCGATGGCAACGTCCGCACCGGCACCGATGGCGATGCCCATGTCCGCACTGGTCAGCGCCGGGGCATCGTTGATGCCGTCCCCCACCATAGCCACCCTGCCCTGCTGCCGGAGACGACGGATCTCCGCCTCCTTGCCCTCTGGCAGTACATCGGAGATCACCTGATCCACCCCTGCCTGTGCGCCGATGGCACGGGCGGTACGGGCATTGTCCCCGGTCAGCATCACCACCCGGATCCCCATGGCTTGCAGCTGCCGGATGGCTGCCGGACTGTCCTCCTTGATGGTATCCGCCACGGCGATCATACCCAGGAAGGTATCATCCTCCAGAAACAGCAGAGGGGTTTTCCCCTGCTCCGACCAGGCATTGGCTGCCTGCTCCGTTTCCAGGGACAATGGGCTCCGGGATGCAATAAACCGCAGGCTGCCCCCTGTAAGCCGCTTTCCATCCAGCGTGCCGGACAGACCATTTCCCGCATGGGCAGTGAATGCGGTCACTTCTTCGGGGGTGATGCCCTGCTGCCGGGCATACGCCAGCACCGCCTTCGCAAGGGGATGCTCACTTTTAGCCTCCAAAGCGGCAGCCGCCGCCAGCAGTCGCTGCTCTGATACGCCGGATCCCGGCAGCAGATCCGTCACTACGGGAGCACCCTGGGTAATGGTGCCGGTCTTGTCCAGTGCCACGATCTGCACCTTTCCGGTTTCCTCCAGAGATACGGCGGTCTTGAACAGAATGCCGTTCCGGGCACCTACGCCGCTGCCCACCATGATCGCCACCGGGGTGGCAAGCCCCAATGCACAGGGGCAGCTAATGACCAGCACAGAGATGCCCCGGGCAAGAGCAAAAGCGGTACCGTACCCCAGCAGTAGCCACACCAGCGTGGTGACAGCCGCAATGGAGATCACGATGGGCACGAATACCCCGGACACCCGGTCGGCGATCTTGGCGATGGGGGCTTTGGTGGCTGCCGCATCGCTGACCATGCGGATGATCTGGGACAGGGTGGTATCCTCCCCCACCCGGGACGCCTCACAGCGCAGATAGCCGGAGTGGTTGATGGTGGCGGCGCATACCGGATCTCCCAGTGCCTTGTCCACCGGAATGCTCTCCCCGGTCAGGGCGGATTCATCCACCGCACTTTCCCCCTCCAGGATCACCCCGTCCACCGGGATGCTCTCTCCGGGGCGGACTGCAAACACGTCCCCCTTCTGCACCTGCTCCGCCGGAATGGTTTCTTCCTTCCCGTCCCGGATCACAGTGGCGGTCTTGGGGGCAAGCTGCATCAGACTCCGGATGGCGTCGGTGGTTTTTCCTTTGGAGCGAGCCTCCAGCATTTTTCCCACCGTAATCAGCGTCAGGATCATGGCGGCGGACTCGAAATAAAACTCGTCCATATAGATCATGACCCGATCCATATCCCCATGTACCTGGGCATCGGTCATAGCGAACAGGGCATATACGCTCCACAAAAAGGATGCCCCGGAGCCGAGGGCAACCAGCGTATCCATGTTGGGGGAGCGATGCCACAGGCTCTGAAAGCCGCTGACAAAAAATTTCTGGTTGATGACCAGGATGCTCCCTGCAAGCAACAGTTGCACCAGTCCCATTGCCACATGGTTCCCGTCAAACCAATGGGGCAGCGGCCAGTTCCACATCATATGCCCCATGGAGAAATACATCAGCACCAGCAGCAGTGCCACAGAGGTGATGAGCCGGCGGCGGATCCTGGGGGTTTCCGTATCCCGAAGGGTATCCTTGGGCACAGTATCCTGCTTTGCCCCCTTGAGGGATGCGCCGTAGCCAGCCGCCTGCACTGCTGCGATCACCGCATCCGGGGCGGCAGTGCCCTCCACCCCCATGGAATTGGTCAGCAGATTCACCGCACAGCTTTCCACGCCAGGCACGGCGGATACCGCACGCTCCACCCGGGCGCTGCATGCGGCACAGCTCATGCCCGTTACCTCATATTGCTTCATTTCGGTTCTCCTCACTTCATCAGCTTTTGCAGGGTCGCCACCAACTCGTCGATCACCTCGTCCTGCCCCGCACGGATATCCCGCACCACACAGCCCCGAATGTGACTTGCCAGCAGCTCCCGGTTGAATGCGTTCATGGCTGCATTCACCGCTGCGGACTGGATCAGTACATCATTGCAGTAGGCGTCCTGTTCCAGCATGGTCTGGATGCCCCGTACCTGTCCTTCGATCCGCCGCAGCCGGTTCAGCAGCGCTTTTTTCTGTTCCGCACTGCGCTTTGTGGTTTTCTGACAGCAGCAGGGACAGGCTTTTTTCTCCTCCATCACATGCACCTCGTTGTGTTCGTATACCCCATGGGGGTATTTTTAGTATACACCCATCCACCCTGCTTGTCAAGGGTAGTATGCATCCCTTTTTTCAAATTATCAGACCACACAAAAAACCGCCTGCAAATGCAGACGGTTTTGCATGCTTATTTCAGATCCTCCGCTTTGACGGACAGGGCGACGCTGGAATCCAGCACCGGGGAAAGCGTCTTATCCCCCTCCGCCCACAGGTAACAGCTTTGCGCCGGAGATGGCATGAAATATTCCTCCCCGGATTTTGTCAGAAACAGTACATACTCCTGGTCGGACTGCATGGATACATAATCATTGCAGACCACTGGGTTCTGGGCTGCTTCGTTGGTACCCAACTGCAAGAAGGTCAAGGTATCCCCCTGCTTGGCATCACCCTTGTACGCTTCCTGCACCTGGATCGTCATGCGGGTATAGGGGGAATTCTCAAAGCTGGTTTCCTCCCGTTTCTGGAATTTGCACCGGAGGATCAGATCCGACTTTTCCTGCAATGCCTGGAGGCTGTCGTAAACCGGATAATCCGCATGAATACTGGATTCCGTGTTTCCGGTCTGACTGGAACCGGATGCGGCAGCAGTGGTCTGTGCCGGCTGGGCGGCTGAACTGCCGGTGGAGCTGCTGTCAGCGGTGCATCCGGTCAGCAGCGCTAATGCGGCTGCAAATACAACAAGTTTTTTCATTCTGATCCTCCTTTTTCTGTACCGGGCAGCGGTCTGCCCTGTTCCTGTATGCTTCTATATATAGTATAGCATACCCCCCTGAAATGTCAATAGTTTCTTGTAGAAGAATCAATCTTTTTTCGGTGCTTCCCAGCACGCAGACAAAAAACGCCCCTGCATCCGCAAGGGCGTTCCCGATTACCAGCCGTATCGGCTGCGGATCTCCTCCGCCAGCCTGGTAGCTGCTTTCTCATGGGTCTTGGCGGTGGGGTGCCAATCAGCAGCGTAGCCGTCCGCCTGATTCTGTACGTCAAATTTCATACAGGACACATTGCTGTCCCCGGTTTCCTTGGAGTATGCGGCAACCGCAGCCTCCACGCTGGGGTACAGCCGATCCCCCATGATCCCCAGGGTGCAGAGAATGGGAGCATCCGGATTCTTCTCCCGGACGGTCTTGAGAAATTCCACATAGGCGGCGGCAAAATCCGCCTGCCGCTGGGCGTCCGTCTGGCAGTAGCTGTCGTCGTTGGTGCCCAGGTTGATGACCACCAGATCCGGCTGCCGGGCGAAATCCCACCTGATGGAGGCAGGCTTCTTGTCCCCGAAGCTGCCGTTGGAAAAGCCCAGCTTGGGGTAATACCGGGGCACGATCTGATGAGGCTGGAGCTTGCCGCTGTCCGTATAGCCGGACAGGATCCCGTACCCGCTGATGGATACCATACTGTAATCTGCTTTCAGGGTCTGCGCCGTCCGGTAAGCGTATGCCTTGGTCACATCCTCTGTGGCGGTGGAAAAATGATGCTCCGCCACTTCATCGTCCACGCCGTAGCCGCAGGTGATGGAATCCCCCACAAACTCGATGAGCCGGGACTGGGGCTGCGCCGGGCGGATGCCCTCCTGGGAATCCACCGTGATCTGCTTGATGGCAATGGTGGACATGGCGCATTCCGACAGCTTCACGATCCGCACCGTGACCTCCTGTGCCGCATCGCTCTGGAATACGGTATAGGTCTTTTCCGGCTGATCGATCTGGTCATCCACCACCCGTTCCTCATTCACATACACCGCAATACGGGCATAGTTCGCCTGGTTATCCGGCGCTTCGGCGATCTGATCCCCGGCGATGGTGATCTCCGCCTTGGTGCCGGTAAAGGTAAATGCCGCTCCGGTGCCGGAATAGGCGCACCAGCGCATATCGTCCGCATAATAAGTGCGCCCCAGGGGCAGCACCGCCTCCTCCGAGGGGGCATAGGTTTTGTGCATATCGTTTTCCTCCGTTCTGCATCCGGCAAGCAACCCTGTACAGCTTACCGCAAGACAGACCGCTGTCGCAACCGCTTTGCATGCTCTCATCCGCATTTTCTCCTTTATATGATGTGCAGGGCAACATCGCACAAAGCTTGTACAGTGCTGCCCTACTATTGTACCATACTTCCGGAACGGTGGCAAATGGTTTTCAGTCTATCGAATGGATTACACCGGGACTATATCCGAGTACAACAATTGGGCATAGGGCTTGCCCTGTCCATCGCAAAGAGCGATCCAGCAGCCCTCCGCCGTGGTCAGCCGACGAGGACAGATCAGCGCCCCATGCTTTGCCGGGGTCTTGTAGGCGATCCGCACCCGGCGATAGGCATACCCCTCTGGCAGTGCCTCCTCCCCCAGGTCAAAATACCGGGCATTGTTCACATGGTGATACCGGTCGATCATGCTCCGATCCGCCACTCTGTCAGACAGCTGCTCCCAGGGCTGGGACGCATCCGGCAGAATCAGCTTATGGGGCAGATACTCCATTTCATAGGCAGGCTCCAGCCGTACCTGCTCCAGCAAGATCTGGGGAATCCGGGTGCCCCGGGCGGTGGACAAATCCACAAACACCCCGATGCACCAGCTTGCGGCGCATACTTCCCCGGCCGCGTCCAGCAGCAGCGTATTCCGACAGCCGTAAAACCGATTGCAGTCAAAGATCCAGGTTTTCAAGGTCATCTGCTCCCCATAGGCTGGCATCCGGACAATATCAATCTGTCGGGATGCCAGGTACATACCCAGCCCATGCTCTGCAAAATAGGTGTTCAGCGCCTGCTCCGTATCCAGCTGAAAGCCGGAGCAGTCCTGCATCAGATCCACCATGCCGCTGCACCGCAAAAGTCCTGTTTCGTCCACCCGGCTGGCACCCAGCCGATATTCCATGGAAAACATCAGTCCGATTCCTTTCTCTTGCCGCCCCAGATGCCCAGAGCGACCAGTTCAAATTTCAGATTCCGGTCACAGTCCGCCGGTGCCAGGGTCAGTACATGTTCCCCGGATGTATCTCCTCCGGACAGCAGCACCGTCACCGGATTGCCCCAGCCAAACAGGCTGTATCCCCGGAGGGGCACCGGATCGCCCCCATCCAGGGAAGCATAGAAGGTGGCGTAATTGTGGCTGGCATACTGCCGGTACACCAGCAGCACCCCCCGGCAATACAGGGGAAGCTTCCAGGAACCCCCATGGTCAGCGGTATGCAGCAGCATGGGCAGTCCATCCTCCCCGAACCGGTGTTCATAGGGAGATTCCAAAGCATCTAGGAACAGCAGCTCCAGATCCGTCAGAGGCGCATGATACGCACAAGCCGGAGGGAGAGGCTGGGGCGCATCTGCCGGAGCAGAGAGCCATTCGTGCAGTCCGGCAAACAGGCAATCCCCCAGCCATTGATGCCCGGCAGGGTGGGGATGACAACTGTCCGCCGCATAATCCCACCAGGTCAGCTGTCCTCCCCGGATGGCATCCTCCAGGGCGGCAGCGGCATCCACCACCGGCAGACCATAGTGAGCGGCAATCCGGGTCATATGCGCCCGACAGCAGTACCCGTCCTCCATGCCTACCAGCAGCAGGCATACCGCCGGTTTTTCCGGCAACTGCAAAAGCATCCGGATCAGACTTTCAAAGCAGCCGATGCTTTCCGGCGTCTTGGCGTCGTTGATGCCGTACTCCACCACCACTAGCTGTGGACGGCACAGGGACAGCTCCCGGCGGACGCATACCAGACCGTAGTCCGATCCGGTTCCGGCAATGCTGTAATCATACAGATAAAACCGTTTGCCGGGCATGGCACTGCGCAGACGCTGCACCCCATGCAGGGGGAATGGCTCCGGCACATAGGCATTGTCCAGACAACCGGCAGTGACAGAGCCGCCTAAAAATGCGATCCGCACCTGTCCGGCAGAAAACGCCCGGTGCAGCCGTGCATTGTTCCCGGCAAGGGTCAGAGAGGCGGCGCAAAGCCCCGCATAGGCATCCTGCCCCAGCTTTTCCCGGATGGTCACAGGATCCGCCATGTGCCGATCTCCACCAGCCGCTTTAAGGTCAGACAGTAGGCTGCCGCCGCCTTGGACACATAGCTGCTGCGGCGCATCACCAGGCAGATCTGCCGCTGGGCATGGGCAGGCTCCAGGGCGTAGAACACCGGGTGGGCGGCATAATTCCCGAAATGGATCATGGTATCCGGGATCAGGGTCATGCCAAAGCCGGACACCACAAAGGAAAAGGCAGCGTCAATGGTACGCACCCGGAGGGCAGGCTCCGGCAATCCTCCGAATGCTATAAAGGAGCGCTGCATGACCTCCTCGTTGAATTCCTCCTGCTGGGGCAGGATAAAGGGCACATCCCGGAGTCGGGACAGATCCACCGGCTTTGCCCGGAGAAACCGTTCACTGCGGCTGCGGATATCCTCCCAGGACAGCTGCCAGTCCGCCAGTTTTCCATTGACGGGGGCTGCCGCCGGCACTGCCGCATACAACTGCTCCGTGGCAAGTGGCTCCACATCAAAATATTTGGGATCAAAGCTTCCGGTGCTGATAAGCAGGTCGATCTGCCCTGCCCGGAGCATTTCCTTGAGGTTTTCGGAATTGTTGTCCGCAATGGACACCTCCACCCCTGCATGCTCCCGGCAGAACTGGGAAATACTCCGTGCCAGCATATAGCTTGTCCGGAAGGTGGATGCGCCGATCTTCAATGTGCCTGCCCGGAGGTTCTGCATATCTGCGATCCGGTTCGCCAGGTCATCCTGGGCAGCCTTGATCTGCCGGGCGGTGGCAACGTATGCTTCTCCGGCAGCGGTCAGACTGATGGGGGTGGTGCTCCGGTCAAAAATCTCCGTGCCAAGCTGTCGTTCGATGTTGATGATGTATTTGCTCAGTGAGGGCTGGGTGATGTACAGCTTCTGTGCCGCCTTGGAAAAGCTGCGAAGCTGGGCTACCAGCAATACGTATTCGATCTGTTGGGGTGTCATAAGATTCCTCCTATAACCTTTTGGCTATACCTATTATTTTACCACACCTATTTGACCTTTGCAAGGGATTCATGCTAAAATGGGAGAGATACTTTTTACGAATGCACAAGGGGGAAGCAGATTGAACGGAAAAGCATGTTTCCTTGCCCTGATGGGAGGGATTGTATTGATGACCGGATGCAGCACGGACAGCCAGGCAGCGAGCCGCCCGGTACCGCAATTTGATGCCAACACAAAAGTCATAGCCCTGACCTTTGACGATGGCCCCAGCAGCACCACGCCCCTGGTTCTGGACAAGCTGGATCAGTACGGGGTGGTGGCGTCCTTTTTCGTTTGCGGCAACAACGTGGGGGAGCAGACCACCGACACGGTAAAGCGTGCCTACGACATGGGCTGCGAGATCCACAACCACTCCAAATCCCACCGGGATATGACCAAGCTGACGGAAGAGCAGATCCGCAGGGAGATCACGGAAACCTCCCAGCGGGTGGAGGCCATCACCGGGGAGCCAACCCGGTTTTTCCGCCCGCCCTATATTGCGGTGAATGACCTGATGTATGACACAGTGGGCATGCCCTTTATCTGCGGCTACGGCTCCAACGACTGGGACGACAAGGTGGGGGTGCAGGAACGCTCCGACAAGGTGCTGGCGCAGATTCATGACGGCAGCATCATCCTGCTGCACGATGCAGAGGGCAACACCAAAACAGTGGAGGCACTGGATCTGCTGATTCCGGCATTGCAGCAGGATGGATACACCCTGGTGACTGTATCTCAGTTATTTGAGGCAAAGGGCGTCACGCCGGATACCCACGCCATGTATTCCGATGTGACAAAGGATTGACATTCCCTCTTGGATCTATTATAATAGGTACAGCAAAAGAATGGAGGGACATTCCATGAAACACAGAATGCTTCCGGCGACAGCAGGGATCCTGCTGAGCACCGCCCTTTGTACATGCCTGGTGGGATGCGGCAAGGGCAACAGCAGCAGCCTGCCGGATGCGCCGATCACCACGGCAGTTTCCGCCGTGACAAATGCAGCAGTGTCCACTGCTGTCGGCACCACCCAGCCGGACAAGCCGTCCGATGCAACCGTCACCACCACCGCCGGAGCGGAGAACGAATTGCCCATCCTTGCTCCGGGTACGGGACAGTCCGGCGAGGAGCTGCCGGTTCTGACGATTCCGGCAGAAACGAACCAGCCGGGCACCACAGCAGTCCCCCGGCAAACGGATGCGCCTACCACGTTCACCATGGTGACCATCCCCAGCACCGGCATCGAGCTGCCCTTTGTGCCCTATGAAGAATAACCTGTTCAGTCCGGGAGAATTCGCCCGGACTGCTTTTTTCTGTGGGTTGCATCCGGCTGAAAAGCATGCTATAATGTAGGCAACACTGTGCAAAGCCGCCAGGCGGACTTTGTGCGGTGTTGCCTGTAGCTTGTCAATGTTCCGCAGGGACATTTCAGCAAAGAGAACCAAAGGAGCGTAGATCCATGCATGCACCCAAGCACAGCTTTACCGAAGGCCTCCGGGACGGACTGCCCATCTTTCTGGGATATGTGTCCGTTGCCTTTGCCTTCGGCATTTCCGCCACCGGACAGGGACTTGCCGTCTGGCAGGTGGTTCTGATCTCCATGACCAACGTGACCTCCGCCGGACAGCTCGCAGGCGTTCCCCTGATCGCCGCAAGCGCACCGCTGACAGAAATCGGGCTGACCCAGCTGATCATCAATCTGCGGTACGCCCTCATGTCCGTTTCCCTGTCCCAGAAGCTGGATCCGGATGTACGGCTGGGGGATCGGTTTGCCATCTCCTTTGTGAATACGGACGAGGTATTTGCCGTCGCCAGCGGCAAGGAGGGAAAGGTGGGGAGAGCTTATCTGTATGGTCTGATCCTGCCCCCCTATGTGGGCTGGGCGGTGGGCACTCTGGTGGGGGCAGTTGCAGGGAATATCCTGCCGGCATTTCTCATCAGTGCCCTGGGCATTGCCATTTACGGCATGTTCATCGCCATTATCGTGCCCCCCTCCCGGACAAACCACGCCGTTCTGGGGGCAGTGCTGACTGCCGCCGGGCTCAGCTGTCTGATCTACTACACGCCCCTGCCCATTTCCAGCGGCTTTTCCATCATTCTCTGCACCGTTGTGACCAGTGTGATCCTGGCTCTGATCAAGCCATTGCCGGAGGAGGATGAAACGCATGCCTGATACATCCCGTTTTCTGCTGTGCCTGCTGGTAATGGCAGGCGTCACCTACTTGATCCGGATGCTGCCTCTGGTTTTTTTTCGACAACCCATCCGGAACCGGTTCGCCCGTTCCTTCCTCCACTATGTGCCCTATGCGGCGCTGAGTGCCATGACCTTCCCGGCAATCTTCTATGCCACCTCCAGCCCCCTTTCCGCAGCAGCCGGTCTGCTGGCGGCGCTGTTGCTGGCGTACCGCTCCTGTAGTCTGATCTCCGTTGCCGCCGGCGCATGCGGTACGGTACTGCTGTGCGAATGGGCAGTACACCTGCTTTCTTAAGGCAGCACACCATACAAAAACAGGGCATCGGTTGAAGCCGGTGCCCTGTTTCCGCTTATAGGAGGAGGTTATTGCTGATTGTAGGTGACCCACTGATACCGGGCGGTCAGCGGCGTGTTCCCGTTGAAGGGCTTCAGCCAGTCATCCACCCCGATGCCGGGCCATACATTCATCATGATCTTGCCGGCGGTGGTGGGCATATTGCCGTAAGCGGTGTATACCGCCTTACCGTCCACATACCAGGTGATATGATCCGCCTGCCAGTCAAAGCCGTAGGTGTGGAAGCCCTCGGAGGCATCAAAGCCCAGATCGTACATATACTCGTGATTGCCCACCCCGTTGGTGTAATAGTTGAACTGCACCTTGGTGGTATCCTTTCCGAGCACCTCAATGTCGATCTCGTCCCAGGGGTTATTCTCTGACGGACCAGTATAAGTAAAGAAGGAGGAAACCACCCCGTCGTTCTTGATTGCCTGCATGGAGGTTTCGTAGTAGCCGTACTTGTAGTAGCCGTTGGTACGGTACTCTGCCCCGGAGTAAGCATACTTGCCGGAATGATCCTTATCAATGGTAAGGTTCAGCACACCTCCGTTAAAGGAGGTGTTTTCCTTGTACCAGCCGCAGTTAAAGCAGCTGCCATTCGTCCAGCCGTCGGACGCAAAAAATTCCGCATTTGCGCCCTTCCGGAAATCCGCCTGCATAGTCGCATTCTGATTCATAGGTGTACCATAGTCCTGGATCCCACTGGGATTCCGAGTAGTCTGTATAGCGTCAACGGTTGTGTGCGTGGTGGGTGCTGTGGTCTGGGGCGGCGCAGTGGTGACTGCGGGCTCGCCGGAGAATGCCTTGATTTTTCCAAGCAGATACTGCTGCATCACAACGATATCTGCAACAGTAACCTTGCCATCCTGGTTTACGTCTGCTGCCTGCTCTGCGGACTGGTTGTCAAAGCCAGTGGTCAAGCCCCGTCTTGCCAGTACCAGATCGAAGGCGTTGATGGTCTTGTCGTTGTTCACATCCCCAAGCAGATACTTTTCCACTACGGGTGTGCTGCCACCTTCCCCGGTGAGTGCCACCAGGTAGGTCAGAGGAGAGTTCCAGTAAATTGTGACCTCGTTGGTGGAGTAGCTTTCCGCATTGTCCACATACCGCTTTGCGGCGGGAAGATCCTGGCAATATGCCTTCGCTGCGGAATCCTCCAGATTCTGGTTGACGCCGCCTACCAGCATGCCGGGCATAGCCTTGCCAATTGCCATAGAGGGTCTGTGGTGGGGATTTTCCGGAGAAACAGTACCATAGCCCGTGAAGAAGCACTCGCCCACCGGATTCACACCCAGCAGGTAATCCAGCTGTGCATTGGCAGCATTCAGATAGGAAGCCTGATCGGTCAGCTGATATGCAAGACCCAGAATGATGCCGGCGTTTGCAACGGTCATGTTGCTGCCCCAATCATATTTGGTCAGTGCTACGCCGTACGGAGAACTGCCGGACTTGGAAAGCAGCTGATCCGCCTGTGTCAGCACTACGTTCTTTGCCTTGGTATAGGCAGAGGTGGACTTGCTGATGGAGTCCGAGGTCAGCAGGGCAATATTGCCGTAGTCCCCCACGGTCGCCCAGTCCATGCCGGTGCATACAACCATGCTGTTCAAAGCAGATTCGTACTTGCTGCTGCCGGTTGCCCGATACAGCTGTGCTGCCGCCCAGTATCTTTCGTCCCGGTCGGACTTGTCACCGTATTCACCGGTGGAAATATCAGAGGGATTGGAAAAGTTGAGGTTGGGATTCTGCTCCAGGTAGCTCCATGCCTGCTCCGCACGGCTCAGGCAGTCCTTTGCAAAGTTGCTGTCCACATCCTTATAAAATTCATACGCCAGCGCCATGGATGCGCAGAAGTCAGCAGTTGCAGTGGAGGAAACCGGTGTAACGATCAAGGGAGCAGTCTCCTTTTCCGGTGCCACATAGCCCGGGAAGTTTTCACAGGTCACCTTGTGATAAACAGCGCCGTCCTGCCGCTGCATTTTCTGCATCCACTCCAGCTCATAGCGAACCTCATCCAGAATATCCGGAACCCCGTTGCCGCTTTCCGGGATGCCGCTTGCGTCTCCATACAGCTCCGGATTCTGCTGGTATGCATACAGCAGATCTGCTACTGCCTTTGCCGCCGGTACAATGTATCTGCCATAGTCCCCGGCATCGTGCCAGCCGCCGGAAACATCAATCTGCTGATTGGTGCCATAAATGGTCGCCATGGTGCTGTGGCATGCCGGGTGACCAAAGGTGCTGTCCTGAACCGCAGTGCCGCAGCGCTGCAAATAGAGCATCTTCACGCTGTCATCCAGCAGGTTGCCGTAAACATCGTCTCCGATCTCAAAGGTGTAGGAGGGATCCAGGCTGCCGCAGGTGATGTAGTACTTGCCCGGGGTGGTAACCTGAGAAAAATCACCAACCCGGTTGGTTTCGTTGGCAGAGCTGTTGGTCTTGTCCCCGGACAGCTGCCCGGTGTAAACAGTCTGCTTGGTGACAGCGTTCACAACGGAAAATTCGCTGGCACTGCCCATATTGCGAAATACTGCCGTTTTCTGGCTGTCGCAGCGATAGCCAACCTGGTTGGTCACAATGGGAGGCTCGTAGGGTCTGGATGCGGAGTAGTCCACCTGGCTGTCGTCGATCAGCTCCAGGGACACGTTATCCAGGTAAATGGTATGCTCCGGCAGAGCACCATCCGCTTCCTGAATCCCGCAGTTGAATACAAGCTTGGACATGATGTCGGTATCCTGCTCCATGGTGAAGGTATAGTTCACACTCTGGGGAGAATTGGTCAGATTCAGCCCCTTCCAGGTATATGCCTGGTAGGTGCCGCCGTTCTGCTGGATCATGCATTCTACAAACCGGTTGGTGCTGCAGGAAATGTCATACTTGAGCCGATACACCCCGTTCTTGTACAAAGGAATGATGTCGTAGAATACCTGAACCGCATAATTCACCTTGCCTACGTTGCTGATTTTCAGCGCCAGTCTGCCGTTTTCCGTGGACAGAGAGCAGGCACCGCCGCTTTCCTTGTAGGTACCCCAGCCGGAAGTACCGGACTCAAAAGTCGAATTGGTAATGATGTTGCCTGCTGCCAGAGTGGTCATAGTGGGCAGTGCAGGCAGTGCGGATACCAGCACTGAGCACGCCGCCGCAGCTGCTGCCAGCCTGCGAATCGCAGATTTCTTCATGGTGATGTTCCCCCTCTTTTTTGTCGCCGGGAGTCCCGGCGTTCTTGCCGCATCCGGCAAGCGGTATGTGGAAGCATACCGATTCGTTCATTTTCTTTTTTAATCATAGTGTATCTGCACAAATTTTTCTATAACTTTCACGATAAAAATAGCAAAATCTTGACCAAAACGAAACAGGCCGCTGCAATTCAGCGACCTGCAAAATCCGGAATGTTGTATTGCTTTTTGTACTGCTTTGGAGTGGTGCCCATGTACTTCCGGAACACCTTGATGAAATAGCTCTGGGAGCTGAACGCCAGCAGTGTGCTGATCTGGGTATCGCTGTATTCCGTATACAGCAGCAGTGCGGCTGCCTCCTCGATCTTCTGCTTGTTCACAAAGTCGCTGAAGGTCATGCCGGTTTCCTTTTTGAACAGCCGGGACAGATACGCCGGACTGATGTCCAGGTACTTTGCCGCATCCTCCAGCAGAATCCGGCTGTGCAGGTGGGTGATGATGTAATCCACCCCATGGACGATCTGCCGGGAGTAGGCACCGTTCAGCTTGATGCGGCGCATTTTCCCGGTGTAATCCTCGATCATTTCCAGGTGCACCCGGCGGATCTCCGCCTCTGTCCGGCACTTGTCGGTTTTCATGATGTAAAAATCACTGAGACTGTAGGATTCCTCCGGGGACATGCCCCCTTTGATGCAATACCGGGCGATCAGTGCAGCCAGCACCACCATGTGATACCGGAGGTTCCGGAGGGGATCCTCGCTGAGCACCCCGCAGCCCTCACAGCACAGAGGCTTCATAAACACCCGCACCAGCTTCATATTCCCGGAGCAGATGCTTTCGTAAAAGGCGATCTCCCGGTCAAAGGAGGCGTGAGCAAAGCTCTCCTCCCGTTGGGAGAACAAATGCTCCGCAATCTTTTTCTCCGTGTCCTGCTGCATGCCCACACCCCCTTGCCTTTATCTCTGCTGTGTCCAGAAGCGGCGGAATATCGAACGGAGCAGCCAGTACAGTCCCAGGATCAGTCCGTACAGCAGCGGCTCGTACCGCACATCCAGCCAGCACCCTGTTGCCTGCTGTATCAGAAACACCCCTGCCAAAATGACCAGCAGGATCGCCGTCTCAATCCACGCCTGTTTTGCTTTCCACTTTTTCATGTTCATGCTCCTGCAATCGGCGGACGGAATTTTTGATGATCAGTTTGCCGGGAATGATCCGCTTCCCCTCGCTGTAATCCGGATGCTCCAGCTTTTTGAAGATGATATCCACCGTTGCCTGGGCCATGATCTCCAGGTTCACCTCCACTGTGGTGATGGAGGGTACGCACATATCCGACACCATGTAGTTGTCATAACCCACCACGGACACATCCTCCGGCACCCGGTAGCCGGATTCCTTCAGCGCAGAGATCACCCGGAAGGCAGTCTCGTCGCAATTGCACACAAAGGCAGTGGGCATATCCGGCGGAAAGACCAGATCCGTAATCAAAGGGCCGTTCGGCTCCCGGTCTGCCAGAGTCCAGTCCTTCCGGTAGGGGATCCCGTGCTCCATCAGCGCCTTGATGTAGCCCATGAACCGGTCGTGGATGCTGCTTGTCTCGGTTACATTGCCCATAAAGCCAATGCGCCGGTGTCCCATGCTGATCAGATAATCCGTCAGCAGATATCCCCCATAGTAACTGTCGGACACAATGCTGTCCACATGGTAATGTTCATCGTAAAAATCCAGGAACACCACCGGCAGACCCACCTGGAGGATCATATCCAGATAGTCGTGACCGATCTGCCCCAGCATGATGAGGGCATTGACCTTATGACTGGTAACCAGCTCCGGCGGCAGGCAGTTTTTCTCCTGCCGCATGGAGACGCTTTCGCACAGCACATTGGTGCTGCGCTTGAGCAGCCGGGTCACCCGCTGGGTCAGTTCCCAGTAGAAGGTTCCCTTATCGCCGCAGAAGCGCTCCGCAGTCAGGATCCCCACCGTAAGGAACCGGCGGGCAGGCTTGTCCCCGGTTTCCTGCTTTTGCCGGGGTCGCCGTGCCACGGAGGGACGGTAGCCCAGTTCCACTGCCTTGGCTTTGATGGCTGCACAAAGCTCCGGACTGACACCGCCCCGATCCCCCAGTGCATTGGAAACTGTGACTACGCTGACCGAGAACTCCTTAGCAATATCCGACATTTTCACGCCGTACTTCATGGCACTTCCTCCTGTCCGCCGTCCCGAAACGACGTGTATTTGATACCTATTTATATTATATCACATCCAGAGAAAACTGTATCTTGCCAGAGTGTAAATTAAACATGTACGTTGGGTGAATAAATATAACAAATAAATCATCTTTTCATTATTCCCTGCATTCAGGATACAAGGAAAATTGAAAAACATATATTTTTTCTGTATTTCCTATTTACTTTTGCGCTTTCATGTGATAAAATGAAAGGTAACTTATGAAGCGACCAGAAAGGACGGATCATTATGACCATTACAGATATATTGGAACGCAATGCCATTCTGTACGGCAAGGACACAGCCCTGGTGGAGATCAACCCGGATATCCAGGAAGTCCACCGGGTAACCTGGAAGGAGTACGAACTGATCGAGCCGGCACCGGTGTCCTACTACCGGCGGGAGATCACCTGGAGCGTGTTCAACGAAAAGGCAAATCGGTTTGCCAATCTCTTGCTGTCCCGGGGCGTCAAGAAGGGCGACAAAGTGGCGATCCTGCTGATGAACTGCCTGGAGTGGCTGCCCATTTATTTCGGCATTCTCAAGACCGGTGCCCTGGCGGTACCCCTGAACTTCCGCTATGCTTCTGACGAGATCAAGTACTGTGTGGATCTTGCGGAGGTGGATATTCTGGTGTTCGGCCCGGAATTCATCGGCAGAGTGGAGGAAATTGCCCCGGAAATCAGCAAAAAGCGCCTGCTGTTCTACGTGGGGGAAAACTGTCCCTCCTTTGCGGAGCACTATGACCGGCTGGTTGCCAACTGCTCCAGTGCTTCCCCGGATCTGCCCCTGGATCTGACGGATGATGCGGCGATTTACTTCTCCTCCGGTACCACCGGCTTCCCGAAAGCCATCCTGCACAACCACGAAAGCCTGCTGCACGCCTGCAAGGTAGAGCGGGAGCATCACGGGCAGACCCGGGACGATGTGTTCCTGTGCATCCCGCCCCTGTACCACACCGGTGCGAAGATGCACTGGTTCGGCAGCTTTCTGGTAGGCGGCAAGGCAGTCCTGCTGAAGGGTGTAAAGCCGAAATGCATTCTGGAAGCCATTTCCCAGGAACAATGTACCATCGTATGGCTGCTGGTGCCCTGGGCACAGGATATTCTGGACGCCCTGGATCGGGGCGAGCTGAAGCTGGAGGATTACAAGCTGGATCAGTGGCGGCTGATGCACATCGGCGCACAGCCCGTTCCCCCCAGCCTGATCGCCCGGTGGAAGAAATACTTTCCCAACCACCAGTACGACACCAATTATGGGCTGAGCGAGTCCATCGGCCCCGGCTGCGTACACCTGGGCGTGGGTAACATCGACAAGGTAGGCGCCATCGGCAAGGCGGGCTTCGGCTGGGAGGTCAAGATCGTGGACGACAAGGGCAACACGGTACCCCAGGGCACTGTGGGTGAGCTTGCGGTCAAGGGTCCCGGCGTCATGACCTGCTACTACAACGATCCCAAGGCAACGGACGAGGTACTCCGGGACGGCTGGCTCTACACCGGAGACATGGCGCAGGAGGATGCAGACGGCTTTATCTTCCTGGTGGATCGGAAAAAGGACGTGATCATCAGCGGCGGCGAGAATCTGTACCCGGTACAGATCGAGGATTTCCTGCGCAGCAACGACAACATCAAGGACGTGGCAGTCATCGGCCTGCCGGATCAGCGGCTGGGGGAAATCGCAGCAGCCATTGTGGAACTGAAGCCGGATCACCCCTGCACGGAGGCGGAGATCATGGAATTCTGCAATCAGCTGCCCCGGTACAAGCGTCCCCACAAGATCATCTTTGCACAGGTGCCCCGGAATCCCACCGGCAAGATCGAAAAACCCCGGCTGCGGGAAATGTACGGCGGCGCAAGCCTGGTCGCAAAGCAGAATCACAGCTGATTCTGCAAACTGTTTTTTGTTCCAGGCAGCACCATACATGGCATACTGCCTGAATATACCGTTGAAATTTGTGCAGAATGCCGATTGCAGGAACCCGAAAAATTGTGTATGATAAAAAAGCAAGTAAAAAGCCCATGGAGCCACAGCGCATGCTTCATGGAGACTGATGAAAGCTGTTTCTTCCCCTCTCAAGCCGGACAGCATCATGCAAAGCGCCTTTGATAGCTTTCACGATGCGTCCCACGGAAGAACAGCGCTCCTGTACGCTGTCCGTACCGCCGTATGTGCGGCAGGAGAATCGTTACGGCGGAGAAAAGAGGATGTTATGAAATTTACAAAATTTGCCGCTGCCCTTCTGGCATGCACCTTTGTTGGCGCAGCATTCGTAGGCTGCGGTTCTGACAGCAGCGAAGCGCCTGCCACCACAGAAGCAGCCACCACACAGGCTCCCGCAACTACAGTCGCTGCCGATCAGGCTGCTACTCCGGCTGCAACCGCTGCCGCTCCCGTAGAGTTTGAAAAGGCAGTTGTTGCGGAATCCGGCGATGCGATCCTGGCAATGGTGGATGAGCAGTGGTATGTACAGTACTGGGGCAAGGATACCGATCTGCTGACCTATGACGCAGGGGTTGAGAAGATTACCGGTGACGGAGATTACACCGTCAGCGTCAACGCAGGCACCAAGGGCTGTCTGTACGACATTACCGGCGACGCAAACGGCGAATACACCCCTGCCGGCATTTCCTTTGCCGCTGTAAAGGTATTTGACGGCACCACCCTGTTCCCGGATATGTCCATCGACATCACCTCCATCAAGGTTGACGGCAAGGAAATCACGATGACCGCAAAGAACTATACCTCCTCTGACGATGGCAAGGAAATGCGTGCAAACATCTGCAACACCTTTGTAAACAGCCTGCCGGAGGATGCACACAATGCGGACGGCGTCATCGCTGCTGACAACAAGGACTATGCTCCGGTCATCATCGATACCAAGGACTTCAAGTCCTGGACCACAGTTGAGGTCAACTTCACCGTAAGCGGCACCGGCAAGACCAAGGAGGATGCCGGCACAGCTGACGATTCCAGCAAGGCGGAGGATGCAAGCAAGGCAGATACTTCTGCTGACTCCAGCAAGGCTGAATAAGCGCCCATGAAATATACGCCGCCGGTACAGCGATATCGGCGGCGTTTTTCTGTGTATGCAAAGAATCCGGCACAGGATCTCTCCCGTGCCGGATCTTTTACTGGTTGTGCAGAGAAAGGATCTCGCCCATCTTGGTCTTGGCAAGATAGCTCTGACCCTCCCGCATGTGCTCGTACACCCGGTGACTGCAGGAAAACTTGCGGTTGAAAGCGCCGCATTTGCAGACTACCGTGTAGTGTACCACAGTGCCGCCATGCTTCTGGCGGCGGTTCTTTGTGGTATACTTGGATTTGACCAGCACTGTCTGCTTGTGCTCCCTGCCCAGGTACAGCACCACGCCGTAAGCGATAAAGCTGCCCACAAACAGCACCAGGATCACAATGCCGATGATCGCCGTTGCATTCATAGCATCCTACACCTTTCGTCAGAATGATTGCTTTTATTGTATCACTTTTTCGGAAAAAAGTCAAATCCCGTTGGCTTGACAATTTGCCGTTTCTGGAGTAGACTTATAATCATAACACCACAGCGGCACGCTTCTGCACTGCCGGGAAAGGATTTTATATGCTTTGTAGAAACTGCGGCACAGACAATGAACCCGGTGCAGCCTTTTGCCACGGCTGCGGTGCGCCCATGCAGCAAATGCCTCCCATGCAGCACTGTCCCGGCTGCGGACAGGAGATCCCTTCCGGGCTGGCCTTTTGCCCCAACTGCGGAATGCCTCAAGGGCAGAGAATGCCCAACGTAAATGAACAAGCTCCACTCCGGCAACCCCCTCTGCCGCCGCCCATGGGTCAGATTCCACCCATGCAGCAGGCACCTCCCCCGGGCATGTACAATCCCTGGCAGCAGCCCATACTGCCGGAAAGCAACGGCAAGGCGGTGGCAGGCATGGTGCTGGGCATCCTCAGTCTCATGGCGTGGATCCTGCCCCTGGTGGGATACCCCATCTCCATCACCGGCCTGGTGCTGAGCATCAAGGGAAAGCAGGAGACCCGGGGCGGCATCGCCAAAGCCGGGTTCGTCATGTCCATCATCGGTCTGAGCCTGACCGCCTGCAGCTCCCTGTTGGGAATCCTCCTTCGATAAAGCATCACCTGCACAGGGCATTCCACTGCTTTGTGCAGGTTTTGTTATAAGCGGATACAATCGCATATAAAATAATCATAAAATTGCATTGCCACAGTTTAAAAAATATGTTATTATATACATATTCTGTTGCTTTGTGCAGAGAGCAACGATGAAAACAGGCAGCTTCTCGGAAGTACGCTTGAAACAGGGGGAAATTGAATATGAACGTTTCGCACAAGAGCCACCGGCGTCGTGCCGGACTGATGGCGCTGTGCATGCTGGCAACCTGCGGCGCAATGCTGCCGGAAAACAGCGTGCAGCAAACCGTTTCTGCGGACAGCTTCGGGCTGTACGGAGATCTGGACGGCAACGGCATGGTCAACGCCATGGACCTGCAACTGCTGAAATCCTATGTACTGGGCAATATCACCAGTTTTCCTGCAGGCGATGCCTCCTTCGGGGATCTGACAGGAGACGGGCAGGTGAACAAGGCGGATGTACAGATCCTGCAGGATTATCTGATGAGCCGGTGCAACGGCTTTATCCAGCAGGGTACCGTATATGACAACATCTATTTTGCAAAGCATGCGGTGCTGGAGCTTGCCGCAACGGAAACCACCAACGCCGGTTCCCTTACCGGTACCTACGTCAACGTGGACAATGTGCAGGGCAGCGCTGTCACCTGGACGGTGCAAGCACCTGTGGAGGGAAATTACCGGGTTGATCTGCGTTTTGCCAACGGCAGCGGCGCAGTTCGTCCCATGGCACTGCAATGCAGCAATGGTTCTGACACCTGGACTCTGTCCTTTGCCGCTACCAGCGGCTGGACGGACTGGCAGACCTACAGCTTGGTGCTGAAGCTGAACGCCGGAGCGAATACGCTTCGTGTGACATCCACCCAGGACGCAGGCGGGCCCAATCTGGACTACCTGCGGCTGACCCGGACGGATGCAGAAGCGACTGCGCCGGATGCTGTGGATCCGCCGGTAACAGAGGAAGTAACGCTGGCGGATATGCCGGCAGAATACACCACTGCCATGGAGTGGATCTGGACCAACCGGATCCAGGACGAGCAGTCCACCGCACGACGGAACACCATCTTTGACCAGATCGTGGGAGGGAACGGCTCCATCAACTATGTGATCCGTTGGCAGTCCTACAAGCACATTACCCTGGAGCAACGGCAGAAGCTGGAGCAGCTGCTGGAGGATGCCATCAATGGCTGGACGGATTACCTGGTTGGCTATGAAGGCTGGAAGTACCAGCATGTGGACGTAAAGATCGTAGGCTGGGCAGTACTGGACAAAAGCTGCCTGGAGGATCTGCAGCCGGACGAGATCGTCTACGACAATCTGTTGGAGCCCTATGACAGCTCCGGGGACACCTCCAACGGGGTGGAGACCATTCCGAATCTGCTGCCCAGTGCGCCGGATGAGCTGTCCCGGTTCTATCACTTCTCCAACAACATCGGCTTCGATTATCCGGGCGGACTGGATAAGCGGTTTGATATGTACCTGTGGGCAACCCAGGGTTTCCCCTCCATCGGGGGCTGCGGCGGCGACTGGGGACAGCGCCTGTCCGATGATGCCTATCTGAACATTATCAACTCCGGCTTCGGCATTCACGTGCTGGAGCATGAGCTGGGACACGGCTTCGGTCTCACGGACTTCTACGGAGGCGAAGGCGAAAAGGGCGGCTTTCCGCCCGGAGGATTCCCCGGCGGCGAGAACTCTTTGATGATGGCAGGTTCCGCAAGCAAGATCACCGACTTTGACAGCTGGATGCTCCGGTACGTTTGGAGCAAGATCAAGGACGAAAGCGGCAGATTCTCGTAACAGGATCCAAGCCCGGATGCAGGAAATCTGTGTCCGGGCTTTTCTGTGTCCAGACATGATTTTCAGAGGCAGCACCGCAATATATTCCGGAAAAACTGCAACAAGCACCTAGACACATCCAACAAAACATGCTATACTATTTAGTGTATTTTTAAGCATAAATACATGATGCATAATCTATGATGAGGGGGATTTTTATGCTGAAAAAACTATGGGCATACCTGAGCGCTGCTGCCGTCAGCGTGGCAATGCTGGGTTCCATGTCCGCAAACGCCGCTTATGTGAAGGCAAACGACTACACCCGGAACCTGTCCGTAACGGATGTAACCGCAGTGCAGGACTATCTGACCGCAAAGTGCGATACGGTCAATTCTCTGGCAGATCTGAACCAGGACGAAGTCATTGATGCCATGGATCTGGCGCTGCACAAGCGGATTCTGCTGGGAAACCTGGAGCTTCTGGAGCCGCCCACACAGATGCGGGATCTGACCGCAAGCCAGCTGCTGGACGAGATCACCATTGGCTGGAACCTGGGCAACACCCTGGACGCTACCACAACCTCCTGGCTGCCCAATCCCACACCGGCACAGTCGGAAACCGCCTGGGGCTGTCCCATGACCACCAAGGCAATGATCGACAAGGTGAAGGAAGGCGGCTTTAACACTGTCCGTGTTCCAGTTAGCTGGATCGACCATACCGGCAGTGCACCGGAGTACCAGATCGACGAGGCTTGGATGAACCGGGTACAGGAAGTGGTCAACTATGTGATCGACAATGACATGTACTGCATTCTCAACATTCACCACGAAAACGATTGGCTGATTCCCACCAACGCCCAGAAGGACAGCGTCAACGCCCGGCTGGATGCCATCTGGACCCAGATCGCCACCCGGTTCGGCAGCTACGATGAGCATCTGATTTTCGAGGGCATGAACGAGCCTCGGCTTGTGGGAGATCCCAACGAGTGGAACGGCGGCAACCAGGAAGCACGACAGGTCATCAACAGCTACAACCAGACCTTTGTGAACACCGTCCGGGCAACTGGCGGCAACAATGCCATTCGCTGTCTGATGGTACCCACCTATGCGGCATCCTGCTCCTCCACAACGGTGAATGACTTCGTGCTGCCCACGGATACGGTTGCCAACAAGCTGATCGTGGACATCCACAGCTACTCGCCCTATAACTTTGCACTGAATACCAGCGGCACCTCCAGCTTCACCCAGTCTGACATCAGTCAGCTCCAGTGGACCCTCCAGGAGATCTACAACTCCTTCGGCGCAAAGGGCATTCCGGTCATCATCGGAGAATTCGGCGCTCTGAACAAAAACAACATCAATGGCCGGGTACTCTGGGGGGAGAATTATCTCCGCATCGCCAAGAGCTACAACATCCGTTGCATCTGGTGGGATAACAACGCCTTCGACACCAGCGGCGAGAATTTCGGACTGCTGAACCGAGGAACTCTGACCTGGCAGTATCCGGAGCTGCTGGAGGCCATGATGAAGGGATTAAACAGTTAAGGCAACACCGCACAAAACACGCCTGGCGGCTTTGCCTGAAAAGCCATGCCAACCGATATCAAAGAGGGAAGCCAATCGGCTTCCCTTTTTTCTGTATGACACAAGCATCCCGGCGAGTTGCCGGACTTGTCCGCTTTCCTCCCCTTTGCCGAAAAAGGATGGAAAAGCAATCAACCGACTGTACAAATCAGCGAAAAAAAAATTCCCCTGCCTGTTTTTTCTTGTTTTTTTCCGAAAAACGTGATACACTAAGAGTAGAAATAAAACCGTTACGGAGAAAGCATACAGACTTTTAGCCAGGGGGGAGCACATGGCGAAAAGCAGAATGGAATTTACAAAGAATCAGACGGAGTGGATCGTTCTGACCCTGCTGGCGCTGCTGTTGCTGCTGTTCCAGCTGATTACCTCCCGCCTTACACGGTACGGCGGAACCTTTGCCATTGGTGAAACGGAGTTAGAATACGGCAGGCTTTGCAGCATCTTCAATGTGCTGCAAATCTTCACCGGCATGCTGATGGTCATCAACACCAAGCGCAAGGGCTGGATCTGCATGTCCATTCTCTCGATTTTGAATCTGATAATGGTAATCTCCACCGTATTTGTTCAGCAGCAGGTCAACAATCTGCCCGGAGTCGCTATGCAGGCGCTGAATCTCATCATTTGCAGCACCATTTATTTTTATGTACGCAAATGTGACATCAACGCCGCCAGGCTGGATGAAGTCGCCAATACGGACGAGCTGACCGGGCTGCCCAACCGGCGTTCCCTGCTGCGGCATGTAAACAGGCGAATCAGCAAGGGAACGCCCTTTGCCTTTGTGCTGCTGGACCTGGACAACTTCAAATCCATCAACGACACCGCCGGTCACGAATACGGAGATGAGATCCTACAGCAGATTGCCCAGCGCTGGAAGGAGCAGGTGCAGAATAAAAACGCCTTTTTTGCCCGGCTGGGCGGAGATGAGTTCGTGCTGATCACGGACTACAACGGGGATCTGGGAAAGCTGGAGCAGATGCTCCACGAAGCCATCAACCGTGCACCCTCGGATAAGCGCACCCGGTTCTCGGTGCGGGACAGCTCCTTTTTCATCACTGCCAGCATGGGGATATCCCTGTTCCCGGAGCATGCGGACAACGTTTCCACCTTGATGAGCTATGCGGATATTGCCATGTACCAGGCAAAGGCACGGGGCAGACAAGGTCTGTGCATGTTCCGGCAGGAAATGGACTCCGCACTGACCGACAATCTGCAAATAGAGCAGATGCTCCGGGATGCATTGCAGGAAAACCGCTTCTTTCTGGCGTTCCAGCCCCAGTACCACATTTCCGATCACAGCCTGCGGGGCTTTGAGACCCTTGTCCGGATGCGGGATGCAAAGGGCAATCAGGTCAGTCCGGGGCGATTTATCCCGGTGGCGGAGGCAAGCGCTCTGATGATTCAATTGGATCAGTGGATCATGGGGAACGCCCTTACCTGCATGCAGCCCGTTGTGGCACAGCACCCGGATATAATCCTGTCTGTGAATGTTTCTGCCCGGAACCTGCTGCATGGAGATTTCTCCACCTATGTGCAGAATCTGCTGCGCAGCACCGGCTTTCCGGCAAGAAATCTGGAGCTTGAGGTGACGGAATCCTTGTTCATCTCCTCTCTGGAGCATGCAAGCAAGATTCTGAACCGGCTGCGTGATATTGGGATCCGCATCGCTCTGGACGATTTCGGCACCGGCTACGCTTCCCTCAGCTATCTGAACCGGCTGCCCATTGATCTGCTGAAAATCGACAAATCCTTCATCGACCAGATCAACAGCGACACAAACGGCAATGCCTTTGTCAAGGCCATCATCACTATGGGGCATGTGCTGGGCTGTGAGGTCATTTCCGAAGGGGTGGAATCCGACAGCCAACTGGACGTGCTGAAGGGCTACGCCTGTGATCTGCTCCAGGGCTTTCTGTGGGGCAAACCCCTTTCCTTTGAGGAGGCAAAGCAATTGGCTCAAAAGGAGCCCATTCCATCATAAAAGCAAGCCCCGTTCCGGATGCATACCATCCAGGACGGGGCTTTTTCGGCAGCACAAAACCGTCTGGCGTACTTGCCTTTATTTGATCTCATGACAGCGCACCGTCATACGCAGCTGACCGTTGTAGGTACAGGTATACAGGGACAACTCCCAGGGGCTTTGGATCATATCTGCCACAGCCCCCGGCTCCAGGATCTCAATCTGATCCACCTGATACCGGTAAGTCACCTGATCCATATCCGTAAACAGCACCGGATCCCCCTGCCGCAGCGCCTTCAGCTTGCCAAAGCCCTTGGCATAATTGTGCCCGGCAATGACCAGATCCCCGGTGTACACAGAGCCGTAATACCTGCCCGGAGCAATTTTCAGCCCCGCCTTGCTCCAGTGATCCATCACCGGCAGTTCCGTATCTAACGTGGGGAAAGTCAGATAACCGATGTAATCATAGCCGTTGATGCTGACCGTCCGCATGGAAGGCACCGTCTCCTCCGGCAGAATCACCGGCGCAGTATGCGTGCTGCCGGATGCGTCCTGCTGCAGCTGGGCAAGCACCTGTTCAGCCTGTTGCTGCGCCCGGGCATCCTCCTGTTGATTCCGGATCCCAAGTCCGGCAGCTCCACCGATGCACAACACCCCAAGAACGATGCACAGTCGGGAAAGCAGCTTACGCCCCTGCATGCTGCTTTTTTCTCCCCAGTGCAACCCCTGTCAGCAGCAGTGCACCACCCAGACATGCAAGCACAGGAACCGGCCATTTCAGCTGCCCGGTCTGCACCAGCTTCGGGGTATTTTCCACAATGAAGGTGTTCCCCTCCCGGCGATAGCTGGGCGTGTAATTGGGCACCTCCACCTCCCGGACAGTCCAGTCATCGCTTTGGGGCACGGCGCTCCACATGTGGCTCCACTGATTCTCCTCCGACAGGGTCACAGTGTCCACCAACTGACCGCCCCGGCTCAGCATGACCTGGATCTGTTCCGGCCGACCGGTGCCGTCATCATTCCACACTTTCTTTACAGTCAGATCGATCAGAATCTCCACGCTGACCTTCGGGGTTGCGTCCACATCGTAGCAGATCTGTCCCCCATCCAGATAGGGGATGCAGGAAAAGAAAGGGGCGGACTTTGAAAAATAGGGCACCTCATTGGTCTGTGCCACCAGATACAGTCCGAATGGCACCTGGGAAAATGCGACCCTGCCCTGGTCATCGGTGGTGCCGGTCATCCCTGTCAGTCCTTTGTCACTGATAAATTGCAGCATCTGCGCTGCCGCATCCGTCTGCCCAAGCGTATCCAGATCCACGCCGCATGCAGCGTAGGCATCCGTGTAGTGGTACAGGGTCTGTTCCTGGTTGAATTCCACATCCGCTACCCGGTACAAGGTGATCTCCGCACTCCGCAGCGGTGCCGCACCGGCGTTGAAGGTGGCAGAGAATGAGCCGTACTCCTTGTCCGATACATCGGCAGCAGCAACCCCGCACCAGGGCAGCAACATACACAACACCAGCAGCAGCGCCGCCGTCCAGCAATATTTACTGCTTTTCATGCACAATCAGTCCTTCCTTGCGTAATTTCTGTTTCAATGCGCTGCGCCGGCTCTTGATCAGCATCACCACTGCGATCCCCAGCAGCATGGGGGCAGCAACTGCCGGCGTCACAATCAGTGGATCGATCCGGTACGCCTCATTGGCAATGTAACGGGGTGCCGCATCCTCCGGCGTTTCGATCCGAACGCCCCGCACCAGCAGTCGATGGCTGTTGATGCCATAGGGAGTGCAGGTAAACAACGTACAGTAATCCTTTCCGGGAATCAGCTGCAGATCTGTAACATCCGTAGGGTCCACGATCTTGACCTGATCCACCCGGTACATCACCACCCGGTTCAGCACGGTGATGGTGAACAGGTCCCCGGGTTCCAGCTTATCCAGATCCGTAAACAGACGGGCACTGGGCAGTCCCCGGTGACCGGACAGCACCGCATGGGTACCCTCGCCTCCGATGGGCAGACTGGTTCCCGGCAGATGCCCTACAGCACTTTGCAGCACGTCCGTTTCCACTGTGTGATACACAGGCAGCTCCACCCCGATTTTATCGATGGTCACATAGCCCATAATGCCGGTTCCGGTAATGTCCAGCGCCTCCAGGTATCCGGATACCCGTTCCGGCTGATAGAATGCCCCCTCCGTCCGGGCAAGGGCATCGTTGTACGCCCGGGCTTCGGCAAAGATCTCATCATAATCCGCTTCCGACATATGGGATGCGATCTCGTCATAGGAGGCAATGGCCTTGGACTGGTGCTTGGCGTTGATATACTCACTGATGACCGGATATAACAGCAAGGAGATGCCAACGAAAAATGCGGCAGCTATCACAGCAGTTGACACATAACGCTTCATTGACATCCCCTCGTTGTTAAAAGGAAAGCAGGGCAGCGGAGAGATCCTCCGCTGCTTGCTTTACATCATTCAGTTCTGATCCGCCTTATCCTCTACGGACAACTTCTTCTTGGTGATTGCCATCACAGCAGCACCGCAAACCAGCAGACCGCCGATGACATAGAAGATGGTGGTACCGATGCCGCCGGTGATGGGCAGAACGGAGCCCTTGTTGTTCTCTACCGTCAGCTTCACCATGTCATCCTCAAAGGTTGCATTGGAGCTTACCGTCCAACCACAGCCGGTTTCGGAAGGTGTTGCAGTAATGGTAACAGTGATGGGAGCAGTCAGCAGGTTATAGCCGCCCAGGGTTTTCAGCTCGGTGATGTAATAGGTACCTGCACCCAGTCCCTCGAAGGTGATCAAGCCGTTTGCATCGGTTGTGCCGCTTGCGGTAACCTTCTGCATCTTTGTCTGCTCGGTGGTATCCGTTACTTTTGCATACTTTACAGAGGTAGAAACATACTTGCTCTCGGTTTCAGCAGTGGGATCGGTTTCAGTAAAGGTGCCGTCCTTCAGCTGATAGTATGTACCAGCCGCATCCTGCTTGAAGTATTCACCCTTGGATACAGCGGTCTTGATGGAAGTACCGGTGATCTGGAACTCAACGCCTTCCAGCTTGACGTTGTGGTCTGCGCCGTCCACCTTAGTCAGCTGCAGCTTGGTGGAGTAGGTCACGGTCACATGCTCCGGTGTTACGCCAACCGGGTCAGTGGTATCCGGCTCATTGTCGCCCTTGTAGTCCACGTTGGGGTTGTTGGAATAGGTCAGTTTTACGGTATTCTTGTTGCCAGCCTGCGTCAGGTCAGCCTTTTCGTTCAGAGTTGCGGAGTAGGTCACTACAATGTCCTTGCCGGCTTCGCTCTTGTACTGGATGAAGTCCTTGATGACGATCTTCATGGTGTTTGCTGTGTCGTCATAAGTCACATCGTAAGCATCCGCAGCCAGGGTAGTGGTGCCGATCTTGATGGCTACGTCCTTGTTGTAGGTCAGACCAGCGGTCATGCTATCGTTCAGTACGAAGAAGTACTTGGTGTAGCCCTGCATCTGGGGAACCTTGGATGCGATCACGAAGGGAACCTTGTCGCCGATGGTTGCTTCATTGGCTGCAACGCCGGTGGAAATGTCCGTACCGATCTTCTTGTCAACGGTGGGGTGATCCGCCTTGGGATTGACTGTTACGTCCTTTACCACCTTGAGGATGTTCAGAGACAGCGCATCGTCTGTTACGGTGGTAACATCCTTCAACAGGTAGTAACCAGCCGGAACAGTGATCTTACCGGAGCTGGAGGTGGCTGTAGCAGTGGTCAGGAACTTGCCTGCCAGCTTTGCAAAAGCCACTGCTTCATCGGAATCATTCGTGAAGGCTGCCAGCTTCTCCGCCACTGTCTTTGCGTCTGTGCAGGATGTAAAGGACGCATTCTTTTTCAGCTCCGTCAGAAATGCAGCCCCGTCAATGCCGGTGCCCCATTCGATATCGGACAGGGTGTTGCCGTCCAGGTTGCCCTGGAAGATCTGATAGGCTTCGTAGGTACGGTCAATGTCGCCTGCCGGCTTGTTGATGGTGATGGTATAGTCAGCCGCTGATGCGGTCAGACCCATCGCAAACGCCATGGTGAATGCCAGTACGCATGTGAGGAATACGCTGAAAATTCTTTTTGTCGCTTTCATAAATCTTACTCCTTTTTGTTGATATTTTGATGGGGATTCCGGGAAGTCCTATGCGCTCGACCTCCTTTTGCTCCGGATCAATTTGTATGAATACAGCCCGCTTGCCAGAATCAAAAGAGATCCGCCCCCCAGAAACGGCACCAATCCTACGCCGCCGGTGGCGGGCAGGGTATATGCAATACTCTGGTTTTTGATGATGATTGGCGTTTGTGCTGTGTTCGACGAAACATACATATCAGAATAGCTGGGCGTGAACCCAGTCATGGGATCCTCCTCCACGAAGTATTGATAGATCCTGTTGGACACCTGCCCCAGCTCTGCACCGGAAAGGGTTTTGATCCAGCCCTCTGCGGCGGTGATCTCGATCTGCTTATTCCAGGCGTCCAGATGCCAGTTATCCGCATTCTGCTGCACGTCTGCGGGAATGGTCTTCCCGGTCACGGTAAAGCTATAAAATTCCGGATTGTTCAGCAGAACCCGACCTGTGTTCTGTTCTACAGAAATATCCATGCCCGCCGGTGCAATGATTACCTCATCCAGGAACAGATCCGAGAACTTATCCGTGCCTTCCTCTCCATTGGCGTCAACCTGGAGCTTCATAACCGTACAGTCCGCAGGAATAGTCAAGCTTGCATTGCGCAGATGAATCCAGGAGCCGGAAGAAGCCGCAGCCACCGCAGCGATGCCCAGATAATTTGGCACACCGGCACTGTCCTCATAGTACAGAGTCAGATTCAAAGGTGCGGTATGGTCTGCGCCGAGATTATGCGTCGTTGTGTTGTCGGACTCTGTATAGACAGCCGCCCGGTTCAGATAAGCACTGAAGCTGTAGGTCTGACCTGGCTTGATGACGCTGGAATCCAGTGTAAAGGAAGCACCCATCCAAGCCTTTGTCCGGTTGTAGATTTTCAATGCATGGTAGCCGGAACCGGTGGCTGCATAGTTGGTACTATAAGCGCTTCCCGGCTTTGCATCCCCCGTGCATGTCCAATCCTCCTGAGTGTCTTCAAAGGTGTGATGCAGCAGCAGCTTGGTGGAATCCATTACATTGTCACACCGCACCTGAACCCGCGCACCCACCTGGATATCCTGCACGGTGAATACCCCATTGGCATAGGCTGCACTGCATTTCTCTGCACTGACTACGGAAACGTTTTCCGCCGTTCCCTCCGTAACCCCCAGTGTAAAGGTGAAGCTGCTGCCCACATAGGCAGGCTGCTTGTACTGCTCCAGCAGCGCACCGGCAGGGGAAACCACCTGGATGGTAACCGGGATCTCCACTTCCTTGCACTGCCGCTGAAGCGATGCGGAAACCGACTGTGCCGTAGGCGTGCCCTGCATGGGCGTACCGTCCGGCGCAAGCCACTGTTTCTGTATGCTGAGGGTAATGGCGTCCTTTGAGGTATTGGTAATGGTATATTCCAGCGTACCGCCATTCTGCCCGGAGGTGTATCCGGCAATATAGCCATCGGGGATATCCACCTCCTCCACCCGGTAAGAATAGGTGCGTCCGGCATACTGCACCGGCAGCTTTGTGTAGCTCCATTTCCAGCCGGATGCATCATTCAGATAGAACTTACTCTTGCCGTCGATGGAAACCAAAGCGTCCGGCTGACCGCTTTCAGTGCGCCAGATCCGGAAACCGATGGCGTCCGCCTTGTGATTCACAGTACTGCTGTCGCTCCAGACCTTCTGTACGCTGATGGGCATGTACCGCTCCGTCACCGCCGTATTGTGGAATACAGGAGCACTGCCGCCGGCGTATGCCATGGATGCGGACAGATTGCCTTGGGCATCCGCAGTCACGGTGACTGTAACCTTTTCCGTGTGACTGTCGTAAAAGATCCCCCTGGAATAGGGCTTGCCGTCAATCTGTACCGCCTCGCTGGGAATACTCTCCCGGATGGTGTAGGTGTAGGTACCGGGCATCAGGAAATACTGGGATTCAAAGGTAACCTTCCCGGTTGTATCGCAGTACTGCCGGTCAATCAGCTTTCCGTCCTTGTCCAGAAGCTCGAACCGGAACTGGTTTGTGCCGATGCTGCCGTTGGTCAGTTGCTTGTGGGCAGTCGGTTCAACGGATGCAGGCTCCACTGTGATAATCTGGTTCACGTTCGCCATCAGATTGAAGTCCAGACCGGAGTGATCCGGACACTTGTTGTTTGCGTCCACCACGCTCCGGTGATTCATATTAAACACGGCGCTAAGAATGGTAACATCGCTTTCGCCGGTGCTGTCGGAGATATCCGTTTCCGTCTGACTGCTCTGCACGCCATCCTTTGTGACGGTCACGATCTGTTTTCTGGGCTTCAGCAGTAGCTGCACATCAAATTGTGCGTGATCCACCTCACTGCGCTTGAACCACTTTTCCTCCTTTTCCATGCACTTATACTTGGAGGTCAGCTCGTACTGAGTCTCCCCAGGCTTGCCGTTTGCCTGATAGTCCGTGGATTCATAGGTCTTAATGAGCGACCCGGCAGCGTTATAAATGTAACAGTGATTTACGCCTGAAATATAGGAGTCAAAGATCTGACGGGTGGTGACCTGATTCCCGTTCTGGTCTGTCACGGTGCGCTTGATCTCGTAATAGCCGCCGTCCGTGATCTCGATATCCGCATGGTCGTAGTGGAAATCCTTCAGTTCCTCTTTGGGAACCGGTACAGAAACGTAGAAGGACGACTGATTGCCAAAATAAATCACACCCGTACCGGCTTTTGCAGTCGAATATGTCTTTTCGATTTTCTTGGTACCGTCCGCCAAAGTTGTGGTGGTTGCTGTTCCCGCAACCAAAACGCCATCAGGACTTGAACTGCTCCAGAATCCATCAGTATTGGAACTGTCCGTGTAGATACAGAGCTCCACCGTATCTCCCACCTGGAGAATATAGGGGCTCTCTTCAGAGTTTAGAATATACTTGCCGTCATTTGTCCCAGGAAGCCCCAAGTTAGCCAGATACTCATGCACCGTATCCTTGCTCCGCTCACCCAAAGCGGTTTTTACATAGATTACATTCTTTTCGTAGGAGGCGGAGGCATCCGCCAGATAATTGGGCAGCTGAACGGTTTCCCGCTCCGGCTCTGTTGCCGGTTCCGTGGGATCCTCCGTGGGGGTCGTGATCTCCACCACCGGCGGCCCATTGTTTGCCGTATCGATCCCGGTGCATGCCACCGTATGTATATGCTCCGGCAGAGTGCAGATCAACTGACTGCCATCGGCTGTATCCGCATAGCATGCAGCACTGTGCTGATGCTCCTCCATGCCGCAAACGGTTTCATTCGCCATGGTAATGCCCACGCCCCGCAGCGTCCATGCCACAGAGCAGGCTACCACAAGCCCCAGGATCAGCAGGAGCCATGCAAGCCGTATATTGCGTTTGTGTCTTGCCCGGATGTCTGTAACGTAGCTGTCAGTCATACTTCTCACCACGCTTTTTGCCAGTGTCTATCCAATTCCCAGTTGATTACTGGGAATTTAGCTGATGCCAAAAGTTAATTCAGCCTCCGATGGGCCAAACCTGAAACAGAACGAATCCAACGATCTGATCCTGATCCACACAGCCGATCTCACTGCTTCGGCTGTCGATGGAGGTGCTCCGATGATCCCCCAGGACAAACACCTTGCCCTCCGGCACCTGGCACGGAAAGGTCACATCGCATTCCCCCAGGGTCTTGTCCGACACATAGGGCTCATCCAACAGGACACCGTTTACTGTCACGTTGCCCTCTGTATCAATGCTCACCACATCCCCGGGCAGTCCGATGACGCGCTTCAAAAGCATCTTGTTCTGCCAGGAAATGCAGCAAAGCTGGGACCGTTCGTAGCTCTTGGATTTCAGGAGAACCAGTACATCTCCATCGCTGAGGGTGGGTTCCATGCTGTTGCCGGAAACCTGGATCACCGGTAAAAACAGGGTGGACACCAGCACCGCCACTGCGGCAATCACCGCCAGCACAGAGAGGGTGCTGATGAAAGCACGTTTGTAGCGCTTGCGGTACTGATCCTGCTGATAGGCGCGGGAAACCTGTTCCGGAGAGGGAAGGGAAACCTGCTGCCTGTTGCGCCTGCTCATGTTGTATCCGCCTTCTTTTCCGGCTCCGGCGGCGGATTGGCCGCCCGGATATGCTCCAGATAAGCGTCCGCCGTTTTCTGCGCCGCTTCAAAGATACCGGTCAGCGCTGCGGTAGCCTCCGCAATACTGCCTGCCTGCTGAATCTTCAGATTTTTTTCATCCAACTGCGCCTGCAATGCCTCTACCCGGCTTTGCTGCGCCTGCTCTCGTTTTTGATACTCATAAATGATTTCAATCAGCTCGCTGCGTTTCAAGCGTTTGAATTCTTTATCAGTCATATGAACACCCCATGGAGTCCCTGTCCAGGCATGCATCCATACTGAAATGTTACATTTGTGCTGCATTCGTTTCACTTCTGTGCTGCACATAACATTGGGACTCCTTATTACATTTCTATCATAGCAACTTTTCAAAGAGGGTTCAATATCATTTTATGCTGTATTTATAGCACTTTTGTGCTATTTCGAGAATGAACGGACTAAAATATACATATCGTATAATAATTTCGTATATTATAATATATAAAACGGAAATAGTTTGAATTTTTCTGCTATGATCGTATCTATTTGAGAAGAATGCGAGGCTTGATTCAGAGGAACCGCCGGAAATCAGCCCTTACGGCGTAAATTTGTTCTGCACCAACTTCTTCCCCGGCAAGCATATAATTACAGAGCGTAAAGGTTTACTACTGAAATACACCCCGTTTCGCCGAATTGCGTTTTTCAGAAAAATGTGATATAATGCAAAAAAACTCATCCGAAAGGAAGGTGCGTCATGCCTTTACAAATCATCCGACAGGACATTACCCAAATGAAAACCGACGCCATTGTCAACGCTGCAAACTCCACCCTGCTGGGAGGCAGAGGCGTGGACGGCTGCATACACCGGGCTGCCGGACCGGAGCTGCTGAACGCCTGCAAGGCGCTGGGCGGCTGTCCCACGGGAGAAGCCCGGATCACGCCCGGCTTCCGGCTGTCCTGCAAGTACATCATCCACACGGTTGGCCCCCTATGGCAGGGTGGACACGCCGGGGAACCGGCACTGCTGAAGTCCTGCTACCGGAATGCACTGACCCTGGCTCTGGAGCATGGATGCCGGAGCATTGCCTTTCCTCTGATCTCTGCCGGTGCATACGGCTATCCGAAGCGCCAGGCACTGCAAATTGCTGAGGATACCATTCTGACGTTTCTGGAGCAGCATGAAATGGCGGTATACCTGGTGCTGCTGGATCCAGGTGCCGTTGTACTGAATGAGCCCTATGCCACGGAGCTGCCTGCATTTGTCCGGCAGATGCTCCGCAAGGGGCAGTCCCCCTCCCGGACTCATGGATTCCCCCTGCGCCGGCGGAAGGCTGCCGCTGTGCCCACGCTGGAAAGCACCCTGGAGGAGGACGCATGCCCCCAGGCGGCATTCTGCATCCCCTCCTCCCTGAACGAACGGCTGGCGCAGATCGATGAGAGCTTTTCCCAGATGCTGCTGCGGAAGATCGATCAGCTGGGCATGACGGATTCTGCATGCTACAAGCGGGCGAACATAGACCGGAAGCTGTTTTCCAAGATCCGCAGTGACATGCACTACAAGCCCAGTAAGTCAACTGCCGTGGCGTTTGCCATCGCCCTGCAGCTAGATGGGCAGGAGACCGGGGAACTGCTGCGAAAGGCGGGCTTTGCCCTGTCCAACAGCAGCAAATTTGACATCATCATCCAGTACTTTATTGCCAAAGGGAACTATAATATCTTTGAGATCAACGAAGCCCTGTTCGCCTTTGACCAACCCCTTTTGGGCAGTCGGTAAAATGTCGCTCTCCATGCGACCTGCCGGAGCGCAGAATCCTCTATACTATGGTTGTAAGGAATCCACACAACACCTATGAGGAGGATGCATTATGGCAAACAACACAACGGAACTGGTTTTCATTCTGGACAGAAGCGGCTCCATGGCAGGGCTGGAAAGCGACACCATCGGCGGCTTCAACGCCATGCTGGACAAGCAGAAGCAGGAACAGGGCGAGGGCTTCGTCACAACGGTGCTGTTCGATGACCGGTGCGAGACCCTGCACGACAGAAGGAAGCTGTCAGAGATGGCGCATATCACCGACCGGGACTACACCGTCCGGGGATGCACAGCACTGCTGGATGCAATGGGCAGCACCATTACCCACATCCGGAGCATTCACCAGTACATCCGACCGGAGGATGTGCCTGCCCACACGGTTTTTGTGATCACCACGGACGGCATGGAAAACGCCAGCCATTCCTATACGCTGGAACAGGTCAGGGGCATGATCCAACAGCAGAAGGAGGCAGGCTGGGAATTTTTGTTCCTGGGCGCAAATATAGACGCCCTGCAAACCGCTGCCAGCATGGGAATCCGGGAGGATCATGCCGCCCAGTATATGTGCGATGCAGCAGGCACCCAACTGAATTTCGACGCAGTGAGCTGTGCCGTATCCTCCGTGCGGGCAAATTGCTCCGTGGGGCGGGAATGGAAGAAACGAATCGAGGAGGATTTCCGCACACGCAGCAAAAAGCATTAAGGCAATGCTGTGCAATCTTTGTGCGGGTTGCCTTAACAAAAAGCAGACAGGTTACCCCTGTCTGCTTTTTTGATTGTGGATGCTCCCGGATCAGTTGAAAGTACCCGCCCAGGGAGGTCAGCGCATATCCCGCTTATTCAGCAGCAGACAGGCAAGAGCAGCCGCCACGCCGGCGTAGCATACAAACAGCACCAGCAGGGACCAGGTGTGCTCCGCACTCCGAATGCTGAACAAATAGGTATCCAGGAAGTACTTTGTTACATTGGGATTCTGTACATGCAGGAACTTGCGTGCCAGGAAATTCAGGGGCATTGCTGCAAGCGCAGCCATATTCATGCTGGCGCACACGCTGTAGGTAACCGCAAGGGCTGTGCCCCGGGCAAATGCTGTGATGAACTGGACGATAAACAGGAAGGTCAGCAGTAGCAGGAAGTGCATCCCCATGTATCCAAGGGTTGTTCCCTGCAAGCCCAGCCCCGTATCCGGATAGAAGCACTTGAACAGGATCGCCACAACAAGAAAGTTGACAAGGCTCACTGCCAGCACATAGATCCCCAGGGACAGGATCCGGGGCAGAAGCACGGAGGAGCGGTTGTTATACTGGGTCACGATATTCTTCACATAGCCGTGCTTTTCGTCAGAATTGTAGAATATGGCAGTAAAGATGCCGAAGATCATCATGGGAAAGCCGTTCTGCACCACACCCAGATATTCGTCCAGGATACTGGTTTCTGTCTCCGGCTGCTCTTCCTCCATAACCACAGAGGTGTCACCGTCCATTGCCATAGAATCCGTCATTTTGTCGATCATATAGTTGACGGAAAGGGTGAAGGCTGTCAGCCCCACCAGGATAATCATGCAGACCCACGCCACCTTGGTGCGGAGCATTCTATATAAGTACAGCTTCGTCAGATTAAGCATTCTGGTTTCCTCCTGTGATCTTGAAGTAATAGTCCTCCAGCTCCGTGGCAACGATTCTGGACTGGACAATGGTGCAGCCGTCCAGGATTAGCTGCCGGTTCATGGCAGCGGTTTCATCCAGCCGCTCGAACACTTGCACGGTTTCCTTGTCCATAACCTTGAACCTGGTATAGCCCATTTTCTCCAGGGATACGCTGACCTGCTCCGGCTGTGGGGTGATGATTTCCACATAGTTGGAACACTTATCCATCAACTGCGCATGGGAGATCTCCTGCAGCAGCTTGCCGTCGTGGATAATGCCAAAGGTATCCGCCAGCTTGGACAGCTCCTCCAGAATGTGACTGGAGATCATGATGGCAAGATGTCTTTCCTCCTTGAGCCGCACGAACAGCTGCCGCATTTCTGCAATGCCTTGAGGATCCAGTCCGTTGATGGGCTCATCCAGCACCAGAATGTCCGGATTTCCCACCAGGGTCATGGCGATGCCAAGCCGCTGCCGCATGCCCAGAGAAAACGCCTTTGCCTTCCGGTTCCGGGCATAGCTGAGTCCCACCAGCTCCAGGATCCCGTCAATGTAGCCCTTCTGGTCAATGCCCGTCATCAGGCACTTGCACTTGAGATTCTCATACGCCGTCATTTCATAGTACAGCCCCGGCTCCTCAATCAGACTGCCGATGCGGCTCCGCAGCTTCCCGGATTCCTGGGCGGATTTCCCAAACAACTGGATGCTGCCGCTGGTGGGGCAGGTCAGTCCGCAGATCATTTTCATGCAGGTGGTTTTCCCGGCACCGTTTCTGCCGATAAAGCCGTAGATCTCTCCTCGCTTTACATGCAGGCTCACAGCATTCGCCGCCAGATGCTGCCCGTACCGTTTGGTCAGATCCTTGGTTTCGATGATATAGTCCATTTGCAACTTCCTTTCTTCCGTTGATGTTCTCATTATAACACGTCCCCATAAAAAATGCGTCAAAAAAGGGTAAAGATTTGATTAAGGCAGCACCGCACAAAGATTGTGTGGTAGATGTGCCAACAGATTTTGCGTCAGATTGCATAGAAACGACGCAGGAATACCAGCGTTTTGCAAGAAGTTTCTGTGTGATATGACGGAAAATTCGTCAGCAGATGCTACGCAAAGCCGACAGGCGGGCTTTGTGCGGTATTGCCTTAAGTTCCGCAAAATCCGCTTGACAAGAGTCCGAAACCGGACTATAATAGATAAGTCCGGTTTCGGACTTACATAAAGATAAAGGAGCGATATAGCCTATGGATATCAGAACCTACATCAAACAGCTGGATCAACTAATGAAAGAATACGACGCCATTTATCATACAGCTGCCGTGGCATACGGCTTATCCGACACCGCCATGTGGATCCTGTACATGGTATCGGATGCCACAGAAACCTACACCCAGCAGGATCTGTGCCGGCAGTGCTGCTTTCCAAAGCAGACCATCAACACCGCCATCAACAACCTGATTCGGAACGGCTATCTGACATTGGAAACGCTGTCCGGTACACGGAACAGCAAAAGGATCATACTGACGGACGCAGGGCAAGCCTTGATGCAAACCACCATTGATCCATTGAAGCAGGCGGAGGACGCCGCCTACAGCAAATTCAGCGATGCAGAGCAGCAATGCTACCTGGAGCTGACCAGGCGGCTGAATACAAACCTGCGGGAGGAACTGCAGGCACAACTCAAAAGGAGGACATTATGAAAACACCCATTCAGCTTTCCGACCACTTTACCTACCGGCGCTTGTTCCGGTTCACACTGCCTTCCATTGCCAGCATGATCTTTGCCTCTGTATACGGCATCGTGGACGGCTACTTTGTCTCCAACTATGTGGGGAAGATCCCCTTTGCCGGACTGAATATCATCATGCCCTTTATTATGATGCTGGGGGCAGTGGGCAATATGATCGGGCTTGGAGGCTCCGCCTTGATCGGCAAGACCCTGGGGGAGGGTAACCGGGAAAAGGCAAACAGCCTGTTTTCCTTCTTTACCTATTTCATGGGAGCAACCGGCATCCTTCTGGCTATCATCGGAAACCTGTTTCTGCCCCGGATCGCCGTCCTTCTGGGAGCGGAGGGGGCTGTACTGGAGAATGCCATTCTATACGGTCGCATCTGCCTGTGCGGCATTCCCTTTCTGACCCTGCAATATACCCTCCAGGGCTTTCTCATTACGGCGGAAAGACCCCAGGTGGGATTCTGGATCACGGTGGCAGCCGGAGTCACCAACATGATACTGGACGCACTATTCATTACCGCATTCCACTGGGGACTGGCAGGAGCAGCCATTGCAACAGTTGTAGGGCAGCTCATCGGCGCCGGCATACCCATCGCCCTGTTTTTCAGCACCCGGAACAACTGGCTGCTGAAGCTGGGGAAGGCGAAATTTGACGGGCAAGCCCTGTGGAAAGCATGCACCAACGGCTCCTCCGAGTTCCTGTCCAACGTTTCCATGTCCCTGGTGGGCATGCTGTACAACACCCAGCTTCTGAAATATGCCGGCAACGACGGCGTAGTGGCATACGGGGTCATTATGTATGTGAACATGATCTTCATTGCCGTATTCTTCGGCTTTTCCGTTGGCACCTCCCCGGTGTTCAGCTTCAACCATGGGGCTGATAACAGCACAGAGCTGAAGAGCCTGTTCCGCAAATGCGCCTCCATCATTCTCGGCTCCTCTGTAATCATGCTGCTGGCGGCAGAGGTGCTGGCACGGCCCCTTGCCATGATCTTCACCAGCTACGACCAGTCCCTACTGGACATGACCACCCACGCCTTTACCATCTACTCCGTTTCCTTCCTGTTCTGCGGCATCGGCATCTTCGGCTCCGGTCTGTTTACCGCCATGAACAACGGACTGATCTCCGCCATTCTGTCCTTTGTCAGAACCGTGATCCTGCAGATCACCTTCATCTTCGTCCTGCCCCGACTGTGGGATTTGGACGGGATCTGGTGGTCTGCCGTGCTGGCAGAGGGTCTGGCGGCTGCCCTCAGCATCGTCTGCATCCTTGCATACCGGAAAAAGTACAAGTATATGTAAGGCAACCAGGCAGGCTTTGTGCAGCGTTGCCGTAAAATATGCGCCATCACGGATCCGTCAAGGGATGCAGCCGGATTGAAAAAACCGCCCGGATGTGGTATACTGGAGTTATCATCAACCAGGAGGGCAATATGGGAACAGTGTATTTTACCCGACACGGGCAGACCGTGTGGAATGTGGAAAACAAGATCTGCGGCGCAACGGATATTCCCCTGACCCAGCTGGGGCATCAGCAGGCCCGGGCACTGGGGGAACGGCTTCTGGCGGAGCAATGCCCCATCGACCGGATCCTGTACTCGCCTCTGATCCGGGCAGCGGAAACCGCCCGGCATATCGCAGAAGTCACCGGCATCCCGACACAACCGGAGCCAAGACTTACGGAGCAGAACTTCGGCATCTACGAATCCACGCCCAGGGACGGCATGGAATTCCGGACGGCAAAGGCACAATTCGTCAATTCCTTCGGCACGGGAGAATCCATGCTCCGGGTGGCACAGCGGATCTACAACCTGCTGGACGAGCTGAAAGCAGGACGGGAAACCTGTCTGCTGGTGGCGCACAACGGCATCGCCCGTGTGGTGCGTTCCTACTTTGTGGACATGACCAATGCGGAATACGCCGCCTATGGTATGCACAACTGCGAAATCGTTTCATATTCATTCTGACGGGAGGGCATCATGGAATTTACCACATATCACAGCCTGCCGGATGCCGCCCGGCAGATCCGGGAGGCGGTCTTTGTCCGGGAGCAGGGCTTTCAGCTAGAATTTGACAAAACGGATGAAACCGCCGTCCACATTGTAGCATGGGACGGAACGCAGCCCGCCGGCACCTGCCGGGTGTATCCGGCGGAAGGGTGCTTCCACATCGGCAGAGTGGCTGTGCTGCCCCAATACCGGGGCACGGGTCTGGGACGGGAGCTGATGCGCCGGGCAGAAGCATATATCCGCTGCACAGGCGGCACTGCCGCAGAATTATCCGGTCAGGTTCAGGCATCCGGCTTTTACAAAAAGCTGGGGTACACCCCGGTGGGGGAGGTATACCCGGATGAGGGCTGTCCCCATATCCGGATGCAGAAACAGCTGTAGACAGCACTGCATAAGAAAAATCCCGCTTTGGTACATACCAGGGCGGGATTTTTGGGTTCACGGACAGATCCGGCGAATCGCTCTGTCCGATGCATCCGGGTATCGCTTTAAGATCTGCTGCCGGATCCGGTCATAGGAATCCGCCGGGGACTCCCCGTATGCGGCGGTGACTGCTTCATATCCCCACAACTTCTCCGGGGTGCAGTACCGGGCGGCGCTCATGCCGTAGGGAACGCCCTGCTTGCTGAGCCGCTGCTGGAAATCCTCCGTCACCAGATATAGCTGCATTTGCAACCGGGTCAGCGCCCCCTCCGGGCTTTTGCCCGTGTCCAGAAGCTGCCGGATCTGCCAGGAAAACAGGGATGCACCCTCTGTGAACAGTTCCATGATCTGACGTTCCCGGTGGCCGGCTTTCCCGGCTTCATAGAGACTGTCGAAATCATAGCCGTCCCGGCGGTGATTCACAAAAAGGGGCAGCCACTCCAGGGACAGGAACCCTGCCTTGCCGCTGAAAAATTTTCCGTAAGCCACCCGGTGGCTCCGGGCGGCAATGCTCCGCCACTCCCAGGGATCCCGCTCCGGATCTCCCGTCCACCAGCCCGCCGCCAGGGTATGCTCTTCCACGGAAAAGCCCGGAATCTCATTCTGGAACAAGGGCAGGAAGCCTGCCTGCTCCACATAGGCGATCAGCCCCTCCGGGTCCCGGATCCGGCTGGGATCCGAAGCCTCCGTGCCTTGTAACATCCATTCGCCGTTTTCGTGCCGCATGATATCCTCCTAAATAAACGCATAAAGCAACAGCAATGCCGCCAGATATGCCAGATTGCAAAGGGTGAACACACCCATGTACCGCTTGGGCTGACTGCCGGGTGCCGCCGCATACAGCTTGTAAGTAATGAGACTTGCCATGGAGGCGATCAAAGTACCCAATCCCCCCAGATTTGTGCCGATCAGCAGCGCCCTGCCGTCTTCCGAGAGACCGGACAGCAGAATCGCCGCCGGCACGTTGCTGATGACCTGGGATGCCAGCACTGCCGTCAGCAGCTCCCTGCCTTGGAGAAATCGCTGCAATGCCCCGGACAGTGCCGGGATGTTCCCCATATTCCCCACAAAGATGAAAAAGAACACGAAGGTCAGCAGCAGGCTGTAATCCGCCTTCCGGAACAGGCTTCTGTCCAGCAACAACAGGGCGATGCAGATCACCCCCAGCAGAATCCAGGGATTCAGGATCCGCAGCACCGTCAGCAGATTCACTCCAAACAGCAGGCAGTACGCCCCCAGCCGTCCGGGGCTTTGGATCCGGCTCTGTGCCCTGGGCGGAGCAATGGGCTGCACCGGCAGGAACAGCAAACAGGAGCCTGCCAGCAATGCCAGGGACAGGACGGAATAAGGAGCAATGGCGCTGAGAAAGGTGCCCATGGAAAAGCCGTATCGATTGTACAGATACAGGTTCTGCGGGTTGCCCATGGGGGTCAGCATACTGCCCAGGTTGGCGGCGGCGGTTTCCAGTACCAGCAGTCGGATGGTGATCCGATCAGCGTCCTGCCGGGGAATCCCCTCCAACAGCAGCAATGTAAAGGGCACCAGGGTCACCAGGGTCACGTCATTGGTCAGCAGCATGCTGAGAAAAAAGCACAGCAGCACCAACAGCAAGCCCACCATGCGGACGCTGTGTACCCGGCGCAACAGCCCCTGGCACAGGGCAGTGAATGCGCCGGTCTGCCGGATGCCTGCTACGGTAAGCATGAGACACAGCAGCAGGATCAACACCCGGAAATCTATGTAGTCCAGATATGCGCCGCTGGGAGGCACCGCAAAGGCAGAACCGATGGCAAGCACTCCGGCAATGCAAAGCACCGCCTCCCGTCGGACAAATTGCAGAATCTGTTTCATCAAACCTCTCCTTTATGTGTACCATACGGAAACACACCTGCTTATTATACACCTTCGCAGGAGAATGCGGAACACATGGTCTGTTCCAAAATTGATGCCGTTTTGTCCACCGGCTTTCATGGTATCACCTTCAGATCATACACATAAAATACGTCGCAGCAGCACCAGGTCAAAGCCGTTGCATACCCCGTCCTTGTTCAGATCCCCGGCGGCTGCCTGTTGATCGGTCAGAGTGGCTGCCCGGATCAGATGCTTTTGCAGCAGCACCACATCCGCCACGGTCACTGCCCCGTCCAGATTCAAATCCCCCGCAAGGGGCTGCTCCAGCACAGCAGCAACCCGGCACACGTCAAACAGCCTGGTTCTGACGCCGCTGGCACTGGTGACCTGAACCGCATAGATTCCGCAGTCCTGCGCCGATTCTGCCAGGATCTCATAGATAGCATTGGTGGCATCCGGAATGAGCTTGCCGTCCTTGTACCACTGGTAGGACAGGTCGGAGCCAGAGGTGTGGGCGGCAACGGACAGGGTATCCCCCTTAGCGAGATTCACGGTCTGCTTGCCGGAATACACGTTGAAATCATCCTGTATGATGTAGCTGTCCGCCCGGATGGAACCGGCACTTTTCCAGGAATCCGCCTGATCCTGCACCGTGTAGTCAATGCCTGTCAGCTCCACACCGGGGGCAAGCCCCATCAGCTCCCCCAAGGGCAACCGGAATTCAATGGTACTGCCGCTGTGCTTCTGCACGCAGCCCAGGGGCACGCCGCCCTCCCCGTTGAAGTACACGAAGCTGCCCTGGTAATACATCCAATAGCTTGTGCCGCTGCTTGCATTCCGGAAGGACAGGTTGTACACCGGGGAAGCAGCCTGCTGCTCCAGATCCACCAGAATATACAGGTACTGATCGTCGTTGGTGATGTACATTCTGTTGCCTGCTGCATCCTCTGCGCAGAGCAAGGCATCCCGCCGCTCCGTATCGCTGGTCAGGGTACCGTCCACTGTCACAAGTCCCTGGGTGGTAAACAGGGTGCCGTCAGAACCGGTCACCGGATCGGCGGCATTGGTCTGATAGAAGCCATTGTCCGTGGATCTCGCCCCTGCTTCAGAGGCGGTCACGGAAAAGCTGCCCAGATAATTCGCCCCCAGCTGCTCGTTCCAGGTGTGTGCATTGGCAAACTGAACGGAGCGATACTCCAGCTGTCCCAGCGTGTTATCCCCGGTGGAAAGCTTGAAGTACACATTCCATCTGCCCGGTTCCATTGCTGCCGGCAGATGCAGGTCAAATTCCGGGGACACGGTGGTACAGGAATACCAGGTGCGGCTGTCCGCATCCACCTCTGTCCGCAGGTACTGTCCATCCTTCTCCAGAAGGATCTCCGCCTTCTGCCTGGGGATGGGATTGGCAAAGCCGGTGTTCTCCACGTCCATGCAGAGCCGCAGGGTGTCTCCCTGGGACACGCTTTCGCTCAGATCCGAGTCCCGCAGCACGAACCGGTAACCCAGATGATCCCGCATAAACTGGAACACGGTCTGACCGTAATAGGCGCTGTTGTCCACGCCCTCCACGTCATACGCTGCACCAAAGGTGTAATCCTTGTACAGCTGATAAATATTGGCGTTGATGTAGCTCAGATGGGAGTAGTGCATTTCCGGAACTGCATGCTCCGGCAGGTAGGTGTCATACTGCTTGGCAAAATCCAGATTGCCAGAAAATTCGCCGCCGTAATAGCTGGTCAGGGTTTGCTGCCGGAGCCATTTCAGATCCCGCTCCCGGTCGTGGAAGGTGCCCAGATCCGAGTTGGAGCCCATGTAGCCATCGTTGTACAGTCCCACCCGGGACGCCCGGCTGCCCGGCTCCAGCACATAGGTGCCCAGCTCTTCCTCGGTGATGCCTGCCCACTGGGCGAAAATATTCGGGGTGCGCACCGTCACCGGAATGGGATCCGGCACCACATCCAGCATCAGCTCCAACAGCTTTGCCTTGTCGGGTATGGAGCAGTACTTGCCGCCCCACTGCTCCCCGTAGCAGCCTACAAAGCCGCTTTCCACAAAGCAGAGAATGTCCTGATAGTCCTCCAGAAAGCCGTCCGCCCGGATCTGTTCAATGTGCCGGAGCATCTGCTCAAAGGTGGCAGGCTCCGGATCCCGAACCCCGTTTGCATCATACCGGAACCGGAGCGCTGCCATGCAGCCGTTCTGCCGGCAGTTTTCCAGGGTGGTACGCATGCTTTTGAAAAAGGTCCCATCCAGGTCATAATCCGTACCGGGGGTATAGTTCCCGTCGGAATCGGTGGTACCGTTGGAGCCACTGGAAAAGCCGCCGATATCCACGAACAGCAGCGTCAGATCCCCGGTGGGGTTGTATGCCTTGGTTTCCCCGGGCTTGCAGCGGAACGCCAGGGTGGAGGTATACCCTGCCCCGGGGGTTCGCACCGTCCCCACCAGTTCCGTATAATCGATGCCGGAATCCACCAGCCCATCCCCCTGGGCGGAAGCAGCCGGGCACAGTGGCAGGACGCTGCACAACACTGCCATGCCTGCTGCCAGAATGCGTTTGAATTTCATAAAATCCTCTCCTTTGCCGAAAATCTATCGTCATTATAGGACAAAGCTACCGGAATGTCAAGACAGAAAAAAGCAGACGTGCAAGCACATCTGCTTTTTCGTTCAGTCCGCTTTCTTGGTATTATCCTCCGGCTCCGGACTAGGTCTGTCCAGCGCGTTGTCGGTGGATTCGTTGAATGCCTCCAGTGCATCGAACCAATCTGCGTAGGATGCATCCTTCCGCTTATCCTGGAACTGCTCTGTTTTCGCCAGGTATGCACCCAAAAAGGCGGAGCATTTCCGGGCGCCGTAAATGTTCATATGCATACCCCGATCCCGGGTATCCGTAGACCATTCAATGCCCACCTGATCGTTGATCAGGTTCATGTCCACATACTCCACGCCCAGAGATTCCGCAAGCTCCGCAACGCTATTGTGCCGCTTGTAGTTCCAGTAGGCTGTACTGGGGGTACTGATGAGCACCAGCTTTGCGTTGTTTTTCCGGCAGTATTCGTAGATGTTCTCCACTGCCTGCCGGCTCTTGCCGGGGATCTCCTCCTTGGCATCGGTCTTTTTCATATAGTTGAGCCTGGTGGAGGGGCGCACCCGTTCGTCGTACATATAGCCCTTGTTGTTTTCCCGGTGGGAATAATCCACCTGGAATGTCCAGTCGCTTGCCTGGAGGGTCTTCCACCGGTCATGATACCGGAACACAGGCAGCGTATTTTCTACGTCCTGGGAAATGACCTGGGACTGGGTGAAGATCTTGAAGATCGCATCCGTTTCCAGAAAGACGATCTGGGGGCTTTGCTGTGCAAATGCCTTTACCAGGAATTCCTCCGTATAGCAAAGGCTCTGTGCCGGGGTGCCGCATACAAAGGAGGTATAGCCGTAATCCCGCCAGATCTGCAAAGGGATAAAGGTGTTGTAGGTTTCGCTGTCTCCCAGGAATACCACATCAATGGTATTCTTTGGCTCGCTGAGCACGGCGTTCGCCCGGGGATCCTGGAACCCGGCCTCCTTGGTGTTTTCCTTCGGCCGGAACAGCACGGACAACAGCGCCAACATGCCAATCAGAATCCCCAGGAACAGCAGACTGCAAAGCGTATTTTTAATGACTGTTCGCATGTATGATCTCCTTAGAAATTCGCATAAATCGGGTCAACCGGAATATACCCCGTTCCATAGGCACCGAATACGATGATGTACAGAATCAGCGCATACAGCACTGCCCAGCGTACCACCACATTCCGCTTCTGGAGGGAGGCTCTGACCTGGATGCCCTTTTCGTTCAGAATGCTGATGACAAATACGATCAGCAGCGTGACGCCAACGATGATAAGGTCCTGGATATCCACGCCCAGGGTATCCAGCAGATCCTCGTTCAGAGTGCTGAACCGGAAGTCGGTGACCATGCCCTTGAACATGGCAATACCGTTGCGCAGACCCTCTGCCCGGAAGAACAGCTCGCCAATGACCACCAGAATGCAGCTGCGGAGGATCTGGAACAGACGATAGCCGAACCATTCCGGATTGATGTGCAGCTTTTTGTTTGTCCACTGAACCGCCGGGGCAATGATATTGCCGGTGAGGATCAGGGTAAAGTGATACATGCCGTAGAAAATATAGCTCCAGGCTGCCCCGTGCCACAGACCATTGCTGAACCAGACGCAGAACAATGCCACAGCACCGGCAAGCAGAGGGCCAAAGTGGTTGCCGATCTTCTTGCGGGCGGCGGAGGTCAGGTTCTTCATGGGCTTAGACATGGTCACCGGGTAGAAGATGTAATCCTTGAACCAGGCGCCCAGGGTGATGTGCCAGCGCTTCCAGAACTCGGAGATGGTTTTGGAGAAGAAGGGACGGGCGAAATTCTCCGGCATGGTAATGCCGAAGATCTGGGCAGTACCCATCACTGCGTCCATGGAACCGGAAAAGTCCATATACAGCTGCACCGTGTAGCACACGGCTGCAATGGCGATCACGCCCCCCTGGAAATCCTTGTAGCCGGAAAATACCGTTTCGATCAGCGGGTTGAGCCGATCCGCCACCACCATTTTTTTCATCATGCCAAAGAGGATCCGCTGGATGCCCAGGGTCAGGTTGGAGAAGGTGATGCCCTTCACGTTCCACAGCTGCTCTGCGGTCTGCCCGTACCGGCAGATGGGGCCCTCCACGATCTGGGGGAAAAAGGACATGAACAATCCCAGCCGGAACAGATTCTCGTCTGACTTGATGGTTTCCCGGTACACGTCAAACATGTAGGAAACCGCCTGCATGGTGAAGAAGGAAATGCCGATGGGCAAAAGATACTTGGGGATCTCCAGCTGCAACGACAATCCCATATGCCCCAGCAGGGAATTGACATTCCGGGTAAAGAAGGGAGCATACTTCAGCGTCAGCAGGGTGCCGATGTGAAGCGCCGCCGCAAACAGCAGCACCCAGCGGCTCCGGAGCAGGTACGCATGCTTGATGGCCTTGCGTTCCGGCTTTTCCGCCGCCTTCACCGCTTCATCCCGCTGCCGGTGGATCCGATCCAGCCAGATGCCAAAGTAGTGGATGGAAATTGTAGTTAAGAATAGGTACACCACCAGCGTGCCGCTGATGAGCCAGTAGAAGCCTACGCTTGCCGCCAGAAGAAAGTATTTCTTTGCCTTCTGGGGCATCAGGGTATAGAGAATGATGCAAGTCGGCAGGAACACCAGCAGGAATGCCACCGTAAAAAACGAGGTCATTCCCACATAGCTGCCCCCCATCAGCAGGGAAGAGAGCGACATTTTAGTCCTCCTCTTGCAGGCGCTGAATCATGCTCCACATTGCCTTTGCGGAATTGAAGTTTGCCGGGATGATCTCCACAGCGGGAACAGTAATGTCGAACTCATCCTCCAGCTCGGCAATCAGGGAAATAATGGACAGAGAGTCCAGGTGATGCCCGTCGATCAGATCCTCGCAGGTGTTGTAGTCGATGTCCGGCTGAATGTCCTCCAGAATTTCAATAAGCTTGTCCATGATAGTTACTTCCTTTCTTTGTTCTTTGGCGGCAGTGCCGCATATATCGTAACTCCCTTCCGGGAATTCCGTTCAGTTTGGGGTGTTCAGAGGCGCAGTATCGAAGGTCTGCCGCACACAGACCGGATCGCCCCCGTCCATCAGATACACCGCCGGGATCTCCCGGCTCAGAAACAGGGAAATGCCCTCGGTCATGCAGTATGCGCCGGTATTTTCAAAGCAGATCGTATCCCCGATGGATACCTCCGGCAGCTCCACCTGCTTTGCCACGATGTCGTTCATGGAGCACAGAGAGCCGCAGATGTTCCAGCTCATGGTCTTGGGCGCCTGCTCCTTGTCGCAAACGGACAGGAAGGGGTGCTTCATTGCCATATGCTGTCCGAAGTATACCAGGTGGTGCATACCCCCGTCAATCAGCAGGTAATTCTGTCCCTTGTTGTGCTTGATGTCCACAATGTGGGTGTAGTATCTGCCGCAGCAGGCTGCAATGCCTCTGCCCAGTTCCAGGGTAATGTGGGGCTTGGATTCCATGGCGTTCAGCCCGGCGGAAAAGTCCGCCAGATAGGTTTCCTCGTCGAATACATCGTCCTCAAAGTAGCAGGCAGGAAACCCGGGCCCGTATTCCAGCTCCCGGGCGGTATAGCCGTATTCCTGCTCCAGCTTCAGCAGCAGCCCGTCCAGCTGCCGGATCTCCCGGCACAGCTTCTTGGCTGAGGTTTTCTGGGTGCCGGAGAAGAACTGGATCCCCAGGATATCCAGCTGGGGATACTGTGCCCGATCCCGGATGATATCCATGATATCCTCCTGGTTGATGCCGAACTGGCTGTCATTGGTAAGCCGCAGCAGCACCGGCAGGGTTCTGCCATAGGTCTTTGCCAGATCCCGCAGCAGGGCAAACTGGGTCAGGGACTCCACCGTATAGGTGCGGTCTCCGCCGGATGCCACCAGATGCTCCATGACGGAAGGGGTCTTGTACACCCCGGAGATCACCATCATATTGCCTGGAACTCCCAACTTTTCACAAATTTCCGCTTCCCCCGGAGAGCAGATCTCAAACCGCTCCACGTCCCGGAGCAAGCCCCCGATGATGAAGGTGTTCGCCTTTACGGCGTAGCACAGAGCTACTCCTTCCGGCAAATGCGCCCGCAGAAAGCGGATCCGTGCTCTTGCCCGTTCCAGGTCAAACACATAGAACGCAGACTCACACTGCTTCAGAATTTCATTCAATTTGTTTTTCCTCCCACAAGCTCCGCCAGCTTCTTCCGGTCGATCTTTCCATTCTTGGTCAGGGGCATGTCCTCCACCCGGCGCAGGATCCCCGGCACCATGAACGCCGGCAGCTTTTCCTTCATTTCCGCATGCAACGCATCCTTTTCCACGCTGCCGATATAAAAGCCCTTGAGCCGGGACTTCTTTTCGTCAAAGATGCAGCAGCACCGCTCCACCCCGTCAATGGCAGCCATTTCCCGCTCGATCTCCTCCAGCTCGATCCGGTGTCCCATGTACTTGATCTGGAAATCCTTTCTGCCGCTGAATACCAGTTCTCCGTTTGCGTCATACCGGGCAAGATCTCCCGTCCGGTAAATGGTTTCCGGATAGTGGGGATTCAGGGGATTGGGCACGAAGTGCACTGCATTCTGCTCCGGTGCTCCGTAATAGCCCAGCGCCAGCGCCGTGCCCCGGACGCAAAGCTCGCCCACGGTTTCCGGTGCCGTGATCCGGCGATCCTCCCCATCCAGCAGGAACACATCCTCGTTGGGGAAGGCTTTGCCGATGGGGATACCGGCGGAATAATCCCGTTCCTTGTCCAGAATATGATAGGTGCAGTTGCAGGTGATCTCCGTAGGGCCGTACAGGTTCACATAGGTCACCTCCGGCAGGTGGCTCTGGAAATTCTTCAGCGCCTTCAGAGGCATAACCTCTCCGCTGAACAGGATTTTCCGGATGGTGTCCGGGGTCTTGTAATCCAGGGCGTGGAAGGTGGTGATGAGGCACAGTGCCGATACCGCCCAGATCATGGTGGTGATCCGGTGGGCGCACAAAAAGTCGATCAGCTCCACCGGAGCGGAGAACAGCCGCCGGGGCACCACCACCAGAGTGGCGCCGGTACACATCGCCGAGTAAATGTCCTTGACGGACACGTCAAAATCAAAGGGTGCCTGGTTGGCGATCACGTCGGATTCGGTGATGCCGAAGGTTTCCGTAAAGCAGTCGATAAAGTCCAGCACGCTCCGGTGTCCCACCACAATGCCCTTGGGGGTGCCGGTGGAGCCGGAGGTAAAGTTCACATACAGCGGATCCGTATCGATCCTGCCTCTGCGGATCTGTGCCAGCCGGTCAAAGTCCGGCTCTGTCTGCATCAGCTCCTCAAAGGTCAGCAGCTCCATGCCGGAGAAGATCCCGGCAGCCTCCTGCTTCAATGCCCCGGTGGTGACCATCACCCTGGGCGCAAGCACAGAGGCGATCTGGGTCAGCCGGCTTGCAGGCAGCTCGTTGTTGAACACGGAGTAAAAGCCCCCTGCATACACGGTTCCGAAAAAGACAGGCAGTACGTCTGCGCATTTTTCCATATACACGCCCACAGGCTCCCCCGGGGCAATGATGCCGCTCAGGGCAGTACCGATCCGGGCGCTGCACAGCCGCAACTGTTCATAGGTATAACGCTTGTTTTCATCGACTACGGCATCTTTCTCTGGCTGCCGTGCCGCCGATCGTTCCAGATAATCCAGCACATTGCAGATCATTCCAACGTCCCCTTTCACATACATAATCAGTATAGCAAACCGGTTCAAGGGGTTTCCCCATGAACCTGCATTAAAATTGTCACAAAAGTGTCACAGACTATGGTGCTACCGGCAGGCGGATCTCAAACACTGCACCGCTCTTGTCGTTGTGGGCGGTGATGCTGCCCTTGTGCAGCCGGATGATGTCAGATGCCAGCGCCAGCCCGATGCCCGTATTGCCCTTTTTGCCGGAATAGAACCGGTCAAATACATGGGGCAGATCCTGGGGATCCATGCCGCCCCCATCGTCCCGGATGGTAATGGTGATAATATGCCGATCCGCCTTGCAGGACAGCCACACCGTCTTGTCGCAGTGCCGCATGCCGTTGATCAGCACGTTCATAAACGCCCGGGTCAGCTGATCCTCATCACAGCGCACCCGCACCGGCGCATCCGGAAAATCCGTCACCACGCTGCATTGCTTTTTGTTCTGGATCGGCTCTGCGGAGCGCAGACAGTCATACAACAGCTCCCGCACATCCAGCACCGCAATATGCAGTACTAACTGATGCACATCGATCTTGGAAATGTACAGGATCTCCTCCACCATCCGGGTCAGCCGGTCGCTTTCCTGCATGATGACCTCCGCCGAATGGATGGGATCCACCACCCCGGTCTGGATGCCTTCCACATAGCCCTGGATCGCCATCAGAGGAGTTTTCAGCTCGTGGGAGGAATTCTGGAAGAAGCGACGCTGGTTTTCCTGGGATTCCTCGATCTGTCCTCCCAGCCGGAAGCCGATCACGCTCATGATGGCAGCCACGCACAGGAAAATGGCATCCAGCAGCCAGTTCAGCCGCTTGGTGTACTGGACGATGGGCTGAATGTTCAGATACATGATGGTGGGCACCTTTTCTCCGTCCCAGGAGAACACGTCCTCGTACAGAACCATGACGTAGTAGCCGTTGTCGGTTTTCAATGTCCGGATCTGTCCGAAGGGAAGCCCCTGGCTGTCGTAATAGGACAGCACGTCATGCTCCGCACTCTGTACATTGTACTTGCCGTAGCTGTTGTCCGCCGGATCCTGCGTCAGGTCGATAAAGCAGATATCCCCGCTGAAAAAGATGCCCACATAGTCCAGGGCGAGCGCATCCTCCGACTCCTGCTTCTGCATGCTGCTCATATACTCCATTTCATAGGTGAGCGCCGCCTTGGCTTCCTTTTCAAAATGCACCGGCAGAGTCAGGTTGAGGATGATGTAGAAGGGCACGAACAGTAAGAAGATCGAAACCCAGATGGTCGCCAGGATCCGGACTTTGATGTGTTTCATTTTACAGGCTCCGATACCTCAAGTTTATAGCCGTAGCCCCAGATGGTCTGTACGCAGACGCTGCTGCCTGCCAGGGAGAGCTTCCGCCGGATCCGCCGGAGGGTTTCGTCCGTCACCCGGGTCTCCACTTCAGTCTCATAGCCCCAGATGGTTTCCAGCAGCTTGTCCCGGGCATATGCCTTGCCGGGCTTCTGCATCATATAGGAAAGCATCCGCAGCTCCGTCTGGGTAAAGCCGATGCCCTTGCCGTTGCAGCTAATGGTGTTGGCCTCCGCCGAAAAGGTCAGATCCCCCACTACCAGGTCATCCGGTTCCTCCGGCTGCACGGGTCGCCGGCTGTTCATTTCCATCCGGCGCAGCAGGGAACGCACCCGCATCAGCAGAGTGGTAGGCCGGAAGGGCTTTGTCAGATAATCGTCACTGCCGATGGTGATGCCCTGTACATAATCGTACTCGGAATCCTTCGCCGTCAGCATAATGATGGGCACATCCGTCTTGGCACGAAGCTGCTGACAGATGGTAAGCCCGTCCGTACCGGGCATCATAATGTCCAATATTACAAGATCCGCCGGTGCCGCCTGGAATGCCCCCATCAAAGCGTCTCCGGTTTCAAACGCCCACACCCGGTATCCGTCACTTTCCAGGAAACTCTTGATCAGATCCCGGATATTCTTTTCATCGTCCGCAATATATATGGAATACCCCATAAAAAGCGCCTCCTCAAAAGCATGCTGCCGTCATAATACTATATTATTATAGTACGGCAAGCCAGAGCCTTCTCCGAAAATCTGCATGAAAAGTGTCATAAAACTGTCATGGGAAGGGATGCAACGCAACGCCTGCCCTGTGTGCACGCTTACAAAATAGTATAGCATAAACCCATCCGCTTTTCAATGGGTGTTGGAAAACTTTCGGCGTTTTTTTTGCAATCCATCCATTTGCGCCGATTTTTTCACATCAAACAACGCCCTTTCGGCAAAATGCACAAAGGAATGCTCCAACGCCCTCCTGCATGCCAAAACAAAGGGTTGCATAGCCGGATTCTCCGGAAGCATCGGCTTTACAACCGACGACGGGTATGCTAAAATAAAGGCAGCACCCCGCAAGCTGTGCCCGGTGCTGCCTGAAAAACATCCGCAGACAGCGGAGAATGGAGAAGCTATGATTTACCACAATCCGGTTCTGAAGGGGTTTTACCCGGACCCCAGCGTATGCTGCGCAAACGGCATGTATTACATGGTTTGCAGCAGCTTTCAGTACTTTCCCGGCGTTCCCCTCTTTGAAAGCAAGGATCTGGTGAACTGGAGCCAGATCGGCCATGTGCTGACCCGCCCCAGCCAGGCGGCACTGGAACAAGTTCCCAGCAGCGGCGGGGTTTTTGCTCCCACCATCCGGCATCTGAACGGCAGATTCTACATGGTCACCACCAACGCCTCCACCGGGGAGAATTTCTATGTGTACACCGACGATATCCACGGAGCATGGTCTGATCCGGTGGCGGTGGCTCAGGACGGCATCGATCCCTCTCTGTATTTTGAAGCCGGCAATGCCTACTTTATGAGCAACGGCACCGATGCGGACGGCGTCAACGGGGTGGTGCAGTGTCAGATCGACCTTGCCACCGGAGAAAAGCTGTCCCCCTCCAGATGCATCTGGCAGGGCTCCGGGGGACGGTTCCTGGAAAGCCCGCACCTGTACCGGATCGGGGACTGGTACTATCTGATGGCAGCGGAGGGAGGCACCGAGTACGGGCATATGATCACCTATGCCCGGAGCAAGTCCCTGTGGGGGTCTTTTACGGGATATCCCCACAACCCGGTGCTGACCAACCGGAACAAAGCACCCTACCCGATTCAGGGCATCGGTCACGGCGATCTGGTGCAGGATGCCCGGGGGAACTGGCATATTCTCAGTCTGGGCTTCCGGCAGCAGGCGCTGTGGATGGCATTCCATCACCTGGGCAGAGAAGTGTTCCTGACGCCTGTCACCTTTGATGAGGAGGGCTGGTTCACCGCAGGCACGGACGGCACCACGGCGGAGTGCTATGACATTGCAGGAGACTTTGCACAGAAGCCCCTGCCGGAACGGAGCTTTGCTGCGCCGGACTGGTACAGGGAATGGTGCTTTCTGCGGCATCCCCGGATGGAGCAGTACGGCCTGACCCAGGGCAGCGCCCTGCTGCATGGCACAGAGGTGACCCTGGACGAGCCGGGATCCCCCACCTTCATCGGACTGCGGCAGCAGGACTTTTCCGGCACTGTACAGTGCGTGCTGGAGCTGGACAAGGGAGAGGCAGGACTGACCTGCTACATGAGTGAGCAGGAGCATTACGAAGTGGCTCTGCGCCGTGGGGAGACAGGCATCACCGCCCTGTGCCGGCTGAACATCGGGGGCGTGCATCAGATTCAGAAGGAGATCCCTCTGACCGGGAACAGCGCCCGGCTGGTGATCCGGATGGAGCCTGCCTGCTACCACTTCTCCGTGGTCACCGAATCCGGCGAGACCCACCTGGGCACCGGACAGAGCAAATATCTGTCCAGCGAGATCTCCAGTCCCTTTACCGGGGTGATCCTGGGGCTCTATGCGGTGGGAGATAACACCGTCCGGTTCACGAACTTTTCCTGCGTCTATACGGAAACATAAAAACAACACCGTGCGGGTATGCCCTGCACGGTGTTTCGTTTGTCAGATCCGGAACTGCCTGGTGAGCCGCTTGGTGAGGAGCAATGCCAGCGCCAGCTTGATCCCATCCGGAATCAGAAAGGGAAACACACAGCTCCACAAAGCCGCCATCAGGGTGATTGCCCCCTTCTGCCTGGTGTAAACCTGTAGGAACCAGATGGTGCCGAAGGTGTAGCATACCGCAAGCCCAAGCACCATGGCAAGGATCATTACCGGCAGACTGCTGCCGGTAAGCCGGGTCATCAGCCAGTACAGCAGACCCATCAGCAAAAAGCCCAGAATATAACCGCCGGTCATCCCCAGTAACTGTCCGATGCCGCCGGTAAAGCCGGAGAACACCGGGATTCCCACGATCCCTAACAAAATGTACACCAGAATGGCGCAGGTACCACGCCTGCCCCCCAGCATGCCCAGGGTGCAGAACACCCCGAAGGTTTGGAGCGTGAAGGGCACCGCACCGGGAATGGTGATCCAGGAGCAGACAGCGATCAGCACGGCGAACAGTCCGATGAAGGCAAGATCCCGCAGGGCAAAGCCCTTGGCAGGGGCGGCAGTTTGTGACATAAGCATTCCTCGTTTCTCAAAAATCTGCTTTTATCATAGCATACTCCGGCCGAATTGTCAACCATATCTTAAAATCGGGTGACAATTTATTTTTCTGCGCCGTTGACTGACGCAGAGAAGTATGCTACAATGGGGGTAAGCTCAGAATTTGTTGAAATTGCCTATTACCTTCTCTGCGATTTTGTGCTAAAATAAAATCGTAATGAATCGTGTAGCTGCAAGGCATAAATCCAGATTTGCAGCGGCACGGTTCTTTTTTATTTTCAGGAGGTATCTATGAAGCAGGCAGTTTCAACAGAACAAAACAAAATGGGTACCGTTCCGGTACGCCGGCTGCTGCTGGGTATGGGGGCGCCTATGATCGTTTCCATGGCCTTGCAGGCTCTGTACAACATTGTGGACAGCTACTTTGTCAGCTGCATGCCGGACACGGAGCAGATCAGAAATATGGGGGATCTGGCGGTAAACGCCCTGACACTGGCGTTCCCGGTGCAGATGCTGATGGTAGCGATCAGCGTGGGTACCGGCGTGGGCATCAACGCACTGCTGTCCAAAAGCCTGGGGGCAGGAGACCGGCAGCAGGCAAGCGCCATTGCCGGCAATTCTATCTTCCTGTCCCTTTGCACCTTCGGGATATATCTGCTGTTCGGGCTGGTGGGCGTACCGGCGTATATCCACACCCAGACCCGGGATCCCCTGGCAACGGAGCTTGCAGTAAGCTATCTGCGGATCTGCACCATTGGCTCCCTGGGCGTGACCATGTACCTGACTTATGAAAAGCTGCTGCAGGCCACCGGCAGAACCATGCAGACCACCATCGCCCAGATTTCCGGCGCACTGGTCAACATCGTGCTGGATCCCATTCTGATCTTTGGCTGGCTGGGCTGTCCGGCACTGGGGGTTGCAGGCGCCGCATACGCCACCGTCATCGGGCAGTTTGTTTCCTGCGGGCTGGATGCGCTGTTCTTTTACCGACACGCCCGGACAGAGCTGGATACCGGTCTCCGCTTTCTGCGTCCCCGGCTCCGGGTGATCCGGGAAATCTACCAGGTAGGCATCCCGGCGATCCTCATGCAGGCACTCATGTCCTTTATGACCTATGGGGTCAACATCATTCTCCGGGATGTATCCGCCGCCGCAGTCACCGCATACGGCATGTACTACAAGATCCAGCAGTTTGTATGCTTTGCGGCGTTCGGCATGAACAACGCCATGATCCCGGTGATCGGCTTCAACTACGGCATGGGCAGCAAGCAGCGGATCCGGCAGGGCATCCGGTACGGACAACTGTATGCGTGCATCATCATGCTGGTGGGCGCAGTGATTTTACAGGTCTTTGCCCGTCCGCTGGTGGGCATCTTTGCCGTATCGGAGGAAACCCGGTTCCTATGCGTTCTGGCGATCCGGATCATCAGCCTGGGGTATCTGTGCATGGGTGCGAACATCGGCTACCAGGGCATCTTCCAGGCGCTGGGGCACGGCGTGCAATCCCTGCTGCTGTCCCTGGTGCGGCTGATTATCGTAGCACTTCCCCTTGCCTGGGGACTGACCAGACTGGACAATGCATCCGAACTGGTGTGGATCGCTTTCCCGGCAGCGGAGGCTTGCGCCCTGCTCCTGGGACTGCTGATGATGCGCCGGATCCGGCGACAGGTACTGGATAGATTATAAGCCAAAGCGGCAGACTGCCGCAGAACTGAATCAGGAGGGGATTTTATGACAAACATCATTACCATCAGCCGTGAATTCGGCAGCGGCGGACACGAGATCGGCGAACATGTGGCGCAGCAGTTGGGCTGGAAATTCTACGACCGGCACATTGTGGAGCAGGTTGCAAAGGAAAGCGGCCTTTCGGAAAAATTCATCGAGGAAAGCGGCGAATACGCCACCTCCCGCAGCAGTCTGCTGTTCAATCTGTCCATTGCCGGTGCTGCCATGGGCAGCGGCAGTCTGTCCCTGTACGATGAGATCTATGTAGAGCAATGCAAGCTCATCAAAAAGCTGGCGGCGGAAAGCCCCTGCGTCATTGTGGGCAGATGCGCCGACTATGTGCTCCGGGAGCGGCAGGACTGCATGCATATTTTTATCTGGGCAGATGTCAAGGCACGGATAGAACGGATTTCCGGGCAGGTGAAGGAGGGCAAAAGCCCGGAGAAGATGCTCAAGGAACGAGACAACCGGCGGCGGGTCTATTACCGGAATTACACCGGGCAGGAATGGGGCAAGGTTCAGAATTACCAGTTGGCACTGTGCAGTAGCGCACTGGGACTGGAAACCTGCGCCGAGCTGATCGTACAACTGGTCAAGCAGCAGAATGGATAAAACGGATGCAGTCAGGCAGAAATGCCCGGCTGCATTTTTTCGTCCCCAGACTGGATCACATTTGCAAAATTCCATGCAGCGTGGTATACTAAAGACAACAGAAAAAGACAAAGAAACAGGAGGAACAATATGAAGCTGATGCATTTGTCCGACCTGCACCTGGGCAAGCGTGTGAACGGCTTTTCCATGCTGGAGGAGCAGCGGTTTATTCTGGAGCAGATCTTACAGCTGGTTCAAGCAGAGCAGCCCCAGGGGGTACTGCTGGCAGGGGATCTGTTTGACAAGCCCACCCCGCCCGCAGAGGCAGTCAGTCTGCTGGATGATTTTTTAGCCGGGCTGTCCCACCTGGGCTGCACCATATTTGCCATCAGCGGCAATCATGACTCTCCGGAGCGCATTGCATACGGAGGGCGGCTGCTGCGGCACAGCGGCGTCCACATGTCCCCGGTGTACGGAGGCAGCATCTCCCCCATCACCCTGGAGGACGACCTGGGCCCGGTGGATTTCTACCTGCTGCCCTTTTTAAAGCCTGCCTACCTGCGGAGCGTTATGCCGGAAACGGAGATCCATTCCTGCCAGGAGGCAGTGGAAAAGGCGCTGGAGGGACTGCCGGTGGATCCCCGGCGGCGAAACGTGCTGGTGGCGCATCAGTTCGTTGCCGGCGCACAGGTACTGGAGCAGGAAGAACTGCTGATCGGCGGCTCTGACGGAGTGGATGCTGCCCTGTTCCGGGACTTTGACTATGTGGCGCTGGGACATCTCCACGGCCCCCAATCCGTAGGACGGGACACGCTCCGGTACTGCGGCACTCCCTTGAAATATTCCTTTGCGGAGGCATCCCACCACAAATCCGTCACCCTGGTGGAGCTTGACGCAAAGGGACAGGTCACACTGAACCTGCTGCCCCTGACCCCACAGCATGATCTCCGGGAGATCCGGGGAACCTATGACCAGGTGATGGACAGAAGCGCTTACACCCAGCAGAACCGGTTCGACTACCTGCATATCACCCTGACCGATGAGGAGGATGTGCCGGACGCCATCGGCAGACTGCGGACAGTGTACCCGAATCTGATGAAGCTGGATTATGACAACCGGCGCACCCGGGAAACCGGAGAGCTGCTGCCGGAGGATACCCTGGAGCATCAGTCCCCTCTGGAGCTGTTCGGAGACTTTTACCGGATGCAGAACAACAAGGAGCTGGATGATGCCCAACTGGCATATCTGAACGGGCTGACCAAGGAAATCTGGGAGGAGGAAGTATGAGACCGCTTACACTGACCATGTCCGCATTCGGCCCCTATGCGGGAAAGACCACCCTGCCGCTGGAGCAACTGGGGGAACGGGGGCTGTATCTAATCACCGGAGACACGGGAGCAGGCAAGACCACCCTGTTTGACGCCATTGCCTTTGCCCTGTACGGGGAGGCAAGCGGACAGAACCGGAGCAGTAGCATGCTCCGCAGCAAGTATGCAGACCCAGCCACCCCCACCTATGTGGAGCTGACCTTTGCCTACGGTGGAAAGCGCTACACCATCCGGCGGAATCCGGCATACGACCGACCCAAGACCCGTGGAGCAGGCACCACCCCCCAGAGTGCAGAAGCGGAGCTGACCATGCCGGACGGGAGGGTGCTGTCCCGGGTCAAGGAGGTGAACCAGGCGGTACAGGAGCTGCTGGGCATCGACCGGAACCAGTTCTCCCAGATCGCCATGCTGGCACAGGGGGACTTTTACCGGATGCTCCTTGCCACCACCGATGACCGGGTACAGATCTTCCGGAAACTGTTCCGGACGGAGCCATACCGCCGCTTACAGGACAGGCTCAAGGAGCGCACCGGAGAGCTGGAACGCACCAGAAGCAGCATCCGCAGCGCCATCAGCCAGTACACCGCCGGGATCCGGCTGATGCCGGAAGATCCGGAACAGGAAACGCTGACAGGACTCCTGGAGGGCACTCTGCCGGAAAGCGAGCTGCTGCCCCTGCTGGAACGGCTGCTGGAACGGGACGCACAGGGTCTGGAACAGGCGGAACAGACCTGCGCCCGGTTGGAGGAGCAGCTAACCGTTCTGCATCAGTCCCTGGACAGGGCAAAGCAGGCTGCCAGACTCCGGGAAGCATACCGGCAGGCACAGGAACAACTGAAGGCACAGAAGCAGCAGCGGGATGCCTGCAAGGCAACGCTGGATGCTTCTCTGTCGGATCAGACCCGGCAAAAGGAGCTGACCGTAGAGATCACCCGGATCCGGGAGCAGTTGCCCCGGTATGCGGAAAAGGAGCAGCTACGCACCACCCTGGCACAGATGAAGCAAGATGCGACCCACAGCCAGCAGGAGATCAAGCAGACCCAGGAGCGCATTGCCCAGGGGCGCAGCCGGTACGAAAAGCATGTCCTGGAGCTGAAAAGCCTCGCCAACGCCGGAGAGAACCGGGAAAAGCTGGCTGCACTGATCAAGGAGCAGCAGAAGAAGGATCAACATCTGGCAGTGCTGTCCGAAAAGCTGACCGGCTATGATAAGCTGTGCAGACAGCTTGCAGCCGCTCAACAGGCATATCAACAGGCGGAGCATGCCGCCGGACAGCAACGGCAGACCCTGGAGCAGCTCACTGAGCAGTTGCAGACGCTGGGGGATGCTCCGGCACGGCAGGAGCGGCTGCTGGCACAGAAGCAGGCAGCAGAACAGCGTACAGAGCAGCTAGCTACCCTTGCCCAACGGCTGGACGCATACCGGATCCAAAGCGGAGAGCTGGAACAGGCACAGCGGGCATATGCCGCTGCCGCAGAAACCATGCAGCAGGAAAAGGACGCCTATGACCGGATGCAGCAGGCGTTCCTGGATGCCCAGGCTGGAATCCTGGCGGCATCCCTGCAAGATGGCGCACCCTGCCCCGTATGCGGCGCTGCATCCCATCCCCACCCGGCACAGCCGGCAAAGAATGCGCCAACAGAAGCCGAACTGAAAGCTGCCCGGAACCGCAGCGACAAAGCCCAGCAGACATGCACCCAGGCAAGCCGGCATGCAGGCACCCTCCGGGGCAAAGCGGAAAGCCTTGCCCAGAGCATCCGGGAGCAGTGCAGCGCCTTGGGACTGGAGCGGGATCTGCCCGCCCTGCCGGGGCATTTACAGCAGGAGCAGAGCCTGCTCAAGGACAAGCAAGCCGGGCTGGATGCGGAGCTGACGGAAACGGAGCAGCATATCGCCTTGCGCAGGCAACTGGAAACGGAACAGCCCAAGACGGAGCAGATCCTGCGGCAGATGGAGGATGCGCTTGCCGGAAAGCGGGATGCCCGGAGCAGTCTGGATGCCCAGGTACAGGCAGCAGCGGAGCAGCTGCTGGAACACACCCGGACACTGGAACTGGACTGCACCCTGGATATGCTTCCCAAAAAGCTGAATCTGATGCAGAAGGCATCCAGTATTTCTGCCGACAGCCTGTCCGGCAGACTCCAACGGGAGGAGCAGAACGTGGCACGGCGGCAGGAGCTGGAGCAGTCCAATCCCCGGGACGAGGCACAGCTACGGCAGATGGAATCGGATTATGCCGACGCACGGGAGCAGCTTGCACGGCTGCTGGAGCAGGCATCCACTGCCGCCAAGCAGCTGGAGGAATACAGTCAGCTACTGCCCTTTGCCGACCGGAAGGAAGCACAGGCACAGATCACCGCACTGGAGGGGGAACAGAGCCGGTTGGAGCAGCTTGCCGTACAGCGGCAGCAGGCTTATGACGCCGCCCGGGAGGCGCATGCCACAGCCCAGTCCCGGTGCCGCACCCTGGAGGAGCAGCTTGCCCAGTACCAGCAGGAGGATGTGCCCGGTCTGGAGGCACAGCTCCGACAGCTTGAACAGGACAAGCAGCAGGCAGGTCAGGAAAAAACCCACCGGATCAGCCGGTTGGGACTGAACCGCTCTGCCAGAGATGGCATCCTCCAACAGCAGGCCCGACTGGAGAAAACCATGCAGGAGCTGCGAATGGTCAGCGGTCTTTCCAACACAGCGGCAGGCAAGCTATCCGGCAAGGAACGGGTGGCACTGGAAACCTTTGTGCAGATGCACTATTTTGACCGGATCATTCGCCGGGCAAACCGCCGGTTTTTGGTGATGTCCAGCGGGCAGTATGAATTAAAGCGACAGCAATCCGCCACGGATCTGCGGAGCCAGTCCGGGCTGGAGCTTTGCGTGGTGGATCACTACAACGGCACGGAGCGCAGCGTCCGTACCCTGTCCGGCGGCGAGTCCTTTATGGCGTCCCTGTCCCTGGCACTGGGACTGTCGGACGAGATCCAGTCCAGCGCAGGCGGCATCCGGCTGGACACCATGTTCGTGGATGAGGGCTTTGGTTCTCTGGATGAGGAAACCCTGCAGCAGGCCATGCGTGCATTGCAAAGCCTGACGGAATCCAACCGACTGGTGGGGATCATCTCCCATGTGGGCGCACTGAAAAATCAAATTGATAAGCAGATCCTTGTGACCAAGCAGCCTGCGGGCGGAAGCCATGCGCAGGTGCAGGTATAACGCAAGCTCATTGATGCAATGATAAACAGTCGTCAGACGTGTTTTGTTCGACGTTGCAGAAACATAGCAGAATGCAGAGCTGGAATCCGCCCTGTCCTCTGCCAAAAAATAACGAAGCCCTGTGGCGTGTATATTCCAATCCCACAAACAAATACTAGAACTGCAAACAAATCTATGGATTGCGAGGTATGAAGCAATGAAAGCCACAGGGATAGTCAGAAGAATCGATGATCTGGGACGGGTGGTCATCCCCAAGGAGATCCGCCGCACCATGCGGATCCGGGAGGGAGACCCTCTGGAGATCTACACCAGCAATGACGGAGAGGTCATTTTCAAAAAATATTCCGCCATCAACGAGATCGGCGAAAACGCCGCCCAGGTGGCGGAGATCATGCATAAGCTTGCAGGCTGCCCCACGGTGGTGTTTGACCGGGATCATGTGGTCGCAGTAGCAGGTGTGCCGAAAAAGGAATTCCACGAGCGGCGGGTGTCTCCGGCGCTGGAGGATCTGATGGAAAACCGGCGCAGTTATGCAGGCAAGCCGGAGCAGACCTTTTTCTCGGTGGAGGGCATCGACAAGAGCGCCATTGCCTGTCAGCCTATTTTCACCTCCGGAGATGTGACCGGGGCGGTGGCATTCCTGGGAGACGGCAAGTCCCCCTCGGAGCTGCAGGTGAGTCTGATTACGGCAGCCGCCCAGTTTCTTGGAAAGCAAATCGAAGCATAAAAACAAGCCAGGCATATGCCTGGCTTGTTTTTTTGATATGGAGTAAATCTAAGACAGGGAACAAAGAATGAAGCATGTACGCTGTGCCGCCGTTGACCAAATTCGACAAATATGCTACAATGAAAATAACGCACCCACAGGATGCAGCATCAAAACTACAGGCAACACCGCAAAGAACTTGCGGCACGTTGCCTATATACCATTGGAGCCAATCATGTATCTGATTTACGATGACGACCCGGCGCATTGTGCCCAGCTGCGCACGCTTTTGCTGTCCGATCCCAATAACACCGAGCAGGACATCCGGACAGCCTCCACGGAGGCGGATGCAATCCGGCAGTTGTCCGGGGACACCGCCGTGCTGTTCCAGGATATCCGACTGGAGCACGATGAAAACGGCATCCGCTTTGCCGAATACATCAAACAGCACTATCCCCTGTGCCTGATCGTGTTTATCACTGCCTATACCCAGTACTGGGAAAACGTGTTTTCCGTCATGCCCTCCGGCTTTATCACCAAGCCCTTTACTCCGGAAAAGGTAGCACGGGTGGTGCTGAATATCAACCACCATCTGCCCATTCTCCGACCCATGATCCATATCCGGGAAGCCGACAACAAGCTAGTTTCCCTGCCGGCGGCGGATGTGGTATTCATTGAAAATGAAAACCGCCGCACCCAGTTTTACGATGATTATTATGCAGGCAGCAAGCCGGCACCCCTGTTTTCCTCCCATTACAGCATCGCTGAAATTGAACAGTTCCTGCCTTCCTGCTTCATCCGGTGTCATGTAAGCTACTACATCAACATGAACCATATCCGGGAGCTGCGCCGGTATGAGATGATCCTCCACAACGGAAAGTCCATTCTGATCAGCCAGCGCCGCTACAAGGATGTAGAGAATGCGTTCTTCCGGTTCACATCCGACAAACTATAAAAGCAGCACCGCACATCCCTGCGCAATGCTGCCGAAAGAAAGAAGCATGATATATGGCTGCCTACATATTTTCCATTCTGTCCTGCGTGGCGGATCAGCTAACGGTACTCTTTTTCCTGCGGGAATACGGAACCTTCCGGGGGTCTTTTCTGAAAGCAAACGTCATCATCGACACCGTTCTAATCCTGGAGCATACTATCCTGGTGTTCGGCATGGGTCTTCCCCAGGGAGGGCCCATCGTTTCCACCTTTGATACCCTGTTTCTGCTGGGCAGCTGGCTGTGGCTCTGCAAGGAAAGCGTCAAAAAGAGGCTGATTCTGCTGGGGATCCTGATCGTCACCGCTCTGATCGGAGAATTGTCCATACTCGCCGTGCAATGCGGGCTTTTCGGACTCAGCATGGCGAACATGAACGGCTACACGGTGTATACTCTGGTTGGAAAGATTTTGACTTTGGACGAAATGTTCCTGATATATGTAGGCATCACCATTGTGCTGCGGCTCAAAAAGGACAGATACCGGATCCGATACCTTTGCTCCATTCTCTTTACCATAGCCGCTCACTTTGGCTTCCAGATCTGTTTTACGTATCTGGACTGGAACCATCTTACCACTGCAAAGCTGCTGTGTCTCCAGGCATTTCAGCTTTTGCTGCTGATCCTGGTGATCCAGCAGTACTTTTACTTTCTCCGACAGCACGATTTCCGGATCAAGGAGGCAGAGCTGCAGGGACTGCAGCTGGAAATGCAGAACACCTACCAGTACTACCTTCTGGCAACAGAGCAGTTTGAGGAGGCATCCCGGATCCGGCACGACTACAACAACCAGATCCAATCCATCCAGTGTATGCTGGACAATCAGCAAGTGGAGGAAGCCAGAGCATTGCTGCACAGCTGCGGCGGCAGCACCCGGGGCGCAAAGCTCATCTCCTTTTGCAGTACGCCCATCATCAACGTGGTTCTGACCATCAAGACCAACGCCGCCCGGAATCTTGGCATCGAAACCCAGTGCATCCTTCAGGACAGCCAGCGACTGGAGCTGAACAACTATGAACTGTGCGGGTTGTTTTCCAATCTGCTGGACAATGCCATTGAGGCGTGCCAGCAGTCCGGCAGCAGCTACCGCTATATCGAGATCAAGGGGAAAGCACTGGGGCAAACCTATATGCTGCGGATGGAGAACAGCTGCAAGCCCCAAAGCGATTCCGCCAAAGCACCTCAAAAAACCACCAAGCAGGAGCCGGGGCACGGCTACGGGCTGAAGATCCTGCAAAGCATCGCCCAGAGCCACGGCGGCAGATTTCAGCTGGATATCCTCCAGGAGGGTTGTGCCGTTTCTACGTTGAGTCTGCCGCTGCATGCATCCGCCACGGTCAGAGCGTAAAAATGCGGCAAATCAGTAGGTGGGGTATAAAGGCATCAGGTCTTTTTTCGATACACCGCAACAGCTCCCACAAGAATCAGAGCCATGCCAATGATACCGACCCATACCCAAGGACACTTGTCCTTACTCTCAGTAAAAACTCCATTTGGATTTGCTTCAAACACTTCTCCTTGCTTTAGCACCCTATCCAAGGCAGGTGAGATCCTTTCTCCCAGAAACTACGTAAGACGCCAAAAGCACCAGCGCAGTCAGCCACAAAATCACGCGTCTTACAGTTTGCTTTATCATAAAATCCTCCTTTTTTAAACAGATGCATTCAGCAATGCGCTATGTCTCTGATGTTTTATGCTCGTGATTGCCGATGAGACCCACAACAGTTGCAGCCACAGAACAAATCAAAGAGATTGCGATTCCCTTCCCCCTTGTAAACCGCAAATACACAAGCCCAGAAGAACCAGTTGTCATAATCGGGGATTTCCCTGTCAGATACGCTGCCAATAGAAACATGATCACAACACATGCGCACGCTGCCACAGCTGCTCCGGAATATCGATGAGATACAAGCCCCACAATGAGCCCCACAATCAGCAATATTGCGGATAGAATTTCCGAAATACAAAAGAAGACAAAGCAGGTGTGAATGGCTTTCTCATCTTTAAAGTGGAGTATTTGTTCCTCATCTTCATCCTCATTCTCAATACTCCATGCGGTTGGTCGAATCTCCTCCTCCGAAACAAACATCTGGATCACATGGGGTAAATTATATTCTCTTGCATCAAACTCCAGCTTCACATAATGGAGCTGTGCAGAAAGTCCCGGCTGCATAAGACCCAGGAACGCCGCCACAAGCAGCATCAAAGCAATTATCCCCTTGATCGGATACCCATATAGCGTTGCCTGATCGGCTGAAGCGTAGCGATGGGCAGCAGGCTCAGGTTCTGGCACAGGGGGTGTAATCTGCTGACCAACCGACTGCATGGTATAGCCGCATTTGCGGCAAAAGACCGCATCATCCGGATTTTCATTTCCACAACGCATACAAAACATATCATCGTCCTCCTTCACTTTTTCGTTTTGTGCAAACTCTCCTTTCACACGGAAGCAAGCAGTATGCCCCCATTTGCACATATGGCAGCAGGGGGCAGTAGGCTTATTCCTCGTTGTCTTCAGAAGAATCCGACGATTTGTCTGCCTCTTTTGGATTCAATTTTCCGTCATAAATGGTTGCCAATTTCGCATTTCCATTTGAATCGGGATAATAGATTTTCAAAACCTTCACACCGGAAATATCAATATTAAATGCTTCCGGGAAAGAGTCATTCTTCATTGTCGGCGAGGTATACAGTAGCTTTCCGTCTCCATATACTTCAAAATAAGCTGAATTTGAATCATTTGCAAATCCCCGCGGCACAGCAACTGTTCCGGAAAATGTCGCATATTTTCCGTTGATAAAATAATCTGCGGATCCTTCGCCATCTTGCCAAGAGACTCTCTCATACATATACAGTGCATTATGATACATATTCCCCGTATTGTCTTCCAGCGTGTCGTGCGTTGCCACATGGTTTTTACAAGACATATAATCCAGATCCACCAGGTACACCGGCAGGTGAGAACGGTATGCATCATAGGCGCCGGACAGCTTTTCATTGTCCTGCCCCAATGCATTCATTGCCTGCTTCACCACAGCGGATGCTCCCTCATAATTCTCTGCGTCAGCATCCTTGTCTGCAATTTTCAAAACATAAACAACAAATTCATCTGCAAGCTGCGTTTGCCGGTCACTCAGATCGGAGGAGTAACAAAGCGGAGTTACCTGCGCCAGGTAACCTACTGCGCCTTCATAATCAAAGGCATCAAAGTAGGACGTTAACCTGGCGTCTGCATCAGCCTTAAGTGCAGCATCATACTCTGTAACCAGCTTGTCTGCTTCTTCCTTGTCCGTATTTTTCAGCTGCTCGATCTTATAATGTGCCTCTTTAAATGCTTTCGTCTGAATCTGGGACTGAATGTCCTGAACCAGCTGCTTACTTTGTTCCGCACGGCATGCTTCTATTGTTTTCTGCGCCTCCTCATATCGAACCGTGTCCCTTTGCATGACTCCGCCAAAGTAGGCGATGGCTGCATCGTAATCCTTTTGGTCGTAATACTGCATGGCAGTGTCATAATTCTGCTTGGATTGATCGATGTAGGCAAGATCCTGCAAAAAGTCGCTGTATCCGGATGTTTCAGAAAATTCGGCATCCGATGCAAGCTGCTTGAACAAAGAAAGCTTTTCCGAATCCAGATTCCCCGCAATGTACTGATCCACCAGTTTGTCATACAGTCCGTCCATGGATTCACTGATCTCCTGATCCAGTTCTGCTTTCTTTTTGGAGGAATCAATATGATCCTCATAGTAGCTGTAGGCACCCTGCATATCCAGATCCTCTATGTAGCCGGTAAATTTGGATGCATCCGCACCGCAGGCCGTCAGCGTCAGCCCCATCAGTAAAGCGCAGCCCCAAGCCATCGTCTTCTTTTTCATAACATTCATCCTTTCTGTGTAAAAGTGTGCATTACGCACTCTGATTCTTTTTTTGCTCGCTATCGCTCATCAGGCTGAGAATGAAACCAGCAAAAGACGCCAGCCAACAAACAGCAACCCACCCATTGGCTTCAATGTACAAACTAATATAGCCTTGATATGGCGAGTTTTCATCCAACGTATCCAATATGGAAAATATGATCCAAAACGAAATGCAAGCCACCCCGACAGGAATCCAAACTTTCTTCCTGCAAATAAAGCCCAGAAACAATCCTGCGCCCAAAGCAATGGTGGCGACAATTGAAGTGATTCCTAGTAATTCCAGATTATTTTTTAATTCCATGTCCTTCTTACCGTACTTCTCCATTTTATCCGTAATAGGATTGGATTCGCCCCCTATTGTGCCTAAAAAGATCGATTCATACTGGAGACCACTGACCTTGCCCATCTCCCGTTTACGTCCATAATCACCACCCTCGTCACCATAACTAAACCAAGGCAGCAGCATTCCCAACAGCGCCACCCCAATCAGAACCAAGGCGACGATCAGCTTGGGCGGGTACACACGCCGTGCCAGCGATGGAGCAGGAACCGATGCCGGTTTGTGTGTGTGTTCGTGCCTGGGCACAGATACATGGGCGGACACAGACTCGGTTGATGGATTGGGCACCGGCGGCTTCTGCTTGCTTTTATCCCACATGTTGTAGCCGCATTTGATGCAGTAAACTGCATCCTCCGGATTCTCATTTCCACATCGTTTACAGAACATATCAATCTTCCTCCTTGTTTTGGGAATGCGCAGACTTCCCTTTTCATCATCCTATAAAAAAAGCAGAATGAAGTCAATCCATTCTGCAAAATGTACATGAATCTGCGCAAAATGTACACTTTTCAAGAAAATCAGTCCGATTCCGCCCTCAAAATCAGACTGACTGAAGAAAGCTGCAAGTCCCAAAGCAGATGCATGCATCCGAACCGGTCAGAGCATAAAAAAAGACCCACCCGCTATGCGGATGGGTCAAAAAATCCCCCGTTCCATGCCGGAGCGGGGGTTTTGCATTACTGCAATCTTACATGGTTCTTCACCTGGAAGTTGTGGTCATTGGAGCACAGATACATGATACCCTCTACCAGACCAACGATGCCGGGAATGTAAGTCCAGCAAAGCAGCAGATACAGAATACCCATACCGGTTTTGCCCAGATAGAACTTGTGAATGCCAAGACCGCCCAGCAGGATCGCCAGGAGGCCGGCGGTGATCTTGCTCTTTACCGGCCAGCTGGGATCGATGCCGTCATTGTCGCCGGTCTGTACAAAGACCTGTACCGGCTGACCGGGCTGACCGTATGCGCCCTGCTGCTGGTACTGGGGCTGAGGCTGGGGCTGCACCTGCGCAGGGGCTACTGCCTCGCCGCAATATTTACATTCTGTTGCGCCAGGTGCCAGCGGAGCGCCGCACTGGGGACAAAGATTTTCTGCCATAATAAATTTCCTCCTATAAGTTAGTCTTTTTTATTGTTTATGCCCATAACTCCGATCGGAATTACAATTGCACAATACACAAACAGCAGCAACAAGTGAAACAGGGTGTACCCTGCGGTGGCATCCGTCTTGAAGCAGAAGCCCAGATGGGTGAACTGGATCAGGGTGTAGATCACAGTGACCCCACAGACAGAAGCATAGGGGGCGGTACCCATGGCGTTTGCCAGGAATTTGCCGCCGCCGATCACCAACGCAAAGATGGCGAGATTGATGCCTGCAAAGGTGATGATCTGGGGAAAGGCGTGGTAATCCCCCACCTTCAGAACCTCCAGCAGCACAAAGAGCATAATGCCCACGAAGAATACGGAAAGGAACAGAGAAGCGATCAGTACCAGAGGACTTGCTTTTTTCATGTTCACTCACCCACCTTTCTGCCGCACTGGTTGCAGAACTTGGAGCCTGGCTCCAGGGTTGCGCCGCAGGCACAGACCGGCGGCTGCAGGGACATGCCGCATTCGGTACAGAACTTGGAGCCATCCGGCACGGCTGCACCGCATCCGGGGCAGGTCTTTCCTGCGGGCTTTGGCTCCGGCGGTGTCATGGATGCGCCGCAGCTATTGCAGAATTTCGCACCCTGCTTGTTGGCTGCGTGGCATGCAGGACAGTAGGCTGCCTCCGGGGCAGGCGCCTGCATCACGGAAGCCGCAGGCTGCACGTTTCCGGCAATGGCTGCACCGGCACCAAGTCCAATGCCCCCGGCTGCAAACGCACCGGCAACCCCGTTCTGGTTGGTGGCAGCCCCTTCGTATACGTCAAAGGAGCGCTTGGTGGCGTAGCGGGAATCGCCCATAATGTCGAACGCCGCCTTATCCTCCAGGATCTTGTTGATGGTCTCGAAATCCTCCTCCGGGAAGTTGATGGACTTCACGAAGAAGTTGATCAGCTGCATGCCGAACTTGCCGAACTCCGGCGTCAGAATCTGCTGAGTACGCTGAGAAATGCCATCCAGTTGGGCAGCGATCTCCAGAGCGGAGATCTGGTCGTGGATGATGATGTCCGCAATGATGGACTTGACCTTGGTGACCAGGATGCCCTTGTAGAAATCCAGTACCTTGGTGTACCGCACCACATCGGAGGCGTTGAGGGAACCGATCAGCTCCCGCAGGAAGCCGGCATAATCGGCGATCTTCATTCCCACCTGCCCGAAGGCACGGATCCGGAGCCGGACATGGTACTTCGGGTCAATCAACTGGATGGGGTCAGAGGTGCCCCATGCAAGATCCAGCTTGGTCACGGTATTTATGTAGTAGATCTCCGCAGAGAAGGGAGTTTTGCCACCAAATGGAAGGTTGATGATGCCCTGCAGCAGCGGCAGGTTGTTGGTGCTGAGGGTATAGGTGCCCGGGGTAAATACATCGCAAACGGCGCCGCCCTTTACGAAAATCGCTACCTGACCCTCTCCCACGATCAGTTGGGAGCCCAGGGTAATGCTGTCCTTGGGATGCTTATACACCAGCCAGTCACGGGACGCAAGTCCGCCAAACTTGATTACGTCAAGGATTGCCATAGGATCACTCCTTTTGATCAAATCAGATGATATAATTACGCAAAATATTACTGTATAGCATTATAACACGAATTTTGCCCGGATGCAAGGGGAACTGTCGGAATCCGTCGATTCAAGTGGGAAATTCAGCATTTCCACAAAAAACGGGAAATCCGGATTGTCCAAATAAGCGAAAAAGAAAAGGGAAAGCGGCGTATGCTTTCCCTTTCTGCTTATTTTCCTCTGCTGCGGGAGCCGTTCTTCCGGTCGGATCCACGCTTGAGATCACAGATCTTTTCCTCGCTGCTCTGCTTGAACCGTGCCATCATATCCTCAAAGGACAACTCCGTAATAGGGGGCTGCTTCTTGGGTTCCCACACATTGGGACGACCCCTGTCCTGTCTGGGGCGGCCGCCGTTCTGAGGACGGGACGCACCATCCCGGGGTTTCCGCTGTTCCCGCTGGGGAGGCGGACATGCCTTCTTGATGGAAAGACTGATCTTTCCGGCTTCGTTGATGCTCAGCACCTTGACCTTCACGGTCTGGTTCTCTGTCAGATGGTCTCTGATATTGCTGACGTACACGTTGGCAACTTCGGAAATATGCACCATTCCGGTCACCCCGTCCGCCAGATCCACAAATGCGCCGTAGGGTGTGATGCCCTTGACTACGCCTTCATACACTTGACCGATTTCTACCTGCATTGACTTTGCGTTCCTCCTAATTTCTGGATGTATCATAGAATCTGCGCTCATTAGGGTATGCATAATTCAGGTAATTGAGCGCATAGTTCTCCATGTAACTGTACTCATCGCTTTCCAGTTCTCTGGACAGCCGGACATTCTCTGCCTGCAGCATTGCCTTTTTCGCCTGGATCTCGGCAAGCTCCTGCTGCTTTTCTGCCAGGGTGGACTGGTTGGAGATGATCATTGCAATGCAGACGATTATGACTGCAAACACGCCCAGCCGCAGCACCAGGGAGGATAAGACCCCCTTGGGTGTTTTCTCATGATTCAGTTTATGCTTTTTCACGGCTTCTCACTTTCCTTATGTTCTTTCTTTGTTCGTCCCGTATCTTCCGGATTCGGCGCACGGTTTTCTATCTTATTCATTATACAACATTCCATTCCCTGCAATCAAGTGTTTTTTCACTTTTTTCTGCCTTTTTCGATTTTTGGAGAGTTCCCACAAAAACCGGGATGGTTTTTTCACGGATCAGTGCATACCCCTTGACAAAGGGCAGCAGTAGCACCCGTAGGATCCGCCGCAGGATCCCCAGAATCCGGTGGATCACTCCCATGACCACCCTGCCGGCAGTCAGGTAATACACCGTAAAGCCCAGCAGATTCCCCACCGGGAAATACCACCGCAGATGCCCCCGGGCAAAGCCGAAGGAAAAGGCGGACACGAACAAAGCGTAGAGCATGCAGAACAGCAGATCCTCCAGCGCCACCAGCACCCGGTTATGGGGCAGCACCGCCCGGAGAATCCGGAACAGGTCAAAGCCTATGCCGATGGGGATGCCGAACAGACAGGAATACCAGAACAGCCGCCCCTGTTCACTGGCGGTGAAAAAGCTCTCCAGCCCCATAGGCTCACCGGAACAGCTTTCCCAGCAGGCTCAGTGGCCCCCGCTTGTCCCGTTCTCCGTAGCAAAGCGCCCACACATCCCCCTCAATGGTGACCTCCCCGGTCTCCAGGTTCATGCCGTTTACATGCAGCTGTCTGCCCTGGACGGTCAGCTCCCCCAGCTGGGTATACAGGCTGACGGTACGCTCGTCAAAGCTTTCCACATCCGTGACCCCGGTCAGCAGCAGATTTTTGCGGTTTTCCAGTATGGCGTTGTGATTGGTTCCCGTAACGGCGGCTTCCTTCATAGCATCGCTCCCTTTCTCTCATCCTCCGGATCTCCGGTTCTGTAGCATATATATGCGTTCACGGGAGAGAATATGCAGCAAAAGGCGCCCCGCTGCCAGATCCGGCAGTGGGGCGCCCGCAAAGGAGGAATCAATCTTTGGAAATTTCATCGGTCTTATAGATGAACTTAACGGAGCCCTCCATGTCCTCGCTGATGCCGCCGAAGGAGCGGTAATCTACGGACACATCGAGCATTGCCTTGAACCGGGTGATGATCCCGTTCAGATCTCCGTCCACAGCATCCACCAGCTTCTGCACGCCGCTTTCGTCAAATTCCTTCAGACCGTCGGACAGCTGCATGGAACCATCCTTCAACTGGGATACCCCATCCACCAGCGCATCCGCACCGGTCTGCAATTCCCCGATGCCGGACTTGAGCGCATCTGCGCCCTTGCTGAGGGTGGTTGCACCGGCGCTCAGCTTACTGCTGCCGGATTCCAGCTCTGCAGCGCCCTGAGCTGCGGTATCCACACCGCCGGTGTACTGGAGCACGCCCTGGTAGAAGGTGTTGTAGCTGTTCAGCTGCTCCAGCAGGTTTTGCAGCTGTGCCTTGCCCTGCTTTGCGCTTGCCACTGCCTGCTGAATCTTGCCGGTAACCTCATCGGACTGCATATTCTGGTCAATGAGCTTCTGCTTCTGTGCTTCAACATTCTGGTTGATCTGGCTCTGGACAGCCTCCGTCTGCATCTGGGCATTGACAGCCGCAGCGACCTGCTGCTGCATGGCTTCCGGTACCACTCCAGCCTCTACCGCCTGCTGATACTGCTCTGCGGTCATGCTCTGACCGGCTGCTGCCAGTACGCCCTCCAGCACCTTGCTCTGTACCGCTGCGGTGACTCCGGTGCGGATCTCCGGCTCCTTGGCGTTGACCGCTGCGGTCACCTGCTTGAGGGCGGTGTTGTATGCCAGCTTCTGTACCGCATCGCTGTCCAGGGAAGCGATGACCTTGTTCAGCACGGTCTGATAGTTGCTGACGGTGAGCTTATCTGCCTGTAAGCCTGCGGCTGCAATCTGGGTATCCGCTGTGGACAGCAGGGTGTCAAACACCTGCTTTGCGCCGCCGTTCAGGGTTGCGCTGTTGCCGCTGAGGGTATCCAGTCCGTCCGCTAGCTGAGATGCGCCGCTGTTCAGATCCTTTGCGCCGCTTTCCAGTTGGGATGCACCGGAGGCAAGCTCCTTGGCGCCGGTTGCCAGCCGGTCAATGCCCGTAATGAGGGTGTCGGACTTGCTCAACAGGGTGGACAGACCGTCATACAGCTGGGAGGAACCGTCCAGCAGCTGCTTCATGGCGCTGGTCAGATCGTCCATCGCATCCGTCAGATCGTCGTACTGATCCAGACCGGAGGTGTCAATGTTGTTGAATACTTCATTGCTTGCAATGGTCATGGTAGTTGCCAGGGAGAAATCCGTTACGTCTGCGGTGATCTCCACATAATCCGGAATGGTCAGAGTGTCCTTGTCCAGCTGCAGGCTGTCCTGCATGCCCGGCAGAGCGATGCCTGCAATCACGGTGTGATCCCCGTCATTGATGAGCTTGCCGTTGGATACCTCCACGTTCCGGAAGTTGTCGTTGTCCACGATCATACCGGTCAGCATCACAAAGGGCACATAGATCTTCTCATCCTTGCCGTCGATCTTCACGGTTTCATACTGGTTGTTCTTGTAGTCGAACCGGATGGTGACCTTGCCGCTCTTTCCTGCAAGATCCTCTGCGGAAATGGGGTTGCCGTCCAGCTGATAGCTGACCTTGAGGGATACCGGCAGATCCTTTTCAATGCTGCCCTGGTAGTAGATATCCCCACCGGCTGCATCCCAGATCCGGGCATTGTCCCCGTTCATGGTGTAGCCCTGATCCCCCTTGACGTTGGTCACATCCTTCAGCTCTGTGCTGTCGTCCAGGGAACTGCTGCCGGCTGTATTCTTGATCCAGTCGCTGACGATGATCTTCTTGGCACTGCCGTCCGCCCCGGCGATCACATACACGGTCTCGTCCTTGGAGGCGGTCTTGCTGGTGTCGGATGTCTTTTGTCTATCCACTGTCTGGGTAACAGCGGCGGTCAGCTGGGATTCTCCGCTCTTTTCCCCGGCGGCATACGCCAGCATGCCGATGCAGCTGCACGCCATGGCGGCGCACAGGGTCAGGGAAACGGTTTTGGCTGTAATCTTCTTATTGGATTTCATAACGCATACCTCCGGAGCTTAATGATTCTTCGGCAGAAAGCCGATGGTGGTTTTGCTGATGATCTTATCGAACAGCATGAACATAGCCGGCAGGATCAGGATGACGCAGAGCATACTGATGATTGCGCCTCTTGCCATCAGCGTACACAGGGAGCTGATGATATCCACGTCGGAGTAAACCGCAACGCCGAAGGTGGAAGCAAACAGCCCCAGGGCGCTGACGATAATGGAAGGAATGGACATGCTCAGTGCATCGGAAACCGCTTCCCGTTTGTCCATGCCATCAAACCGGTTCTTCTTGTACCGGGTGGTCATAAGGATCGCATAGTCCACCGTTGCGCCCAGCTGAATGGTACTGATGCAGATGGGGGCGATAAACGGCAGGGATGTATTGGTCAGATAGGGGATGCCCAGGTTGATGAAGATGGACAGCTCGATGACTGCCACCAGGATCACCGGCAGGGAAATGCTCTTTTCCACAAAGAGAATGATCAGGAAGATCGCCAGGATGGAAATGGTGTTGACCACCTTGAAGTCCCGGTCGGTGATGTCGATCATATCCTTGGTGCAGGGCGCCTCGCCGATGAGCATCCCCTTCTGGTCGTACTGCTTGATGATGCTGTTCAACTGTTCGATCTGATTGTTCACCGCATCGCTTGCAGTGGTGTATTCCGAGTTGATGAGCATCAGCTCCCAGTTGTCGCTTTCCAGAATGCTCCGGATGGAATCCGGGATCATATCCTGGGGCACCAGAGAGCCCACCACGGATTCCATGCCAAGCACATACTTGACGCCGTCCACCTGTTCAAGCTCCTTGGTCATCTGCTTGACCTGCTTTGGCTCCAGGGAGGCATCCACCAGCAGCATGTGGGTGGAGCCAACATTGAAGGTATCCTTCAGCTTGGTGTTGGCAATGACGTAATCCATATCCTCCGGCAGGGTAGCGCCCAGGTCGTAGTACACAGCGTCATTGGTCTTGGAGTATGCGTAGTACGCCGGCACAATGGCAATGGCGAACACTGCAAGGAATACGGGGAAGATCCTGGTCAGACCCTTTGCCGCCTTGTTCATACTGGGCAGCAGGGCACGGTGCCGGGTCTTTTCAATGGGCTTATCCAGCACCAGGATCAAAGCCGGCAGAGTAGTAACGCATCCGATCACGCCCAGGATTACGCCCTTCGCCATGACGATGCCAAGATCCATGCCCAGAGTAAAGGTCATGAAGCACAGAGCGATGAACCCGGCAATGGTGGTGATGGAACTGCCGATGACGGAGGTAAAGGTTTCGTGGATGGCAGTTGCCATTGCGCTGTACTGATCCCCCTGGAGCTTTCGCTGCTCACAGTAGCTGTGCCACAGGAAGATGGAGTAGTCCATGGTGACTGCCAGTTGCAATACCGCCGACAGCGCCTTGGTCAGATAGGAGATCTCTCCTAAGAAGTAGTTGGTGCCCATGTTGATCAGAATCGCTGCACCGATGCTGGACAGGAACAGAAACGGAATGATCCAGCTGTCCATGAACAGCATCATAACGATGCACGCCATGACCACCGCAAGCGCTACATAAATGGGCTCCTCGTTTTCGCAAAGCTCCTTCAGATCTGTAACCATGGCGCTCATGCCGGAAACGAAGCACTGCTTGCCGGCAATGTCCCGGATGGAGGCAATTGCCTGCATGGTTTCGTCGGCGGAGGTGGAGGTGTCGAAGAACACGGCAATCATGGTGCAGTCCCCGGCGTTGAATGCGTCATACACCTTCTGGGGCAGCATTTCCATGGGAACGGAAATGTCCAGCAGACTGTCGTACCAGAGCACCGTATCCACATGCTCTACCGTCCGGAGCTGTTCCTCCAGCTTCACAATGTCCTTGGCGGGCATATCCTCCACGATCAAAAAGGAGAATGCGCCCTTTCCGAACTCATCCATCAGAATATCCTGACCGGTGGTGGTGTCCATATCATCCGGCAGATAATTCAGCATATCGTAATTGATCCGGGTCGCCATCATACCCAGCACCGAAGGCACCAGGAGCACCAGCGTAATGATCAGAATCAGCACCCGGTGCTTGACAACCGCTTGTCCCAGTTTCATAAATCATCTTCCCCCTTTATTTCTGCATGGGTCTCGATCACGTCAACCTTGCCCTGCTTCTGGATCTTCACTGCATACACTGCAACCAGAAGATTCAGAACACCCTCCAGCAGTGCGGTAATGCCGATCAGCCGCATAATAAGCTTTGCCCCGTCAAAGGGGTTCAGCACCAGCAGCACCCCACAGACACCGGTCAGCAGGGATGTCAGCCCGATGACCCACCAGTTGGAGATGCCGAAGCGTTTGGCATCAAAAGCGGTTTGCAGCTTGAACATGCTGTCGGTGAGCACCACGATGCCGATCAGGAAATGCACGAAGGTGGTAAAGCCCACCGGATTGCACAGCAGGATCAGCCCCAGCAGCAGGCACAGCAGCCCCAGCGCCAGATCGAACTGAAACGCCAGCCGGTACAGATCCTTGGAAAAATACCCGATGATCTTGATGATGCCGCACACAGTCAGCAGACCGCCTGCCGCCATGCACAGGAGCTTTACAGAGGTGCCCGGCAGGAAAATCAAAAGCAGTCCCGCTGCGCACCAGAGCATGGAGGTTGCAATGTAACCGGACTTTGCTGCCCGGATCCAACCTGTTCCTTTCATAGGATCACTTCCCTTCACTGTCCTTATTGTACCCCCGGCGGCGGAAAATGAAAACGGATAATAAAAAAGCGGTGCATAAAATTTATGCACCGCCCGGAAATTATCTGATTTTTGGACACATCGCCCGATTTGTCTAACAAACGCCGGTTTTTCGGCATTTCGTCGCAGCCGCATGCACAGAATTTCATGCGCACACGCCGTATTTTTATGCACAACACACATGCTTATGTATGCCGCTGCTGCTTCTCCACTTTTTTCAGGGACGCCCGGATGTTCCCCTCCAGCATGACTCCCAGTCTGCCGATGATCTCCTCCGGGTCGTATTTCATACCGTTTGCCAGCCAGTCCAGGATCATGCCCACCAATGCCGCCTTATAAAAGCTTGCAATCAGCTTTTTGTCCGACGCATCACAGGCAATGTCCCGGGCAATGGTATCCACAAACCGGTACATAATGTCCCAGGTAATGTCGTTCAGATACCGCTCGAAGATCTCCCGGCTCACGGAGTTGTAAATGTGGTAGATCAGCCGCTTGTTGGACAGGGCAAACTGGGCGGCGGCAATAAACCCCTCCTCCCAGGAGTGCACATCCCTGTGCAGGGACAGCGCCCGGTTGGTCTCATCCTCCAGGATCCTGGTCACCAGGGTGGGAATATCGTCAAAATGGTAGTAGAATGTGTTGCGGTTGATGCCGCAGTCCTCCACAATGTCCTTGACCGTGATCTTGTCAAGGGGCTTTGCGTTCAACAGCTTGATGAAGGAATCCATAATTGCCTTTTCGGTAAATGACGCCACTGCAGCCTCCTCTTAAAAGTCTCCCGACCTGTCTTCCATCAACTGGAAACTGATCTCAAAATCCTCATAGTCTGACTGACTGCTGCCGTACCGGCGGCACTTGGCAGTCACCGTATCTCCGGGGCCACGACCCTCCAGCGCAACGGACAGGGAATCGTAGTCATAGACCTCCTTGCCGTTGACGGCGTAAATGAAATCCCCGGTGCGCAGCGCCGTGCTTGCCACCGAGCAGTCTCCGGAAATCCCCTCGATCCAGATGCCCTGGAAATCCTCCGGGATCTCATAGCCCTCCTGCTTTTCAAAGAGCCGTTGTGTATAAGTGTCCTCCGAGCTGTAGAAGGTGATACCGATCCGGTATCTGCCGGCAATATAGCCGTTCTGGATCAGCTCCTCAATAATGGGCAGCGCCTCGTTGATGGTAATGGCAAAGCCCAGTCCCTCATAGCTGGAGCTGACATACTTGGAGGAGGTAATGCCGATGACCTGCCCGAACATATTCACCAGTGCGCCGCCGGAATTGCCGGGACTGATGGCGGCGTTGGTCTGGATACAGGTCATTTCATAGCCGGTGCTGTCCGCCCGGATCTTCCGGTTCAGCCCGGACACGATGCCGTTGGTGAGGGTGCCGGACAGCCCTGCCGGATTGCCGATGGCGACCACCTCTTCTCCCAGCACAGTTTCGTTGGAATCTCCCAGCACAGCTACTGTCAGATCCGCTGCATCGATCTTCAGCACTGCAATGTCCGTCTTGGCATCCCTGCCCACCAGCTTTGCCGGGTGGGGGGAATCATCGTCCAGATGCACCACATAGGTTTTTGCGCCGTTGAGCACATGCTCATTGGTCACAATATATCCATCCTCGGAAATAATGATGCCAGAGCCACTGCCGATCACCAGAGAGTCCACCTCCCCGTAGGTGTAGATCTCCACGATGCTGGGGCGCACCGCCTGGGCAATACCCTCTACGGTATATCTGCCCGTATCGTCCTTATAATTCTCCGGTACATCCGGCTTTTTCTGGGTGCCGATGCTGATATGGACTCCGCCAGGGTCGGACTGCATCGCCCCATGGGACAGATCCCGCACTATACAGTACACGGAAAAGCCCAGGATCAGCACAAAACCCACAATGGCGGCAATCAGCATGGCACGGTTGATCCGTGCCGGAGAAGGCTCTGCCGGCGCAGGCTCCGGAGCGAACCGGGGCGGCGTGCCGTAGTATCCCTGGGCATAGCCCTGCTGCCCGTAGGGCTGTTGATTCTGATAGGTACGCTGATACCCCTGCCCATAGGGCTGTTGATTCTGATAGGCACGCTGATATCCCTGCCCATAGGGCTGCTGATTCTGATAAGTACTCTGATATCCCTGCCCATAGGGCTGCTGATTCTGGTAGGTACGCTGATATCCCTGCCCATAGGGCTGCTGATTCTGATAGGTACTCTGATATCCCTGCCCATAGGGCTGCTGATATCCGGACTGACTGTCGGGACTGGTCTGGTTCTGTGCCGGCGTCCCGGCAGCGGCAGGCTCCTGAGCAGGGGATGCCTCCGGCTGGCTGCCACTGTGTTCGTACTGGTTTTCTTCCATGTTCCTAATCCTTTCGTTCCTTGGGGGGCAGCTGCTTTTTCCCCTTCACGGGCAGCGTGATCACAAATTCCGTATAGTCCCCCTTCACGCTCTTTACCATAATATTGCCGTTGTGGAGCCGGATGATACGACTGACAATGGACAGCCCCAACCCCACCCCGGTGGTATCCTTGCTCCGGGATTCATCGGTCTTGTAGAACCGGTTGAACACGTTGGAAAGCTCCTCCTCGCTGAGACCCTCTCCCGTGTTGCGGATCACCACCTGGCACTGCTCTCCCTGGGGCATCACTGAAAAGGTCAGCTCCCCGTTCCTGGGAGTGAATTTTACCGCATTTTCGATCAGATTGTAGAATACCTGCTGCATCAGATCCTTATCCGCCTGCACCTCCGCCCGGGGACAGTCCTCCAGACCGCAGACCTGGATCTGCCGGGCTTCGATCTTCTGCTCAAACATAAATAACGTGGAAATCAGCAGACCGGTCAGTTCCACCGGCACCAGCTTCAGCTCCATGCCCCCCTCCTCAAACTTGGAGATGTTCAGCATGGAGCTGACCAGCCGGGACAGGCGCTTCACCTCTCCCGAGATCCGCCGCAGATAGCCCTGCTGCTGCTCCGGAGGAATGGTACCATCCAGAATTCCGTCCACAAAGCCACTAATCGTGGTCATAGGGGTGCGCAGCTCGTGGGACACGTTGGACACGAAGCTTTTCCGGTTCTTTTCGTTGGAATCGATAAAGTCCGCCATCCGCCCCATGGTCATGGCAAGATAGGTCAGCTCTCCTGCGTCCGCCACATCCGGCTTGAAGGAAAAATCCCCGTCCGCATAGCGTTCTGCGGCCTTGGTGATCTCCTTCACCGGTTTCAGCATATGCCGGGTATTGAAGTAAAAGACGATGGCTGCAAGAACCGTCACTGCCATCAGACCGATCACCAGCACGAAGAACAGCTCCTTGGAAAAGCTGGTCAACTGCTCCGCCGGATACACCAGCGCCAGATATGCTCCATGCTCCTGATCCGTATCATAAAGCTGGAAATGCTCAATATAGCACACGCTAAGCTCCTGGGTCAGACCCGTGAACTGATTGACCTGGAAGGTGGGCTTGCGCTGCACGGAGTTCATCAGAGAGTCACTGAGCCGGATAGAGCCGTCCGCATAATCCGAGCGCAGCAGACACGAACCGTTTTCGTCAAACAGATAGCAGGATACATTATAGGTCAGAGCATAGTAGGAAAACTGGGAGTGGATCTGGGGGGTATCCACATTGCCGTACCGGCTATAATTTTCCCGGGTCTCCGTGATCATCAGATGCGCCATATTGGCTGCCTGTTCCCGCTTTTCATCCTCATACCTGCCATCCGCCCACAGAAGCACCAGGCTTCCCAGCAGGGCGGCAAAGAAAAAGGTAATGATCGTCCCCAGGTAGAAATACCGGGAGAAAATGCTTTTCTTCATTGCATCAACCGCCTATGCTCTTTCCATGTCCAAAGGGAAATGAACACCGCACAAAGCACACCCAATGGCTTTGTACGTCCATTCGGCACACACGCTTTGTGCGGTGTTTCCTTAGTCTTCTTCGTCCGTCTCAAATTTATAGCCTACGCCCCAGACGGTTTTCAGCTCCCACTTGTCCGAAACACCCTCCAGCTTTTCACGCAGACGCTTGATGTGTACGTCAATGGTACGGGAATCTCCGTAGTACTCAAAGCCCCATACCTCATCCAGAAGCTGATCCCGGGTGTATACCCGGTTGGGGTTGGACGCCAGGTAGAACAGCAGCTCCAGCTCCTTGGGGGGAGCGTCCACAACCTTGCCGTCCACCTTCAGCTCATACCGGGTCATGTTCACAGAAAGCTTGTCATAGCGAACCTCCCGGACCTCCATTTCCGCCGGAGACTGACCGGTACGGCGCACCACCGCCTTGATCCGGGCGATGACCTCCTTGCTGTCAAAGGGCTTGACGATATAGTCGTCCGCCCCAAGTTCCAGACCCAGTACCTTATCAAAGGTATCGCTCTTGGCGGTGATCATCAGGATCGGGATATTGGACTTTTTCCGGATCTCCCGGCAGACCTGCCAGCCGTCCAGTCCGGGAAGCATTACGTCCAGCAGAACGATGTCCGGCTTTAAGGCGTTGAACTTGACCACAGCTTCCTCCCCGTCGTGGGACAGGATCACGCTGTAGCCCTCCTTCTCCAGGTAGAGCCGCAGCAGGTCGCAGATATTTTTATCATCATCCACAATTAAAACTTTATCCAGTGCCATATTTTCCTCTTTTCCGCACAATTCGTGCTTCGGGATTCCTTTTTATTATACAATATATAACGCAATTCATATACGCATAAATTGTGTCCAGTATATGAACAAATCGTAAACAGTCCCATAGAGATTGGTAAATACCTTAAGATGCCAAAAGTATGTATTTGTACATTCTGCGCAATATAATTTATTTTTCTTCGTGTACACTGTGAAATCCTACAAAAATAATAGAAATGCGCAAAAACCCCTTGATTTTTTATAGGAAGTTGGTAAAATAGGTATTAGCACTCGGACAGTTTGAGTGCTAACATAACGCAAGCGCAAGTACAGCAAGTACAGGAGGAATGAACAATGACTATCAAACCATTGGCAGACAGAGTTGTCATTAAAATGATGGAAGCAGAGGAAACCACCAAGGGCGGCATCATTCTTGCAGCGTCCGCACAGGAAAAGCCTCAGGTTGCTGAGATCGTAGCAGTCGGCCCCGGCGGCGTGGTAGACGGCAAGGAAGTAAAAATGTACTTGAAGGTGGGCGACAAGGTGCTGCTGAGCAAGTATGCAGGCACCGAGGTCAAGCTGGACGGAGAGGATTACACCATCCTGCGTCAGAGCGACATTCTCGCAATTGTAGAATAAATCAGATCAAACCAAAAGGAGATTGAGGAACATGGCTAAGCAGATCAAGTACGGCGAAGAAGCAAGAAAGGCACTCCAGGCAGGCATTGACAGCCTGGCGGATACGGTCAAGATCACACTGGGCCCCAAGGGCAGAAACGTGGTTCTGGACAAGAAGTTCGGCGCTCCGCTGATCACCAATGACGGCGTGACCATTGCAAAGGAGGTCGAGCTGGAGGATCCCTTTGAGAACATGGGCGCACAGCTGGTCAAGGAGGTTGCAACCAAGACCAATGACGCTGCCGGCGACGGCACTACCACTGCCACCCTGCTGGCACAGGCAATGGTTCGGGAAGGCATGAAGAACATTGCAGCAGGCGCAAATCCCATGATCGTCAAGAAGGGCATCCAGAAGGCTGTTGACGCAGCAGTCAACGCCATCAAGGCAAACTCCAAGCCGGTAGAGGGCAGCGCAGACATCGCAAGAGTCGGCACCGTATCCTCCGCAGACGAGAACGTGGGCAAGCTGATTGCCGAGGCAATGGAGAAGGTTTCCACCGATGGCGTCATCACCCTGGAGGAAAGCAAGACCGCAGAAACCTACAGCGAGGTCGTTGAGGGCATGCAGTTTGACCGGGGCTACATCTCCCCCTATATGGTCACTGACGCTGACAAGATGGAAGCAGTTTACGACGACGCTTACATTCTGATTACCGATAAGAAGATTTCCTCCATCCAGGAGATCCTGCCTCTGCTGGAGCAGGTCGTACAGGCTGGCAAGAAGCTGGTCATCATTGCGGAGGATATGGAGGGCGAAGCGCTCACCACCATCATCCTCAACAACCTGAGAGGCACCTTCAAGTGTGCTGCTGTCAAGGCACCGGGCTTTGGCGACAGAAGAAAGGAAATGCTGAAGGATATTGCCATTCTCACCGGCGGCGAGGTCATCACCTCCGAGCTGGGTCTGGAGCTGAAGGATACCACCATTGCACAGCTTGGCCGTGCAAAGCAGGTAGTCATCCAGAAGGAGAACACCATCATCGTGGACGGCGCAGGGGCATCCGAGGAGATCAAGGCGCGCATCAGCCAGATCCGCAGCCAGATCGAGACTACAACCTCCGACTTTGACAAGGAAAAGCTCCAGGAGCGTCTGGCAAAGCTGTCCGGCGGCGTAGCTGTCATCAAGGTGGGCGCTGCAACCGAGATCGAGATGAAGGAAAAGAAGCTGAGAATCGAAGACGCTCTGGCTGCTACCAAGGCTGCTGTTGAGGAAGGCATCGTTGCCGGCGGCGGCACAGCCCTCATCAATGCGATTCCGGCAGTGGAAAAGCTGCTGCCCAGCCTGGACGGGGACGAAAAGACCGGTGCAAAGATCATCCTCAAGGCACTGGAGGAACCGGTTCGCCAGATCGCACGGAATGCCGGTCTGGAAGGCAGCGTCATCATCGACAAGATCCGCCGCTCCAGAAAGGTTGGCTACGGCTTTGACGCATACAACGAAACCTATGTAGATATGATCCCTGCCGGCATCGTAGATCCCACAAAGGTGACCCGTTCCGCATTGCAGAATGCAGCATCCGTTGCAGCAATGGTTCTGACCACCGAGAGTCTGGTTGCAGACATCAAGGAGGAGAATGCAGCAGCTGCTCCCGCAATGCCCGCAGGCGGCATGGGCTTCTAAGTCCGCTGTCTCACCTCATAAGCATCATAAAACCGCCTTCGGCAACGCAAATGCCGGAGGCGGTTTTTGTTTGGGGACTGTACTATGCGCCGAACATTTCCGCAGGATATGGAGCATTCCACCATGGTTCAGAAGCCTGCTTGCAGCTCCCGCAGGCACACCTGCGCCAGCTCCAGTAGCTGCGCCCGGTCATTGCTTGCCCGTTCCGCCACCACTGCGTCCAGCAGCATTTGCAAAACCTGTCCGATCTGCCTGCCCTGCGCTCCGATGGCTACCAGATCCCTGCCGTTCACCGCTAACTGCTTTAAGGTCAGGCACACCCCTGCATCCAGCAGGGCTCTGGCGTAATCCGCCGCCTCCAGCAACCCCGGCAGCTCCTCCAGGCAAAAGGGCTGCTTGGCAGAATTGTCCGCACACATCACATCAATGAGCCGGAAGAACTGCTCTGCCCCCAATCTGGACAACGCATGCCGGACGGAAGCCCGACTCCGCAGCTTTTCCGCATGCCAGGCGATCAGCTCCGTGACCTGTTCACAGGTGTGCTTGTCATACCGGAGCCGGGGCAGGATCTTTGCCGCCAGAACTGCACCTTTTGGGGCATGCCCCTTGAAATGCCCGGTGCCGTCCGGATCCAGGGTAAAGCAGTCCGGCTTTCCCACATCATGCAGCAGCATGGTGAGCCGCAGCAGGGGATCCCTGGGCGCCGCTCCCACCGTATGGGCAACGTGGGTCCACACATCGTAACAGTGATACCGGCTGTGCTGGGCAAAGCCAAGACAGGGGGCAAGCTCCGGAATGGGCACAAACACCACATCCCCGTACCGGCACAGAATTTCCGTCACATGCTCCCCCATCAGCAGCTTATCCAGTTCTGACCGGATCCGCTCGGCGGAAACCAGCTCCAGCCGCTGTTTCATGCTGTGTACGGCGGCGGCAGTTTCCGGCTCCACGGCAAAGCCCAGCACGGAGGCAAACCGGACGCACCGAAGAATCCGCAAAGCGTCCTCCGTAAAGCGGCGTTCCGGCTCCCCCACGCAGCGGAGTATACCCCGTTTCAGGTCATCCCGCCCGCCAAAGGGATCCGTCAGACCCAGCCGGGGGTGGTATGCCATAGCATTGACGGTGAAATCCCGGCGGGCAAGATCCTCCTCCAGGGTGGGGGTGAAGCGCACCGAGTCCGGGTGCCGTCCGTCGGAATAGGTGCCGTCCACCCGGTAGGTGGTGCATTCCAGGGACATGCCCTCCAGCAAAATGGTAAGGGTGCCGTGGGCAATGCCGGTTTCAATGGTGCGGCAGGATGCAAATACCTGCTGCATCTGCTCCGGCAGGGCGTTGGTGGTCAGATCATAATCCGACGGGGTACGCCCCAGCAGCATGTCCCGGACGCATCCTCCCACAATGTGGCAGGCATAGCCCGCCTGCTCCAGCAGCTCCATGGCGGTCAGCACCTGGGGCGGCAGTGTGTGCATCCGAATCCCTCCTTCCCTGATTTTCATCTGTTTCTATTGTACAATACTTCTGTGAAAGAATCAACCCCGCAATTTAACCGCCTTTTTGGTTGGCTATCATACAATTTTCACATTTCGGCGTATAATTAGAACCATAGAAACAAGAACAACACCTCCAGCCGGAGGTTACGATAGAAAGGATGAGAATCATGTTTGAACACAATCACGAAAACGGCAAGGATAACATGAACAACGCACAAAACCAGGGCTTCAACGAAACGCCTCTGGATCAGGAACCGGTTTACAACAGCTACAGCGCAATGCGCAATGACGAGCCGGGCAGCTATCAGCAGAGTTATTACAGCCAGCCCCAGCAGAGCATACCGGGGGACAGCAAGCCCCCGAAAAAGCGTCGTATTCTCCCCAAGGTGGCAGCAGCCGTAGCCGGCGTTATGGTGGTGTCCTTCGCCTCCATCCAGTGCTATCGGTTCATTGACGGCAACGAGACTCTGAGTGCGTTCTTTGCCTCCACCAATTCCGGAGTGTCCCTGACGGACTCCTCCAAGGCAGACAGCTCCTCCGCAGCAGACAGCAGTCTTGCGGACGACGGAAAGAACTGGATGAACCTCGCCGCATCCACCGATACCCTTTCTACCACAGAGGTGGTTGACAAGGTAATGCCCTCCGTGGTGGGCGTAGCCTCCACCTTCAGCTATCAGTCCAGCGGCTTCGGCGGCTGGTTCGGGGCAGGTCAAAGCCAGGAGCAGAACGTATCCGGCACCGGTACCGGTATCATCATGTCGGCGGACGGCTATATCATCACCAACGCCCATGTGATCTATGAGTCTGACTACGGCGGGAAGGCAAGCAAGGTTTCCGTGGTACTGAGCAGCGATTCCGGCTATGACCAGACCGAATATGAAGCCACCATCGTGGGCTATGACGTGGAGGCGGATCTGGCGGTACTGAAGATCGACGCCAAGAACCTGGTTCCGGCGGAATTCGGCGACAGCGATAAGCTGAAGGTAGGCGAGCTTGCCATTGCCATCGGCAACCCCCTGGGCTTTGAGCTGTTCGGCTCCGTTACCTGCGGCATCATCTCCGCACTGAACCGGGAGGTCACCATCAACGAAAATACCATGAATCTGATCCAGACGGATGCTGCCATCAACTCCGGCAACTCCGGCGGCCCCCTCATCAACAGCAGCGGTCAGGTCATCGGCATCAACTCTGCAAAGCTGTCCTCCAATTACTCCAACACCACCATTGAGGGTCTGGGCTTTGCGATCCCCATCACCGAGGCGAAGGCTATCATCAATGATCTGATCAACTTCGGCTATGTGACCGGTAAGCCCCAGATCGGCATCGGCGCAGCGGATGTCAGCGAGACCCAGTCCAGAATGTACAACATTCCGGTGGGCGTGTATGTGTCCGAGGTCTATGAGGGCGGCGCTGCTGACCAGGGCGGCATCAAGAAGGGCGATGTGATCATCGCAGTAAACGGCGAGACCATCAAGACCTACGAAGAACTGAACGGCATCAAGAACAAGTTCAAGGCAGGCGATAAGATCACCCTGACCGTAACCCGTGGGGATCAGGATCTGGATATCGAGATCGTCCTCCAGGAGAAAAAGCCCACTGCGGACTAAGCAATTTTCAACATCTTTTTCATACTTCCTTCTTTCAGCAGCTCTGTCGCATTTGCGGCAGGGCTGCTTTCCGTCTGCACACTTTTTCCGAAGGCTCATACACTGTAAGAGAATACTGAGGAAAGAGGCGGAGCATATGAGGCGACCTACATTCCTTGTCGCAGGGGGAGATCTGCGGCAGTTATATACCGCAAGAGCATTGCTGCCGGAGGGCAGCGTATCCGTGCTGGGCTTTGACGAAAATGTGAACCTGCCGGAGGGACTGGAACGACTGGACAGCATGGAGCTTTCCGGGAAACGGGCAGATTATCTGGTGCTGCCCATGCCGGTCACGGAGGACGGCGTGCTGGTGCATGCCCCCTTTGCCCGGCACAGCATTCCGGTGGCAGGACTGCCGGGACTTGTGAAAGCAGACGGTGCCGTATTCGGCGGCAGGATCCACCCGGCAGTGCGCAAGGTCTTTGACGGCGGTGCTGCGGTGGTGGATTACTACCAGCGGGAGGAGCTGAGCGTGCTGAACGCAGTGCCCACCGCAGAGGGCGCCATCCAGATCGCCATGGAGGAGCTTGCCACCACCATCTACGGGCAGAACGTTCTGGTCACCGGCTTTGGCAGGATCTCCAAGGTACTGGTGCGGATCCTGACCGCCATGGGTGCCCATGTGACCGTGACCGCACGGAAGTATCAGGATCTGGCGTGGGCGGAGATCTCCGGCTGCCGGGCGGTACATATTTCCCGGTTGGAGGAGACTCTGCCGGGGTATGACCTGGTGTTCAACACGGTGCCGGCGGTGCTGTTGGATGAAGCACGGCTGTGGAAGCTGCGGAGCGACGCCCTGATCATTGATCTGGCATCCAAGCCCGGCGGCGTGGATTTTGACACCGCCAGCCGACTGGGCCGCAAGACCGTGTGGGCGTTGTCCCTGCCCGGAAAGGTTGCGCCCATTACCGCCGGGGATATGATCGCCTGCACCATCCGCAACATCCTCAAGGAAAGGAGTTTTGCTGATGATTGATCTGAAGGGGGTACGGGTCGGATTTGTGATGACCGGCTCCTTCTGTACCTTTGCTGAAGCGTTTGCCGCCGCAGAAGCCCTCCGGCAGGCGGGCGCAAGCCTTTTGCCGGTGATGAGCGAGCATGCGGCAGGCACGGACACCCGGTTCGGCAGTGCCCTATCCCACATCCAGCGGCTGGAGACCATCTGCGAAAAGCCGGTGATCCGGAGCATTCCAGAGGCGGAGCCCATCGGTCCCAAGCATCTGACGGATATTCTGGTAGTGGCGCCCTGTACGGGGAATACCCTGGCAAAGCTGGCTGCAAGCATTACCGACACCACTGCTACCATGGCGGTGAAATCCCACCTGCGCACCGGGAATCCCGTGGTGCTGGCGGTCGCCACCAATGACGCTCTGGCAGGCAGCGCCAAGAACATCGGGCAACTGCTGAATCTAAAGCATTACCGGTTCGTGCCCTTCGGTCAGGATCAGCCCACCGGGAAACCCACCTCTCTGATCGCCGACTTTACAAAGATCCCCCAGACCCTGGCGGATGCTTTGGATGGAAAGCAGCAACAGCCTATTTTACTATCTTGACAAAATCCCCCTCCTATGCTATAATGCATATAATTTCATATAGGAGGGGATGTTCTTGGAATTTATGAGCTTGGCGCTCAGCTTTATGACACTCGAGGAGCTGGCGCATAAACTTTCGGAACCAATTCTGGAAACCCTTATCATAGTAATTGTATTCGTTCTGATTCCCCAGTATATCCTGGGCGCAGTACTGTTGGCGAGGGGCTGCTCCGCATGCTCCAGGGAGGGACGCACGGCACATGCCATCGCACTGCAATGCATCGGTGTGATCCTGCTGCTCCCGATGATGCTGTTTGTGTTGTTCCAACCTATATCGTTTTTAGTTTCTATATTGTTCATCTTCTTTGCTTAAAGCACCCCGGAGGTGTATCCATCTCCGGGCGTTATCTCAGTTGGCTTGACAAAATCCCCCTCCTATGCTATAATGCATATAATTTCATATAGGAGGGGATGTCCTTGGCATTTATGGGCTTGACGCTCGCCATGGTTGCGATAGCACTGTTCATTCTGAACCTGCTGCGCACCCTTGGTGCCGTGTTGTTGGCAGGGGGCTGCTCCGCACGCTCCAAGGGTCATCCGGTACTTGCCACCGGATTGCAATGCATCGGTGTGATCCTGCTGATCCCAGTGCTGCTGTCTATGGCAAGCATCCCTGTATTTTATATTATCTGCATGCTGCAATAACAAACCCCGGAGGTGCATCCATCTCCGGGGTTTGTCTTATTTAAAGTACATGAACAGCTGGCACTTGAGCATACCGTTGTACAGCTTCCGCCGCTTGGAGGCAGGCTTCCCAAAGTGGCTCTCAAAGGTTTCGTGGGGAGAGATGATGTAGCAGGGATGGGCTGCGTCCGCCGGGAACCGCTTACCCATAACGGCGTACAGCTCCTCCGCCTCCTTCACCTCCAGCATCCGCTCGCCGTAGGGCGGGTTGCACACCACCGTGGCATGCTCCGGTTGGATGAACTTCCGCACATCCCCCTGTTCAATATGAATCCGGCTGGCTACGCCGGCTTTTTTTGCGTTTTCCCGGGCAAGCTCCACGCAGTCCGGGTCAATGTCCCAGCCATATGCCTCAAAGTCCGCATCCCGGCGGACAGAATCGATGGCTCTGCCCCGTTCCTCTCTCCAGATCTCCTGGGGAAACCAGCCCCATTTGGATGCGGCAAACTGCCGGTTGATGCCGGGAGCAATGTGCAGCGCCTTGATGGCGCCCTCGATCAGGAAGGTGCCGCTGCCGCAGAAGGGATCACACAGCACGGAATTGCCCCGGATCCGGGCAAGATCCAGGATCCCTGCCGCCAGGGTCTCCTTGATGGGGGCAAGGTTGGCGTTCTGCCGATAGCCCCGTTTGTGCAGGCTTGTGCCAGAGGTATCCAGATACATGCACACGTGATTGTTCTGTAAGCTGAACTGAATCCGGCAAACCGCACCGGTTTCCGCAAAGCTGTTGATGTGATAAGCGCCGCTAAGCCGATCCACCGCCGCTTTTTTGATGATGGACTGGCAGGCAGGCACGCTGTGCAGCTCGGAATTGAGGGAGTAGCCCTTCACCGGGAATGCGTCCAGCTTGCCGATGTACTGCTCCAGGGGGATCCGCTTGACCCCCTGGTACAGCTCCTCAAAGGTGACAGCGTCAAATTCTCCCAGCACCAGCAGCACCCGCTCCGCCGTAGCCAGACACAGATTCGCCCGTGCCAGCAGGGACAGATCCCCGGTAAAGGTGATCCGTCCGTCAGACACCTGTAAATTGGAAGCGCCGATCTGGGTCAGTTCAAATTTCAGTACACTCTCCAGTCCGAAATGGCATGGACAGCAAAATGTCAATTCCTGTTTCAAGCAAATTCTCCTTCCGGCGCAAGCGCCGTTTGGTTCGGCAGCGCCTGGCTCAATTATCAGCCGCAGGCTTGGTGGTTACCGGCGTGCTGGAGCTGCCACCTCCGTGACCGGTACACTTGGGAGCATTGGTGGACTTCCAGTAGCCGGTAATGCCCTTGGGGCAGGAGCTGCCGGCAATGTTGCCGGAGGCAGTGCACATGGGTGCCTCGATTACGCTGTCGGAAACGAAGAAGTCGTTGCCGTCATAGTGCTCCTTGATGTAGTCCCCGATGATATTTTTCCAGATGCCGGCAGATTTCAGCCGCCCGTGACCCTGGATCTGATAGTTCTGCTCGTAGCCGATCCACATGCCGCTGACAAAATCCGGGCACAGACCCACAAAGGTCAGATCGCACCAGTCAGAGGTGGTACCGGTCTTGCCGGCAATGGGAATCTTGGTGCCGTCGGATGCAGTGATCTTGGCTGCGGTCGCAGTACCCTGCTTGACAACGTTCTGCAGCAGCTTGTTCATAACGGTGGAGGTTTCCTCGTCCACCGCCTGGTTGTAATCCGTGCCGCCGGAGTATACCAAAGTGCCATCGCCGGATTCTACCTTACTGATGATGTGCGCCTTGGAGTAATAGCCCCCGTTGCCGTATACCATGTAGGCATTGACCAGGTTGGTGATGGAAACACCATAGGTCAGCGCACCAACGGACAGCGGTGCATAATCCTGGTCATTCTGCACCAGCTCCAGTCCCAGATTGTTGGTGGCAAAGTTGTAGATCTCGATTCTGCCCAGCTCCTTGCACAGCAATGCAGGAATGGTGTTGTAGGACTTTTGCAGTGCATAGTACACGTTCTTCATGCTCCCCGTGTAGGACATGCCGCCGCCGCTGGAGTAGTTGGTGGGCCACAGCTTGCCGGTTGCCGGATTCTTGATGGGGGGATAGTCCCGCAGAGGCGTGCCCCAGTGGATATAATCCGTGGAAAGGGCATAGCCATAGGTGGTCACCGGCTTGATGGTGGAACCGGGCTGCTGGGGCTCATAGGCATAGCTGGTACACAGGGACGCAGTCTTTTCCCCGATGGCACCTACCGTGGCAAGGATCTCGCCGGAGTAATTGATGGCGCAGAAGCCGGATTGCAGGAACTGTGCTTCATCCTCGGAAGCCACACCGTCTCCGTTCAGATCCCGCCAATGGGCAGTGTTCTGCACGGTTGCCATGCCTGCCAGCAGGTTGTTCATATCCTGGTACCGGCCCTCCACATATTCCTGCATCTCCAGGTCAACGGTGGTATAGATCTGGTAGCCGCCTCTGTTGACACGGGATCTTGCTTCCTTCTTGCTGATGCCGTACTTGTCCATCAGCACCTCGGAGAACTCGTTGATGGCAGCGTCCACCACCCAACTGGTAGGCTTATCCGGCTCGATCTGCGTATCCTCGTCCTCCTCCGGATGCAGCTCCTTGTACTCCTCGGAATCGGTAAAGATGATGTGCTCCGCCAGCGCCGCCTGGTATTCATCGTAAGAAATGGCGCCGTTGCTGTACATCTGATACAGCACATATTCCTGGCGCTCCCGGTTCTTTTCGTGACCGTAGTTGACCCGCTCCCCGGTTTCATCGTCCACATAATACGCAAAGGGGTTCAGCTTCTCCGGGTTCTTGGGGATCGCCGCCAGGCAGGCAGCCTCCGCCACGGTCAGTTCATTGGTGTGCTTGCCGAAATACTTGATGGAAGCCATTTCAATGCCGTTGGCAGAGCCGCCGAAGCCGATGTAGTTCAGGTAGGCGGTGAGGATCTCCTCCTTGGTGTAGGTCTTTTCCATCTGCATCGCCCGGAAAATCTCCCGGATCTTCCGCTCTGCATTGGTGGCATTGTCTCCGGTGATGTTCTTCACCAACTGCTGGGTAATGGTGGAACCGCCCTGGTTTGCCGACCAGAAATGCAGCACCATGTTTGCCATTGCCGCAGCGGTACGCTTGTAGTCCACGCCCTCATGCTCGTAGAAGCGCTCATCCTCTGCATAGGTAAAGGCATCCCGCACATGCTGGGGAATCTCGGAGGCTTCAATGGGGATCCGCTTGATGGAGCTGGGCACCTGGTGCAGGGTGACGATCTCCCCGTCCTTGTCCTCCGCATAAATAAAGGTGGAGTAGCTCATTTCCATTTCCTTGATGCTGACCTCGCTGGTACCCTCCATAAAGCCCAGCACATACACCACCAGGGTGGTACCCACAATGGTGCAGGTAATCACCAGGATCAGCAGAAAGGACAGGGTGGTGGTCAGCAGAATGGAGCCGGCTCTCTGCAGACCCCTCTGCCAGGCAGGACGCTGCTTTCTGGGCTTTCTGGGCGCTGCCGGAGCCGTATGCTTCGGTGCCGTGCGCCTGGTCTTTGCCCCTGCCGGCGCAGCATGCTCTGCGGGACGCTTTCGCTTGGGGCGCTGTGTATTCCCTGCCGGACGCTTTGTTTTATTTGCCGGCTTTTTCGGTTCGGTCATAAGTGTGAAACTCCTTTCTTTCGGGCGAAAGAGTTATGGCAACACCGCACAAAGATTGTGTGGTAGATGTGCAACAGATTTTTCGTCAGATTGCATAGAAACGACGCAGGAATACTGGCGTATTGCAAGAAGCTTCTGTTTGATATGACGGAAAATTCGTCTGCAAATGCTGCGTAAAGCCGACAGGCAGGCTTTGCGCAGTGTTGCCTTATATATATTTGTATTATACCACAGCGTGCCCGATTTGTTAAGGGGATTTGAAAAAAATCTCGGCAAACGCATATTTTTTCTGATCCGGGGCAGACTCCTGTTGATAAAGAAGCCAGAAGGAGGCGGAACAATGAAAGCAACCGGTTATATGATCCTTGGCTCCATGACCTTTTCAGCGGTGGTGCTGATCGCCACCCTGTCCCAGATGGTACGCTGGGAGCGTGCAGCAGCGGATTCCCTCGCCTTTGAAAGCACCATCCCCACCCGGGCGGTGGAAACCACCATGCCCGCCGGGTATACGGTGCGGCTCCACAACGGCAGAATCGGAGTGTTCCGGACGGGAGAGAGCCTGCCCTACCGGTACCTGGATGTGGAGCTGTCCCTGCTGCCGGAGCTGGATCGGCAGCTACTGGAGGAGGGAATCCCTGCCCGGGACGATGCAGAGCTGCAAAGCCTGCTGGAGGATCTGCGCGAATAAAAGGGCAGTGCATCTGCACTGCCCCATTGTAACTGTAGCTCTTTTATTTAAAATAGTTTACGCCGCTCTGGAAGATCAGCTGATCCTTGTTGCCGCATACGTTCTTGCAGATATCTCTGCCGATCCGCTCGCTGTGCCCCATCTTGCCCAGGACTCTGCCGTCCGGCGAGGTGATCCCCTCGATGGCGTCAATGGAGGTGTTGGGATTGTAGCGGATGTCCATAGTTGGCTTGCCGTACTCGTCTACATACTGGGTGGCAATCTGACCGTTGTTCGCCATCCGGCGGATCAGAGCGTCAGAAGCAACAAATCTGCCCTCCCCGTGGGAAATGGCAACCGTGTGCAGATCCCCCACCTTGCAGCCTGCCAGCCAGGGGGACTTGTCGGATGCGATCCGGGTGGTGACCATCATGGACTGGTGCCGTGCAATGGTGTTGAAGGTCAGGGTGGGGGAATCCTCGGTCATATCTACGATCTCGCCGAAGGGCACCAGACCCAGCTTAATGAGCGCCTGGAAGCCGTTGCAGATACCCAGCATCAGACCATCCCGCTGCTGCAGCAGAGCATGCACTTCATTCTTGATCCGGGGGTTTCGGAAGAATGCGGTAATGAACTTGCCGCTGCCGTCCGGCTCATCGCCGCCGCTGAAGCCGCCGGGCAGCATCACGATCTGGGACTGCTTCATCTGTGCTGCCACCGCTGCAACGGATGCTTCAATGTCCGATGCGCTCAGGTTCCGGATGACCATCACGTTCACATCCGCACCGGCACGCTCAAAGACTCTTGCAGTGTCGTATTCGCAGTTGGTGCCCGGAAATACGGGAATCAGAACCCGGGGACGTGCCGCCTTGATTGCAGGGCCCTTCCGGGACTTGGTTGCATAGCTGTAGGACTCGATGGTGGCAAACTCGGTCTTGATCCGGCAGGGGAACACGGACTCCAGCTTGCTTTCCCACGCCTTTTGCAGTGCCTCCGCCTGCATGGTGTAGCCCTCGCCGTAGATCCGGTAATCCGGCATGGTTCTGCCGATGATCTCCTCCCCGTAGCCAGCCTCGCCGGTCAGCTCTACGATAAAGGAACCGTACCAGGGCTTGAACAGGATGGTGTCGGACAGCTTCCGGGAAAATTCAAAACCGATGTGGTTGCCAAAGCACATTTTCGCAATGCCCTCGGCAACGCCGCCCCCTGCCACGCTCCATACGGCGCAGGCTCTGCCGCTGTCGATCATGGATTCGATCTGGTCGAAGCACTGCTTCACGCTGTCGAATACGGGCAGCCCGTTGCCGTCATACTCCGGCGCAATGCGAATGACCGTATGACCTGCTGCCTTGAATTCCGGAGAGATCACCTTCCGGCTGTCGGCGGTGCAGACTGCAAAGGAAACCAGCGTGGGGGGCACGTCGATGTTTTCAAAGGTACCGGACATGGAGTCCTTGCCGCCGATGGCTGCACAGCCCATTTCCAGCTGCGCCCGGAATGCGCCCAGCAGTGCTGCAAAGGGCTTGCCCCAGCGAACCGGGTTGTTCTGGGTGCGCTCGAAGTATTCCTGGAAGGTGAGCCAGCACTTGTGGTAGGTGCCGCCGGCTGCCACGATCTTGGCAATGGACTCGACCACCGCCATCATTGCCCCGTGGTAGGGGCTCTTTTCGCTGATGACCGGGTTGAAGCCCCAGCCCATCAGGGAACAGGTATTGGTCTCCCCCTTGAGCACCGGGATCTTTGCCGCCATAGCCTGGTTGGGGGTCAGCTGATACTTGCCGCCGAAGGGCATCAGCACGGTGCCGGCGCCGATGGTGGAGTCGAACTTTTCTACAAGCCCCTTCTGGGAGCATACGTTCAGATTGGACATGAGGGCTTCCCAGCCGTCCGGGGTATCCTCCAGCATATTGGGGATCTCCGTTGCCGGATCCGGCACCTCAATGTCGGTATACTTGGGAGCACCGTTGGAGTTGAGGAAGTCCCGGGACAGGTTCACAATGGTCTTGCCGTTCCAGACCATTTCCAGCCGCCGGTTGTCGGTCACGTCCGCAACCATGGTAGCCTCCAGATTCTCCCGGCGTGCCTCCGCCAGGAACCTGGACAGATCCTCCTTGGCGATGACCACTGCCATACGCTCCTGGGATTCACTGATGGCAATTTCCGTGCCGTCCAGTCCGTCATACTTCTTGGGCACTGCGTTCAGATTGATGAGCAGCCCGTCGGTCAGCTCTCCGATGGCAACGGATACGCCGCCTGCGCCGAAGTCGTTGCAGCGCTTGATCATCCGGGTGACCTCCGGATTCCGGAACAGGCGCTGGAGCTTCCGCTCTACCGGCGGATTGCCCTTCTGCACCTCTGCGCCGCAGTGCTCCAGGGATTCCAGGGTGTGGGACTTGGAGGATCCGGTTGCGCCGCCGCAGCCGTCCCGTCCGGTTTTGCCGCCCAGCAGGATCACCACATCGCCGGGCACGGGTGCTTCTCTGCGGATATTCTCCGCCGGTGCAGCGCCGATGACTGCGCCGATTTCCATGCGCTTTGCCACATAGCCCGGGTGGTAAATCTCCGCCACATGACCGGTGGCAAGACCGATCTGGTTGCCGTAGGAGCTGTAGCCGTTGGCTGCCCCCACGGTGATCTTCCGCTGGGGCAGCTTGCCGGTGATGGTATCCTCCACCGGCACCAGGGGATTTGCCGCACCGGTGACACGCATTGCCTGGTATACATAGGAACGGCCGGACAGAGGATCCCGGATGGCGCCTCCCAGACAGGTTGCCGCACCGCCGAAGGGCTCGATCTCGGTGGGGTGGTTGTGGGTCTCGTTCTTGAACATGAGGATCCAGTCCTCATCCCCATTTTCGGTGTCCACCTTGATTTTCACGGAGCATGCGTTGATCTCCTCGCTCTCGTCCAGATCCGGCAGCTTTCCGTCCGCCTTCAGCTTCCGCACTGCCAGGGTCGCCATATCCATCAGCGTCAGGGGCTTTTCCGCTCTGCCCAGTTCCCGGCGGATCCGCAGGTATTCATCGTAGGTATCCTGGATGTAGGGGGCAAGGATCTGTACGTCCTGGATGTTGGTGGAGAAGGTGGTGTGACGGCAGTGATCGGACCAGTAGGTGTCGATCATGCGGATCTCGGTAATGGTGGGATCCCGCCGCTCTGTATCCTTGAAATATGCCTGGCAGAACTTGATGTCGTCCAGATCCATGGCAAGACCGTATTGCTTGATAAAGTCCGCCAGTCCTGCCTCGCTCAGCTCGCAGAAGCCCTTGAGGGTCTCCACGGTGGTGGGGATCTCGTAGTTGCTGTCCAGGCTGGACACCAGGTTCAGCGAAGCCTCCCGGCTCTCCACCGGGTTGATGATGTACGCCTTGAGCCGGTCAAATTCCTGGTCGGTCAGATTGCCGGCAATGATGTATACCCGGGCATTCTGCACCCGGCAGCGATCCTTCTGGGTCAGAATCTGGATGCACTGCTCACAGGAATCCGCACGCTGGTCAAACTGACCCGGCAGATACTCCACCGCAAAAATCCGCTCCGTATTGGCAAGGCGGGGCAGGGTGTCATAGGTCACGTCCACCGCAGGCTCTGAAAATACAGTGCTGACAGAAAGCTGGAAATCCTCCTTGGTGATCTTGTCGGCGTCATAGCGGTTGATGACCCGGATGGAGGTGATGTCCAGCCGCAGGGCGGTGCGGATATCACTAAGCAGGGACTGTGCCTCTACGGCAAACTCCGGTTTTTTCTCCACATAGATACGAAAAACGGACATAGGCTTCACTTGTGATCTCTCCGGAGGGAGAAATCCACGCTCCTTTCAATCATTCTGGGCGGACGCTTCCGGCAGCAACGTGCCGATGCAGCAATCCGGCTCACTCGATTTTATTATAACACGGAAAACCGATTTGCGCAAACTTTTTTCTCCTTTTTTTGCGGAAATTTTTACGGGGGTGTAATTGGGGGTATAGCCCCGGTGCCACGCCGGATCCGCCGACCGCTCAAACAGCACCGGCATCACCTTTCCCACCTGGCTCCGGAGGAATGCCCTCCGGCAGGCTGCCGCCGTTTCCCCCATCAGCGCCGCCCGGCGACGTTTTTCCGGTGAGGGGATCTGCTCCGGCATCCGGGCAGCGACTGTGCCCTCTCTGGGAGAATAAGGGAACACATGCACCTTGGCAAAGCCCATCTCCCGGACAAATTCCAGGGAGCAGGCAAAATCCGCCTCCGTTTCTCCGGGAAAGCCCACCATTACGTCCGTGGTCAGAGCGGCATCCGGAAAGATCCGCCGGATCCGTGCCGCCAGGTCTGCGTATTCCGCCGTGGTATAATGCCGGTTCATGGCACGGAGGGTACGGTCACAGCCGCTTTGCAGGGACAGATGGAACTGGGGGCAGAACTGGGGATGCGCAGCCAGACGGCGCAGCAGATCGTCGCTGAGCTTTTCCGGCTCCAGAGAGCCAAGCCGCACCCGATCGATGCCCGGTACAGCACAGCAGATGTCCACCGCATCCCCCAGATCTCCCTGCCACTCCATGCCGTAAAAGGCAAGGTTGATGCCGATGAGCACCGCCTCCCGGCAGCCTGCCTGCGCCATCTGTGCCGCCTCCTGTGCCAGCGCCTCCCTGGGCTTGGAGCGACAGCGCCCTCTGGCGTAGGGTATGATGCAGTAGGAGCAGAACTGGTTGCAGCCGTCCTGGATCTTGATGAACGCCCGGGTTCTGTCTGCATTCTCCGCCGGGGGCAGTAGCTCATACCCCTCTCCGGGCGTATAAGGTGTCACCCCATCCCAGGGAACGGCGCTTTCCATCAACTGCCGGATCCTTTGGATCAGAGCGGCACGGTCCTTCGTGCCGGTTATGAGATCCGCCTCCGGGCACAACTGCGCCGCATCCGGATGCGCCTGGGGCAGACAGCCGGTCAGGACGATCTTTGCCGCCGGACAACGGCTTCGCAGGCTCCGCAGCGCATGCCGCACCTTCCGGTCGCTGGAGGCGGTCACAGTGCAGGAGTTCACCAGGATCAGATCCGCATCCTCCGGCTGCTCCACCGGCTGAATGCCCTCCCGGGAAAGCATGCCCCGCAGCGCATTGGTTTCATATTGGTTGACCTTGCAGCCAAAGCTGAGATAATAAGCAGTCATGCAGCATTCCTTTCCACATTTGCACAAATGCAGTTTTTTCTTTTCGTATCCATTATACTAGATTCACGAATCGAATGCAAACAGCTTGACAATAATAGGGGAAGGTGCTATGATAAAGGCAGGCAAAGCGGAACAGGCTTTGCACACTACAACAGCATATGGGAGGTATTTTTATGACAACAGTAACCATTTCCCTGCAGGCGATCAACGACGTAAAGGAATTCGTAAACATCGTAATGCGTTTTGATTTTGACGTAGATCTGGTTTCCGGCAGATATGCCATCGATGCAAAGTCCATCATGGGTATCTTCAGTCTGGATCTTTCCAAGCCGATCGAGCTGCATGCGCATACCGATAACGCAAAGGAATTCCTGGACGCCATCGACAAGTTCATCGTCAAGTAATTCTGCACACCCCGGACGGCACAATGTGCCGTCTTTTTTTTGTTCCTTCCGCATACACTGGCATAACGTCAATCACAACCGGGAGGGATCCGATCATGCAAAAACGTGCCCTGACTGCCCTTGTCACCGTCCTTGCTCTGGTGCTGCTGTACCTGCCGGAGCCGGGTGCCGCTGCCGGAAAGCCCTGTCGTGCCTATGCTCTGCTGGAGGCACGAACGGGACAGCTACTGCTGGAGGAAAACAGCAGTGAAAGCCTGCCCATGGGCACCATGGCAAAGCTGATGACCATGCTGCTGACCGCAGAAGCCCTGGAATCCGGCGCTTTGTCAGAGAATACGGCAGTGACTGCCTCCCCGGCGGCGAATGCCCAGAAGGGTGCCTCCATCTGGCTGATGCCCGGAGAAAAGATGACGGTGGGGGATCTGCTCCGGGGCATGATCATCGGCAACGCCAACGACGCAGCGGTTGCCCTGGCGGAGGCGGTATCCGGCACGGAGGAGCAGTTTGTCATGGACATGAACGCCCGGGGCTTTGAGCTGGGGCTTCGCAGCACCGTATTCACCTGCGCCTCCGGTCTTTCGGAAGAGGGACAGGTCACCACCGCCGCCGACCTGGGCAGGCTCTGCTGCAAGCTGACGGAGTACCCGGTGCTGACCCCCTATATGACCACCTGGCGCACCTTTCTCCGGGGGGAGCAGACAGAGCTTGTGAACGAAAACACCCTGGTGCGCAGCTATGACGGGCTGCTGGGCATGAAGGCAGGACACGGGGAACGCACCGGCTATACCCTGGCGGCGGCAGCCCAGCGGGGGGACGGGATCTATGTGGCGGTGGTGCTGGGCTGTCAGGAGGATGCAGACCGGTTCAGCATCGCCAAGACCCTGCTGAGCAAGGGCTTCGGCAGCTACCAGGTCACCACTCCCGCCTTTTCCGGAGAATTTCTCAAGCCTTTGCAGGTGCTCCACGGCACGGATACCGCTGTGGAGGTGGAGGCGCAGGGGCTGACCGGCATCACCGTGCCCAAGGGGAATGCCGGGCTGCAAACGGTACTGGTACTGCCGGAGTATGTGGAAGCCCCTGTCAGCAAGGGACAGCAGCTAGGTACGGCAGCCTTTTACCAAGGAGATATTTACCTGTACGAAGTGCCTCTTACGGCGGCATCCTCCGTGCCAAGGCTGACTTTTTCCCGGGCATTTCTGCGTCTTTTGGATAATATGTTAAAATAGATCATGGTTTTTTATGCTGTCTGCACAAGAATCAGTCGAACCGCTTGCAATCGGGTGCAAAATATAGTAAACTAGTACTATACGAAACTGTCGGCAGTTCTCTGTCCTGTGCAGGGCATTGTCCATACGCCGGGGAATCCTCCGGCAAGGCTCGTAAATGTTGAAAAAGACTTTCTTTTTCTGATCTGGAGGAGACAATCATCATGGCACTGAAGCTGAACAAAAAATATCTGGAAGGGTTCATCAATCCGGACGAAATGACCGGCATTGCACCCCAGGTTGAGCTTGCTGCAAAAACCCTGCAGGACAAGTCCGGACTGGGCAGCGACTTTCTGGGCTGGGTAGATCTGCCCGTCAACTACGACAAGGAGGAATTCGCACGGATCCAGGCTGCTGCCAAGCGGATCCAGGAAACTGCGGACATCCTGATCGTCATCGGCATCGGCGGCTCCTATCTTGGCGCCCGGGCAGCCATCGAGCTGCTCAAGTCCCCCTTCTATAACAATATGAAGAAGGATACCCCGGACATCTACTATGTGGGCAACAACATCAACCCCACTTACCTGAATGAGGTGCTTTCCATCTGTGAGGGCAAGGACATCGCAGTCAACGTGATCTCCAAGTCCGGCACCACTACAGAGCCGGCACTGGCGTTCCGGATCTTCAAGAACCTGGTGGAAAAGAAGTACGGCAAGGAGGGCGCAAAGTCCCGGATCTTCTGCACCACTGATGCCAAGAGAGGCACCCTCAAGAGCCTGGCTGATACCGAGGGCTACGAGACCTTCGTGATCGCAGACGACATCGGAGGCCGGTTCTCCGTGCTGACCGCAGTTGGTCTGCTGCCCATCGCCGTTGCAGGCTGCGACATTGCTGCCATCATGCAGGGCGCACAGAAGGCACGGGAGGATTTCGCTGCTCCCTTTGCTGAAAATGACTGCTACCAGTACGCTGCCATCCGCAACATCCTCTACCGCAAGGGCAAGAGCGTAGAGCTGATGGTTTCCTACGATCCCTCCTTTGCCATGATGAACGAATGGTACAAGCAGCTGTTCGGCGAAAGCGAAGGCAAGGACAACAAGGGGCTGTTCCCTGCAAGCGTGATCTTCTCTACGGATCTCCACTCCATGGGCCAGTACATCCAGGAAGGCTCCAGACTCATGTTCGAGACCGTGGTAGACATCAAGCAGCCCAAGCAGGATCTGTACCTGGAGGACGATGCCGAGAACCTGGACGGTCTGAACTTCCTGACCGGTCAGAATATGAGCGTGGTAAACCGGAAGGCACTGGAGGGCACCATCCTGGCTCATACCGAGGGCGGCGTTCCCAACATCGTGCTGGAGCTGGACGACACCAAGGAAGAAAGCTTCGGTTATATGGTCTACTTCTTTGAAAAGGCATGCGCTGTTTCCGGCTACATGCTGGGGGTAAACCCCTTCAACCAGCCCGGCGTAGAAAGCTACAAGAAGAACATGTTTGCTCTGCTGGGCAAGCCCGGGTATGAATCCCAGAAGGCTGCACTGGAGGCAAAGCTCAACTGATCCACTTCCGCCAGGGGCGGTCTGATAAAAAACACGAGCTGTCCGCAGGGCGGCGAAAGGAGTATAAAATGATTAAACTGATTACAGGTAAAAAGGGCACAGGCAAAACAAAGATCCTGGTTGATATGATCAACAACGCAGTCAAGGACACCAACGGCGACCTGATCTGCATCGAAAAGGGCGCAAAGCTCACCTACGACATCAGCTACAAGGTTCGTCTGGTTGACTCTGACCGGTTCGCCATCGAGGGCTATGAGGCATTCTATGGCTTTATCGCAGGCATGTTCGCAGGCAACTACGACATCAAGGAGATCTTCATCGACGGCATTCTGAAAATCGGTGGCCCGGACTTCAACGAGCTGGGCAAGATGCTGGAGAAGCTCAACATTCTTTCCGGCAACGATACCCAGATCATTTTCACCATCTCCGCAGACAACAATGAGCTGCCGGAGAGCGTTATGCAGTTTGTGTGATACTTTTTTAAAAAATCCTATTGACAAGCTGTGCGCAATTCTATATAATATAGATTGTGATGCACAAAAAAGGACGGAGCATCATGACATTTCAACTCAAACAACTGTTTCACCGGGAAGGCGATACACTGCCGGTGGATTATGAGATCCCGCCTCAGGCGCTTTCTCAGATCCGGGGTTATCGCTTTGACCAGCCGGTTCATGTAACCGGAACCTTCCGGAACCGGGCAGGGATCGTCACACTGGATCTGACAGTGGACTGTGTCCTGACGGCGGAATGCGACCGTTGTCTGGAGTTGTTTGTCCGGCCGTATTCGTTTTCCTTTACCCATACGGTTGTTTTGTCCGTCAATCGTGATAACGATGAATACATTGTTGCACAGGATGCGCAGTTGGATGTGGATGAGGTCGCTGTGACCGATCTGCTGCTGCAGCTGCCTACAAAGCTGCTTTGCAGAGAAGACTGCAAGGGGCTTTGCATGCACTGCGGCTGCAACTTGAACACATCTTCCTGCGATTGCCAGGGCGGTTTGGCGTAAAGCCATCGTCCCAAAATAAGACTCTTTCCGGGAGTAATGTAAGGAGGTGCCAAAATGGCAGTACCGAAGAATAAAGTCTCCAAGGCGAGACGGAACAAGAGACGTTCCGCAGTATGGAAGCTCGATGCTCCTGCAATGAGCAAGTGCACAAACTGCGGCGCACTGAAGGCTCCGCACAAGGTTTGCAAGGCTTGCGGATTCTACAAGGGCGTTGAGGTTCTGAAGCTGAACGCTGACTAAAACCCAGCAAAGCGATGAGGAGGAGAGGAGCGATCCTTTTCTCCTTTTTGTGTGTATGACCGGTTTGCGATGCACGCCGGATCGTGAAAAAGAAAGGAGAATCAAGCATGGCATTGCCGATCGTTGCAGTAGTAGGGCGCCCCAATGTGGGCAAATCCACCCTGTTCAACAAGCTCATCGGGCAGCGGCTCTCCATCGTGGAGGACACCCCGGGGGTCACCCGTGACCGGATCTACAGCAAGTGCGAGTGGCGGGGGCGAGAATTTATGGTAGTGGATACCGGCGGTATCGAGCCGGACACGGACGACGTGATCCTGGCGCAGATGCGCCGACAGGCTGAGGTCGCCATCCACCGGGCAGACGTGATCGTGCTGGTAACGGACGTGCGCTGCGGCGTCACCGCCAACGACTATGCGGTTGCGGATATGCTCCAGAAAAGCGGTAAGCCCGTGGTGCTGGCGGTGAACAAATGCGACACCATCGGCGAGCCCCCCCTGGAGCTGTATGAATTCTACAATCTGGGCATCGGAGAGCCATTCCCCATCTCCTCTCAGCACGGCCACGGCACCGGAGATATGCTGGACGAGATCCTGAAATACCTGCCCGAAACCGACGCAGAGGACTACGATGAAGACTGCATCAAGGTGGCGGTCATCGGCAAGCCCAATGCCGGGAAATCCTCCCTCATCAACAAAATCGCCGGGGAGGAACGGGTGATCGTGTCCGATATCGCAGGCACCACCCGGGACGCTACGGACACGGTGGTGGAAAATGAGCAGGGCAAGTTCGTGTTCATCGACACTGCCGGCATCCGGAAAAAGTCCCGGATCACCGAGCGGGTGGAGCATTTCAGCGTGCTCCGTGCCTATATGGCAGTGGATCGGGCGGACGTATGCATCATCATGATCGACGCCCAGACCGGCTTTACCGAGCAGGACTCCAAGGTGGCTGGCTACGCCCACGAACAGGGCAAGGCGTCCATCATCGCCGTAAACAAGTGGGATCTGATCGAAAAGGACACCAACACCATGAAGGAATTCCAGGAAAAGCTGGAGAAGGATTTCAGCTTCATGTCCTATGTGCCCTTTGTGTTCATTTCCGCCAAGACCGGGCAGCGGGTCAACAAGCTGTTTGAAATGATCCACTTTGTGGCAAATCAGAACGCCATCCGGATCTCCACCGGCACTTTGAACGATGTGCTGGCATATGCTACCACCCGGGTGCAGCCTCCCTCCGACAAGGGCAGACGGCTGAAGATCTACTATATGACCCAGGTCTCCACCAAGCCCCCCACCTTTGTGACCTTCGTCAACCGGGCGGATCTGTTCCACTTCTCCTACCAGCGGTATATCGAGAACCAGATCCGCACCACCTTCGGGCTGACCGGCACACCCATCCGGTTCGTGATCCGGGAACGGGGCGGCGGAGACCAGTGATTTCCGGCGGCACTGCAAACCGATGCAGAACCGCCTTCAGATGAGGAGCGATCATAACCATGGGACACTTTATTCTAGCAACCTTTCTGGCTGCCCTGCTGGCGTATCTGCTGGGCAGCTGCAACAGTGCCATTCTCTTTTCCAAGCTCATCAAGGGGCAGGATATCCGGGAGCTGGGCAGTCACAACGCCGGGCTTACCAATACCCTCCGGTGCTTCGGCAAGGGCATGGCAGGACTGGTACTGGCAGGGGATCTGCTCAAGGGCGTAGCCGCTGTGCTGCTTGCCCGGCTCATGTGCAGTCTGATGGGCGCAGGACTTCCCTTCCCCAGCGGGGATGACACCACCTATATCGGCTACATTGCCGGCATCTTCGCCATTCTGGGGCATGTGCGCCCCCTGTATTACGGCTTCCGGGGCGGCAAGGGCGTTCTGGTGGGGGTGTCCATCTTTCTGGTGGTGGATCCTGTCGTATTTGCTGTGCTGATCGGCATCTTTTCCCTGGTGCTGTGGCGCAGCAAATACGTTTCTCTCGGTTCCATCATCGCCACCAGCTTCTGCCCGGTGGTGACCTGCCTGCTGCACCTGTTCGTCTATCACACCTCTGTGATACATACAGTGCTGTATGTAGTACTGTCGGCGATCATGTCCGCCCAGGTCATTTTCATGCACCGCAGCAACATTGAGCGGCTCCGCAACGGCACGGAAAACCGGTTTTCATTCCGCAGTAAAAAAGCATAGGAGGGAACACGCATGGCTAACATTACGATTTTAGGATCCGGCGGCTTTGGCATCGGTCTGGCTGTCATGCTCCACAAGCACGGGCATCATATCACGGTCTGGTCCAAGTTCCAGAAGGAACTGGATGACATCCGCAAAAACGGGGAACAGGTGCAGAAGCTGCCGGGAGTGGTGATCCCACCGGAGATCGGTCTGTCCGCCTCCCTGGAATGCATCCGGGGCAGCGATCTGGTGCTGTTTGGCATTCCCTCCTCCTTTGTGCGCAGCGTGGCACGGGAGGCTTCCCCCTACATCACCTCGGATATGGTGGTGGTGAACACGGGCAAGGGTCTGGAGGAGGGCAGCATGAAGCTGCTCAGCGAGGTGCTCACGGAGGAGATCCCCCAGGCAGCCATTGTGGTGCTGACCGGCCCCTCCCACGCCGAGGAAGTGGGACGGTGCATTTCCACCGCCGTGGTAGCAGCATCCAAAAGCGCCGCTGCCGCCGCTTATGTGCAGGAGACCCTGTCCAACCAGTGCTTCCGGATCTACGAAAACGACGATATCGTAGGCTGTGAGCTGGGAGGCGCTCTGAAAAACATCATTGCCCTGTGCGCCGGCATCTGCGATGGTCTGGGCTACGGGGACAACACCAAGGCTGCCCTGATGACCCGGGGCATCCACGAGATCGCCCGGCTGGGAGTGGCTATGGGGGCGAGAGCTGCCACCTTTTCCGGTCTGGCAGGCATCGGGGATCTGATCGTCACCTGCACCAGCATGCACAGCCGGAACCGCCGGGCAGGCATCCTCATCGGAGAGGGCGTCAAGCCGGAGGATGCAGTCAAGCAGGTGGGCACCGTAGAGGGCTATTTCTGCTGTCATGTGGCATACAAGCTGGCGCAGCAAATGGGTGTGGATATGCCCATCACCGAGCAGCTATACCATGTGCTCTTTGAGGGCAGTGACGTGCGGGATGCCCTGGGCAAGCTCATGTCCCGCCCCAGCCGTCATGAAAACGAGGAGTGCAGCTACCTCAGGGATATGATGAACTAGCTCGTGTTGGCGCTATACGAAAAGCGGCATCTCAGACGTTCTGAGATGCCGCTTTCGTTTGCCTTGGGGATCAGCCGATGGCCTTGGTGATGATATCGTTTGCCTTGGCGTTGTCCTTGGTGCACACCCAGTACACATAGTTGCCCTTGGTGCTGACGCTGGTGGTGCAGAGCCGGTCGTATTCTTCCTTTACATAATCCTTGAAGGCAGTCTTCTGGGATTCCAGACGCTGATTGACCGCATCCTTCACCTTGTCAGCTTTGCCGTCCGCTGCCAGGATCACGCAGACCTCATCCGCATATGCCGCATTGCCGGACCAGTACACGCCGAATTCCTGGAAATCTCCATCCTCCAGAGAGTACTGGAGCTTCAGATTATCCGCATTGACCTCAATCATTTCGGGAAATTCAATGCCGCTGTCCATGACCTCCTTGCTGATCTGGGCTGGGGTCTTGCTTGCCTGTGCGGTGGAGGAGGTATTGTTTCCGCCCCCGGAGGAGGCGCTGCCGCCGCATGCGGTGCATGCAGACAGGGTCAGTGCCGCTGCGCAGATGAGTACGATCCATTTTTTCTTTGATAACATAATCCATTCTCCTTGTTTCTAGTTGTCACAGCACCCGCCGGGCGCTGTCTGTGTGCTACAGAGGCGTGTGGCGCAACAGATAGTCTACCAGAACCTCGTAGGTCGCCTTGTTGAAGTGCATGCCGTCCTTGCTGGCATCCGCCTCGGGCAGCTTGCCGTCGTTGCCCTTCAGGGCAGTGTTGATATCCAGATAGTGATACCCATACTCGTTCGCCATTTTCAGCAGCTCCGAGTTATAGGTGTTGATGTCCGAGTTCTGGATGGGAGATTCGGACGCATTCTCCCGTCCTGCCGTCACCGGCGGAATGGACATGACGACGATCTCCGTATCCGGGGAAACCTCCTGTACAGCGGAGGTGAATTCGTGGTACTGCTTGAGCATGGTTTCGTTGGAGAGCCATGCAATGCCGTTGCTGCCCAGCATCACATACACATACTTGGGCTGTGCCTGTTCAATGCCCTCCAGGATCGGGATCTTGCCGTATTCCGTTGCCACGGTTTCCGTCATCACACGGGTAATATTCAGTCCGATGGTTGCATAGACCCGGGTCGCCGGTACAAACTGATAGGTGGACAGACCCACGGTAATGGAGTCACCCACGAAGATGCAGTCGTCGAAGTAGTCGGCGGACTTGGCGTCCCGCTCCGGCAGGGGATTTACGTTCTCCGCCGGCGCAGTGGTGGCAGGAGGCTCCGTCTCGGTGGCTTCCGGCTCTGTTGCGACCGGCTCCGTGGTTTCCGGCGCAGACTCGGTGGTGTCCGAAGCGGCTTCGGTGGTGTCGGCGGAGCTTTCCTGGTCCGGATCCATTCCGAACAGGTTGCAGGCAAACATATACAGCCCGAAGCAGGACGCAAACACCACCACCCAGATAAACACGATCACCCCGAACCGGAACCGGAGCCTTGGCCTGCGCTTCCGATTGTGGATCGTATGCTCTGTTTCCTTGCCCCGGCGCCGAGGCGTTCTGCCCGAACCTTCCATACCTGATTCCTTCTCCCGATCGATTCATTCTACACAAGAGGTTGTCCCCAAATTCTTGTGAAACTGCACAGAATCCAGAAAAAGATACTGGGTATTTTCACGATATTTCTGTGCAATCTGACGAAAATCATCCGTGCATACTATGCACAACCCCATTTCTGATCCTCATCCTTCTCATTATACTGGAATCCGTCGGATTTTGCAAGGGTTTTCGGAATAAATCTTGCAATTGCCGCTTAATTATAGTATAATAAAGACGATGCCGCAAAGACGGCATTCCAACAAAAACAAGCCATGCGGGGATTTCCCGCGTTTTTTCAGATGCTAGGAGGCCGAACTATGTGCGGATACACCGGGTTTACCAATCACATTGACAATTCCAACCGGGTCATTGAGGATATGATGGATCAGATCCGTCACCGGGGGCCGGATGCGGCAGGGCGCTATGTGGATGGGGACATTGCACTGGGGCACCGGCGGCTGAGCATCATCGACATTACCGAGCAGGGGGATCAGCCCATCTACAACGAGGACCGCACCAAGGTGCTGGTGTTCAACGGGGAGATCTACAACTACCAGGACATCCGGAAGGATCTGCTGGCGGCAGGGCATGTGTTCCGCACCCAGACCGATTCCGAGGTTCTGATTCACGGCTACGAAGAATACGGGCCGGAGCTGCTGCCCAGGCTGCGGGGCATGTTCAGCTTCGTGATCTGGGACACGGTGAAAAAGGAACTGTTCGGGGCACGGGACTTTTTCGGCATCAAGCCCCTGTACTATGCTGTCATGGGGGAAAGCTTCCTGTTCGGCTCGGAAATCAAGAGCTTTCTGGTGCATCCCCACTTCAAAAAGGAGCTGAACGAAACAGCCCTCGAAAATTATCTGACATTTCAGTATTCCCCCACAGAGGAGACTTTTTTCAAGAACGTATACAAATTGCCGGCTGCCCATTATTTTACTTACGCCAACGGCAAGCTGACCACCAGGCGCTACTGGGAGGTCAAGTTCGATGCGGACAACAAACCCCAACTGGAGGACTGGGTAAACGAGATCTCCGACATTTTCCACAATTCCGTCCAGGCGCATAAAATCGCAGACGTGGAGGTGGGCAGCTTCCTGTCTTCCGGCGTGGATTCCAGCTATGTAGCAGCCATTGCGGACGTGGACAAAACCTTTACCGTTGGGTTTGGGGAGGATGAACGCTACAACGAGATCGGCTGGGCAAAGAATTTTTCCAAAGCCATCGGCAAGGAAAACTACAGCAAGGTCATCACTCCGGAGGAATACTGGGCAAAGCTGCCCAAGATCCAGTACCATATGGATGAACCCCTGGCGGATCCGGCAGCCATCGCACTGTATTTTGTATGCGAACTGGCATCCAGACAGTTGAAGGTAGTGCTGTCCGGAGAAGGGGCGGATGAGATCTTCGGAGGCTACAACGTATACAGCGAGCCAAATTCCACCGCCTACGACAAGCTGCCCAGAGGGCTGCGCCGGGGCATCGGCACCATTGCCGGGAAGCTGCCTGCAAAGCGGGGGGTCAACTTCTTCGTGCGCAAGGGCAAGGATCTGGAGGAGCGGTTCATCGGCAACGCCTACATGTTCACCCCGGCAGAGCGGAGCGCTTTGCTGAAGGCGCCCGGAAAGGCACCGGATCCCACCGTCATCACCAAGCCCTTCTATGACAAGGTAAAGGATCAGGACGATGTGACCAAGATGCAGTACCTGGATCTGCACCTGTGGATGACCGGGGATATCCTGCTGAAGGCGGACAAAATGAGTATGGCAAACTCCCTGGAGCTGCGTGTTCCCTTCCTGGATAAGGAGGTCATGGGGGTAGCAGAGCGGATCCCCACCCGGTACCGGGTGACCCGCACGGAATCCACCGACGCCCACACCCCCTATATCACCAAGTATGCGATGCGGCTGGCAGCAAAGCGGGATACGCCTCCCCAGACTGCCAAAACCGCAGCCAAGAAGAAGCTGGGCTTCCCGGTACCCATCCGGGTATGGCTCAAGGAGGATACCTATTTCAATCTGGTGAAGGATCGCTTTACAAGCCCTGCGGCGGAGCAGTTCTTCCACACAGAAAAGCTGGTATCCCTGCTGGAGGATCACCGTGCCGGAAAGGCGGACAACAGCCGGAAGATCTGGACGGTGTTCATGTTCCTGGTATGGTACGGGGTATACTTTGAAAACGGCGTGAAGGAGTAAGCATGGCAACCGTTGTCACATACAAATACATCAAGCAAAACCCGGACATTATGACCTACATCCGCCGGGCGGATCAGGCTCTGGCAAGCCTGGGGTTTACGGAGCATTCCTTCCCCCATGTGGAAAAGGTGGCGGAGGTTGCCGCCATGATTCTGACAGAGCTGGGCTATGACCAGCGGACGGCGGAGCTTGCCCGGATCGCCGGGATCATGCATGATATCGGCAACGTGATCAACCGGACGGATCATGCCCAGAGCGGTGCCGTCATGGCGTTCCGTCTGCTGGATAAGCTGAGTATGCCGGCGGAGGAGATCTGCTCCATTGTATCCGCCATCGGCAACCACGATGAAGCCACCGCCCAGCCCCTGGACCCCATTTCCGCGGCGCTGATCATTGCAGACAAAACCGATGTGCGCCGGAGCCGGGTACGGAATGCGGATCTGCTCACCTTTGATATCCACGACCGGGTGAATTACGCCGTAGAGCATGCAGACCTGACCTTCTCCCCGGATAAATCCACCCTGCTGCTGGATTTACAAATCGACACCAAGCTGTCCTCGGTGCTGGAATACTTTGAGATCTTCCTGGAGCGGATGCTCCTGTGCAAGCGTGCATGCACCTTTCTGAATGTGCGCTTTTCAATGCTGGTCAACGGGACAAGCGTCCTGTAGATAAAATTTGCTGTGCCGGAGGTACGGCGGGAATGGAAAAGAGGAATCCCTATGGAAGCAAGCTATCAGCATCTGATCGACCTGAACGATTACCCGGTTTCCTGGTGGAACCAGATCGTGGCACTGGGAGCGGATATCAAGGAGCATCCCCAGCGGTACACCCATGCCTGTGTGGGAAAGGTCATGGCAACCCTGTTCTACGAGCCCTCCACCCGAACCCAAATGTCCTTCCAGGCTGCCATGATCCGGCTGGGAGGCAGCATCATCGGCTTTGACAATCCGGCCACCTCCTCTGTATCCAAAGGGGAAAGCCTGAAGGATACCACCAAGATCGTCAGCAACTATGCGGATATTCTCATCATCCGCCACCCTATGGCAGGAGCGGCAAAGGCAGCAGCTCTCACCACAGACTGCCCGGTCATCAACGCCGGAGACGGGGGGCATCTCCACCCCACCCAGACTCTGACGGATCTGCTGACCCTCCGGGTGGAAAAGGGCAGACTGGATGGACTTACCGTGGGGCTGTGCGGAGATCTGCTCAACGGCAGAACCGTACACTCCCTGTGCAAGGCGCTGAGCTGCTACAAAAACAACCACTTTGTGCTGATCTCCACTCCGGAGCTGCGGCTCCCCTTCTATGTTAAGGACATCATCAAGGCAAACGGCGGCACCTTTACCGAGGTCAGCTCCCTGGACCAGGTGATCGGCTCTCTGGACGTGCTGTACATGACCCGGATCCAGCAGGAGCGCTTCACCAGCGAGGAAGCATACCTTGCCCAGAAGGATACATATGTGCTGGATGCCAAGAAAATGAGCCGTGCCCGTCCGGATATGATCGTGCTGCATCCCCTGCCCCGGGTGGACGAGATCACCGTAGAGGTGGATCAGGATCCCCGTGCCATGTACTTCAAGCAGGCACACTACGGCATGTATGTGCGCATGGCGCTGATCATGACCATGCTGGAAAACCAGAATCCCTCCCGACTCCTCAAGGGCAAGGTACACAAGGGCGTATGCTGCAAGAATCCCAGCTGTATCACCCAGCAGGAACACTATCTGCCCAAGAGCTTCCGGGGCGAGGGCACTACACTGGAATGTGAATACTGTGACGAGCGCCTGCTGCTGGAGCACTGACGCCAGAGAACAGGAGGCATCTGATGCGAAAACAGGACACCGGAAAAAAACTGACCGTTTCTCTGATCGTATTGGCGCTGACGGTTCTGGCAGCGATCATCACCCGGCTCACCGGGCTGGAAACCACCAGCGCAAAGCTCATCGGCTCCTTTGCCGCCGTCTTTTTGCTGACCGGAGTGGTATGGCGATTCCCCTTCCGGTTCTACTGCATGGCATTCGGCTTTGAGGTGCTGGCGGCGGTGCTGGGATCGGCACTGAACCTGTACCATTACCTGGGGTTTTACGATAAGTTCGTTCACTACACCAGCGGCATCGTCCTGGCGGAGGGAGGACTGATTCTCATCCACGCCCTTGCCGGGAGGCGGCATACTCCGGCAGAACCGTTGCTGTGCCGACTGTTCTCCATGTTCTTCGCCATCGCCGGTGCCGGCATCTGGGAGATCTACGAGTTCACTGCCGACAACCTGTTGGGCATCAACATGCAGGGGGACAACACCAACACCATGGGAGACATCATCTCCGGCACCCTGGGGGCACTGACCTGGTTCGGCATCCATACGCTGATGCACAAGCGGCAACAGGCAAGACAATAAAGCGCACCCGCGGCGGACAGGTTTCTGTCCGCCCTTTTTGTTTCCGGCATGGATCCAATGAACGGCAGGATCCCTGCCAGAAGCTTTGCATTGCGTAATTCCTACCGATATGATATACTATAGACAACACCTCACAAGGCTTGTACGGCAGAAGCTGCGCACAGCCGCCGGGCATGCTTTGCGGGGTGTTGCCTCAACTCAATCCCCCAGGGGAAATAAATCAAGGAGAGCGAAATCATGTGTAATGCGTTTTTCACAAAGCTGTGTGAGCTGCTCAAGTCCTTTTGCGGCTAATCTGTAAAACAGCTGCTGCCCGGTGTGCCGGGCGGCTTACATAAGAAAACACTGCACAGAGCATCGGTTCCGGCTCTGGGCAGTGTTTTTCTGTTCGGTCAGTCCACATGGCACATACGCATGAGCCGCTTGGCTTCATTATAAGTAAAGCCGAACCGTTCATAAAAGGGAATCTTGTCCGGCACGGCGCACAGCTCCACGAAAATATCCGTCCCCGGCACGCCGTTTTCCCGGATATATTTCATCAGTTCCTCCAGAAGCAGTCTGCCCACCCCCTGGCGCTGATAAGCGGGCAATACCACCACATCCTTGATATAGTAGTTCATGCCTAGATCTCCCAGCATCCGTGCCATGCCAATAACCTGTTCCCCATCATACACTGTCACACGGAATAACGTGTGCGCCAGGGCAAGCTGCACCTGCTCCCGGGTGGGGGCACCGTCCCACACGCTTTCCCAGAGCCGGATAAACTCCGCCGCCGTCAATGTATTGTACTGTACTGTCCAGTGCTGCATGTACAAGCCTCCTTACTCCGGCGCATGCCGGGTTTTTTCCATGATAGCATGCTGGCAAGGTTCTGTCAACCTGAAATACCGATCATATTTCGCAAGGAAATTACTCTTTGTTGTATGCTTTTTTTGGTATTACAAAAAAACATTAATAAAAAGCAGAGGACACAGTAAACCTGTATATCTGCCTTGTGCAACTTTTGTGCAATCCTACAAACTTTCTTGAGTGCAGTCAGAGCTATTGCATTTTTTAATGCACGGTGCTATAATAAAAGCGCAATAAAGGAAATGCTCTTATCCATGTGAAAAATAATTGCAATATACTTACAGTAGATTTATTGGAGTCAAGTATGAAACAAAAGGAACTCAGAAAGCTCCGGCGCACAGAGCTTCTGGAGCTGATGCTGCAAATGCAGGAGGAGATCGACCAACTCCGGCAGGAGAACCAGGAACTGAACCAAAAGCTTCTGGATCGGCGGATCACCCTGGAGCAGACGGGCAGCATTGCAGAAGCCGCCCTGAAGCTGAACAAGGTGTTTGAGGCTGCCCAGCAGGCGGCGAAGGATTACCTGAACAGTATCCAGGCAGAACACCCACAGGTGCCAAAGGCGGGAGATGATACCGATGCAGGAACAGAATGAAGCCCGGGGCTTCACTGTCCGGCAGATTGAAGGAGAACTGAAACGGCTGCGACGTAAGCAGAACAGCCGGCGCATCTTCCGGCAGACGGTTTTCTCCCTGCTGGTAGTGGCGGCGGTGGCGGTGCTGGCAGCCATGCTGTTCTTCCCCATCTTCCGGGTCACCGGCTCCAGCATGGAGCCAACACTGCAGCCAAAGGAGATCGTGGTATGCCTCAAAAGCAGCCGGTTTCAGTCCGGGGATCTGGTGGCATTTTACTACAACAACAAGGTGCTGCTGAAGCGGGTCATCGGCACAGCCGGGGACACCATTGAAATCGACGACAGCGGCAACGTATTCGTCAACGGCAGTCAGTTGGACGAGCCTTACATCACGAAAAAAAAACTGGGGCAGTGCGACATCGACTTCCCCTATCAAGTGCCGGACAACCGGATCTTCGTGATGGGGGACAACCGGGAAACCTCGGTGGACAGCCGCACCACAGCGGTTGGCTGCATTGCGGACGAGTATGTGATCGGAAAGGTATTTTTACGGGTCTGGCCCCTGGAGCGACTGGGTTTCCTGGATTAAAGGGAGGTGACAGGAATGCGCAAACAATCGCAGCAGGTCACAGAGATCCTGCATACGCACCGGAATCAGGCACGCTACTTTGCCGTATTCCTGATGCTCTCTGCGCTGGTGATCTCTTTTGTCTGCTCGGCACTGATGATGCCGGCGGTGAGTATGACAGGGGGAGACCCCAAATACGACAAAGCATATACCATCGAAAACATTCTGTCCAGTTATAATCTGTTTATAGAAAACGACCTGACTACCCACAACCACGTTGTAGGTGCGATGGCTGTAGGAAACGATTATACCGGTAAAAGTGCCAGCGGTGATGCCGCAAAGGCACCCTCTTACGCAAAGAATATTATAGAAGCTTATAATTACAGCTGCGGCGCATATCTGGATGAGGCGGACAAAGAGAACCTTGCATTCTATTATCAAACCAAGGAAGACAATGTGTTCCTCGGAACAAACTATGTGCAGGTCACTGATCCGTACATAGATTTTGCGCAAGCCTTTCAGAACATCCGGGCGTGGTCACAGGCGAAAGCAACGGAAACCGGCTCCCATGTATGGGTCGTACAGGCATCCGATCTGACGCAGACATATAATCACACGTCTGGCAAGAAATTGGATATTGATGTGAGCACGGTCACGGCTACGGATATCATAATCCCGAAAAACATTTACGACCAGATCGGATTAATTAACTTCACGAGCAGTACTGGTGCAACAACAGAAAAAATAGTTGATGGAATGGCCAGAAACGGTTATACAATTACAATCCCCGATGTGACAGACACTTATTTCACCTTTGAATACTCCAATGTCGACAAATTCGTTACCGTCAACGAACAGCAATCCTCTAATATGTTTAAAGGTCTTTCAGGTGCGATCCACGGAGGACAAGCAAATCTGGATGGCACCAATCTGATCTGGAATTTCCCGGATGCAACGGATGTAAGCGTTAAACAGCTAACAGGGCATCTGGTGGCTCCGAATGCAACAGCAACACTCACCGGCGGTAACTTTGAGGGCAATGTCATTGCCAGGAACGCCTTTACCAACGGCGAAGCCCACTTCTATTCCTACTATGGGATCAAATCCACCAGCTCGATGGATATTTCTGTAGAAAAGGAGTGGACGGGTGATCCGGAGGGAACATCCCACGAGGGAGACAATGTCCGGGTTCAGCTTTACAAGAGCCAGGATGCCGTGGAGGATCTGTCCCAGTTGACGGACGTACAAAAGAGCGGCGAACCTATTACCTTAAACAGCACCAACAACTGGGCATATAAGTGGGAAAATGTAGAAAAGGGATACTTCTACTACGTCAAGGAGCTTGATGTACCGGATGGATACACCGTATCCTACAGCGGCAACGGTTTGAGTACCATCGGTATGATTGTGATTTCCAACACCAACAACACGACAGTCGTCACAACCACAACCGGCACTGGTACAGCTGCTACCACCACAACTGCATCGGACGAATCCACCACAACCACACAAACCACCACAACTACAGAAACCACTACCACCACAACCGTGCAGACCACTACTACCACCGCACCGGCTACCACTACCACGGCGGCTGCAACCACCACCCAGGGCATCCGGATCGGAATACATAAGGTCTGGTCGGATCATGCCACCAACAGCCATGACAGTGACACCGTAGTGGTGGAGATCCACCGTTCCACCAATCCGGCGGACGTGCCAAACCAGGAAAAAATCACCACCATGGCAGTCACCACAACAACCACTGCAACGGTAACCACCACCGGAAAGAGTCCGCCAAGCGGGAACACCGTTCAGTTGGACAATGTAGTATTCGGTACTGAAATTGACCTTTCCGCATTTGACTACACCAACATCACGGAAATCGCTTTGAAGATCAGTGATCTTGCAAGCGGCGGAGATGGACAGGTTCACATCCACCCGAATTATAAATCATATCAGTTTGCAGATGCGGAGTCGGATGGATTGATCCATATAAAGCTGACACCGCCAACTAGTTCAAAACTCATAATATATCGGTATAACGGTACTGGCACATTGGAAAGTGTGTTCCTATACTTCAACACCACTTCCCAACAGGGCATGGACAGCATTAAACCGGTTCTGGCGGCGGCAAACGGATCCTCCTCCCCCACCTGGGTGCAGAATCTGGAGATCCGGAAAGACACCGGCTGGACGGCAACGGCTGAAAACCTGCCCGCAACAGATGCAGACGGAAATCCCTACTACTATTGGGCGGTGGAAAAGGACTTCAGCGGTTATGACGCAAGCTATCTGTACGAGAACAGTCCGGGCGACAAGTACATCACCGGCAAGGACGGCAGCATCACTGTGTGCAATACCCCAAGCAAAACCACCGGCGTTGTGATGCCCTCCACCGGCGGCTCCGGCACCTTCGCCCATCGGCTCATCGGCATTTCCCTGATGACCGCCGCCGCAGGCCTCTTCGTTCTGCGAAGGCAAAAACAGTTCCGTTCCTCAGCCTAAGGGCATTGAATAAACAAGCATATCCAAACAAAACATTCAAATTCAGAAAGGAATTGATCTTATGAAAAAGTCCAGTAAATTTGCAGCCATCGCACTTGCAGCATGCATGGTAGCTCCCATGGCTATGGTAGCAGTCCCCTTTACCGCATCCGCCGCATCCATTGAAATCACCGGCATCGGCGCGGAGCAGCATGATTTTGAAATATACCAGATTTTCAAGGGCGATCTTGTAAACGGCAAGCTCAGCAATCTGGTTTGGGCTGATGGCATTACCGCATATAACAGCGCAGCAGTTACAGCCGGTGCAAAGGTGGACGACGCCATTGTATCCGCAATGAGCGGTACAGATGCAAGAAGCATTGTCAGCATGATCACGCTGGGTACTGCATGCAAAACTGTTTCTTCGAGCAGCCCCAATCTGACAATCGACGGGCTGGAGGACGGCTACTACGTTGTGAAGGACGTCACCAACCTGGACGACAAAGATGATGCCAACTCCGCCTGGATCGTACAGGTTGCCGGAGAAGCACACGTTGCCGTCAAGACTGCAAAACCCACAGTGGACAAGCAGATCCAGGACGAAGCCGCAGACAAGGACACCAACAGCACAGATGCAGAGGGTTGGGGCGAAACTGCGGATCATGCCATCAACGAGCAGTTCCAGTTCAAGCTGACTGCGAAAATTCCGGCAAATGACCAGATCAAAGCATATGATGCATATAAACTGGTGTTCCACGACAGCATGAGCGCAGGCGTTACCTTTGACAGCATTGCCAGCGTAACCGTTGCAGGCAACCCCGTTACGGCTTATACAGAAACCGCTACTGGCGCTGCCGATAAGGCAGGTCTGTCCTGGGAATTGACCATTGACGATGTAAAGCCCTTGGTTCCCTCCAGCATCACCTGGGGCGAAAAGGAAATCGTGGTCGAGGTTGTGTATAACGCACACTTGAACGAAAACGCTATCGTTTCCAAGAGTGATGTTACCGACGGAGACAAGGATCATGTCGACAACAACAAGGTATACCTGGAATACTCCAACAACCCGGATTCCACCGGCACCGGCACAAGCAAGACCGGTAAAACACCGGAGGATTACGTTTGGGCATTCACCTATGGCGTGGACAACACCAAGTACAAGAATGAAGCGCTCGCCGGCAATGAACTGAAGGATGCCGGATTCAAGCTTTACGATGCAGCAGGCACCACCGAAATCGGTCTGATCTTTGACACAGCAAAGAATGCATACCGTCCCATCAAGTCCGGCGAAGCCGCTGCGGAAATGAAGTCCGCCGCTGACGGTAAATTTAACATCATCGGTCTGGATGCCGGTACATACACCCTCCGTGAGACCACCACACCCACCGGCTACAACACCTGCGCTGATGTGCAGATTGTGATTGCGGCAGCCCACAATGAGAGCGCATCCGGCACAGCAGCCAACCTGGCACTGACCGGCAGCAAGAATATGGACAACGATATCGTCAACAAGGAAGGCTCCACACTGCCCTCCACCGGCGGTATCGGTACCACCATCTTCTACGGTCTGGGCGGCGTTCTGGTGCTCGGCTCCGGCGTGGCACTGATTACCAAGAAGAGAATGAAGAAGGACGAAGAATAATCCGACCCACCCGGCGCAGCGTCAGGCTGCTCCGTGAAAATCTAAGCTTGCCCGCAGGAATCCCCTGCGGGTGAGCATTAGGGAGTGTTCCATAAGTTGAAGACAGCAAAAAAGAAAAAGCACGGCTGGATCGCCACGCTCATTCTCATCCTGTTTTTTCTTGTGGGACTCTCCGTGATGCTCTATCCGACTGTCAGCGATTACTTGAACACCAAGCATCAAAGCTACGCCATTGCCCGGTACGACGAAACCATGAACAGCATGTCCCAGGAGGATTACAGCGCCATGTTCCAGGCCGCAGAGGATTACAACCAGCGGCTCAAGGCCACCGGTGCTCCCCTGAACAGCTACCAGGATGTACCCGGCTATGCGGATGCGCTGAACATTGCCGGTTCCGGGATCATGGGGTATATCACCATCCCCCAGATCCAGGTGCAGCTGCCCATTTACCACGGCACCAGCGAGGAGGTGCTGAACGTGGCGGTGGGACATCTGGAAGGCACCACGTTGCCCATCGGGGGCAGATCCACCCACGCCATTCTATCCGCCCATCGGGGGCTGCCCTCAGCCAAGCTGTTCAGCGACCTGGACAAGCTGGTGGTGGGGGATGTGTTCACGGTCACCATTCTGAACCAGGTGCTGACCTATCAGGTGGACAAAATCGAGATCGTAGAGCCACAGGCGGTGAACCGGCTTGCCATCCAGGAGGGGGAGGATTACATCACCCTGCTGACCTGCACCCCCTACGGAGTGAATACCCACCGACTATTGGTGCGGGGCAGACGGATCGAAAACGCCGCACCGGAGCTGAACGTCCGGGTATCCGCTGACGCAGTGCAGTTGGAGCCGGGGATGATCGCTGCCATTCTGGGGGGCGCATTGATGCTGCTGCTGTTTGTCGGCTCCATGCTGGGCAGCACCTTGCAGCAAGCACACGAAAAGAAAACCAGAGCGCAGAAACAGCGCCTGGAAACAGAACTAAAGGCTGGTGAGAAGCATGACACGAATCAAACCCATCCGGACAGCGGTGATATTCACCCTGCTGTGCAGTCTGGTGCTCCTGTGTGCCGGGATGACCGGGGTGCATGCAGCAGCAAAGGGCAGACTGACCATTGACAGTAAATCTGCAAACATTCCCGTTACGGACATGCACTGGCAGGTGTTCCGGGTGGCGGATGTGCCCAAGGGGGATACTCTGGAGTTGACCGGTGCTTTTGCCGGACTGCCGGTGAAGCCGGATCTCAGCACGGAGGATGGAGCCCGCACTGCCGCCTCCACCCTGGAAGCATACGCAGTGGCTTACGGCATTACACCGGATTTTTCCGCTGTTGCATCCTCCGACGGCACGGTTACTGCTGAAAACCTGGAGCCCGGGTATTACCTGGTGCTGGGGGAACCGCTGAAGGATGAAAACGGCATGTACCTGTCCGTACCCACACTGCTTTGCATTGCAGACGGCGGGCAGTATGACAATCCGGACTGGAGTCTGGACAGAACCATTGTGCCGAAGATCCGGCTCATCAGTGGTGCGGAATATCACAGTCAAACGGATCGTACCGTGCAGAAAATCTGGGTAAATGCGGACAAGACGCCGGAGATCCGGGTGCGGCTGTACCGGGGCGGCACACTGTATGACACCCAGACCCTGAACGATGCAAACAACTGGGAATATACCTGGAGCAAGCTGGACAACACCAGCCGCTGGACAGTGATCGAGGAACAGGTGCCGGGGGATTGCACCGTCAGCTATACTCAGCAGCAGGTCAAATCCGGCAAGACATACAAAGAGGCATTCACCGTCACCAACACCGGCAGTACAACGGTAGTGACCACCAGTCGGAACACCGGCTCCAACAACACGGGCAAGCTGCCCCAGACCGGACAGCTCTGGTGGCCCATTCCCCTGCTGGTGCTGGGAGGATCGGGACTGTTGGCACTGGGCTGGCGGATCACCCGGAAGAAGCGATCGTAATGCATCAACACCCCACGGAGCAAGGCTTTGTGGGGCGTTGCCATATATGGATAGGAGCAAGCATGAAACACAAACGAGCCGGACGGCTCTGCATGCTGGCAGGAGCACTGTGCATCCTGCTGGGGGCAGGGCTCACCGGGTATAACCTGTATACGGATCAGGCAGCGGAGGAACAGTCGGAACAGGTGCTGGCGCAGCTGCGCACCTCCTGTAGCCTGCCTGCTCTGGAAGAGCCGGTATCCGGCGTGACGGAGCCGGCAGAGCCCATGGAAATCTATCCTGCACAGGAGGAGGCATCCCTGGTCATTGATGGGGAGCGATACATCGGAGTCCTGCAGATCCCGGCGCTGGGGGTGGAACTGCCGGTGCGGCAGGAACTGAGCAAGCAGGGATTGAAAAAGACCCCCTGCCGGTATAAGGGATCGGCGGAAAGCCGGGATCTGCTGATCGCCGCCCACAACTATTCCCGGCACTTCGGCAGGATCGGGCAACTGGTCAGCGATGATATCATCCGGTTCATCGACCTGTCCGGCAGAGTATATATCTACCAGGTGGACCAGACCCAGATCATTGACGGCTATGATATGGAAGAAATGTTTGCCGGTCAGTGGGACATGACCCTGTTCACCTGCACGCTGGGAGGCAAAAGCCGGGTCACCGTCCGGTGCAGCCTGCTTTGTCGGGTGACGCCCTGGGGCGATACGATATAAAAACAAGGAGAGGAGCATGTGCACCTCTCCTTTTCTGTTTTCCATAGAAAAAATGTTGCGCAAAAATATCCGAAATTTTTAAAAGCCCCTTGACAAGTAACCGTTCGGTTGCTATAATATAAGTAACCGAACGGTTACTATAGATCAAGGAGTGAGATCATGGCAGGAGATACAAAGGAACGCATCCTGGAAACCGCCCTTGCATTATTTGCGCAGAGCGGTTATCTGGGAACATCTATGCATGACATTGCCAAGGAACTGGGGATCACCAAAGGCGCTTTGTATAAGCACTACGCAAGCAAGCAGGAGATTTTGGACAGCATTGTGGAACGGATGAATAAAATGGACTATGAACGTGCCGAAGCATATGAAATGCCAGAAACAGAGCCGGACGGCTTTGCGGAGGCTTATCTGCACACGCCGATTGCAAAGATCCGAACATACAGCATGGCACAGTTTGACCATTGGACGAAAGAACCGTTCTCCTCGAATTTTCGCAAGATGCTGACCCTGGAGCAATACCGGGATCCAAAGCTCGCACAGCTTTATCACGATTATCTGGCAACCGGGCCCACCAAGTACATGGCGGCGATTTTCCGAAAGCTGACGGATTCCGATGATGCCGCTATGCAGCTGGCGCTGGAATTCTATGGTCCCATGTTCCTGCTTTACAGTGTTTACGATGGAGCAAACGAAAAAGAAAGCGTTGCGCCGATGCTGTGTGCACATATTGACCGCTTTATCGCCAAGATTGAATCCGGCTACAGAAAGCCCCACGCCGAAGGAGCATGATGCTTCACAATGACGGGCAGACGGAAACGCAAATACCGTACTGGATATACAGCACACTGCAATCAGAATTGGAGGGATTTATTATGCTGTGTCCGAAATGCGGAAAAGAAATGAGAAAGGGCTATTTGTTCAGCAGCAAGGACGGTGCGTTCAGCTTTGCAAATGAAGTGCCGGGTGCCTTGGAAAATGCCAAGCATGCAGAAGGCTTTGTGAAGCTCACCGGGCTGAAGGTGGGGGGACGAACCAGCGTCCCTGCCTGCTGCTGCGATGCATGCAGAGTGGTCATTCTGCAATACAGAAAGGAGGCTGAGGAACTATGAAGCTTTATTTTGGAAATGCTGTCACAACAGCGACCACGCTTATGATTCTGGCACTGCTGGGATTTATCGGCTATTCCATCTTCCACCGTGTAAATATACAGTATTGGGGACGCCGGAGCGTTATCCTGCTGGTATTCGGTCTTGTGATCTGCTGCTTTGCATCGGCACGGGACGGTCTGGACAAGACCATACAGCACGCCATCGATGGCAGCTGCGCACCGGGACTGTTCCCCCTCATCAGCATTCCTACCATCGTGGGCTGCATTGGCGCATTTCTGATTATCGTTGCCGCCATTGCCACGCCCATTGCAAAGACGCAGCAGGCACGCCAGGTCTGGTTCTATGTCATGTCCGGCGGTGCGATGCTGAAAATCGTGACCATGGAAATCGCACGGATCATCCTCTGAGGAGGAAGGAGCATGTTCTCATGCCACTCGTTGATCCGTCCCGATGGACAGGTGCAGCTTCCGCCGCAAGCCATAGCCATGCTGCGGTGCAGGAAATCATGTAAGCGTATCCGCTTGACATTTCGCCAAAAATGACTATAATAAAACTAACGAATATTAGTTAGCGAGGTTTGGTCATGAAACAGGAGGATACAACCCAGAGAATTTGGGATAAGGCTTTGGAACTGTTCTCTACGCAGGGATACGATTCCGTCAGCGTAGGAGAAATTGCAAAAGCGGTGGGCATCAAAGCGCCCTCGCTTTATAACCACTTCCCAAGTAAGCAGGCTATTTTTGACGCCATTGTGAAATCCACGGCGGCGCAGTATGAAGCAGATACCGATAAGATTCACATCCATGTGCAGAATGTGCAAAGGGATATTCCGGTTTTCACGGAGATCACCGAGGATGCACTGTTTGAAAAGGTGCGGCAAATCTTCGAGTATTCTCTCCACAATGATACCATCAGCCGCTTTCGCCGTATGATGACCATTGAGCAATTCCGCTCGCCGGAGTTGGCAGCACTCTACTCCAAACGATATGTGGAGCGCATCCTGCACTATCACGCCGGTATTTTCCGTGCTCTGATCGCAGCCGGCGAAATTGCGGCAGAAGATCCGGATGCGCTTGCCATGATGTATGTAGCCCCGGTCATCACGCTCATCGGCGTCTGCGACCGCCAGCCGGAAAGAGAACCGGAATGTTTGGAGATGCTTCAAAGCCATGTTCGCCTCTTTTTTCGTATGGTGCATGGCGGCGGTTCACAGAGGAGCGTGTAAGCCGAAGAAATGGAGCTTCTGCTCAAGCACAGAATTTTCGAATGAAAAATGAATCAGAAATAAGGAGATCAGTCATGTCAGAAAAGAATATTACCATTCGTCTTGAAACCAAAGACGATTACACAGCCGTTGAGCACCTGACCCGTGAGGCATTTTGGAATGTCTACCGCCCCGGCTGCATGGAGCACTATGTGCTGCACTGCTATCGGAATGACCCGGCGTTTGTGCCGGAGCTGGATCTTGTGATGGAGCTGGACGGCGAACTGATCGGACAGATCATCTATGTGCGATCGGAAATTGATTGCGACGACGGGCGAAAGGTGCCGATCATGACCTTCGGCCCCATTGGCATTGCGCCCGCATACAAGCGGCAAGGCTACGGAAAGCAGCTGCTGGACTATTCCATGGAAAAGGCTCGGGAAATGGGCGCAGGTGCCCTGGCTATTACCGGAAACATTTTGTTTTACGGCAAGTCCGGCTTCGTGCCGGCTAAAACCAAGGGCGTGCGCTATGCCGATGACCCGGAGGCAGATTATTTTCTCATCAAGGAGCTGACCCCGGGATTTTTGGAGGGCATTTCCGGCACCTACAAGGATCCGGAGGGCTATTTTGTCTGTGAGAAGAATCCGGAAGCCTTTGAACAGTTTGAAGCCACATTTCCGAAGAAGGAAAAGCTGAAGCTGCCGGGGCAATTGTTCTGAACAGGAGGCGCGCAAAATGAAAAACAAAGTCTACCCCCGTCCCCACGATAAGCAGATCGTGTATCTGAAGGACGTGATTACAAAGCCAAATATCGAAGTCGGCGACTATACGATCTACAACGACTTCGTCCACGATCCCTGTGATTTTGAGAAGAACAATGTGCTGTATCACTACCCTGTCAACGGGGACAAACTGAAAATCGGAAAATTCTGCTCCATCGCCTGCGGCGCAAAATTTCTGTTTACCAGTGGGAACCATTCCATGCAGTCCCTGTCTACCTACACCTTTCCCCTGTTCTTTGACGAGTGGGATCTGGATGCGAAAAACATCTGTGCCGCATGGGACAACAAGGGCGACACTATAATCGGCAACGATGTGTGGATCGGCTATGAGGCAGTCATTATGCCGGGCGTAAAAATCGGTGACGGTGCAATCATCGGTACGCATGCTGTAGTAACAAAGGATGTGCCACCCTACACCATTGTGGGTGGCGTTCCCGCAAAACCCATCCGGAAGCGCTTTGACGATGCAACCATCGAGAAACTGGAAGCCCTGCGCTGGTGGGATTGGAACGAGAAAAAAATAAAGCGTAATATCTCTGCGATTCAATCGGGAGATCTTGCAGCTTTGGAGCGTGCAGAATGAAACCGACTGTGATCGATCCGAAATTAACCACCCGTGCATCAGCATTTGACCTCTGGATGCATGCACCGAACCCTATGGTGACTTTTTTCAAGACGATGGATGTTACGCCGCTGATCCGGCTCAGTCGCAAACGGGGCTATAAGTTCAATATGCTCCTTTGTTGGTGCATCGGCAAGGCAGCAAGCCAGGTCAGAGAGTTTTATCTGCTCCCGGTGGGATGCGAACTGCTGCAATATGACAGCCTTGCGGTCAATACCATTGTGAAAAACAAGACCGGTCAGGTCAGCTCCTGCGATGTGCCCTTCTCGGACAGTCTTGCCGGGTTCAACGTTGACTATCTGCGCCTGACATGCCAGGTGGCGGAACGCTGCGAAAATCACGATCTGACAGACAGCATGGTGATCGGTACATCCGCCATTGTGGATACCGAAATCGACGGGGCTGTCGGCATGAACAGCGGCATTTTCAACAACCCGTTCATCATCTGGGGCAAATATCACAGGGGGCTTTTCCGGACGACGCTGAAGCTGTCGTTTCAGTTCCACCACACCCAGATGGACGGTGCGCATGCGGGGCGGTTTTTGCAAGGATTGCAGGAAACCATCTTTGCTCTGGAAAGACACAGGGGGATTTGAATGGAATCGGGAAGGCTGGAGAGTGATCGGAATATAAACGGACGTTCTTTTCGGTTTATCCCGCCCAAGCGATTGCGTATGGTTCCATTTCATAGTGTAACCAGCGACTTGATTTACGATGAATTTAGCTTGAACTGGGCAAAAATAACGGTCACACTCCCGATGGGGAATGTGACCGTTTGATGTTTTTAGAGGTGTTCCAAGCTTAATGCAAAGCTACTGTGACTTAGCGCAGTGCAGCCTGTGCAGCAGCCAGTCTAGCAATCGGAACACGGAACGGAGAGCAGGATACGTAGGTCAGACCCAGCTTGTGGCAGAACTCAACAGATGTGGGATCGCCGCCGTGCTCGCCGCAGATACCAACGTGCATGTCGGGACGGGTCTGCTTGCCCAGCTTGATAGCCATTTCCATCAGCTTGCCAACGCCAACCTGATCCAGCTTTGCAAAGGGATCGTTCTCGAAGATCTTAGCGTCGTAGTAAGCGTTCAGGAACTTGCCTGCATCGTCTCTGGAGAAGCCGTAGGTCATCTGGGTCAAATCGTTTGTACCGAAGCAGAAGAACTCAGCTTCCTTTGCGATCTCATCAGCAGTCAGAGCAGCTCTCGGGATCTCGATCATGGTACCAACCTCGTACTTCAGGTCAGCGCCAGCCTTTGCGATCTCCTCGTCAGCAACTGCAACCACGATATCCTTTACAAACTTGAGCTCCTTCACCTCGCCAACCAGCGGGATCATGATCTCCGGAACGATAGTCCAGTCCGGATGAGCCTTCTTCACGTTGATTGCAGCCTTGATGACAGCTCTTGTCTGCATCTTTGCAATCTCCGGATAGGTTACAGCCAGACGGCAGCCACGGTGACCCATCATGGGGTTGAACTCGTGCAGGGAAGCGATGATAGCCTTGATGGTCTCAACGGACTTGCCCTGTGCGTCAGCCAGTGCCTTGATGTCAGCTTCGTCGGTGGGTACGAATTCGTGAAGCGGAGGATCCAGGAAACGAATGGTAACCGGGTTGCCCTCCAGAGCCTCGTACAGAGCCTCGAAGTCAGCCTGCTGCATGGGCTCGATCTTAGCCAGAGCAGCTTCTCTCTCCTCAACAGTGTCGGAGCAGATCATTTCACGGAATGCAGCGATTCTGGAAGGCTCAAAGAACATGTGCTCAGTACGGCACAGACCGATACCCTCAGCGCCCAGCTCTCTTGCCTTCTTTGCGTCTGTAGGAGTATCCGCATTGGTGCGAACCTTCAGCACTCTGTACTTATCAGCCCAGCCCATGATTCTGCCGAACTCACCAGCGATGGTAGCGTCCACAGTGGGGATGATGCCGTCGTAGATGTTACCGGTGGAGCCGTCGATGGAGATAAAGTCGCCTTCCTTGAAGGTCTTGCCAGCCAGCTCGAACTTCTTGTTCTCTTCATCCATCTTGATGTCGCCGCAGCCGGATACACAGCAGGTACCCATACCACGAGCAACTACGGCTGCGTGAGAGGTCATACCGCCACGAACGGTCAGGATGCCCTGGGAAGCCTTCATACCGGTGATATCCTCAGGAGAGGTCTCCAGACGAACCAGAACCACCTTTTCACCCTTTGCGTTCCAAGCCTCAGCGTCGTCAGCAGTAAATACAACCTTACCGCAAGCAGCACCGGGGGATGCGCCCAGACCCTTGCCGATAGGCGTAGCAGCCTTCAGAGCCTTTGCATCGAACTGGGGGTGCAGCAGGGTATCCAGGTTTCTGGGATCGATCATCAGAACAGCCTTCTTCTCATCGATCATACCCTCGTCAACCAGGTCGCAAGCGATCTTCAGAGCAGCCTGTGCAGTTCTCTTACCGTTCCGGCACTGGAGCATGTACAGCTTCTTGTTCTCAACGGTGAACTCCATATCCTGCATGTCACGGTAGTGATCTTCCAGGGTTTCGCAAACCTTGATGAATTCAGCGTAAGCCTCCGGGAACTCCTGCTCCATCTTTGCGATAGGCATAGGAGTACGAACGCCGGCTACAACGTCCTCGCCCTGTGCGTTGATGAGGAACTCGCCCATCAGCTTCTTTTCGCCGGTTGCAGGATCACGGGTAAATGCAACGCCGGTACCGGACTCGTTGTTCAGGTTGCCGAATACCATGGGCATTACGTTTACTGCAGTACCCCAGGAGTAGGGGATATCGTTGTCACGACGGTATACGTTTGCTCTCGGGTTGTCCCAGGAACGGAATACAGCCTCGATTGCGAGCTTCAGTTGCTCAACCGGGTCAGAGGGGAAGTCAGTACCCAGTTGCTGCTTGTACTCTGCCTTGAACTGCTCAGCCAGGGTCTTGAGATCCTGTGCGGTCAGATCTACGTCGAACTGAACGCCCTTTTCAGCCTTCATCTTGTCGATGAGCTGCTCGAAGTACTTCTTGCCGACTTCCATAACAACGTCGGAGAACATCTGGATGAAACGTCTGTAGGAGTCATATACAAAACGCTCAAACGCCGGATCCGGGTTGCCCTTGATCATAGCGTCAACAACGTCGTCGTTCAGACCCAGGTTCAGGATGGTGTCCATCATGCCGGGCATGGATGCACGCGCGCCGGAACGAACGGAAACCAGAAGCGGATTCTTCAGATCGCCGAACTTCTTGCCGTTGATCTCTTCCATCTTCTTGACGCCTTCCATAGCCTGTGCCATGATCTCGTCGTTGATCTTGCGTCCGTCTTCGTAATACTGTGTACAAGCCTCAGTTGTGATAGTGAAGCCCTGCGGTACCGGAAGACCGATGCTGGTCATCTCAGCCAGGTTTGCACCCTTGCCGCCGAGCAGGTTGCGCATGGTCATGTCGCCTTCGCTAAACATGTAGACCCATTTGTTTGCCATTGGTAAATACCTCCATACTTTTTTGATGCCTTCCGGCATCTATTCCCCGGACCCATATGCAGAGCACAGCTGTCCGGACTTATAACTATTATACCATACCCATTCCAAAAATGCTAGGGGTTTTCCGAAAAAATTTCCCCTCTCCCAAAAAAGCCGCAGGATTCGCCCTGCGGCTTCATCGGCAGCCCTCCGCAGTCTGTGCAGAGCGGCTTTTATCAAGCTGTTTCCCGCTCTGCCCGATCCAGCCATGCCTTTGCCAGATCCAGTGCATCGTACAGGCTCTCCCGTTCCCCGGTTTTTACAATAGCCTCCATAGGATTCAGCTTTTCATCCGTGCGCATCAGATAGATTTTGATCTTGGACGCCACGTCCAGATCCTGCAGCTTCCGGGTTTCCTGGATCTGCATCCAGACCACGTACTCATCGTACATATTCCCGAAGTACAGTTCCTTGTCCTTGCGCACCAGCGGATAGCCCTTGTAGGTGAAAAAACTCATAACACTTGCCCCCTCGTTGTTTCAATACCGGTCATGCGGCATCTTTCAGGATACCACAGCAGTGCTGCGAAATCTGTCGGATTCCTTACCAGTTGAGAATAAAATCTTGATCCGTATCGTACAGATCCATGTTCTTGAACAGTGTGTCCACAAAGCTCCGGCGGCACATAAAGGCGCACACCCCGTCCACCTCAATGTAGACCTTTCTGCCCTCCGCTTCGTAGAAGGAAACGGTCTGGGTCTTTTTCCCGTCCTGCCGCTCCAGGGTGATGGTCGCCAGAGGATCTCCCTGCACCGTTTCCCCGTTGAGGCAAAGATCCTCTGCGGCGGTTTTCAGCAGGAATACATAGAACTTCCGGAAACGCTCCGGATCTGCCTCCTTGCCGTTCAGCTGTACCTGGTAATCATCCTTGGAGGTACCGGAGCCGGTGAAGGTCATGGTTTCCCGATCCTTTGCCGTTACCGTCAGCTTGCCGATATCCCATACATAGGTGGTGAACACCAGCCCGGAGGAAATGTCCCGGGGCTGTACGGAAATACAGGGCGCAGTTTCTGCGGAAAAGCTGTATGCCACGTCCACCCCGTCATAATAACCGTAATAATATACGGTATCGTCCCCTTCAAGCTGAAAGGACTTGCCGATCTTCAGCGTCTGGATCACGCCGGCATCCGTGGTGACAGTCATGGTGCAGAAGGGATCCTCCAGCCCGTAGGCTTCCAGATCCGCCTTGGTCGGATGCACCTTCACCACGCCGCTGGCAGTCAGACCGTACATGCCCACGGTAATCTTGGAGCCTCTGTCCGGGTTCACGTTGCAGAGCACCGGCTGGGTCATAATGTGGGTGGCGGTGGTGCCGCCGTTTTCTACGTTTGCATAGAAGCTGTCGTATTTCAGCCGGATGTCATAGTCCAGATCCTTGCGCTGGATCAGAATCTCCTCCAGAATGGTGTTATCATCCTCCGCACGCTCCGGCACGATCTCCTTGCTCAGATACTCTCCCTCACCCTTCAGGAAGGGTGACAGCTTATCGCTTGCCACAGTATACACCGTATCCTCCCCCTTGAGGGCAAAATAGGTCTGACTGCTCAGGGGGGAGGCGTTGCCGATGAAGAATGCCTTCACCGTGCCGTCCTGCATGGTCAGCGTCACCGTGGCACGGGGCTTATCAAGCCCGTACTGGGCAAGATCGGAGGTATGCTCCTCCACCGTATTCACGGCAGTGACGGCAACCGCCCGGGACGCCACCGTCCGCAGCAGCACTGTGTCCACATTCAGTCCTGTGGTATTTTCCAGGGTGTAGTTGTACACTGTATTCCCATCGTCGTCCTGGGTAGGAGCCTCAGGCAGGATCGTATAGCTGTCGGTGCCGAAGGTTACGGCAACGCTTTTGATATCCTTTTCGTCCAGCTCCCACAACAGGGTGGAATGATCCTCCTGGGAGCTGAGACTGCTGCCGGAAGCGGTACCGGAATCCGGCTCAGTCAGCTTCAGCGCAACCAATGCGCCGGACAGCAGCACCAGAACTCCGGCGCCGATGAGAATGCCCTTGGCAGTTTTGTTCATCGATTTCTTCTCCTTACAAATACAACCAGTCCGATGACCACCACGATCAGCGGGATCACCACGATCACCAGCGTCCGCAGACCGCTGAGCTGTCCCTCGGTAATGGTGATATTGGTCTGCTCCAGCGCCTTGTTGGCGATGACAATGCCGTTCTCCTTGCCTACCATCACGTTGATGGCGGAAATCACATATTCCGCATTGTTATAGGATGCGCTCTGTGCCACATAGTAGTCCAGCATGGAGCAGGAGGACATGACCATCAGCTGGCTGGAGTTCACATCTTCGTTGACTGCGTTAGACTTGGTGGTAATGGTCATCAGATTCTGCACACCCTTTTCCGCATTTTCAATGTCAAAGGAGGTGGCAGTGGTGGATGCGGCTTCCTGGCTGGTGACAGGCACATCCGTAGAATCGGAAGCGGTATCCTGCTTGGTATTCAGCGGATACAGGAATGCGGTTTCAGAGGTTTGCAGCAGCGCCAGGGTCTGCCGGTCGGTATTGGACTCAAACAACAGCCGGATGGGCCGTGCCAGAGGCGCTACAATGGGACGGGAGGTGTTGCTCAGCTGTGCCCCGTAGTCGCTTTCCGCCATAACCACATTCGGCGCAGTCAGCGTACCCAGTGCGGTGCTGACGTACTGTGCCTGGGAGGAATTGCCCTCATATACGAGGGCATCTCCCACAGAAACGCCCCATTCTGCCAGGAATGCGTCCAGGTTGGGGGTATTCCCCTGCTTCACGTCCGCAATGTAGAACATATCCTTGTTCAGACCGCCCTCGTTGTACAGGAAATCGCTGAGCTTTGTGACCATGGCTTCTGTCAGGTCATTGTAGGGTGCCGGCAGCACCACCAGGTCGTAATCCGCCGGCAGAATGCTGTCGTTCAACAGATCCACATCGGTAATGTCGTAGCCGTTCTTGTCCAGCAGGTCATGCAGGGCGGCAACGGAATACTTGTTGGTGTCCGCATAGATGGAATTGGTACCGGCAGTCTGGACGAACGCAACCTTCTTGGGGTTGGCGTCGGTCACGCTCATGATCGCAGAGGTCAGGGACTGCTCCCCTACAAAGGTGTAGCTGGTCTTATAGGTGTAGGTGGTATAATCCGGGGTCTGCTCGGTCTGGATGATGTCCCCGAAGTCCAGCACCTTCACCCGGTCTCCGCAGGCTACGATCACATCCCCCTCCTGGAACTCACCGCTGTAGTACTGCTTGTACTCGGAGGTGATCTCCGGATGGTTGACCATATTGTAATATTCCACGGAAATGTGCCCGTTGGAGTTCTGACGGTATTTGTCCAGGGTCTCCGGCACGATCTTCATATAATTGTTGGTGGTAAAATAGCTTTCCTCTGCCAGCACCAGGATCTTCACGTCCTTGGACAGGTTCTTCACATAGTCGATGCTGTCCTGGGAAATCTCGTACAGCTTGGAGCTGGTCAGATCCACCTTCAGGGGGTATCTGTCCATAACCACGGAAACCACTACGTTCACCAGCACCACTGCGGCAATGAACACGGCGGTGATCCCGGTGGCAAGGGCGCCATACTTGAGCTTCTTCCGGTTCTTAGGCTTTTTTGCCTGTTCCGGCTTTGCATCCTTGGGGGCGTCCTGTTTGGATTCCTTTGCAGGCTTGGTGTCCTGCTGTTTCTCCAGATCCTTTTTCTCGTTACTCATTTCGGCATTCCCTCCTTACGCCCAGCGTCTGCGCTCAAAGACGCGGACGGTCAGAAAATTGAAGATCACTGCGGTACTGATGTAAAACAGCACACTGGGCAGATTGAACAGACCGCAGGTGAATTCGTAATATCTGGTGTAGAAGGACAGGGAGGTCAGCACATGGGCAACCGCCTCAACCTTTACATAGCTTGCAACCACATCGATCATGTACAGCAGCATCAGTGCCACAAAGCCGCCTACCGCTGCGATGATCTGATTTTCCGTCAGAGCAGACACGAACAGACCCACCGCAATGAATGCAGCCCCCAGCAGGAACAGCGCCAGGAAGTTGGCGAACACGATGCCCCATGCCACTTCTCCGAAGAAGCTGAGGATCATGCCGTACAGCATCACGATGGCAATGCCGATGGTGTACAGGGTCAGTGCCGCAAAGTACTTGCCAAGCACGATCCCCGGCAGGGAAACCGGTGCCGTCAGCAGACCCTGATCGGTTTTCTGCTTCAGCTCCTCACTGAACAGCCGCATGGTCAGAATCGGGATCAGGAACACGATGACCATGAACAGGCTGGAGAACATGCCGGACATATCGGTGGTAGCACTGTACAGGCTGCTTGCATAGAAGAAGTAGCCGGCGAACAGATAGAACACTGCCAGAAAGATATATGCGATACCGGAGGAGAAGAACGCTCCGATCTCACGTCTGTAAATTGCGCCCATTATCTGGCACCCCCTTCAGAAGTCTTGGCATCCGCCGGTTTCGTGTGAATGGCAACCGCATCCCCCATAGTGATCTTCAGGAAGATATCCTCCAGGGTCATGTCGCTTGCACGCATCATGAGAATGGGCCAGTCATGCTCCCGGAGGATCCGGTTGACCTCCCGGCGGATATCCATACCCGCAGCAGCCTCCAGCTCATATTCAAACACGCCCGGCTCCCGCTCCATATCCGCACGGACATACTTGATGCCCTCGATATTCCGCAGCGCCTTGACGATCTCGTCCTTTTTGCCCTCCACCCGCAGGGTCAGCCGATGGTCGGTGGTGATATTCCTGGACAGATTGTCTGTGGTATCGTCGGCAACCACCACGCCCTTGTTGATGATGATGATCCGGTCGCACACCGCCTGGATCTCCGGCAGGATGTGGGAGGAAAGAATGACGGTATGGTTCTTCCCCAGCTTTTTGATCAGCGTCCGGATCTCCAGGATCTGCTTGGGATCCAGACCAACCGTAGGCTCATCCAGGATCAGCACCTTGGGGTTGCCCACCAGTGCCTGCGCCATGCCTACACGCTGCCGGTAGCCCTTGGACAGATGCTTGATGATCCGATCCTGCACATCCGTGACCTTGCACAGATCGCACACGTCCCGCAGATGCGCCTTCCGGGGCAGCTTGCATTTTTTCAGATCATACACGAAATTCAGATAGCCCTTGACGGTCATATCCTGGTACAGGGGCGGAAGCTCCGGCAGGTAGCCGATGTTTTCCTTTGCCTTGATGGGATCCTCCAGAATATCCACCCCGTTGATGAGCGCCTGGCCGGAGGTGGAAGAAATATACCCGGTCAGCATGTTCATGGTGGTGGATTTACCTGCGCCGTTTGGCCCCAGAAAGCCCAGTATTTCCCCATCCTCTACGGAAAAGCTGATGTCGTTGACAGCCAGCTTGTCTCCGTAGCGCTTGGTAAGGTTTTTCACCTCAATCATGTTATGTTACCTCCTGATCCTGACCGGCAGATGCCGGTCAATACATCGCACCGTTTCAGTATAGCGGTGCATTGTGATGGTTCTATGATAAGCCAGCGAAAACTAAGGCGCTTCCTTAGCCCCCCAGCTTTTCGATGCCCTTCCGGATCCGGGCAAGGGTGTCCTCCCTGCCCAGAATGGCGCAAAGCTCCACGCCGCCGCCGGGGGATACCTGCTTGCCGGACACTGCCGTGCGCACCGGCCACAGCAGCCAGCCGTTCTTGACCCCCTGCTCCGCTGCCAGCCCCATCAGTGCGTCATGAATGGCGGACTCCGTCCATTCCGGCAGAGCCTCCAGCACCGGCAGAACCATCCGCAGCGCCTGCAATGCGCTTTCCTCGGTGGTTTTCATCTTCTTGTGGCAGTACATGGCGTTGTCGTACTCCGGCAGGCTGTCGATAAAGTCCACCTGGTCGATCACGTCCGTCATCTGCTCCGTCCGGGGCTGGAGCACCTTCGCCAACACCGCAAGATCATAATCCCGGCGGGTCAGGGTCTTGTCCAGATAGGGACGGATGCTTTCCGCAAACTGCGCCGGAGACATCCGGCGGATATGCTCCGCATTGATGGCCTTCAGCTTCAGCGGATCGAAAATGGCAGGTGCCTTGGAAATGCCGGACAGGTCAAATTCAGCGATCAGCTCCGGCAGGGTATAGATCTCGTTTTCCCCCTTGGGCGCCCAGCCCAGCAGGGCGATGTAATTGACCACCGCCTCCGGCAGAAAGCCCTTGGCGATCAGATCCTCGAAGGAAGCGTCTCCGTTCCGCTTGGACAGCTTGTTGTGGGCATCCTTCATCACCGGGGCGCAGTGGATATAATGGGGCACCTCCCAGCCGAACGCCTGGTACAGCAGATTGTACTTGGGGGTGCTGGACAGATACTCGTTGCCCCGTACCACATGGGTGATGCCCATGGTATGATCGTCCACCACGTTGGCAAAATTGTAGGTGGGCATGCCGTCGGTCTTGATGAGGATCTGGTCGTCCAGGGAGGCGTTCTCCACGGTAATATCCCCGTAGATCTCATCGTGGAAGGTGGTGGTGCCCTCCTTGGGCATCTTCTGCCGGATCACATAGGGCACGCCCGCATCCAGCTTCTGCTGCACCTCCTCCGGGGACAGGTTCCGGCAGTGACCGTCATACATGGCACCCACGCCATCCGCCTCATGCAGGCTTGCAAGCCGTTCCTTGTCGCAGAAGCAGTAGTAGGCGTCCCCCTGCTCCACCAGCTTCAGCGCATAGTCCTTGAACATGCCCATCCGCTCCGACTGCACATAGGGCCCCACCGGGCCGCCGATGTCCGGGCCCTCGTCCCAGGTGATCCCCGCCATCCGCAGGGTCCGGTAGATCACGTCTACAGCACCCTCCACATAGCGCTCCTGGTCTGTATCCTCAATGCGGAGAATGAAATCTCCGCCGTTCTTTCTTGCGATAAAGTAAGTGTATAAAGCCGTCCGCAGGTTGCCGATGTGCATATAGCCCGTGGGGCTGGGTGCGAACCGGGTGCGTACACGTTTGCTCATTGCTGTTCCTCCTGTTGATGTTTTGCCCCATAGTCCCGGGCAGCGGCAATGTCCCTGGCAAGCTGCCGGGACAGGGCGGCGATGCCGTCAAAGCGCTGCTCCGGCCGCAGAAATGCCTTCAGGGCTACGGGTATGTCCCTGCCGTACAGGGTGCCCTCCCAATCCAGAATATAGGTTTCCCCGATGGGACAGCTGGTATCCCCGATGGTGGGGCGCATGCCGATATTGGTCACTGCCGGCACGGGACTGCCCTCCGGATATGCCGCCGAGGCATAGACCCCGAACCGGGGGGTGCATTGCCCCGGGGTAAAAAACTGATTCAAGGTGGGGAAGCCCATGGTTCTGCCCAACTGATTGCCGTGCTCCACAATGCCTCCGATCCGGTAATCCCCTCCCAGAAGCCGGGCAGCCGCCTCCGGATGTCCGTCAGCCAGAAGCTGCCGGATCCGCCGGGAGGAGACCCGTTCCCCCTCTAGCTGCACCGGCGGGATGCACACCACCCGGTAGCCGTGGGACTGTCCCAGGCGGATCAGCTCCCCGGTGCCCCAGGCGGCATTTTTTCCGAAGCGGAAATCCTCTCCGCAGACTACCACCTGTGCCCGGAGCAGATCCCGCAGGATCCGTGCGGAAAAATCCTCCCCCGTCAGAGGAGCGATCTCCGGGAACAGGGGACTGTAGATCAGCTCCATGCCCTGTGCCGCCAGCAACTGCTGCTTCTGGGCGTCCGTATACAGGAATTGTACCTGCCGATGCTGCTTGTAGGATATGGAGGGGGCGGAAAAGGTGAACACTGCCGGCAAAAGCCCCTCCGCCTTGTGGGCGGCGGCGGCATGCAGCACCGCCCGGTGCCCCAGATGCACCCCGTCAAACAAGCCCAGTGCCACAGCGGTGGGTCGGGGGGCTTTTCCCTGCGTCAGTACGATCACGATGCATCCTCTCCTGCGGTCAGATTCTTGTCCACCCGGAGCAAGCCCTCCTCCGTTTTGCCGATGCCGAAAAAGCAGCCCGTATCCCCGTAGATCCGGTATTTCTCCGACTGCTCCGGCAGGGTGAGCCGATCCAGGGACAGCTTGACCCCGTTCCGGTACATGCGGCTCTGGGCAGGATTCAGATGCAGGGCAGGGTATGCCGCAAACATCCGGTCAACGGGCAGCAGCAGCTCTGAAAGCCTCCCTGCGTCCCGGGCAGCCTCCACCTGGGCAAAGGTCACGCAGTCCTCCAGGGTCAGACCGCAGGAGGACTGACGCTCCAGTCCGGTCATAACGCCGCCGCAGCCCAGCGCCCTGCCCAGATCGTGAAGAATGGTGCGTACATAGGTGCCCTTGGAGCATGCAAGAAACAGGGCACCGGTCTGGGATGCTTCGTCAAACTGCCGCAGCTCCAGCCGGTCCATGGTAATGGTGCGGGGCTTCCGCTCCACCTCCACCCCCTGCCGGGCAAGCTCATACAGCCGCCGCCCGTCCACGGATACGGCGGAGTACATGGGAGGGATCTGACTGATTCGACCCGTAAACCGGGGCAGGAGCTCCAGCAACTGCTGCCTTGTCACCTGCCGGTCATATCGGTTGGTGACGGTGCCGGTGCTGTCCTGGGTATCGGTTTCATAGCCCAGGGCAAACCGGGCAAGATAGCTTTTCTCCTGGTTGGGGAGGATGTCACAGGCACGGGTCGCTCCGCCCACAAACACCGGCAGCACCCCGGTTGCCATAGGATCCAGGGTGCCCGCATGCCCCAGCCGCCGCATCTGCAGAATGCCCCGCAGCTTGGCGATCACGTCGAAGGAGGTGAACCCCTCCGGCTTGTACATGCATAATATCCCGTTCATAGCAGTGCCAACTCCTGCTCCACGGCTCTCACCAGGATCTCCTTCACCTGGGACAGAGTACCCCGGAGGGCGCAGCCTGCCGCCTTCACATGACCGCCGCCCCCCAACTGTCCACAGATCCGGGACACGTTGGCACGATCCGCCGAGCGCATGGAGATCTTGTAAAAGCCCGGCTCCTTTTCCTTGAGGGTCACGCCCACCTCCACGCCTTCTACCTGGAGGGGGAGTCCGGCAATGCCGTCCAGCTCTGCCTCCTCCACCTGCATCTGCCGGAGAATATCCTGGGTGACGCAGATCATGGTGCAGCGGCCGTCCAGGTAAAATTCCATGATCTCCATGACCGCACGCTCCATTTTCAGCCTGCCCAGGCTCTTGACGTCAAACATATTCCGGTTGATCCGGGCGTAGGGGAGCGCATGCTCCCGCTTGAGCTTTGCCACGATCTCGTGGGCACGGGCAGTGGCGTTTTCGTACTTGAAGCAGCCCGTATCCGTGGCGATGCCGGTGTAGATGCAGGCTGCCATGGAATCGGTCAGAGGCATGCCCAGTGCCTGGATGATCTCGTACAGCACCTGGCAGGCAGCAGAAGCATCCGGATCCACACAGACCCGGTCTGCATAGTCCGTATTGGAAATGTGGTGGTCGATGCAAAGATCCACATGCCCCTCATAGGTGCTCCGCAGATTCCCCAGAAGCTGCAGATCCGCCACATCCACCCCGATCACATACTTTGCCGGGAATTCACCGCTGTCCGGGGCAGTGAGGAAGCCGTACCGTGCCGGAATCGGCTCGGGACACAGCACCTTTGCCCGCTTGCCCATGGCATGCAGCAACTGCATCAGGGCAAATCCTGCCCCCACGCAGTCCCCGTCCGGACTCTGATGAATGAGGATATACACATCCTCGCACTGTTTCAGGCATTCTGCCGCCTGGGCGATCTCTATCCGCATACCTGTTTCCCTTTCCCGGTTATCCTTCCAGATCCCGCAGCTTCTGGTTGATCTCGGCAGCGTGGGCGATGGAATCATCCGCCACGAAATGCATGGCAGGCGCCTTGCGCATCTTCAGCCGGTGGAACAGCTCCCGCCGGATAAAGCCCTCGGCGCTGCGCAGTCCCTCTACGGACTGCTGCGCCACCGCCAGCCCCTCAAAGCTGGATACATACACCTTGCAGTGGGACAGATCGTTGGACAGATCCACCCGGACGATGCTGAGCATCTGTCCGATCCGGGGATCCTTCAGCTCCCGCAGAATGGCGGTCAGCTCCCGTTTTACGTCCTCTGCAAGCCGGTCAGATTTATAACTAGCCATAGTATCAATAGTACCCCGGCGCTGTGCCGGCAGTACGCCTCCTTTCCGGAACATCCGGCAGGGGAGCCTCAGACGTGGATGAAGTCCTCCCCGCCGGGATTGTAATAATTTTCGGTTCCCTTCTGTTCGGTGAAAAAGCCTTCCTCATCGAAAATATCCTCCGGCTCATCCACCTTGCACTCGCCGGTGACGATCCGCTTGACGGACTCGAAGAAATGAATGTCCACCGGGCCCAATTCCTCCCATGCAAGTGCTTCATTGCAGTATTGGATCATGTCACTATTGCTCATACGGCTGATTTCCATATGGATTCCTCCTTCTCCTGCTTTGATCGGGAATTTGTGCCCCGATCAGTCTTCCCGATATTCTTCCATGGTAAACGCTTCAAAAATATCTCCGGTCTTCACGTCTGCAAACTTCTCCAGGGTCACGCCGCACTCATAGCCGCTGGTAACCTCCTTGGCATCGTCCTTGAACCGCTTCAGAGAGCCGATCTTGTCGTCCGCCACGATGATGCCGTCCCGCACAACCCGGATCTCGCAGTTCCGGGTCAGCTTGCCGCTGAGTACATAGCATCCGGCAACGGTACCCACGTTGGAGATCTTGTAAACCTGGCGCACTTCCGCACGGCCCAGCTCCACTTCCCGGAACTTGGGTGCCAGCATGCCCTTCATGGCAGTGGTGATCTCCTCGATGGCATCGTAGATGATCCGGTACAGCCGGATGTCCACACCGTCCCGGGCAGCAGATTCCGCCGCAACCGGATCCGGCCGCACGTTAAAGCCAACGATGATGGCGTTGGATGCACTTGCCAGCATCACATCGCCCTCGGATACGGCGCCAACCGCACCGTGGATCACCTTGACCCGCACCTCGTCATTGGACAGCTTCTCCAGGGACTGCTTCACAGCCTCCACGGAGCCCTGTACGTCCGCCTTGACGATGATGGGCAGCTCCTTGATCTCGCCCTCGGCGATCTGGCTGAACAGGCTGTCGAGCGTCACCTTGTGGTATGCCTTGAACTGTTCTTCCTTTGCCGCATGCTTTCTCTGCTCTACCAGCTCTCTTGCCAGCCGCTCATCCGCAACCGCATTGAAGATATCCCCGGCGCTGGGCACTTCTGCCAGACCGGTGATCTCCACCGGCACAGAGGGGCCTGCGCTCTTGACTACCTTGCCCCGGAAGTTGGTCATGACCCGGACTCTGCCCACAGCAGTGCCTGCAATGATCACGTCCCCGGTATGCAGGGTACCGTTCTGCACCAGCAGGGTAGCGATGGGGCCTCTGCCCTTGTCCAGTCTGCCCTCGATGACGGTGCCCTTCGCCCGGCGGTTGGGGTTTGCCTTCAGTTCCTTTACCTCTGCTACCAGCAGGATGTTCTCCAGCAGCTCGTCAATGCCCTGTCCGGTCTTTGCAGAAACCGGCACACAAATAACGTCGCCGCCCCATTCCTCGCAGACCAGCTCGTGCTCGGTCAGCTCCTGCTTGATCCGCTCCGGATCGGCGCCTTCCTTATCGATCTTGTTGATGGCAACGATGATGGACACCCCTGCCGCCTTGGCGTGGTTGATGGATTCTACGGTCTGGGGCATGATGCCGTCGTCCGCTGCCACCACCAGGATGGCAATATCCGTAATATTTGCACCACGGGCACGCATTGCAGTAAATGCCTCATGACCCGGTGTATCCAGGAAGGTAATGGTCTTGCCGCCGTGGTTCACCTGGTATGCACCGATGTGCTGGGTGATGCCTCCTGCCTCGGATGCGGTGACATTTGCATGGCGGATCCGATCCAGAATGGAGGTCTTGCCGTGGTCAACATGCCCCATAACAACCACCACAGGGCTCCGCTCCTGCAGATCTCCTTCGTCATCCTCATCGTCTACGATCAGACGCTCCTCAATGGTGACAATGACTTCCTTTTCCACCTTTGCGCCCAGTTCCTCTGCCACCAGGGCTGCAGTGTCAAAATCGATCTCCTGGTTGATGGTTGCCATAACTCCCAGACCCATCAGCTTCTTGATGACATCTGTTACCGTGACCTTCAGCCGGGTCGCCAGCTCGCTGACCATGATGCTGTCCGGGATCATGACCTTCAGCTGCTGCTTTCTTGCCCGCTCCAGCTCCAGACGGCGCAGCTTCTCCGCCTCGGTCTCCCGCTTGTTGGAGTACTGCTGCTTCTGACGCTGCTGGGACTTCTGGTTGATCTTCTGCTTCTTGGTGGAGTAGTTTTCCTTGTGCTTGTTCTGGGGCGCGATCTGTTCATAACGCTCATTGTACTTGTCAAGCTCCACATAGCTGCCCCGGGTATCCACTGTCCGCTGCTTCTTCTCGATGACGGATTCGCTGGACATGGAGCCGATCTTCTGTCCCTGCTGGGGCTGGGACTTCTGGAGCTTCTGGGGCTTCTGCTGCTTCTGGGGCTTGGCTTCGGACATGGTCTTTTCCTTTGCCGCCGCATACCGTGCTTCATCCGGCACGGACTTTGCCTTCTGTGCCGGCTTGCTCTCCTGCTTTGCGGCAGGCTTTGCTTCGGACTTGGGTGCCGGCTTGTTTTCCTGCTTTACAGCAGGCTTTGCTTCGGACTTAGGTGCCGGCTTGCTCTCCTGCTTTGCAGCAGGCTTTGCTTCGGGCTTGGGTGCCGGCTTTGCCGCCTTCTTCGGCTCGCTCTTTGCAGCACGCTTAGGCTTTTCCTCCAGCTTGGGCGCAGGCTTCTCCGCCGGCTTGTCGTTCCGGGACTCATAGTATGCGTCAAAGCTTTCCACCTGATTCCCCTGGCTGTAACGCTCCAGCAGGTAGTTGACCTCCTGGTCCGTCAGACTGGAACCGGTCTTTTTCTTTGTTTCATCCAGCTTGGTCAGCGCTTCGATCAGCTCCTGACTCGGTACGTTCAGATCCTTTGCAAGATCACTCAGCTTTATTTTCTTCGTCATAGGCGAAACCCCCTTATGATTCTTACGGATTTACATCATCTATAGTAAGTGAGCCAGGCTCACGATTGTTTTCCTCCGGCTCCAGTAGCTGGGCAAAGCGCCGGGCAAAGCCCCCATCGCACACCGCCATCACTGCCACCTTCCGGTGAAAGCACTGCTCCAGTTGTTCCATGGTCAAGGGCGTATCCAGAACAGACACCTGCTCCGCCCACCGGAACCGGGCTTCTTTCACCGTGCGGGGAGAGGCGTCCCGGGTCAGCAGCACGCATGCCGCCTTGCCGGCTTTCACAGCATCCCCCACCGGATCAAAGCCGCAGATCAGCTTACCCGCCTTCCGGCAGATGGTCACCAGACCCAGTAGCTGCTGCAAGCTGCTGCTGCAATGCATCATACACATCTCCTTCCACCCGGCAGGAGAAGGATCTCTCCAGTCGCCTTGCCTTCTGCGCCTTTTCCAGGCATCCGGGATCCGGGCAGATATACGCCCCTCTGCCGGATTTTTTCCCGGTGGTATCCAGGGAGATCTCTCCGTCCGGCGCCTTGACCACCCGGATCAGTTCCCGCTTGGGCTTCATTTCACCGCAGCCCAGGCAGAGCCGCATGGGTATTTTCTTCGGTTTCATCCTGCGTCACAGGCTCCTGAGAGCCGTCTCCCTTCCTGATTACTCCAGCCCCTGAATGGGGTTCTCAAACTCCGGCTTGATGTCGATCTTATAGCCGGTGAGCTTTGCAGCAAGCTTTGCGTTCTGTCCCCGGTTGCCGATGGCGAGGGACAACTGGTTGTTGGGCACCACCACGGTGCAACTGCGGTTTTCCGGATCCGTAATGGTCACGCTGAGCACCTCTGCGGGAGCCAGTGCCTTTGCGATGAATTCCTCCGGCTTGTCGCTGTAGTTGATGATGTCGATCTTCTCCCCGTTCAGCTCGTTGACCACTGCTGTGATTCTGGAGCGCTTCGGGCCGATGCATGCGCCCACTGCGTCCACGTTGGGATCATGGGACTGTACGGCGATCTTGGTACGGGCACCAGCCTCCCGGGAAATTGCCATGACCTCCACAGTGCCATCATAGATCTCCGGAACCTCCAGCTCAAACAGCCGCTTGACCAGATCCCGGTGAGCACGGGAGATTTTGATGATGGGCTTCTTCTGCTTGTTGGCAATGCCGGTGATGTATACCTTGACGGACTGCCCCTCCTTGAGTACCTCGCCGGGGATCTGCTCGTTCCGGAACAGATACAGCTCCGTCTTGTCATAGATCAGGGTCACGGTGCCCCTGCCCGGCTCCACCTGGGATACGGTAGCGGTAATGCACTCGTTCTCCTTGTCCTGGAACTTGGTCAGCAGATTCTCCCGGCTGATCTCTCTCAGATCCCCCCGGATGGACTGCTTGGCAGACTGTGCCGCATTCCGGCTCAGGGATGCAGTATCCAGCTTGCATTCCACCGTGCCTCCAACCACTGCGGAAGGGTCGATGAGTCTTGCCTGGTCGATGTTGATCTCGTTGTCATCCAGGGGTTCATCGTCCACAACGGTCTTGATGATGCACAGATCAAAGGTCTTGGTCACCGGGTCAATGTCCACCCGCACGTTGTCGCCGCTGTCCGGATACGCCCGGTGTATGGCCTTTGTCATGGCGCTCTTCACCTTTTCCACCAGCAGATCGGTCTCCACGCTGTTTTCCGCCCCCAGCAAGGAAAGCGCTGCAAAAAAGTCGTTATTCATTTTGATCCATTCCTCCTATATCCTATTTCAGAAATCTTCATGCCATTTTATATGCGCAATATTCGCAAAGGGTGCTGTCACTGTCGTGTCATCCTCCAGCACAAGGCGTACCTGCTCCTTGTCAAAGGACTCCAGCGCCCCTATATATTCCTTTTGTCCTGTTTCATCCGGCCGGATCAGCCGCATCCGCACCACCGCACCGATGGAAGCGGCGAAATGGGACTCCCGCACCAGATCCCGTTCCAGTCCGGCGGAGCCTACCTCCAGAAAATACTGCTGGTCGATGGGATCCGCCTCATCCAGCAGATCGCTGAGGGGCCGGCTCATAGCCTCACAGTCGTCAATGGAGATCCCCTCATCCTTGTCGATGAACACCCGCAGGTACCAGCTTGCGCCTTCCTTTTCAAAGCGCACGTCCCAGATCACCAGACCCAGGGATTCTGCCAGAGGCGCTGCAAGCGCATAGACCTTCTGCTCCGTGGCTCCGTTTTTCTTCAGCTTCATGCAATTTCTCCTAACAAAGTGAAAGACCGGATTGCTCCGGTCTTCCTTTCTTCTATACTTCTACTAGGTATTATATCACAATCCTTCAATATTTGCAAGCAATTTTGCAAAAAATTTTGCGCCGAAGGCATGCTTTTTCGCCTGTCCGCCCGGAGCATACAAGCGTATTCACCAAAACTACAACTTCCCCGGGTGAATATTTGGCACAGATACCAATTGCTTTTGTCTGCGGGATGAATTATAATAATATGTATCATGTCTATGGTACGCTCAGCGTATGTGTATAGAGAACAGGAGGCCATCCAATGGCAAACAAGGTTGTAAAATTCGGCGGCAGCTCCCTGGCGGACGCAGCACAGTTCCGCAAGGTTGCCGCAATTATTCACGCAGAGGACGCACGGCGCTATGTAGTTCCCTCCGCACCGGGCAAGCGCAATTCCGCCGACACCAAGGTGACGGACATGCTCTACGCCTGCCACGAGCTTGCCCAGAGAGGGCAGGATTTTTCCCAGGATCTGAACCGGATCCACAGCCGGTACCAGGGGATCATCGACGACCTGGGGCTGGCGTTCTCCCTGGATGATGCCTTTGCCAGAATCGCAGCGGATCTGAAGCAGGGGGCAAGCCGGGACTATGCCGCAAGCCGGGGGGAATACCTCAACGGCATGCTGCTGGCAAATTACCTGGGATACGCCTTCCTGGATGCGGCAGAGGTGATCCGCTTTGACCAGAACGGCGCCTTCCAGCTGGATGAAACCATTGCCCTGCTGCGGCAGCGGCTTTCCGGCATGGATCGGGTGGTGCTGCCGGGCTTTTACGGGGCAACCGCTGACGGTCATGTGCGCACCTTCTCCCGGGGCGGCTCCGATGTGACCGGCTCCATCCTTGCCCGGGCGGTCAAGGCGGACATTTACGAGAACTGGACGGATGTATCCGGCTTCCTGATCGCCGATCCCAGAGTGGTCAATGACCCGAAGGTGATCTCCACCATTACCTACGAGGAGCTGCGGGAGCTGTCCTACATGGGCGCCACTGTGCTGCATGAGGACGCCATTTTCCCGGTTCGGACGGCAGGCATCCCCATCAACATCCGGAACACCAACTGTCCGGATGCACCGGGCACCATGATCGTTTCCGACGACAACGACGAGGTCAGCGGCTACACCATCACCGGCATCGCCGGCAAGAAGGGCTTCTGCGCCATCAATATGCAGAAGGCCATGATGAACAGTGAGCTGGGCTTCTGCCGGAAGGTGCTGGGGGTTCTGGAGGACAACGGCGTCAACTTTGAGCATATGCCCTCCGGCATCGACACCATGAGCATCATCATCAGCGAGGCGGACATGGAAGGCAAGGAGCAGCAGGTGCTGTCCCAGATCCGGAAGGCGGTGAATCCGGATCACATAGAGGTGGAGCACGGCATCGCCCTGCTGGCAGTTGTGGGCCGGGGCATGCGGCGCACACGGGGCACGGCGGCACGGATCTTTGCGGCGCTGGCACATGCCCGGATCAACATCAAGATGATCGACCAGGGCTCCAGCGAGCTGAACGTGATCGTGGGCATCAGCGAAAGCGACTTTGCGGAAGCCACCCGGCGGATCTACGATATGTTCATCAACTCTGTGGAGTAATACGGCAATCCATTGAGAGCGTATGCAAAAGCATACGCTCTTTTTTTATTTTCCCCTTGACAGCAGGAACTGACAGTGTTATAATTGTATACATACTAGTTATACAATTTAGACTTTTCACGCCATCCGGAAGGCGGATCAGTCTTACAGGGAGTGTACACGCCATGAACATCAACATCAGCAACGCGTCCGGCGAGCCGATTTATCTACAGATCGCAAGCCAGATCAAGACCATGATCCTGGAGGGAAAGCTCCGGGCAGGGGAAATGCTCCCCTCCATGCGGAACCTGGCGCTGGAACTGCGGATCAGCTTTATGACCACCAAGCGAGCCTACGAGGAACTGGAACGGCAGGGGTTCATCGAATCCTACACCGGGAAGGGCAGCTTCGTGAAGGCGCAGAACCTGGAACTGTTCCGGGAGGAGCAGCTCAAACAGATCGAAGCCCTGCTGGCAGAGGCGGGGCAAAAGGCACAGCAGTGCGGAGTGACCATGGAGGAGCTCCATGAACTGCTGGATCTGGTGAACGGAGGAGAGTAACATGACCGAGTACGAATATGCCATTTCGGTGCAGGACGTGGGAAAGCGGTATGACCGGTTCGCCCTGGAGCATATCAGCTTCACCGTGCCCAAGGGCAGTATTATGGGCTTTATCGGGCAGAACGGTGCCGGAAAGACCACCACCATCCGCAGCATGCTGCACATCACAAGCATTGACCAGGGGGAGATCCGGCTGCTGGGCATGGATCACATCCGGCAGGAGCAAGCCATCAAGGAGCGGCTGGCAGTGGTGTTTGACGAACTGCCCTTTCACGGGGTGCTGACTCCGAAGGATATGGCACGGATCTTTGCGGGGCTGTATCCGGACTGGGACAATGCCGCCTACAGCCGGTATCTGGAGCAGTTCCAGTTGCCGGTGAAAAAGAAGATCGGGCAGTTTTCCAAGGGCATGAAAATGAAGCTGCAAATCGCCTGCGCCCTGTCCCACAATGCGGAGCTGCTGATTATGGATGAGCCTACCACCGGGCTGGATCCGGTGGTGCGGGACGAGATCCTGCACCTGTTTATGGAGTATATCCGGGACGGGGAGCGCTCCATCCTCATGTCCTCCCACATTACCAGCGACCTGGAAAAGATCGCTGACTGCGTGACCTTCATTGACAACGGAAGGATCCTGCTGACCGGGTACAAGGACGAGATCCTGGAATCCCACGGGATCCTCAAGTGCAGTCTGGAGGAGGCTGCCGCTATGGATCCGGCGGATATCATCAGTGTTCGCACCAATGCATACGGGGCGGAGGTGCTGGTGCCGGATCGGGAAAGCGCCCGGTACAAGTATCGGAACGCCATTTTAGACCCGGCAAGCATTGACGATGTGATGCTGTTTTATGTACACAAAGGGGAAAGGGCGTGGTGCTGATGGCAAAATTACGAGCCCTGCTGTTCCGGGAATGGCGGCTGAACCGGAAAGCCCAGCTACTGCAACTGCTGCTGACCCTGCTGTATGCAGGCATGATGTGGGCGGCATGCCTTTCCAACATGTACGGGGACAGCCTGGAGGATCCGGCGGAACGGGCAATGACCCTCCGGTGGATGATTCAGCTTTCCGCTCTGATGCTTGCGCTGCTGAGCGGCTGCCTGGGGCTGTCCATGGATTTCACCTTGAAATCGGATCTGGAATCCGGCTGGCTCCGGTATTCCTACGCCCTGCCCATTACCACCCGGGACCGGGTGCTTGCCCGGATGCTCCGGAGCGCCGTTGCAACGGGGATCGGGACGGTTTTCTCCCTGCTGAACATTGTCGGGCTTTGTGCCCTGGCAGATCGGCCCTTTGAAGCCGGTTATGTGGTGATGCAGGTGGCGGTGGTGGCACTGGTACTGCTGATGACCGTATTGAACGACTGCTTCATCTTAGGGACAAGAAGCCCGGAGCAGCTGAAAAAGCGCACCAACCAAAGCGGCCTTGCCCTGACGGGAGTGGGACTGCTGGCGGCGCTGTGGTTCTACAAATTCGGTGGGGAGCGGTTTCTGTCCCGGTGGCAGGATCCGGATGGCGTCATAGATCTGATGCAGTTGTTTTCCCTCCGGCGGCTGCTGTGGCTGCTGCCTCTGACCCTGGTGCTGATCGCCTGTCACTATGGGGTCATGTACTGGCGGCTCCGGTGTGCGGAGGAAACGTCCCTTGGCTCCAGCCGGACAAAGGCATCCAAACCGGAGGATCGGAGCATCCAGACTCAAGGGCATTTCACCGGCTTTTTCTACAAGGAGCTGCGGCAGAACCGGCAGGGCATTCTGTTGGTGGTACTGCTGCCGGCGGCGCTCCAGGTGCTGATTACGCTGATGCTGCTCTTTGTGGAACTGACCAGTCCCGAATCCCTGTCAAACGGGGTGATTGCGATCCTGACCAATTCTCTGGTACGCTGCATCGGAGCAGCCATTGCCGCCTTCTGCGTCAGCGGAATGCTCACCGGGGTATTCCTGGGGGACGACAAGAAGCTGTGGGGCTATTTTGTGGTATCCACCCCTGCCGGGATCCGGGGCGCCATGTACAGCAAGTACCTGCTGCTGGCGTTGATGAATGTGCTGTATCTGGCAGCCTGGTATGTGACGGACTGCTGCCTTGCCACCCTGCGGTATTTTGCAGTGGGGGAGGAAGCCCCCAGCCTGCTGGGTCTGTATGTGGCAGTGTTTTTCCTGCTGCTGTTGCTCAGTGCCCTGGACATTCCTTTTATTGTGCGGTACGGGGCAAAAAGGGGCAGTATCATCAAGCTGATCTACATGCTGTCCCTGGCGATCCTGTTCACCGTGATATTCGCCATGGTTTTACCAGAGACGATACGGGATCGGCTGATCCAGAAAGCCATCGATCTGTATCACGGGCAGGTTTCCACTGGTATGATGCTGGCTGTGGGGCTGTACCCCTGGGGTGCACTGACCGCCTACTGCCTGTCCTACAAGCTGTCCTGTAAGCTGTTTTTGAAGGGGGTGAACCGGTATGACTGAGAAAAAGCTGGCGGCAAAGCGGCTGCTGCTGTTCCTGGTGCTGGCGTTCGGCATCGCCTGGATCCCGGCACTGATCCTGAACCGGGTGTTCGGATATCATGCATGGTTTGAAACCAACCGGATGCCCCTGTTCGCCCTGCCGGTGCTGTACGCTCCTGCCCTTGCCAATGTACTGACCCGGAAGCTGACCCACGAGGGCTGGGAGCACAGCCTGCTGCGTCTGCGACTGAAGGGGAATCTGAAATACTATCTGACAAGTCTGCTGCTGGTCAGCGTCCTCAGCCTTCCCTCCGGGGCGCTGGCGGTGCTGATCTCCGGCGGGGACTGGGGCACGAATGGTCTCACCGGAACGGAGCTTGCATCCGCCCTGCTGAGCACCTTTGCTACAGCGCCTCTGCTGGGCTTCCTCACCTTTGGGGAGGAGTTTGGCTGGCGTGGATATATGAACCAGAAGCTGGAATGCCTGCTTGGCACCACCGGCACAGTGCTTGCAGGGGGCATTCTTTGGGGCTTGTGGCATGCAGTGCTGACGGTGCAGGGGCACAATTTCGGCACGGAGTATCCGGGCTTCCCCTACGTCGGCATCGGCGCTATGTGCCTGTTATGCATCGCCAACGGCAGCATTCTCATGTGGCTCACAAAGAAAACCAACTCCATCTATCCTGCCGCCATTTACCACGCCATGTTCAACAATGGGGGTGTACTGCCGGGACAACTGCTCAGCGGCAAGGTGCAGGCTCTGACCATTCCCCAACAGCTACTGTGCCAGATTCCCCTCTATGTGGCAGGGCTGGTGTGCCTGCTGCGGATGGTGCATGCAAAGCGGCAAAATGCGACCAAATAAAAAAGGCTGTACGGAGTAATCCGTACAGCCTTTTGTCTTGGGGAGTGTTGACACTAAGATCATATGCAGATTTTCGAGCATAATTTTTACGCAGACAAGACTTTTTAACGCAGAATGCGTGAAATTTTGCCGAAAAGATGCGTTGTTAGGCTTCGTGTCAACACGACCTAATACATTGTTCCGGTCAGTTCCTGCATCACATGGGCAAAGGCAGGATCCGCCGCCGCCTTGATGATCTGCTCTCCGTCCAGCCGGGGATTATAGGGAATGATCCGCTCCCCGATGGTTTTCTTCATCAGAGTGGAGCGGGAATCCTCCACATTCTCCCGGTACAGATTGCACAGGTAGGAAAACTTCTCCTGGAATGGATCCTCCAGGCACACCAGCATCCGGTTCAGCTTGTAGGAGGAGTTGGCGTCCTGCAAAGCGATCACCACATTGTTGTGGGATGCCTGCATCAGCTTGCACACGGTGGAGGAGAACTCGCAGGATGCGTCCATGACGATGCAGTCATAGGCATGCGCCTCCACCAGCTTGGTTGCCATATGCAGATAGGTCTCCTTGGGGATCCGCAGGGACAGCCCCGGAGAGGAGAAGGGGGGGATATAGTAAAACCCATGCCGCCGCACCAGGCTCTCCAGATCGTCCGCAATACCGGCATTGTCCGGCGTAAAGGTGCGCAGGTGATCGTCCGGCAGATACCGGCTCTCTCCCAGCAGCCAGTTGCAGCTCTGGAGCCTGTCCATGCTGAGGAACAGGGTCTTTGCCCCCTTTTCCGCCAGCGTGTACGCCAGTCCCATTGCCACGGTGGTCTTGCCGCTGCGCCCCAGGGGGGAATGCACGGTGATCAGCCGGGTGGCAAGCCGGGCAGCCTCCGGCTTGGGCTTGGTGGCATACAACTGCCGCACCAGGGCAGGCAGATGGGCGGCGCAGTCCCGGGGCACCCGTACCCCATAGGGCAGACCCTCCGGCCGGGTGCCCTCCTTGGACAGCAGGAACACCCGGGTGGCAGGCAGCCGCCCGGCAGCACCCAGGGTTCCGTTTTTCCGCATCCGGTTGTAGTATCCCTCCGAGATCAGCAGCAGATCCGGCTTTCTGTCCTCCTGAAAATAGGATTCCAGGTAGCTGTAGTCGGAAATGATTTCCAGATTCAACTGACCGCACTGCTCCAGCAGCAGGGTTTGCAGCTGCATCAGATAATCCTCAGAGGATGCCGCCAGTACCAGCTGCATCATGACTACTCACCCTCTCTTTCCAGCATGGTCAGCTCCGCACAGTCGTCCATATCCACCTTGCCGTCTCCGTTCAGATCCGCCGCCTTCCACTGGGCAGGGCTCAGCAGAATTTCTCCGTTGACGGAACCGATCAGAAGATCCCGATCCTCCCTGGTGATCTTCCCGTCTCCGTTCAGATCCCCCGGCATCAGCACCGCCTCCGTGGTCACAGCCTGGGTGGTGGGCGCTTCCGTGGCAGCCCCCACCGGTTCCTCATCCCCCCGGCTGAACAGCACCAGCAGCACCACGATCACGATCAGCAGCACTGCCGCTCCTCCGAACAGCAGCATTTTCTGCCGCAGCCGGCGGTTTTCCGCCTGAAGCTGGTGAAATGCTTCCCCACGCTCCGGTGCGGGCGCCGGACGGGATGCCTCCTGCTCGATTTTCGGGATCCGGTCGATCAGGTCGTACAGGTCGTTGCCCGGATCCTGCAAATACCGGAGGAGCATCTCGTTTCCCTCATCCCGGACGCACGCATTGGACTGGATGGTCTCCATGATCTCGTGCCGCAGCTCCGTCTCCGGGAACTCCCTGGCAGTTTCCAGGGGCACATACACAAACGCCGGACGCAGGGTCTCTCCGTTCAGATAGACCTTGTCAAATTCCACGCAAAGGTTTCCCATCCGCAGGCCGCTCAGCTCCGACTGACGCTCCAGCTGTCGCAGGGCATGCAGCAGCTCCAGAATGGTCTGCCGCATCTGCTGGGGGGTCATGTGGGCGGCGCTGCTCTCCATGGTGTTGTAGGCGTGGGTATCATACACCAGGGTCATGACCCCGTTGATCTGCGCCCTTTGGCAGGGGAGCAGACTGCTGTGCCCGCCGGAAGTGATCTCCATCAGCTGGGTCTCACTGAGCCGATCCCCCGGCTCCAGGGTACATTTGAGCATATTCGCCTGTTTGATCAGATACATAGCCGTCCCCTCCTTCCGGCGGGCAGCATGGACAAATTACTCCGCCGGTTCCGCTTCCTGTGCTGCTTCCACCGTATCAGCGGCAGGCGTCTGGGCGCTCTGCCCCTTCTTCTTGAACACATCCATCAGATTATAGCCCGTCAGAGCCTCCACCGTCTCAGGCAGCTGCCCGATGATATCCGTTACATAATTGGTCACCTTGGAAGCGCCCCGTGCGCCCTCCCCATTGGTACTGCCATTGTCCACAATGACGATCTTCTCGGTCTTTGCCAGAGGTGCTGCAATGGCCTGGGCGATCTCCGGCATTCTGTCCACGATCATCTGCGCCATTGCTGCGTCGTTGTACAGCCGGAACGCCTGTGCCTTTTCCTTCATGACGTTGGCTTCCGCCTCGCCCTTTGCCTTGACGATCTCGATCTCTGCGGCACCCTTTGCCCGGATGATCTCCGCCTCTGCAAGACCCTGGATCCGGACAGCCTCTGCCTTTGCTTTTGCCTCCAGCTCGATGGAAGTAGCGGCAGCCTCTGCCTGGGCGATCTCCCGGTACTTTTCCGCTTCGGACTGCTTTTCGGACTGGAACTTGTCAGCCTCTGCCTGTTTCTTGACTCCGGCATCCAGCTCCTTTTCCTTCTTGAGCACTTCATTTTCCGCCAGCTCGATTTCCTTCTGCTTTTTCAGGATCTCGATGCGCATCTGCTCGTCAACCAGCTCCTTCTCCCGCTGCTTTTCCAGGATCTTTGCCGCCATAGCGGTTTCGATGACTTCCTTCTGGGTGATGTTCTCCTGGATCTGGTACGCCAGATCCGCATTCGCCTTTGCGGATTCACTCTGCTTCTTGTATTCCTGAACCTTCAGTTCCTTGTTCTTGTTGCATTCCTCGATCCGGGTCAGGGATTCGATCTTTGCCGCCTCGCCCAGCCGGACAGCCTCCGCCGTCTTGATGTCGGATTCCATCTGTGCCTCTGCCTTGGCGATGTTGGCGTCCTTCTTTACCTGGGCGATCTTTTCCGCACCCAGTGCTTCCAGGTAGCCGTTCCGGTCGCTGATGTCCCGGATGGTGAATACCTTCATTTCCAGACCCATTTCCGCCAGATCAATGGCAGCCACCTCCTGTACCTTGGAGGCAAACTTTTCACGATCCCGGTAGATCTCCTCCACGGTCAGCTTGGACACGATCTCACGGAGCTTACCCTCCAGCACGTCGGAGCCGGTATCCTTGATATTTACGATGGTTTTCTGCTGATTGCCGGTGTTGAACTGCTCCACCGCAGCCAGAATGGATTCCCGGTCGTTGCGCACCTTGATGACTGCAACGCCGCTGGCGGTGATGCCAACGCCCAGCATGGACAATGCGTCCTTGACCTGAACCTCTACCTTGATGTTCTCCAGGGATATGTAGTCCGCACGCTCCAGCAGGGGCACTACAAATCCGCCGCCGCCGCTGATGACCCGCTTACGCATACCGGTGATGACCATTGCCTTGTCCTGGGGCACCTTTTTCCACATGGTGAGGAATCCGATGACCACCAATGCGATCACCAGCAGTACGATCACAACAATGTGACCCGTAGACCCCAAGCTGTTCCAAATCTCTTCCATTCCAAAACCTCCAACTTTTCATTTCTATGCAGCACACAATTGTGTGTTTGCTTACCGCAATGGCTGTACGATATACACCTTATCCCGGATCTCCAGCACCACAACGGAGGTGCCGGTGGGGATCTCCTTCCCATCCTCCGACCGGGCAGGCTCGGAAATGCTGTTGCCCTCATACACGAAGGAGATCCTGCCGAAGCCCTGGGGGAAGATCCGCTCCGTCACGGTGGCGTTCATACCGATAAAGTCCGCCTCGCCGCCGCTTTCCTTTTCGGAGATCCGCTTCAAGGGGCGCACCACGAACCGGTTCACCAGGAAGGATACCAGCAGACCCAGGGCAATGCCCAGGACGATCACCAGCCATAAGGGGATGCGCCCCTGCAGGATCATGCCCGTGCCCCCGAAGATGGTCAGAAACATGAACAGCAGGGAGGGGGACAGGGGCAGAAAATTCCCCGGATCCAGATGCAGCCCCCCAAGATCAAAATCCAGGTCAAAATCGATGCCGAAATCGATGATGTCGAAGAAGGCACCCAGCAGGGCGTTGATGACCGTGACGGACACGCCCACCCAAAAGCAAACCTCAAAAACCGTCGTCATGCTTCCTCATCCTCCCGGACGGCCGGCTCCGGCGCAATGCGCAGCCGCACGCTCTGGATCTTCTGATCCGTCATTTTCAGCACAGTCAGTTCAAATCTGCCGGAGGTGATCTGCTCGCCGGGCTGGGGCATGTGTCCGAACAGCTCCATCGCCCAGCCCCCTACGGATACGCTGGCGCTTTCAATGGCGTTTTCCGGCAGGGAAAGCTTCTCGCACAGGTCGCTGGTGCTTAGCTCCCCGGACACTTCGTATGTGTTTTCCCCGATCTGCGTCACCGGGGATTCCACCTCGTCATTTTCGTCGTAGATCTCCCCCACCAGTTCCTCAATGATATCCTCCATGGTGACGATGCCGGCGGTACCTCCGTACTGATCCAGCACCACCGCCAGGTGCAGCTTGGTACGCTGCATACTGCGCAGCACTTCACTGATGCGCTTGAATTCGGAGATCCGCAGTACATCCTGCATAATGGTGCCGATGTCCTGTCCGCCCTGATCCAGCATCCGGAAAAAGTCCTTGCTGGTGATGACTCCCACAATGTTGTCGATGCTTTTGTCATACACCGGCAGCCGGGAGTACATTTCCGTAAAGAACAGCTCCTTGATCCGGGTTACATCCTCCCAGCGCTCCACAGCCACCACATTCACCCGGGGGATCAGAATCTGGGCAACCTGGATCTCGTCAAATTCCAGAGCGGAGCGCACCAGGTCGCTTTCCTGCTCCTCCAGAACCCCCTGCTCCTCGATCTCGTCGATGATGACCTTCAGCTCATCTTCTGTGACGCTGGGCGCCTGCTCTCCGGATTTTTTCAGTCCCCGGATCTTCTGGAACACCCAGTTGACGGGCCGGAAAATCCACATCAGCGCCAGAATGGGTCGGTTCATCAGCAGAGCGCAGGACTCGGCGTGAGCCTTGGCGTATGCCTTGGGGGTGATCTCCCCGAACAGCAGCACCAGCACGGTCATCACCGCCGTGGATACCCCGACGGCGCTTGCCCCCAGGTACCGGGTGAACACCACCGTTGCCAGGGAGGCGGAAAGAATGTTGACCACGTTGTTGCCGATCAGAATGGCAGTCAGGGCAGCGTCAAAATGATCCGCAACCTCCAGTGCCCGGGCAGCCCGTTTATTGCCCTGGGCGGCGTAATTTTTCAGCCGGATCTTGTTGACGGTGGAAAATGCGGTTTCACTGCCGGAAAAAAATGCGGACATGGCAATCAAAAGCACGATGATAATGATCTCTGTCATTTATATCTCCTGTTTTTCTCTGTTTTCGCAGTACTCCATTCCGGTTCGGTGGAGACATGCGGCTATGATTATAATATCATACCTTTGGAAAATAATCAAGGGGAACCGCCTGCCAAAGGAGCGCAATCCGGCTTCAGAAGCGGATTTCAGCGTTTTGCATAGAAAATTTGCAAGGAATTTATGCAGTGTGGAAAGATTCTGTACAGGATGCCGGAAAGGCGTAAAAAGTGGGGCTTGCAAAAACGACTGTAAAATGCTATGATATAAGGGATACTATAAAGGCAACACCGCACAGAGCACCCTGGCGGCTTTGCCGAAAGAAAGGACTCCACTATGCTGAAGCTGATCGAAAAAATCCTGTCCTTCCTGCCCAAGCCCCTGCAGGAGCTATACCACAAATATGAGGAGCAGCTACTCTATGTACTCTTCGGCGGACTCACCACCCTGATCTCCATCGTCACCAAGCTGGCGGTATTCGCCCTGGTGCCGGATCAGGGGCAGCCCTGGCGCACCACCCTGGCTGTGACCCTGTCCTGGATCTTTGCAGTGACCTTCGCCTTCTTCACCAACAAAGCCTATGTATTCAAGAACCAGACCAAGGGGGCAAAGGAATTTTTCCGGGTATTCGCCTCCTTCTACGGGGCACGGCTGCTGACCTTCGTGCTGGAGGAGGGCATCTTCCTGCTGTGCTGCGATCTGATGCACTGGAACGAAACCGTCATCACCTTTGTCAGCCAGGTGCTGATCTTTGTTGCCAACTATGTGCTCAGCAAGCTGCTGGTGTTCCGGAAGAAAGAGAAGGGCGAGGCGGAATGAACCGGGTCACCATCGCCGGGCTGGAGCTGCCCCGGACTGCCGCCCTTGCCCCCATGGCATCCGTGGCGGATCGTGCCTACCGGCAGTTGTGCCGCAGCTTTGGCGCATGCATGGTCACCAGCGAGCTGATCTCCGCCAAGGGTATGTGCTACAACGACAGCAAAACCGCAGAGCTTTGCACCATCACCCCGGAGGAGCGCCCCATGGCGCTGCAATTGTTTGGCAGTGAACCGAAATTTATCCAGCAGGCGGTGAAGCTGCTGCTGCCCTTTCAGCCGGATGTGATCGATCTGAACATGGGCTGTCCCGTGCCCAAGGTGGTGAATACCGGGGCAGGCTCTGCGCTGATGCAGGATCTGAACACTGCCGCCGACCTGGTGGCAGCAGCCCGGATGGCGTCGGACGTGCCGGTAACGGTGAAGATCCGCCGGGGCTGGAGCGAGGACACGGTGAACTGTGTGGAATTTGCCTGCCGGATGGCGGAGGCTGGGGCGCAGGCCATTGCCATTCACGGCAGAACCCGGAGCCAGATGTACAGCGGCAAAGCGGACTGGAGCTGTATCCGGGCGGTGAAGCAGGCAGTGTCCGTGCCGGTGATCGGCAACGGGGACGTATGCAGCGGAGCGGACTGCCTGAACATGTACCGGGAAACCGGCTGTGACCTGGTGATGGTAGGCAGGGCAAGCTACGGAAACCCATGGATCTTCCAGGAGATCGACGCTGCCTGCCGGGGCATCCCCTACACGCCCCCTACTGTGGAGGAGCGGATGGAAACCATGCTGCTGCATATCCGGATGATTCTGGAAACCGGCAGGGGAAAGCCGGAGCCGCAGCGGATGAAGGAAGCCCGGAAGCATGCGGCATGGTACCTGCACGGGCTTCGGGGTGCGGCAGGGTTCCGCTCCCGATGCTACGGGCTGGACAGCTACCAACAGGCGGAGCAGCTTGCCCGGGACGTGCTTGCCATGCAGGAACAGGAGGATGCCCATGTACAGCAGAACCATTGACCTGCACGGCATGACCGTTGCAGAAGCCCGACGTGCCATGCTGGCGCTTTTGAAAAGCTGTCCCGCCAGCGTCCGGGAAATCGAAGTGATCCACGGCTCCCACAGCGGTCAGGCACTGCTGCGGTATGTGCGGGTGGAACTGAAGCACCCCCGGATCAGCCGGAAGATCCTGGGGCTGAACAACGGGGTCACGATTTTAGAGTTGAAATGAATGCGGCAGTATCGCAGAGCTTGCGGTGCTGCCGTTTTTTATCCCAGGACGCCCAGATGCTCCAGCAGGATCTTCAAGCCGATCAGCACCAAAATCACGCCCCCGGCGATTTCCGCCTTGGTCTGGAACCGGCTGCCGAACCGGTTGCCCACCCATACCCCAATCACGGACAGCACAAAGGTGGTGGCGGCGATGAGGGAAACGGCACCCCAGATGTTGACCTGTAAAAACGCAAAGGTGATGCCCACAGCCAGTGCGTCGATACTGGTTGCCACCGCCAGCATGAACAGCTCCTTCAGATCCAGCCTGGGCTGGGGACAGACCTCCTCCGGATCCTCGTGGAGCGCCTCCCACACCATCTTGCCCCCGATGAACGCCAGCAGCACAAAGGCGATCCAGTGGTCAAAGGCAGTGATATACCGCTCAAACTGCTTGCCCAGCAGCCACCCCAGCAGGGGCATGATTCCCTGGAAGCCTCCGAAAAACAGCCCGATCACCAGGGCGTGCTTCCGGTTCAGGGTCTTCATGTTCAGCCCCTTGCAGACGGATACCGCAAAGGCATCCATGGACAGCCCCACGCCAATCAGAAACAATTCTACAAATCCCATTTTCCTTCTCCTTCCGGCAGATGCCAATAAAAAAATCGGGCACAACGCTGTACCCGATCCAGAGACCTACGCACAGCCTGAAGCCATACGCAAGTCTCGTTCTTTCAGACAAGCCAGACCAGAAGGTCAGTATGTTGACTTGCCACATCCGTGTGATGCAAACTACTCCCTTGCAATTGCTCCATTATAACATAGCTATGCGGCATTGTCAAGGGGCATGCAAGGCATGTTAGCGGACAACCGGTGCCTGTCCCATTTTCTGCTTCATTTCCCGTTTCCGGGCGTACATGGCCTCGTCCGCCTCCTCCATGATCCGGCTGATGGGATCCTCCGGGGATTGTGCGCAGGCATACCCCCAGGCGATGCTCAGAGGCACGGCGCAGATTTCGTTTTCGTTGAACCGGTCTGTATCCTTCTGCATGATCCGCAGAGCGGACTCGATGCCCTCCCTGCCGGTGCTGCTGGAGATCACCACGGCAAATTCATCTCCGCCGATCCGGTAAGTGGTGCCAAGTCCGGCAAAGGCGCCGTGGATGACGCCGGAAGCGCCCTTGATGAGGATGTCCCCCTGCTGGTGTCCGAACTTGTCGTTGGCGGTTTTCAGATTGTTCACGTCCAGCATCACCAGGCTCACCGGGTCGATCTGCTGCCGCATGGTTTCCAGGCCGGCAAGCCGCTCATTAAAGGCAGTCCGGTTGCCGATGCCGGTGAGCCCGTCCTTATAGGCAAGCTGACTGACCAGCTCCAGCTGGCTGTTTTCCTTGACCTGGGTCATGGCCTGTAAAATATTCAGCACGCCGAACAGCAGAATAAACAGGATCATGCCCACCCGGGTGAACCGGGCGTTGTCCAGGTGGTAGCTGAGCTTACTGAGGATCAGATCCGCCCCTACGCAGACCCCCATAATGCTGATACCGGACAGGATCAGCCCCTTTTCCATCCGGGAGCGCTCCCGATCCCGGATGTTGATGGCAACCGTATACACAATCAGGATCAGGAAATACAGGATCAGCCCCTGGGTGATAAACAGGGTACGCATATAATCCGTTACGCCGCTCATGTAGAGGATGAGACAGACTACAAACTCCAGAACCGACAATCCAAAGCCGATATAGAACAAACGTTCCTTCCAGATCATCAGGCATTCAAACAGAAACAGTCCGATGGGGATGGGGGTCAGAGACAGGAGCATCAGAGAGAACACGTTCAGCGCCTGCTGGGAGGTGACGAACAGATCCGGCACATGGGTCTCTGTGAAGGACCAGAGCCCCACCACCACCGCCAGAATCCCCAGATACAGCAGCCCATGATTGGGTCGGTGCATGATCCGGTTGGCAGGCAGATCCACCAGCATGAACACAACTCCCAGAAACAGCAGCAGTCCGGAGGCGATCAATCCGGGCAGACCCTGCCGCACCGCATCCACGATCAGCTGGGCGCCACCGGCAAGCTCCATATCCGCAAAGCATTCATTGCTGGCGTTATAGGAAGTGGCATAGCGGATGGTCAGCGTCTGCCCTGCATAGGTACCGGACAGGGGAATATGGTGCCAGCAAGTGCCGGGGGAATTGCCGAATACATGGGATGGCTCCATGCCGTAGGAATAGATTTCATGCTCCCCTATGATGACAGTGAACCGCAGATACAGGCTGCGGAAGGACAGGGTTGCGTCCGCCGGCAGCACCTGGGGCAGCTCCGCATGGATCTCATACCATTCAGAGCGTGGGTGATCCTTTTCCACATTCAGCTGTCCCGGATCCACCGCATCCCCCTGTTCATCCTGCCAGCCCTGGGAAAAGGACTGGGCAGACCTGCCCCAGTAGGGACTTTCCTCACCGGTGGTGCGCCGGGCATTGATGCCGGACAGCAGCAGGGTACAGGCAAGCATGACAAGATATGCAACAAAAAAGAAACGATGTGTATAACGGGTATTCATCAGATATCCTCCGAACCTGCAAAGACGAAATCAGAATTGTTTGCAGCATCATAAAAGAAAAAGACAGCATTTCGCTGTCTTTATTATACTCCCTTTCCATGCTGATTGCAAGGGTACCGGCATACTATTTGGAATTTGTACACATTTTGCCCCCGGGGAACGGCAAAAGCCCGTAACGAACTGGTACGGGCACGCTTGCGCAGAAGATGCGGCATCGCCTTTATTTTTCCGGCACGAACATCATGCCGAAGCTGACGGACAGCAGCAGGCAGCAGATCCAGATTGCCCGGCAGCCCAGAGTAAGGGTCAGAATGCTGCCAAGACCGGCACCCACGCCGAACACAAGGATCACGCTGAAGTATGTCAGCGCCTTTTGCAGGATCTCCTTGTCCCGGACACGGAAGTATGCACACAGCGCCTCCGTTCCGGCACGCAGATTGCCGATACACATGGTGCTGGCGTAGGCATGCCCCCGTACCTTATGAAAGGTCTGTACCTGCATGGCGCAGACAAAGGACACCAGCGCATTGGCAAGAGGCTCAAAAACCGGCGGCAGGAAGCCTACCGCAAGCAGAAGCACCACCTCACACAGCAGAATGATCTGCCGCCAGTGGATCTTTTCATAGCATTTGAGCCGGATATGAATCCACTCTGCAACCGCTGTCCCGATCAGAAACGCCAGAACCGGGATCAGATATTTCAGCATAGTCTGCCACTCCCGCTGGAACAATGCCGTACTGAGCAGCACGATGTTCCCCGTCTGGGCGTTGGCAAACACCTCCCCCCGGCACGTATAGGTGTATGCATCCTGAAATCCGCCGGAGAGAATGATAAAAAACGCCGCCCGGAAACTGTCGGACATTTGCCCCCGAACTGGCTTAACGCCCTTCACAGTGCTTCCTCTTTTCGGGGAATGTCAGCACAAATGCCGTGTAGGAAAGCATAAAGCCCAGAGCAAGCAGAGTCAGCACGATCCAACTGCCACCGGCAAGACATTTTGCAGCCAGTCCCAGCAGGAAACCCAGCGCAAAGATTCCGTCTGCGATGCGGTATCTCCTTTTCTCGGTGTGCGCACATTGCAGGGAACGGGGGATCAGGAAGCCCATCGCCCCATCAAACATGACGCACATCAATGCCTCTAATACCAGTTCCATTTTACAGACCCGCTTTCTTCCTGGGCAACGTCCGCCGCATGAGCTTTGTGCGGCATTGCCCTTGACTTTCTGAATTGTATTTATTATAATACAGGAAGACATATATGTAAAATGTATGTTAGATATGATCGTGATATCATTCAGATATAAAAAGGAGCTGCACAGATGTACATCAGCTATGACTACTACCGGGTATTCTACTACGTTGCCCGATACGGAAACGTTTCACAGGCGGCAAGGCTGCTGCTGAACAACCAACCCAATTTGACGAGAACCATAAAAAAGCTGGAGGCTGAGCTGGGGTGCCCTCTGTTTTCCCGTTCCCGAAAGGGAATGAAGCTGACGCCGGAGGGGGAGCATCTGTTCGAGCATATCCGCATAGCCATGGAGCATATCAGCGCCGGAGAAGCGGAGATCACTGAGCAGCGCAGCCTGCAAAGCGGCACGGTCTACATTGCGGCAAGCGAGGTGGCGCTGCGGTGCATGCTGCTGCCGGTGCTGAAAAAATACCGGCTGCTGTACCCTGGCATTCACATCCGCATCAGCAACCATTCCACGCCCCAGGCGATCAGCGCCCTGAAGGAGGGTACTGCGGACATTGCCGTGGTCACCACCCCCACCGTGCAGGCGGCTTCTCTGACGGAGACTCTTGTAAAGCCCATCACCGAGGTTGCCGTCTGCTCCCCGTACTTTACCGCTCTGACGGGCAGACAGGTCAGTCTGGCGGATCTGGTGCATTTTCCCCTGATCTCCCTGGGGAAGGATACCAAGTCCTTTGCGTTTTTCTCCGGGCTTTTCACGGAGCATGGACTACCCTATCAGCCGGATATTGAAGCCTTCACCGCCGATCAGATCCTCCCCATGGTACAGGCGGATCTGGGCGTGGGCTTTGTGCCGGAGGAATTTTTACAGGACAGCAGCGGCGTCTGCAAGATCGATCTGAAGGAATCGATCCCCAAACGGCACATTGCCCTCATCAAGCGAAAGGAGCAGCCTCTGAGCGTGGCAGCCAGGGAGCTTGTCCATATGATCCTGGAGCAGTCAGAATCAGATGCCCTTGCAGTCTGAGACAGGTTTGTGCTATAATGAACCCAAACAAAAAAGGGGCAGCCTGTGGGCTTGCAGGACTGCTCCGGAACATGGAGTGTTATGATATGAAGAAAGTCTGCGCATTGCTGCTGGGCGTGCTGGTGTTTGCCGGATGCTCCGGCTGCGGACAGACCGCCTCCTCTCAGGCGGAATCCGCTGCCCCTGCCCGGCAGCCCACAAAATTCGACCAGTATGTTTCCAACACGGTAATCGCCACCGGCAACAACAAATGCATCGATGAGGCAGATGGCGTCACCTACCGGGGATACTTTCCTCTGGAGGCATACGGCACCTTTGACTACAGCTTTTACTTCTCCAACACGGTGGATTCCACCTGGGACGACGGCAGGCTGGGCTATGGCGGTCAGCCCGGCGGCGCCTACAGCATTGCCGGAGCGGCAGTGTATGACGGCGGACAGATCCAGCCGGACGGCAGTGCTCTGATGACCGGAGAAGTGCTGCTGGCGGAGATCACCTTTGACGGCAGCAAGTCCAGACAGGTAGCGCCCGGAGAGACATTCTGGAGCGACCCGGTGTCCCTCACCCTGCCGGAGGATCACTATCTGATCTGGGAGTGGACCATTACCGGCAAGGAAATCCCCTGTATCTGCATGTCCGGTCTGACCCCCGCCTTCTACAGCACCGGCGGACAGTTCATTTACGCCAACGAGGTGCCCATGCCGGTGCTGATCGGCTGTGACCGGAAGGTGGGCACCAAAATTGCCGCCTTCGGGGATTCCATCACCCAGGGCTGTCAGACCACTGCCAACGGCCGGAAATTCTGGGCGGCACAGATTGCCGCCACCCTGGGAGAAGACTACGCCCTATGGAACCTGGGGCTTGGCTATGCCCGGGCAAGCGATGCCGCACGGGGCGGCGACTGGCTGGAGCGTGCCAAGGCGTATGAGATGGTGCTGGTGGCATTCGGCACCAACGACATCATCAGCGGCAGGTACGGGGGCACGGGAGCGGATTCCCCGGAGCAGATCGAAGCCTCTGTCCGCAGCATCGTATCCGCCCTGCGGGAGGCAGGCTGCCGGGTGGTGCTGTTCAATGCGCCGCCCTTTGATCTGAAGCCGGAAGCAGAAGCCATCCGCACCGCATACAATGCCGCCGTGCCGAAGATCGCAGAGGAGCTGGGGGCAGAATACTTTGACTTTGCCGCATGCCTGGCGGATCCGGCGGATCCTGCCAAAGCCCTTTACGGCGGACACCCCAATGATACGGGCTGTGCCAAGGCGGCGGACGCATTCCTGAACCAGTACCGGACGCTGATCGACAGCACCATACAAAAGCCGTGAACCAAGCGCAAAGCCCGTCTGCACCAAAGGGTACAGACGGGCTCTTTTTATGCGCCGCCGATTTCCAGCCACACATATTCCGAGTGCGCCTCCGTGCGGATGGGATAGCCCCAGCCACAGATACCGGAGGTGACCACCGCATACATGCCGTTCTGCTCCCGGCAGCCGTAGTTCATCTCATTGAACTGCACCAGCCGATCCAGCAGGCCGATGGGGAAAATCTGCCCGGCGTGGGTATGACCGGACACGGTCAGATCCACCCCGGCAGCCGCATTTTTGGCAAGCCCCAGGGGCTGATGATCCTCCACCAGCCAGAAGGTGTCCGGATCCGCATGGGTTTTCTCCAGAAGCTCCCGGATCTCCGTCCGGTTCTCCGGCCAGAAGCCCGGATCCGATCTGCCGATGAGGGTAATGTCCCCGTTGATGACCGCCGTATCCTCCGACAGCACCCGGATTCCCTGACCGGTCAGGGTTTCATACAGTTCCTGGGAGGTATAAGCCGGATCGCTGCTGTAGTTGTTCTGATCGTGGTTGCCGTAGACGTAATAAATACCGTACCGGGTCCGGATGCCTCCCAGCAGGGCGCATGCCTCCTGCATACCCGTCCGGCTGGTGTTCTCGTCCACGATGTCCCCGTCCAGCAGGACAAAATCCGGATTCTGGGCGGAGATCCGGTCACACTGCTCCGCCAGCTTTTCCCCGGTGATGCCGTTGCCGTAGTGAAGATCTGCGATCAGCACTGCCCGGTAGGGCTGGGACAGTTGCTTGTCAGTGGGGATCTGATACGTTGTTTCCACGACGTGGTTCATGTTCCAGTAGCCGTAGCTGAGGACGCATGCCACAAGCGCCAAAGGCACCAGTCCGCAGGCGAGGATCCGGTTGGGTCGCTCCGGGGCGGAGCTGCGGCGGATCCGCCGATACAGATGCGCCAGAAGATCCGTGACAGCGGAAAATACCGTAAAATGCAGCATCAGCAGGCCAAAGGTGGAGAACACCATCAGACTGCATCCGGTGAGCGCCACCATCAGCAGACACCGAACCCACTTTGCCTTTTCCGGCAGGGAGAATGCCCGGAACAGCCGCCCCAGGAAGAAGTGATAATACACGCCGATCAGCCCGGCAAGCAGCAAAATCAGCAGGATCATTGCAGGGATCATAACAGTGCGCCTCCGGGATTATGCTTCATAGTCGATGCAGGCTCTGGAGGCACGCACCTGGCTGATGAATGCGCCAAAATTTTTATGGGTGGGGTGGATCTGGTAGGCGTTCAGCCCTTCCATATCCTCAAAGGTACAGATCAGCGCCAGCTCGCAGTTGTCCGCCGGAGCATCCGGGGCGTTGACCACTGCCCGGAACTCCCGGAGAGTGGGGATCTGCGCCGGGAACTGCTCCAGCATGGAAAGCGCCAGTGCGGCATTTTCTGCGGCGGTGCGGCTCTGTGCCTGGGGTAGCAGCTTGAACATGACAATGTGCTTGATCATCACAATCGCTCCTTTTATTCGGACAGCACTCCGCAAAGCCTGTGGGGTGCTGCCGCAGTATGTATGTAGTATACCACCCTACCGGAAAAAATGCAAGGCGCAGTTCATCTTGCCAGGGACTGTCCGGACAGCCCCTGATACAGCAGCACCAATCCGGCGCTGAGCAGTACGCCCCCGATGATATCCGTCAGCCAGTGCGCCCCGGACAGCAGCCTGCCGATCACCATGAATCCGGTGAAGGCACCCAGCAGCACCAGCAGGCTCCGCCGGAGCATCCGGCTTTGCAATCGTGCATGTAGCTGGAGCATGCCGGTGGGGATCACGCACAGCGCCAGCAGGGTGGTGGAGGAGGGGTAGGATGCCTCCAGGTATCCGTCGATCAGGATCGGGCGGTAGTTGACCGCCAGTGCCTCAAACAGCAGGTACGCCCCCAGCACCAGAATGTAGAACCCGCCCAGAAGCAGAATGTCCGGATCCACCTTCCGAAGGCTCCGGCGGCGGATCAGCTGCACCAGTCCCAGAAGCCCGAAGCCAAGCACAAAGCAGACCGGCACCAGCCCCAGCCAGTCCGTCACCGTATACAGACCCATATGCACCCCGGTCAGCTGATGAAACCAGTGGTTCATTTCCCCAAAGCCCACCCGGGAGCCGTTGGGGCCGATGGGCTGCACGCCGATCCGGCACACCGCCCAGGTCCACAGGGCAAAGGCAGCCAGACTGCCCAGACCTGCCCAAATCGTAATCCTTCTTCTTTTTCCCATGCTTCATCCATCCTTTCCAATGTATCGGCTTTCGCCTGGATTCATTCTAAAGGAAGGCCGGAAAAAAGCCAAGAATCCGCCTGTCACATGGGGGATACGATCCGTGTCACCGGCATTTTATCAGCATGACACCCTTGATGACCAGAAAAAGAAAGGCAAATATTGCCGGATATGGCTGGAGACTTGCCATAAAAATCAAGGTGGCAGCAGCGCTGAGACCCAGGGATACCCGGTGCCGCAGCCGGAGCCACAGGGGATGGGTTCCGGTCTGGAACGCCAGGGTCAGCATGCCCCACAGCACCAGAGCGGCAAGGATGCCCAGGTATGCACCCTTCATATAAGGGGCGACTCCGGTCAGGGACAGCAGGGACACCTGCCGGATTGGTTCCCTGTCCCGCTGCCCGAACAGGGGCAGAAACAGGAGCATGCCGGTGCAGCAATCCAACGCCCCGAACACCAGGCTCCGGGTGCGGCTTTCCTGTTTCTTGCTGTCCTCCTCCACCAGGGTCAGCACCGCCTCGCTGGACAGCAACTGATCCAGGGACACACCGAAAAAACCGGAAATGGCTTTCAGAGAATCAATGCTGGGGTATCCCCTGCCGGATTCCCACTTGGACACCGCCGTCCGGGATACATACAGGGCAGTCGCCAGCTCCTCCTGGGTCATGCCCCGCTGCTTTCGCAGCTCCTGTAATTTTTCGTGAAATTCCATCCTGCACCTACTTTGAAAATACGTCCGTAAAATACCCGGAAGGGGAAACCGGTTCTCCGGCAGCGGTAAGATGCTGGGTATCCCCCATAACCTGACAGCGGAAGTATGCCTCGTCCCCATGCCGCTCCTCCGATGCCAGAATGGTGACCCCGGTGGGCGCCATAAACATCCCATGCCACAGGGGTACCGGAGACAGGTTCAGCAGATGCCCCATCAGGGTCATGGTGATGCCGAAATGGCAGAAGAATACCAGAGTATCCCCATTGGGGCGCACTGCCCGGTAAAAGCCCCCGTCCCGCACATAGCCATGCGCCGCCAGCAGCCCGTCCAGCCCGGCGCATACGGCTGCGTATGCCTGGGGCAGAGGGCTGGATGCATACTGGGGCGCCTCCGTGAACCGGTTCCGGTCGAACATTTGTTCCTCCCTTGTCCATTCGGAGGGGAACAGATCCCAGGGGATCCGGGTACCTCCTGCCGGATCCGGCACCGGAAGGGAGAATTCCTCCAACCAGGGCAGGATCTCCGCCTCCATCCCCAGCTTTTCCAGGCTCCGGGAGGCAGTGTCCCTTGCACGTCCCAGGGGAGAGCAATACACCCTGGTCACATCCCAGCGGGCTACCCGCTCCGCCAGGCAGTCCGCTTCACGCCAGCCCTTTTCCGTCAGAGAATCCCGGACGTAATCCGGATCCCCATGTCTGATAAAGATCAGCCGCATGCTGACCACTCCTTTTCATGTAATGTCCTTAGTGTACCACATTCCCCACCCGGATGCAAGCCGCATGCCCTTGACAATCCTGCGGTTTTGTGATATGGTAATCCATGCGATGTTTGGCACAGTCCCCCCGTATTATAGGCAACACCGCACAAAGCACGCCCGGCGGCTTTGCACTGCATCTGCTGCACAATCTTTGTGCGGTATTGCCTATAGAAAAACGCATCCGCTTACGCAGGCGGCATGGAGACGGGCTGTGCTTCCGGAGGCTTCTTATGACCGAATCCAGATTACAGAAGTGCATTGTCACCGTGTACTGCGTGCTGATGATGTTCGTTCTGGGCGCCAGCGACGCCCTGCGGGGCGTGTTCCTGCCGGTGTTCCGGGACAGCTTTTCCCTCTCCCAATCCCAGTCCTCTGCCATCATCATGTGCAGCTACATCGGCAACCTGCTGTTTCTGTGCATCGGCGGCAGGCTGGTTGACCGGATCAGCCGGAAAAAATTCATGTACGGGGTCATGCTCCTGTGGATGGGGGCGCTGACCGCCTATCTGCTCACCGCCAATTACTACGCTCTGCTGGTGTTCATGATCTTCAGCCTTGGGGCGTCCACCATGCTTTCCACCACCGTAAATCTCCTGACTCCCCTGGTGTACGCCGCCCCAGCCTTTTTCGTGAACTTCTTCAACTTCCTCCAGGGTGCCGGCATCAGCACCGCCCAGAACGTGGGAGGGCGGTTCGCCTCCTCCCTGTCTGCCTGGAAGGGAGCGAATCTGATCCTGCTGGCATGCGGCTGTTTGGGACTGGTACTGCTGTGGTTCGTGAAGCTGCCCCAGCCCAAGCCGGATGCAGGCTCCGCAGGAGGATACGGCGCAGTGATCCGGAACCCGGCATGCAAATACCTGTTCCTGCTGTGCGGCTTTTACTGCATCACCGAACACGGGCTGCAAAACTGGCTGGTGACCTACGGCAGCGATTATCTGGGCTATACGGTGCCCCAGGCTGCCCGGTATCTGTCCTTTTTCTTCGGCGGCATCATGGCAGGGCGGCTGCTGTTCGCCCCCCTGGTGCAGAAATGCGGCATTATGCGCAGCATGCGGGTGTTCGTGGCTGCCGCCGGGGTGCTGTACGTTTCCGGCATGCTGCTGGAGCGCCGGGGCATGCTGCTGCTGTGCGGCTCGGGACTGGCGTTCTCCATTCTCTGGCCCACCATCGTGCTGCTGATCGGCAGATACTATGACCCGGGGCTTGCCGGCACCGCCACCGGCTTTATCACTGGTTTCGCCACCCTGTTTGACGTGGCGTTCAACGCCTGCTTCGGCAAGATCATCGACTGGCTGGGCTTCGGCACCGCCATTCAGATTCTGCCGGTTTCCATGTTCCTGCTGTGCCTGAGCTTCTTCCTGCTCCGGATCCGGGTGCCAAAATCCAAGGAGATTTTGTAGAAATTGCACAAATCGAAGTCCCGTATTCATTGGATATGGGACATTTTATACAAACTTATATAATTTGCGCTTAAAATTATATAATCCGCTTGACAAGTTATGAATTCAGTGCTACAATGATAATCACAGAAAGGAGGTGCAACAGAATATGAGCAAGCATGTATACAGCCTGGTGCTGATGGACGAGGTGGTGGAAGCCATCGACCGGCTGGCATATCAGCAGAACACCAGCCGCTCCAATCTTATCAACCAGATCCTGGCGGAAAAGGTCTGCTGCACCACCCCGCAAATGCGGATGAACGACATTTTCAACACCATTTCCAGCCGGATGACCGGGGATTGCTTTCAGGTACAGCCCCAGCCCTCCGACGCCATGCTGTCCATCCGCTCCGCACTGAAATACAAGTACAAGCCCACCATCCGCTACAGCCTGGAGCTGGTGCATTCCCCGGGGCGGACGCTGGGGGTACTGAAGGTGTCCTTCCGAACCCAGTCCGCACAGTTGCTGTCGGAGCTGACGGTATTTTACAAGCTGTGGGCGGCACTGGAGCATCAGTTTCTGCTGCCGGGCATGCCGGAGGGAATCCACTACCAGATCGAGGCGGGCAGATTTATCCGCACCTTCCAGCTGCCTCCAGATCAGGCGGAGCTTTCCACCGACCAGATCGGCGAGTACATTGCCGGATATATTCGCCTGTTCGATCACATCCTAAAGGTGTATTTCGCCGCCCTGCCCCAGGGACAGGATGCAGCCCTGGAAGCAGCCACGGCGGCATACCGGAAGCTGCTGCCGAAAAAAATCGTGCATATCTAGGGAGTGTTGACACTAAGATACTATGCAGATTTTCGAGCATAAATTTTATGTAGACAAGGCAAAAAACCGCAGGCAGGCTGTCGCCTGTCAAGACTTTTTAACGCAGGATGCGTGAAATTTTGCCGAAAAGATGCGTTGTTAGGCTTCGTGTCAACACGACCTGGGGTAACACCATGCTATGATTACACCCAAGCAGAAAGGAAGATGGCTTTATGAATACAGAGAAACTGACCCAAAAATCCATGGAAGCGATTCGCAGCGCCAACAGTCTGGCGGTGGAATACGGCAATCAGCAGATTGACCAGGCGCATCTGTTCCTGGCACTGCTGTCCCAGCAGGACGGACTGATCCCCCAGATCATTCCCCAGATGGGCACGGATCTGCAAATGCTCCAGACCGAGGCACAGCGCCTGGTGGATCAGCTACCGAAGGTATCCGGCAGCGGCAGAGAGCCGGACAAGGTGTATGTAACACCGGGTACGGACAAGGCGCTGAACGCAGCGGAAAAGGCTGCCCAGCGGATGCAGGATGAATATGTGTCTGTGGAACATTTGTTCTTGGGATTGATCCAGACCGCAGAGGGCAAGCTGGCACAACTGCTGAAAAGCCACGATCTGACGGAGCAGAAGCTGCTGACCGTATTGCAGACCGTCCGGGGCAGCACCAAGGTCACCAGTGACAACCCGGAGGGTACCTATAACGTGCTGAAAAAATACGGGCAGGATCTGGTGGAGCTTGCAAAAAACAACAAGCTGGATCCGGTCATCGGCAGAGACGAGGAGATCCGGAACGTGATCCGGATCCTGTCCAGAAAGACCAAGAACAACCCGGTTCTGATCGGTGAGCCCGGCGTGGGCAAAACCGCCATTGCAGAGGGGCTTGCCCTCCGGATCGTCCGGGGAGATGTGCCCGGTTCTCTGAAGGATCACCGGATCTTCAGTCTGGATATGGGCGCACTGGTGGCAGGTGCCAAGTACCGGGGCGAATTTGAGGAGCGTCTGAAGGCGGTATTGCAGGAGATCCGCAAGACCGAAGGCAAGACCATCCTGTTCATCGATGAGCTGCATCTGATCGTTGGCGCAGGCAAGACCGACGGTGCCATGGACGCAGGCAATATCTTAAAGCCCATGCTTGCCCGGGGCGAGCTGCACTGTATCGGTGCCACCACCCTGAACGAATACCGGCAGTACATTGAGAAGGATGCCGCTCTGGAGCGTCGGTTCCAGCCGGTTATGGTAAATGAGCCAACTGTAGAGGACACCATTTCCATTCTCCGTGGCTTGAAGGAGCGGTACGAGGTATTCCACGGCGTCAAGATCCAGGATCAGGCGCTGATCGCAGCGGCAACCCTGTCCAACCGGTACATTACCGACCGGTTCCTGCCGGATAAGGCCATTGACCTGGTGGACGAGGCATGCGCTATGATCAAAACCGAGATGGAGTCCATGCCCACGGAAATGGACGAGCTGTCCCGGCGGATCATGCAGCACGAAATCGAGGAAACCGCTCTGAAAAAGGAGACGGATAACCTGTCCAAGGAGCACCTGGAACAGATCCAGAAGGAACTGGCGGAGATGCGTTCCAGGTTCGACGAAATGAAGGCAAAGTGGCAGAACGAAAAGAATGCCATTACCAAGGTGCAGAGCCTGCGGGCGGAGGTGGAATCCGTCAAGGGCGAGATTGAGCAGGCGACCCGGAATGCGGATTACAACAAGGCGGCGGAATTGCAGTACTCCAAGCTGCCCCAGCTGCAAAAGGAGCTGGAGGAGGAAGAAAAGATCGCCAACGCCAAGAAGGATGCAAGCCTGCTGCGGGATAAGGTCACGGAGCAGGAGATCGCCCGGATCATCTGTCGGTGGACGGGCATCCCGGTGGCAAAGCTGATGGAGGGCGAACGGCAGAAGCTGCTTGGCATGGAATCCATCCTGCACCAGAGAGTCATCGGTCAGGACGAGGCTGTGGAGAAGGTCAGCGAAGCCATTCTCCGTTCCCGTGCAGGCATCCAGGATCCGGACCGGCCCATTGGTTCCTTCCTGTTCCTTGGCCCCACCGGCGTGGGCAAGACGGAGCTTGCCAAGGCGTTGGCAGAGGCGCTGTTTGACGATGAACGGAACATTGTGCGGATCGATATGAGTGAATATATGGAGAAGTACAGCGTGTCCCGTCTGATCGGTGCGCCTCCCGGATATGTGGGCTATGACGAAGGCGGTCAGCTGACCGAGGCGGTACGCCGGAAGCCCTATTCCGTTGTGCTGTTCGATGAGATCGAAAAGGCGCACCCGGATGTGTTCAACATTCTGCTGCAGGTTCTGGACGACGGACGGATCACGGACAGCCAGGGCAGAACCGTGGACTTCAAGAACACCATCATCATTCTGACCTCCAACCTGGGGTCGGATGCGATCCTGAACGGCATCACCGCCGACAACCAGATCTCCCCGGAGGCACGGGAACAGGTGGAAGCGCTGCTGAAGCGGCAGTTCCGCCCGGAATTTCTGAACCGTCTGGACGAGATCGTGTTCTACAAGCCTCTGGCAAAGGCGGAGATCGGTGCCATTGTGGATCTGATGCTGAAGGATCTGGAGAAGCGTCTGGCAGACAAGCAGATCACCCTGCGTGTCACCGACAAGGCAAAGGATCACATCATCGAATGCGGCTACGATCCGCTGTACGGTGCCCGTCCTCTGAAGCGGTATATTCAGCAGAAGCTGGAGACCCTCATTGCCCGTGCCATTATCGGCGACCAGCTGCGCACCTCCGGCGTGGCAGTGGTGGACTATGACGGCAATCAGCTGACCCTGACCCAGCAGGAGGCGTAATTGCATCAATTCCACACCGCACCAGATCTGTGCGGTGTCACATAAAAAGAGCGCATGCGAACCCCATCGCATGCGCTCTTTGTTTTGGCTTACTGAAGCTCGGAACCGTCCGCAGCCTTCAGAGACCCGGTGCAGATCCTGATCAGGTCGATCAGAGTCCAGATGCCGAGACCGCCACAGGTCAGCAACTTCAGGATGCCCAGACCAGTATAGCCAAGGTAGAAACGGTCAACCCCCAAACTGCCCACCAATACAGAGAGAATGATTGCAGTTGTTTTGCTTTTCATGTGGAAAACCCCTTTCCTATATGATGGATTTATCATAACAGAAAGGCTTGCATTTGTCAACACATCTGACGCAATTTCGACATAGTTTACAAATCAAGCATGAACTTTTTCAACAAAAAAGCAAAATCATTGATGTATGAAACACATCCAAGGAAGAACTTACCCGGTTTCCTTGATGCATGCCCTCGCCTTGGTGACGATGGTCTTGTCGTTTTCATAGGTCAGCACATGACCGGCGTGGACGATATCCACCCAGCGGATCTCGGCAATCTCCTCCTCCTGGGGAACAAAGTTAAAGGTCTTTGCCTTTGCCAGAAAGTACACCACAACCTTCTGGGTGTCCCGTTTGGGGGAGTAAGAAACCGTCTCCCGGAAAGTGGGGTCAATGTTGACCTCAATGCCGGTTTCTTCCCGGATCTCACGCTCCGCCGTCTCCACCTCGGTCTCGTTCCCCTCCACATGGCCCTTGGGGAACGACCAGTGACCGCTGTTGACATGCTTGATCAGCAGGATCTCAATGTTGCCGTGGGACTTGCGGTAAACAATGGCGCCACAGGATTTCTCATGCAGCATATCAGACGTCCTTTCCATGAAAAAATGCCTGCATACAGGATGCAGAAAAAACTGTATTCAGTATAGCATATTTCCGTGAAATTGTCCAGTGCTTTGCAAAAGAAATCGCACCTGCGTTTTCACGCAGATGCGACAGAATTACTCCACAGTGGCGTACAGGTTGGTTTCCCACGCCGGGATATACAGCTGGTGCCGGATGTAGAGCTTATACTTGGGGTTGATCCGCTGGATCAGCAGAGGCAGCTCGAAAATATCCTCGTTCCGGTGGTAGAGGGATACCATCAGCCGGGGCGAATACCGGGCGATGGTGCGGCTTGCGCCCCAGATGGCTTCCCGCTCGGCACCCTCCACGTCCATTTTGATGATGGTGGCACGCTCTCCGTCCAGAATGCTGTCCACGCTGCGTGCCTGGGTCATATTCCCGTCACTGGAGATGGCGGACTGACGTCCTGCCTTGGTAGCAAAGGGCAGCTCCGTGTCCACACACCATGCCACACAGTTGTAGGCGTCAATGGCGGGGGTGTGACCGATGAACTTGGTGAGCTTCTTGAAATTCTTCTTGTCCGGCTCAAAAGCAATGATCCGATTGAACTTCCCCCGTGAAAACTCCAGCAGCTCCCGGATGGAATCCCCGTTGTAGGCACCCAGATCCACGAAGATCTCGTTGGTGGTGGGGCGGATCAGCTCCTTGTAGATCTCCGCCTTGGGGGTGGTGGCAGGGGTCAGATAGTCGATGTTGCCGCTGATCTTGAAATTGAGGATCCCGGCGTACACCCTTCTGGAGGCATCGTCCGCCAGCAGGTCATATACCTGCTGCAGCTCCTCCGCATGCTCCAGGCAGTACTCGTAGGTAAACAGACCGCCCCCGGTCACCGGCACGTCCGGCACGATGAGGGTATGCTCCTGGGACAGGGCAACGATCTTGTCCACCAGGGACTGGAATCCGGCAGCAAAGGCAAGGACGATGACGAAATCCTCCACCGCCTCCTCTACCTCGGACAGCTTATGCACCCGGTACCCCTCGAAGGAATGTCCCCGGACGAATTCATCGCTGGCGAAGATCCCGGCAAGGGGAATGCCGTAGGACTTCATGGCGGTCATGATCTTGATGGCACCGTCCCCCATGCCGTAAATAAAGATGGGCCGCTGTTCTTCCTTGAGCTTGTCCCAGCTGCTGCGGGTTTCCTGAATGAAGGGCAGCACTGCTCCCGTCTGTTGGTTATTCTGCATCGTCATACTCCACTTCATCTTCCATATCATCAGATTCATCCAGGTAATCCCGATGGGTTGCGCCCATCATATCCCGTCCCCGGATGTGGAACCGGTCACGCTGCTGATCCACATATTTATCGATCAGCTGCGCCACCCGGCGGGGGGCTTTGACGGACAGAACCTCCTTCACCGGCGTGTCCGTATCCTTCACATACAGCACGATGGTGCCGCAGCCAAACAGCCGCTGACCAAAGGGCAGCTGCATTTTCTTGTCCACCACCTTGTACAGCTCCAGCTCATCCTCCTCCAGGCTTAAAAAGCCCTTCCGGGTGATGAACTTGGTTTCCGTCAGAAAGTAGCGGGTAAAGGACAGGGGCAGACCGAACAGCGTTCGCTTCTTGTCGCTCCAGACGTACTGGATCTCTTCTTTTGCCATCAGTAAAGCTCCTTTGCTGCGTGGGACATTCTGCTGGGGCAGGGATCAGAGGGTGATCGTCACACTGCCGGAGCCGTCAGCGGTCACGCACTTGTCCGTGCCGGCAACAGCAATTTTGAATGTCTGGGTTGTCTTGGTATATGTGACAGTGATGGTGCTGCCCGCACGCTCTGCGGTCAGATCCATCAGCTTGTTTGCCTCCTTGTCGTAAACGGAGGTCTGTGCGGATGCCCCGTCGGAAAGTTGGTAAATGGTGACAGTAGCATCGGTCAGGTAGTCGTATTCAAAATCAGACTGGAATGCGCCGTAGGTGATGATGGAGTTGGGTCTTGCCAGCACCGGCATCTCCAGATAAGAGCATGTACGGCGGACGTATCTGCCGCCCTGGATCTCCTCTCCGGTGATGATATCCGTCCAGACGCCCTCCGGCAGGTAGAATTCTGCCGTGCCTTCCTCGTTGAGCACCGGTGCACACAGCAGGTTGTCGCCCAGCATGTACTGGCGATCCAGATACAGGCAGGCAGGATCCTCTGCATAGTCGATGACCATGGCACGCATCATGGGCACACCCACCGCAGCGGTCTTGACCGCCTGTGCATACAGATAGGGCATGAGCCGACCCTTCAGCTTGGTAAAGAACCGGAGCACATCCACGGATTCCTCGTCAAAGAGCCAGGGCACCCGATAGGAGGTGGAGCCGTGAAGCCGGCTGTGGGTGGACATGAGTCCAAAGGCGCACCAGCGCTTGTACACATCCGGAGAGGCAGTTGCCTCAAAGCCGCCGATGTCATGACTGAAGAAGCCGAAGCCGGAGGCGCACAGGGACAGACCGCCCCGGATGGTCTCCGCCATGGAGGAATACTCTGCGGAGCAGTCGCCGCCCCAGTGTACCGGGAACTGCTGTCCCCCGGCGGTGGCGCTTCTTGCAAACAGGCATGCCTTGTTTTCCCCGTAGTAATCCTTCAGCACGTTGAACACGGTCTTGTTGTACAGATAGGTGTAGTAGTTGTGCATGGGGATGGGGGCGGAGCCGTCGTAATACACCACGTTGGTGGGGATCCGCTCGCCGAAGTCGGTCTTGATGGCGGTCACGCCCATTTCACACAGGCTCCGGATGCCGGCAGCGAACCAGTCGCATGCGGCAGGGTTGGTAAAGTCCACGATTGCCATGCCCGGCTGCCACATATCCGTCTGGAACACGCTTCCATCCGGGTTCTTGATGAAGTAGCCCTTCTCCACGCCCTCGTCAAACAGGCAGGAGCGCTGTGCAATGTAGGGGTTGATCCACACGCAGATGCCCAGACCCCGATCCTTGAGCCGCTTGAGCATTGCCGGCGGATCCGGGAACTGGGTGGTATCCCACCGGAAGCTTGTCCACTCGTATTCCTTCATCCAGAAGCAGTCAAAGTGGAACATTTGCAGGGGGATATCCCGCTGCGCCATGCCGTCAATAAAGGAGGTGACGGTTTCCTCGTCATAGGTAGTGGTAAAGGAGGTGGACAGCCACAGCCCGAAGGTGTTTGCCGGCGGCAGGGCGGGCTTGCCGGTGAGGGTGGTGTAGTTGGACAGCACCTGCTGCAGATTCTCACCGCCGATGAGGAAATACTCTAAAAATTCCCCGGGCTTGGTGATGGACACCTTGGACACCGTGTCGGACGCAACCTCGTAGCTGATCCGATCCGGGCTGTTGACGAATACGCCGTAGCCCCGGGAGGAAATGTAGAAGGGGATGGATTTATAGCTCTGCTCACTGCAGGTGCCTCCGTCCGCATTCCAGATATCCACGGTCTGCCCGTTCTTCACAAAGGTGGTGAACTTTTCACCAAAGCCGTAGATGCATTCTCCCACGCTGAGGGTCAACTGCTCCCGGATGTAGGTGCTGCGGGGATCCGCCGGATCGCTCCAGAAGGTATCGTCGCACTTGGCGTGGCATCGGTTCTCCGCCCGGAACCGGTTTTCCTGGATGTAGGAGGTGGAGCGCCATGCGCCGCCGGTGAGCCGCTTGCCCTTGTAGGTATAGGAAACGTCCCAGCTCTGTCCCTTGCTGATCCGCAGAACCGTATCCCCGGAGATCAGCTCCGCATAGTCCTGTTCGTTGGTGATCTTCGGGGTGTAGCCCTGATCCGCATGCAGTTCAAACTTGGGCTCATTGTGCAGCGCCCCTTTGAAGTGCTGGATGGATACCCGGATCACGTTTTCCTGGGTGGAGGAATAGGTGATCTCCAGGGTCACGCCCCCCAGGGTCATGGCACGGTTATAAATGGTCTGGGGAGTCACCAGCAGCGTAATGGAATGGTCGGTGGTGGTTACCTCGTAAGCCTGTACGGCGTAATCCACCTCGTAGCCTCTCTGGTTGAGCCAGAATCCGTCAGAAAATTTCATAGAAATACTCCGTTTCTCCGCCGTCAGACTGAGAGGATGCACCGGAATCCGCTGCGCTTGGGAGACCGGTGTGAACACACTGGCTGCACGGCGGGGCAGGCAGGGTTCTGATGACAGCGCCGCACAGCTCTGCACAGTGCCGCCCTGTTTTTTCTGTCCGGCAGCCGGAAAAGCCCTGCCGTATCGCTTACCATTGTAGCATAATTCCCGGCAGGTGTCAACGGATGGGAGGGGGAAATCTATGACCGAATGTCACATTTACTGCGGAAAAATTCCCGCCGGATGACATAAGCCCCAACACGTCCGAATATATATGCTCCGTAAGCGAAAAAGCAGAAGGAGGTACCCAGATGGAATTGAAGGTGAACAGGGAAGTCATTACGGTGTGTGAGGAGCTGTACAGCGGCGTGCAGGAGCAGAGCACGGAGCTTGATTATATTCTGCCGGATTACTTCCCGGAGATCTTCCGGATCATCCAGGCACGGATGGAGCCCCGGATCGAAAGCTACGCCATCAGCGACGGCGTGCTGACCTACGAGCTGTGCGTGGAGATCTGTGTGCTGTACTGCGCCCAGGACAGCCCGGCGGTACACTGTGTGCGGCAGAAGCTGTGCTACACCCGGACGGTGGAGCTGGGCAGACAGTGCGAGGGCATCGCCGCAGAGCTGATCCCCAAGCCGGACTATGTGAACTGCCGGGCAGTGAACCAGCGGCGCATCGACCTGCGGGGAGCGGTGTCCGTCCGGATCCGTGCCACCTGCGGCAGTCAGCAGGAGGTGATCGGGGACATCTTCGGACTCCACGCCCAGACCCGGAAGGAGCCTGTAACCTACACCGCCCGGCGGCTCCACGGGGTACGCACCTTCACCCTCAGCGAGGTGGCGGAGCTGGGGGAGGCAAAGCCGGCGGCATTGCAGATCCTCCGGACGGATGTGCAGCTGCTGGGAGGAGACGCCCGGATCATCGCCGGAAAGCTGGCGGCAAAGGGGGACGCAGTGGTGCGGCTGCTGTACAGCTGCGAGGGGGGCATGGAATCCATGCAGTTTACCCTGCCCTACAGCCAGATCGTGGATCTGGAGGGCATCGACGACGCCTTTTCCTGCACTGTCCGGCCGGAGCTTGCAGGCTGTGAGATCACCCCGGCGGCGAAAAATGACGGGGAGGCACGGAGCATCCAGTGCGAGCTGCGGATCCGTCTGGTATGCACGGCGGTAAAAACCGCAGTCACGGAGCTGGTCACGGACGTATTCTCCACCCTGCATCCCTGCAGCTATACCGCCGCTCCCGTGCGGCTTTCCGGCTGCGGCGCACCCGTATCCGACAGCGGTGCGGAGCGATGCACCCTGGTCAGCAAGGAGGGGGAGATCCGCCGGGTATATGACGTATGGTGTACCCCCCGGAACATGGGCGCAAGAGTCCTGCCGGAAAGCGGCAGCATCGAGGTCAGCGGCATGCTGGCGTGCAGCGTGCTTGCCCAGAGCGACAGCACCGCCCCGGTGATGCTGGAACAGGAATTCCCCTTTACCCGGGTGCTGCCTGCTCCGGAGGACTGTACCGCCGCCCAGGTGCAGGTACAGATCCCTGCCTGCTCCTACACCCTCACCGGCTCGGATACAGTGGTGTTGCAGCCGGAGCTGCGGATCCTGGCGGATACCCAGGTGCTGCGCTCCATGCCTCTGCTGACGGAGGTGCATATCGACCAGGAGGAGCGGATCGCCCCGAAGGACAACTGCGCACTGCTGCTGTATTACGGCACCGCAGGAGAGGCAGTGTGGGACATTGCCAAAAAGTACAGCACCTCCATCCAGGCGATTGTGGAGGAGAACGATCTGACCCAGGAGCGGCTGACGGAAAACGGCATGCTCCTCATTCCCTTGGTGGACAGGAGGTAACCGAATGGCACAGGATATTTACGCAGACATTGCGGGCCGCACGGACGGCGACATTTACATCGGAGTGGTGGGGCCGGTGCGCACCGGCAAATCCACCTTTATCAAGCGGTTCATGGAGACCCTGGTGATCCCCAACATCCAGGGGGAATATAAACGGGAGCGGGCGATGGATGAGCTGCCCCAGTCCGCCGCCGGAAAAACCATTATGACCACCGAGCCCAAGTTCATCCCGGAGGATGCGGTGGAGATCACCCCGGAGGAGGGTGCACGGCTCCGGGTACGGCTCATTGACTGCGTGGGGTACATCGTGCCCAGCAGCCTGGGATACATCGAAAACGAGAACCCCCGCATGGTCGCCACCCCCTGGTTCGAGGAGGAGGTACCCTTCAACATGGCGGCGGAGGTGGGCACCCGGAAGGTGATCTCGGAGCATTCCACCATCGGACTGGTGGTCACCACGGACGGCTCCATTTCGGATATCCCCCGCAGCGAGTACGCCGAGTGTGAGCAGCGGGTGATCCGGGAGCTGCAGGAGCTGGGGAAGCCCTTTGTGGTGCTGCTGAACTGTACGGATCCGGAAAGCGAGGACGCCCTGGCGCTGTGCGAGCAGATGCGGCAGGCATACGGAGCGGCGGTGATCCCGGTCAGCTGTCTGGAGCTGACGGAAACGGATATCCGCAGCATCATCACCCAGATCCTCTACGCCTTCCCGGTCAAGGAGATCCGGGTGGAGATGCCCGGTTGGATCACGGAGCTGGCACCGGATCACTGGCTCCGGGAGTCCGTATTCGGCGCCATCCGGACGGCAGCATCGGAGCTGGTCACCGTCCGGGACGCACGGGGGCTGTGCGAGCGCATCAACTGTCCCCAGATCACCGACGCAAAAGTCCGGGACATTGACCTGGGCTGCGGCTCCGTCACCGTGGGGGTGCGCCTGGAGCCGGGACTGTTCTATCAGATTCTGGGGGAGACAACCGGACTGGACATCGGCTCGGAAAGTGACCTGCTGCCGGTGCTGCTGGAGCTGAGCCGGGTGAAGAAGGCATACGGCAGGCTGGAAAGCGCCCTGGCGGAGGTGGAAGCCACCGGCTACGGCATCGTGATGCCGGATATTACGGAGCTGTCCCTGGAGGAGCCCAAGATCATCCGGCAGGGGGGCAAATACGGGGTGCGCCTGAAGGCATCCGCCCCCTCCCTGCATCTGATGCGGGCGGACATCAATACCACCATCAGCCCCATCGTAGGCTCCGAGGCCCAGAGCAAGGAGCTGGTGGATTATCTGCTGCAGGAATTCGAGGAGAATCCTACAAAGCTGTGGGAATCCAACATTTTCGGCAAGTCCCTCCACGATCTGATGAACGAGGGGCTGCAAAACAAGCTGTACAAAATGCCGGTGGAGGCCCGGATGAAGCTGCAGGAGGCACTGGAGCGGGTCATCAACGAGGGCTGCAACGGTCTGATCTGCTTTATTCTCTGAACGAATACCGGACAGCGCATGCTGTCCGGCTTTTTGTGTATCTGCCGCCTTGACGAACGGGATAAAAAAGTATATACTAGAAGTATCACAAGCTATGCAAGGAGGGCATTATGCAGGAACCACAAACCACATCCCCTTCCGGGCTCGATCCCAGAAATCCCTTTGACAATCCCACGGAAAACCGTGATTATAATCTGGACTATTCGGATATCCTCCCCCCCATCACAGCCCCCGGATATGAACTGCCGGTGCTGCCTGCCAAGCTGGAGCGTGCGAACATCCGCCGGTTCTACAACCTGGGAGGCGGCATCCTGCTGCTGCACCTGGTCGCCACCAATGTGATCGCCACGATCCTGTACACCATCTTCCCCCTGGTGCTGTCCGGGGTGGACCGGCACCTGAACGGCACCCTGCCGGACAATTACGACTCCATCGTCAGCAGCTACATCAGCAATTCCTCCCTGTCCATGGCGCTGAACGCCTTTGTGTTCCTGCTGGGCAATACGGGGCTGTTCCTGCTGGGCTGCCGGTGGGCAAATATCCCCATGGGCTCTTTGTTCCAGACCAAAAAGCTCACCGTGCCCACCATGCTCCGGTATATGGGGCTGGGTCTGTTTTTACAACTGGCATCCGCCCTGCTTGCCACCTTTGTGGACGATCTGCTGGTAAAGGGAGGCTACGGCACCTACACCCCGGATTTCAGCCTGTCCGGCAGCAAATTGCAGCTTGCCGCCATGATCCTCAGCACCTGCCTGGTGGCGCCCATCACCGAGGAGCTGCTGTACCGGGGCTTTTTCCTGAAGGTCATGTCCCGGGTGAGCCAGCGCTTCGGCATCTTCATGAGCGCCCTGTTCTTTTCCCTTGCCCACGAAAACATCGCCCAGGGCATCCTCACCTTCCTGGTGGGCATCCTTCTGGGATACATTGCCACCAAGCACGATTCCATCATCCCCTGTATCGTGGTGCATTTCACCATCAATTCCTACAGCATGCTCACCTCCCTGCTGAACGAATTTGACCAGGAGCTTGCCAACGTATTCTCCGGGCTCACCGCCATTATCATTCTGGTGGGCGGCGCTGTGCTGTTCGTGTACACCCTTATCAAGGAGCGGCTGCCGGACAATACCCCCCGGCAGAGCCTGCGCTGCGGCAGGATCGCCATTGGAGCATGGCCCCTGGTGCTCACCGCCGCCATCCACATCGGCGCAGCCCTGCTGTATATGAACGTAAATTGATACAGCCGAACCGGCTTCAGATTATTTTAAGCAAATGGGGGTATGCTATGAACATACCCCCCTCTAAAGATCATTTCGCCGTGGATGCCACGGCAATTTTTTTTGCCCTGGATTTTTAAGATTATTTTAAGACTTATGTATTATACTTTGTCATGGATTGAAAAATCCCCAATTCCCCCCATTTTATCATTTGCTTTGTTTTCCGGCTATGTGCGCTCTGCGTGCATAGTCCTCTTTCTTTTTTCAGGCATACGCTGCCCGGATCAGAGTCTGTACCAGCTCCGGATACCGCCACTGGCAGGTGTTCCGATCCAGCAGACCCATGCACTCCTCCCTGCCGCTGGTATCATCCCACCACAGGCACCGGATCCCACGGCGTGCAGCCTCCCGGACGTAGTATTCCGCCCAGGCAAGCCGCTGGGCATCATCCGGCTTGCTGACAGCCGCAAATTCCCCCAGCAGCAGGGGAATGCCTCGCTCCGGGAACCGCTTTGCCAGCCGGTCAAACAGATCGGTCAGCTGGGCGTGATCCGCCGGCGTGCCCCACTGGATTCTGGGAGCAGCCCAGTTCACCTCCCGGGCAGGGAAACAGAATTCCGTGGGGATATAGGCGTGAACGGATGCCAGCAGGTAGGGATCCTCCGGCAGCACCAGTGCGCCAATGGCTGCCTGCTTTGGAGAGGCGGCATAGGTGGGCAGCAGAAGCTTCCGGGTCTGGTTGATCCCCCCGGATGCCCGGACAGTCCGGACAAAGGCATCGTTCAGCCGGTTTACTGCCTGGTACCGCTCCGGATTCCCCACCCAGTCGCTGCCGCAATGGGGCTCGTTCATGCCCTCAAAGATCAGCTTGTCCCCGTATGCGCCGAACCGCTCCGCCAGTTGTTTCCACAGGGCAGTGAACACCGGCAGTACCCCCTCTATGTGGGCGGCATCCGGCACCAGCCAGGCATGGGGACTGGGCATGGCGGAGCCATCGTGATGCATGTCAAGGATCACATACACATCCAGCTCCATTGCCCAGCGGAGCACCTGCTCCACCCGCTCCAGCCATGCCTCCTCCAGCTTGTATCCGGGGGCGGCGCCGAAATGCCCCGACCAGGTCACCGGGATCCGGATCACGTCAAAGCCTGCATCCGCCACGGCTTGCAGCACCTGCCGGGTCACGGGAGGATTGAACCAGGCGGTTTCCGCCGCCAGCCCCTTGTCCGGAGCAAAGCTGTCCAGGGTGTTCCCCAGATTCCAGCCGATGTGCATCCGGGCGGCGGCCTGTGCCCCGGTGCAGGGGGGATTCTGTTTGTTCATATACAACACTCCATTCTCTCTGCGGGGTCTGATATTGCCCCATTATAGCACGGATGTGCGAAACCGTCCATGTACAAACTATATGAAATTCCGCTGGAAAATTGTGCGCCTTGCCCGAATTCCTCCGCCATTGCCAGATAAAACTGGAAACGTTGACAATTGTGCCGGAGCGTAGTATAATAAAGGCGAACAATATGACCTATACAGAAGCGAGGTGCCCTATGATCTTTGACCTGTCCAAGCACGCTTCCAGTCCCACGGATCACGACTGGGAGATCTTCCAGAAGCTGTTCCCCTATATGGGCGCATTTTTATATATCCACACCACCCGGGAGGCGTACCTGGACGACAATACCTTCCGGATCCTGCATATCCAGAAGGAGCATGCAAACGGGCTTCTCTCCCACGACCGGTTCACCCAGGTGATGCAGGACATTACCCGAAACCCGGTGGCGCGGCAGAACCAGGTCTACCAGTACAACGTAGGCAGCGAGCAGCTCCAGCTGCGGCTCAGCTTTGTGGAACGGGACGCCCAGAGCTGGATGGGCTTTGTCCAGGACATTACCCACTACAACGATGGGTTCTGTCCCATGTACCAGGATGCAGGGGAATACGATCCTCTGACCCACCTGTACCACCGGAGCGCCTTTATCCGCCGCACGGAGCAGTGCATGCGGGAGTGTCCGGGGGCAGGGTATCTTGCCATCCTCCATGTACACGGCATTGAGCAGATCGCCCAGCAGTACGGCTACAGCCAGAATGACCGGTGCGTCATCGCCATCAGCCAGGCGCTCCGGAGCTTCTCCTCCCCCCAGGTCATCATCGGTATGCGCTCCTACAAGGAATTCATGGTATATGTAGGGGGCAGTGCCGCAGAGCAGGCAGGCACGATCTTTCAGCGCATGCGGGCTGCCATTTCCGGCTGCGTCATCACGGACGATTTCGGCGAGGTGCTGAAAATCGATGCCAGCGACGCCCTGACCATCAGTCTGGGGTACTCGGTGCGCACCGCCGGCAGCCATGATCTGGACGCTCTCATCAACCACGCCAACTTCTCTGTATTCGAGGCTATGAACGAGCGGAAGGACATCTGCGCCTTCAACAAAGCCCGGTATGAGGCGGACAAGACCCAGTTCCGGGAATTGCAGCTGTTCCGGCGGCTGGTCAGCGACAACGCCTTTACCTACCACTTTCAGCCCATCGTCAGCGCCAAGACCGGTGAGATCTTTGCCTTTGAGATTTTGATGCGCGCAGGGGATCTGCCTCTGACCGCCACCCAGATCCTGCGGATCGCCGAGCAGAACAAGCGGCTGTATGCGGTGGAGCATGCCACCCTGTTCAACGCCATGCACGCCTTCACCGAGCATCAGGAGGCGCTTTCCGACAAGAAGCTGTTCATCAACGGGATCCCGGATCATTTGCTGACGGAAACGGACTTTGACCTGCTCCATACCACCTACGGGGAGCTTCTGGAAAATATCGTGATCGAGGTCACGGAGCAGAGCGATGTGGACAGCGACCTGGTGGACACGCTGAAGGCACGGTGTACCACCCTGGGGTGCCAGTTCGCCATTGACGACTACGGGGCAGGCTACTCCAACACCTCCGGTCTGCTGCTGATGATGCCGGATTATGTGAAGATCGACCGTGCCCTCATCAGCGGCATCGAGAACGACTCCAAAAAGCAGCGGCTGGTGTCGGATATCATCAGCTTTGCCCACGAAAATGGCATTTCCGTCATTGCGGAATGCGTGGAGACCCGGCAGGAGCTGCGGACGGTGATCCAGTTGGGGGCGGATCTGATCCAGGGGTTCTACACCTCCCGGCCCAAGCCCGTGCTGCTGCGGCAGATTTCCAAAACCGTCCAGAACGAGATCATCAGCTTCAATCTGGAGACCCGCACCTTTGCCAGCCGCAGCTACACCGCCAAAAGCGACGAAAGCGTGGAGCTGATCCGGCTGGCGCTGGAGCATTACACGGATATCCTCATCCGGGAGCAGTGCCTGACCATTGTGGGAGAAGCGGCACATACCTCCAACATGGTGCTGAAGATCGAGGACGGACTGGACTGTACCCTGACCCTGCAGGATGTGAACCTGCGTGGGGTGGACAGTCCCTGCATCCAGTTGGGAGAGATGTGCAGTCTGACCCTGGTGCTGGAGGGTACCAATACGCTGGAGCATATTGGCATCTATGTGCCGGAGGGCTCCTCCATCACCATTGTGGGGGACGGGGATCTGACCATCAACACAGACCGCTCCAACAGCTTCGGCATCGGCAATGACCTGGAGCACGGCTACGGCAATATTACCCTTGCCACCGGGGGAAAGGTAACGCTGAACACCAACGGGGAACAGTGCGTAGGCATCGGGGGCGGTCTGAATGAATCCGGCTCCCGGATCCGGCTGCTGTCCGGAGAGATCAGCATCATCACCTCCGGCATCGCAGGCATCTGCGTAGGCAGCCGGGAGGGGAACGCCCAGGTAGAGGTATCCGACTGTGACCTGGCGCTGACGGCGGATGCGGCAAGTGCCGTGGGCATCGGCTCCTTCCGGGGCAGCGTGGACATCGCAGTCAACGCCCGGGTGGATTTCCGGGGCACCGGCAACAAATCCGTGGGCATCGGCTCCCTGGAAAAGGGCGTCGGCAGTATCGACATCCGGGACGCCTCCGTGAGCATGGCCATCAACGCCCGGTTCTGCTCCGCCATCGGCACCATTGACGGCAGCATCAACACGGTGGTGGACGGTGCCAACATCGCCCTGAACTGTGAAGGCTCGGAAATCGCCGGCATCGGGGATCCCAAGGGGGCAGGCTCCATTCTGCTGAAGGATGCGGAGCTGGATATGACCATGCTGGCAGCCAGCGTCATTGACGTAGGCACCCGTAGCGGCAGCGTATCCACCCAGGGAGGCAGAAAGAGCGTCCGGATCAATCCGTAAGCAAGGGCAACACAAAAAGCGCCCGTTCCCAATTCAGGGAACGGGCGCTTGGTATATCCGGAAGGGATTATGCGATCACACGCACACGGATGACACCGTCAATTGCCTTTACGGTGTCAACAATGCTGTCGGCTACATCGCCGGCAACGTCGATCATGGTGTAAGCGTTGTCCTTCTTGCTGGCGTTGACCATGTTGTCAATGTTCTTGCCTGCATCGCCCAGAGCGGAAGTGATCTGTGCAATGATGGTGGGCACATTCTTGTGCAGCACGCACAGCTTGGTGCCGTTTGCATGCATTTCTGCGTTGGGGAAGTTAACGGAGTTGATGATATTGCCCTGCTCCAGGTATGCGGACAGCTCATCCGCAGCCATCATAGCGCAGTTGTCCTCGCTCTCCGGGGTGGAGGCACCCAGGTGGGGGATCGCAATGATATTCTTTACGCCGATGGTATTGGCGTTGGGGAAGTCGGTCACATAGCAAGCGATCTTGCCGGCTTCCAGTGCTGCGATCATGTCAGCATCGTTGACCAGCTCGCCTCTTGCGAAGTTCAGCACTCTTGCGCCGTCCTTCATCTTGGCAATGGCAGCGGCGTTGATAAAGCCCTTGGTGTCTGCATTGCAGGGAACGTGCAGGGTCAGATAATCTGCCGCAGCCAGTACCTCATCCGCAGACTTGGCAACCTGTACTGCCGGGGACAGACGGAGTGCAGCCCCAACGGACAGGAACGGGTCTGTGCCGATGACCTTCATGCCCAGGTCAATGGCAACGTTTGCAACCAGTGCGCCGATGGCGCCCAGACCGATGATACCCAGGGTCTTGCCCTTGATCTCCGGCCCTGCGAACTGGCTCTTACCTTTCTCCACCAGCTTGCCTACGTTGTCGCCCTCCTCCTTGAGGGAGGGAACCCAAGCCATAGCCTCGGAGATCTTCCGGGAGGACAGCAGCAGTCCTGCGACTACCAGCTCCTTTACAGCGTTTGCGTTTGCGCCGGGCGTGTTGAATACAACAATGCCCTGCTCTGCGCACTTGTCAACGGGAATATTGTTCACGCCGGCACCTGCACGGGCAATGGCAAGCAGATTGCTGCCGAATTCCATATCGTGCATAGCGGCGGAACGAACCATGATTGCATCCGGATTCTCCGGTGCGTCAGCAATGGCATACTTTGCAGCGTCCAGGCGGCAGGTGCCTACCTTGGAAATTTTATTGAGTGTCTGAATCTGAAACATGATAACCCTCCTGTTTCCGTGTATCCTTAGGCGTTTTCAGCCTCGAACTTCTTCATGAATGCAACCAGCTTCTCCACGCCTTCGATGGGCATTGCGTTGTAGATGGAAGCACGCATACCACCCACGCTCCGGTGACCCTTGATGTTGATGAAGCCGTTCTTCTTTGCCTCTGCCACGAACTTTGCGTCCAGGTCGGCATCGCCGGTTACGAAGGGCACGTTCATCAGGGAGCGGTCCTTGCCCTGTACGGTGGGCTTGAAGAGCTTGGAGCTGTCCAGGAAGCTGTACAGAATGGCAGCCTTCTTCTCGTTGTGCTCCTTCATAGCGGTCAGACCGCCCATCTTCTCAATCCATTCCAGCACCAGCTTGAGAATGTAGATGCCGTAGGTGGGAGGTGTATTGTACATGGAGCCGTTGTCTGCATGGGTCTTGTAGTCGAACATGGTGGGAGTGCCTTCCTTGGCATTGCCGATCAGATCCTCACGGATGATGACAACGGTCAGACCGGCAGGGCCCATGTTCTTCTGTGCGCCTGCGTAGATCATGCCGTACTTGCTTACGTCAACCGGCTCGGACAGGATGCAGGAGGACAGGTCAGCCACCAGGGGCACATTGCCGGTATCCGGCAGTTCAGCGAACCGGGTGCCGTAGATGGTGTTGTTCTGGCAGATGTGGAAGTAATCTGCGGTGGGGTTGAACTTGGACTTGTCAAGCTCCGGAATGTAGGAGAAGGTCTTATCCTTGGAGGAAGCGACAATGTTGCAGTTTTCTGCGCCGCAGAGCTTTGCAGCCTCAGAGTATGCCTTGTTTGCCCACTGACCGGTGATGACGAAATCCGCCTTGCCGGTCTTGTTCATCAGATTCAGGGGGATCATCGCAAACTGAGAGGATGCGCCGCCCTGGAGAAACAGTACCTTATAGTTGTCGGGAATGGACATCACCTTGCGCAGTCTTGCCTCGCAGTCATCAATGATTGCCTGGTATTCCTTGGAACGGTGGGACATTTCCATAACGGACTGACCGCTGTCGCCGTATTCCAGCAGCTCATCGGCTGCGCGCTTGAGAACTTCCTCAGGAAGGGTCGCCGGACCTGCGCTGAAATTGTAAACTCTGCTCATTGTAGATAACCTCCGTTGAATTTGATGGGGCCACTGTCCGCCCAGGACGGACGCATGACCGCCCACAGTACATAACATATAATCATTATAGCGCGTTTTATGCCAAAAGTCAATATAATTCTTGCATGATTGTGAATAAAATAACGGCTTGTCCCAGCCGTTTTCTTGGCAAAACCACGAAAAAGGAGGCTTTCCCGCAGAAAGCCTCCTGAAAAATCGCATATTAGGGTATATTCATTTTTATATCCGGCTATCCGGCAAAGACCTGTACCCAGCTCCGGGTGGCGGAATCATACCCTACGCCCAGCATGGAAAAGCCGCCGTTGAGGATATTCGCCCGGTGTCCTTCGGAGCTCATCCAGCCATTCATGACCTCCTGGGGGCTGGTATAGCCCTGGGCAATGTTCTCCCCCGCCGTCATATACGCAAGGTCGCATTCCTCCAGCACGGTAAAGCAGGAGGAGCCATCCGGCCGATTGTGACTGAACACCTGTGCGATCTCCCGGGCACGGATGTCCGCCGCCTTCAGCAGTTCCGTATGCAGTTCCAGGGGCGCAAGCCCATACTCCGCCCGCTCCTGGTTTACAAACTCCAGGATCTGAGAGGCATACGTCGGAACATTCACCGGTGTTTCCGGCTCCGGGCCAGGCTCCGGCTCCGGCTGCGTGACAGATGTCTGCGGCGGCTTTGTCACCGGTACAGGCTCCGGTTCCGGGGCAGCCATGGTCTTGACAGGCTCCCGCCGGGCAGTCCGGGGTGGCTGTGTCTCCGCCGGAGGGGGCGCAGTGGTCTCCTCCTCCGCCGGGGCAGTGGTTTCCGGCGGCAAAGCCGTGGTGGTGATCCTGGCAGTGGTGATCTGAACAGGCGCAGTTGTCTGGAGCGGCGCCTCTGTTGCCGCAGCGGTGGCAGCAGGAGCCCTCGGTGCCCGGTACACCCCGGTATTCTCAGCCCGTGCCTGTGCCACGGACACTGGCGGAGACACCTGTGCAGTCTGTTTCCTGTTGTCCATTGCGCCGCATCCGGCGGCAGTCAGAAGCAGCAGCGCAAGGCCTGCTGCCAGCCCTTTCTGCAAACCCATCATGCTCAACACCCCCATCGACCAGTCGGATTCCATTCATTACTTTTAGTATAGCACCGAACCTGCGCTTTGTCAACATGTACAATGTGTTTTAAATTTGTCCATCTTTTTTGGTAAATATGCTCAAAACGAGATAGGCGCATGAAAATTTGGAAAATTTACAAAAAGGTCTTGCATTTTTTCGCCGGATGTGATATACTTGATTAGAAACTCGGATGCCCACAGAAAGCACAGCTATCCGGCATCCGTACTATGCATAAAAACAAGATCCAATCAGATACAGGAGGAGAAACAAATATGAATATTCTTGAACTGATCGGCGGCATTCTGCTGCTGATTACAGTTGTACTGGCCACCGTTCTCTGCATGATGCAGGATCAGAACCAGGATCAGAACATGACATCCGCCATCACCGGCGCCAGCAACGATTCCTTCTACGGGAAGAATGCCGGCAGAACGAAGGAAGCCATCCTTTCCAGATTCACCTGGGTTCTGCTCATCATCTTCTTTGTAGCCACACTGCTGGTGAACATTCTTCCGGTGTATATCAAGTTCTAAGGCAACACCGCATAAAGGCTGTACAGTAGATGTGTCAACAGATTTTTCGTCAGATTGCACAGAATTGGCGCTGGAATACTGGCATATTGCAAGGGGTTTCTGCGTAATATGACGGAAAATTCGTCAGCAGATGCTGTGCAAAGCCGCCAGGTGGGCTTTGTGCGATGTCACCTTGATTGAGCAGGAAGCTGACGCCCTGTGATCCGGCTGCCGTGTTTGCGGCAGGGCGGGTTGCAGGGCTTTTGTTGTAAAGTGAGGAATCGACTATGAAAAAGCGTGAATTCAAGCAGGAAAAGCAAATCCGCAGCAAGGCGGGCAATGCCAAGGCACGGAGCGGCAAGCATGCAGGAAAGGAAAAGTTCGATGCAGCGTATTATACGGAAAAGATCCGTGCTGCTCTGACCCGATGCGGAAAAAAGCCTATCGGCGCAAAGGAGCTGGCGGCGAAATGCCGGAGCCAGCGCGGCGCAAGCGATGCCTATGCTGCCGCCCTGGGGGCACTGGTGGCATCCGGAGAGGTGGTGGAGCGGAAGCACACCTATGTGGGTGCAGCGGAAAGCGGCTGCTTCAAGGCGGAGGTCACCCGGCTCAGCCGCACCTTCGGCTTCTGCAAGCGGCTGGAGGATGAAACCGAATTTTTCGTGCCGGGCAAGTTTCTGCTGGGGGCAATGCCCGGGGATCAGGTGCTGATGCGCCCCATCCCCTCCCGCACCGGAGAGCCGGAAGGGGAAGTGGTTTCCATTCTGGTGGAAAGCCCTGCCCAGCTCACCGGCATGATCGTGGAGGAGGACAAGCACTGCTATCTGCTGCCGGACACCATGTCCAAAAGCCGGATCTCTATCGCCCACAGCGGCAACTGCGCCTTCGCTCCTGGTGATAAGGTGCTGGCGCAGATCTCCCACCGGGGCACCCGGCATGCGGAGCACCGTGCCCGGATCCTGTTCAGCTACGGCTGCGCCCAGCAGGCGGCAAGCTGCGCGGAGGCGGTGATCGCCGTCAGCGGCATCCCCACCGAATTTCCGGAGGAGGTCATCACCCAGGCGGAAAAGCTGGCGCTTGCCGGGGTACAGCCGGCGGATCTGGTGCACCGGATGGATCTGCGGAAGGAGTGCATCTTCACCATCGATTCGGCAGAATCCAAGGATCTGGACGACGCTGTATCCATCCAGCGCCGGGGAGAGGGCTACCGGCTGGGGGTACACATTGCGGACGTATCCCACTATGTGCGGGGAAATACCCCCCTGGATATGGAGGCACTGCACCGGGGCACCAGTGTGTATTATGCGGACAAAGTGATCCCCATGCTGCCCAAGTCCCTGTCCAACGGCATCTGCTCTTTGAATCCGGGGGAGGATCGGCTCGCCTTTTCCGCCATTATGGATCTGGACAAGGAGGGGCAGCTCCGTGCCTACTCCTTCCACAAGTCCGTGATCCGTTCCCGGGTCAAGGGGGTATATAAGGAAATCAACACCATTCTGGCAGGTACCCAGACTCCGGAAATTGCAGAAAAGTATGCAGAGGTGACGGAATCCCTGCTGCTGATGAACGAGCTGGCGGACAAGCGGCTGGCGGATCGGGATCGGCGAGGGGCGCCCTCCCTGGATGCGCCGGAAAGCAAGCTGATCCTCAACGAGGATGGGGTCTGTGTGGATGTACAGCCCAGAACCAGAGGCCGCAGCGAGCTGCTGATCGAGGAGTTCATGCTCCTTGCCAATGAATCCGCCGCCCGGGTGGCACGGGAAAAGTCCATTCCCTTTGTGTACCGGGTACACGAGAACCCCTCTCCGGAAAAGCTGGAACGGCTGGAGGAGGTGCTGAACCGGATGAACATCCCCCACCCGGTGCTGGACGAGGTGCGCCCCTGCCACTTTGCCCAAATTCTGAAGAACGCAAAGGACAGTCCCCTGCTACCGGCGCTGAACAATCTGCTGCTCCGTTCCATGGCAAAGGCAAAGTATGCCCCCACCCCCATCGGCCATTTCGGTCTTGCCCTGGCGGACTACACCCACTTTACCTCCCCCATCCGCCGGTACCCGGATCTTGCCATCCACCGGATCCTGTCGGACGTGGTGCTGGGGTACAGCAAGGACTGGTTCGACAAGCGATATGCCGCCTTCGTACAGCATGCCTCCGAGCGCTCCAGCGCCGCAGAGCTCCGTGCCATGACCGCAGAGCGGGACTGCGAGGACTGCTACAAGGCAGAGTATATGCTTGCCCACATCGGGGAGGAATTCGACGCTGTGATCGCCAGTGTGACGGATTTCGGCTTCTATGTGGAGCTGCCCTCCACCGTGCAGGGCCTGGTGCATGTGGGCTCCCTGCCGGAGGGGGAGTATACCTGCGACGGGGTGATTCATCTGACGGAGCAGCGCTCCAATACGGTGTACACCGTGGGACAGGCTGTCCGGGTACGCTGCGACAAGGCGGATGTGAACAGCGGCAACATCGACTTTTCTCTGGTTACAGACTAGCCTTTACAGGCAGGGCATCCCCGGATGCCCTGTTTTTTTGTGTTGGGGCTTTTCTTTTTGCCGGGAATTTGATATAATAAAACCTGTATGAGTATCAGCAACGCGAAAAGGAAGAATACTATGGATAAATACAAAACCCTTGCCCTGAACACGGTGATCTTCGCAGTCGGCAGCTTCGGCTCCAAGATCCTGCTGTTTTTCCTGACCCGGCTGTATACGGGGAACATCATTTCCGACAATCTGAACACCAAGGAAATGCTGGAGATCACGGCAAATTTCCTGATCCCCGTGTTCACCTTCTCCATTGCGGAGGCGGTGATCCGCTACGGCATCGACCGGGCGTATGACAAGCGGCAGGTATTCTCCAATGCGGTGGTCACAGAGCTTGGAGGGCTGGTGCTGCTATTGCTGTGCACCCCGCTGATCGGACTGTTCTCCTTTACGGATGGATTCCTGGCACTGCTGATCGTCTATATCTGCACCTCCTCCTTCCGGCAGCTTTGCGCCCAGTTCGTCCGGGCAAGGGGACTGCTGAAGCTGTACTCCGTGGATGGGATCCTCACCGCTCTGACCCTGTACCTGTTCAACGTGATCTTCATTTCCGTCCTGGGCATGGGCGTCCGGGGCTTCATGCTGTCGGTGATCTGCTCGGATTTTTGCAGCGGCGTGTTCCTGTGCATCGTGTCCGGCATTCCCCGGTTCTTCTCCTTCCGGTATGTGGACAAGAAGCTGCTGCGCCGGATGCTGGCGTTTTCCGTGCCTCTGATCCCCACCGCCGTGCTGTGGATCTTTACTGGCTTTGCGGATCGGTTCTTTATCGGCATCATGCAGGGGCCGGAGGGGCTGGTTGGCAAAAGCGCCGCCGGGGTATACGGGGCGGCGTCCAAGATCCCCAACCTGATCTCCATGGTTTCCACGATCTTTTTCCAGGCATGGAACATTTCCGCCATTACGGAAAACGACTCCGCCGGCCGGAATCAATTCTACCAGCGGATCTTCGGAGCGTATCAGTCCATTCTCTGCATCGCCGCCGCCTTCCTCATTGCCCTGGTGCAGCCCCTGTCCAACGTGCTCATCAGCAACAAGCTGGATACTGCCTATGAAGCCGCCTTCCGGTATACGCCGGTGCTGGTGGTGTCCGTACTGCTCATGTGCTTCAACCAGTTTTTAAGCAGCATCTACACCGCCACCCAGCATACCCGGAACTCCTTCTGGACCAGTCTGATCGCCGCCGGGGCGAATCTGCCGCTGAACCTGCTGATGATCCCCAAATGGGGGGTGTACGGTGCCATTGCCGCCACCTACATCAGCTATCTGCTGTGCTACATCGTCCGGATCGTGGACGCCCGCCGGTATGTGCCCTTTCGGGTCAATCACCTGCTGTTTGCGGCAAACAATGTGATCCTGCTGGGCATGAGCACCGCCATTATCAAAATGCCCCAGCGCTATGTGCTGTATCTGGTATGCGGCGTGGGGCTGATCCTCGCACTGAACTATGAGGCAATCATTGTCACTGCCAAGAAAATTCTCAAACGTTGATTCGGGAGGACGCTATGATTTACTTGCTGGAGGATGACAACAGCATCCGGGAGCTTGTTACCTATTCGCTGAACAATTCCGGGCTGGAAACCAGGGGCTTTGAAAAGCCCTCGGATTTCTGGCGGGGCATGGAACAGGAGCAGCCGGATCTGGTACTGCTGGATATTATGCTGCCGGAGGAGGACGGGCTTTCGATTCTCAAAAAGCTCCGGAGCAATCCCCCCACCCGGAAGCTGCCCATTCTGATGCTGACCGCCAAGGGCAGCGAATACGACAAGGTCATCGGTCTGGACTGCGGTGCCGACGACTACGTCCCCAAGCCCTTCGGCATGATGGAGCTGATCGCCAGGGTCAAGGCGCTGCTGCGCCGGACGGAGCGAAAGGATCCCCAGCCGGAGCATACCATCCGGGGGCTGTATGTGTGCCCGGCAAAGCACATCGTCACCGTGGACGGGGAACCGGTGTCCCTGACCCTCAAGGAGTTTGAGATGCTGTGCGTATTCCTGGAAAACCGGAACGTGGTGCTGACCCGGGATCAACTGCTCAACAAGGTGTGGGGCTATGCCTTTGACGGGGAGAGCCGGACGGTGGACGTACACATCCGTTCCCTGCGGCAGAAGCTGGGAGAGTATGCGGATGTGATCGAAACCGTCCGGGGCATCGGCTATAAGCTCAGCGAGCCGGAGGGGGCACGATGACCCGGCGGATCTTCCTGTCCATCATGACCGCCGCCGGGGTGGCGCTGCTGGCGGCATTGCTGCTGATTCTGGGGGTGATCCAGTCCGCCTTTACCCAGCGGTACCGGCAGCAGTTCCGGGACGAGGCTGCCTATGCGGCAGCCGGGCTGGAAACAGGGGGCGTGGAGTTTCTCCGCTCCCTGTCCTCTGCCTCCAGCCGGATCACCCTCATCGACCAGGACGGCACCGTGCTGTACGATTCCGCAGGCACGGAGCATGCGGAAAACCACAGTCAGCGGCAGGAGGTGCAGCAGGCACTGGAAAACGGCTCCGGAGAAAGCAGCCGGTATTCCGCCACCCTGTCGGAGCGGACGTATAACTATGCCCTGCGGCTGGAGGATGGAAGGGTGCTGCGGATCTCCGCCGGGGACTTTACCATGATCAGCGTGCTGCGCACATTGGCAAAGCCTCTGATCTTAATTGTGGTCACGGTGGTGCTGCTGTCCCTGTTCCTTGCCTCCAAGCTGACCCGGAGCATCGTGCGGCCCATCAACCAGATGGATCCGGAGCATCCGGACAAAACCAAGATCTACACGGAGCTGACCCCCCTGCTGGATCGGCTGTCCTCCCAAAGCGGACAGATCGATGAGCAGATCCGGGAGCTGCGCCGGAAGCAGCAGGAATTTGCCGCCATCACCGAGAACATGCAGGAGGGCTTTCTGATTCTGGATCGGGACACCAACGTGCTGTCCTACAACACCAGTGCCCTGCGGCTGCTGGGGGCGGACGATGCCGTGCTGGGGCAAAGCGTGCTGAAGCTGAACGCCAGCCGCAGCTTCCGGCATGCGGTGGAACGCTCCATTGCCGGGGAGCATTACGAGCGCACCATGAACCATGACGACTGCCACTACCATCTGATCGCCAACCCGGTGCACCAGGAGGAGGAGATCATCGGTGCGGTGCTGATTATCCTGGACGTGACGGAAAAGGATCAGCGGGAGAACCTGCGCCGGGAATTTACGGCGAACGTATCCCACGAGCTGAAAACGCCCCTGACCTCCATTTCCGGCTTTGCGGAGATCATTCTGAGCGGTCTTGCCAAGCCGGAGGATATCACCCACTTTGCCTCCAATATTTACGCTGAGGCACAGCGGCTCATTACCCTGGTGGGGGATATCATCAAGCTGTCCCAGATGGATGAAAACTCCATTCCCGTGGGGAAGGAGCCGGTGGATCTCCGGGAAATCGCTGATTCCGTCCGTGAGCGGCTTGCCCATGAGGCGGCGAAAAAGCATATTACCCTGGCGGTACACGGCAGCCACGAAACGGTCAGCGGCGTACCCCAGATCCTGGATGAAATGGTGCTGAACCTGTGCGACAACGCCATCAAGTATAACGTAGAGGGAGGCAGGGTGGATATCACCGTCAGCCGGGATCCCCGGGGAGCGGTGTTCCTGTCCGTGGCGGATACGGGCATCGGCATCCCCCAGAGCGACCGGGAACGGGTGTTCGAGCGGTTCTACCGGGTGGACAAGAGCCATTCCAAGGAGATCGGCGGCACGGGGCTGGGGCTGTCCATCGTCAAGCACGGGGCAGCATACCACGGCGCCACCCTTGCGCTGGAAAGCGAGCTGGATAAGGGCACGACCATTACCATGACCTTCTGACAGAACGGGAAAATGCAGGTTTTCCGCCGCAATTCATAAAATTGTCACCTGTTTTTCACAATGGGCTTTTATACTATAGTTGTTCCCGGAAGAGATACGAACAGCAGCGGTACCCCCAAGCCGCAGTGTTTGCTTCGGGCGGAGCGGTTTACCCCGACTGCTTCGCTGCCGGGAGACCCCCAAATGCATTCTGTACGGTTCCCCATCCGCACAGAATCTAAAATCTTCTCCTATATGTTACATGAAAACGCTCCGCTGCGGTTATTATCACAGCGGAGCGTTTTCGGTTGTGAGGAGTTTTTCAGGGGACGCATTGGGGACAAAATGGAATCATGGAAGAGGTTTTTCTACATCTTTAGTATACCACAAGTATGTGTCAATTTCCACACAGTTTTGTGAACTTTTTGTGCAAAGTGCGCATTACCCCACCTTTTTATCAATGAACTGGGGCTTGAATTTGGAGTAGAGGATCTTTTGTTCGCTGTACAGCCCTGCATACCCGGAGGAAATGTACGCCACAGCCACAGCCGCACCGTAGAAGGGAGCGCCCTCCCCGCCGAACAGCTCCACGCTGAGGAACAGGGTGGTCAGAGGGCAGTTGGTCACACCGCAGAACAGGGAGATCATGCCAATGGCGGCGGCAAAGGAGGGATCCAGCCCCAGCAGCCCAGACAGGGCACTGCCGCAGGTGGAGCCCACGAAGAATACGGGGACGATCTCGCCCCCCTTGAAGCCTGCCCCCAGGGTCAGTGCGGTCAGCAGCAGCTTCAACAGGAATACATACCATGCCTGCTGTTGGGTAAAGGCGGCAAGGATGGTTTCCGTGCCTGCGCCGTTGTACATCCGAGTGCCCAGCAGCAGACTGCACAGCACCACCAGTCCGCCGCCTGCTGCTGCCCGCAGGTAGGGATTCTTCAGAAACCGCTGGTAACCCTTTGCCGCCCAGTGGATCCCGGCGCAGAACACAAAGCTCAGCAGACCGCACACCAGCGCCACTGCTGCCGCCTTGCCGAAGGAGAGCCAGCTAAACCCGGGCACCAGCACCTGGGGGGACATGGGACCCATGCCGAAGAACCGGGATACGGCACTGCCGGTGACGGCGGCGGTCATACAGGGCAGCAGGGCGGAGTAGTGCAGCACCCCGATGCTGATGACCTCCATGGCGAAAAAGGCGGCGGATACGGGAGTGCCGAACAGGGCGGCGAAGCAGGCGCTCATGCCGGACATCACCAGAATCCGGCTGTCCGCCTCGTCCAGCTTCAGCACCTTGGAGAAGGTGGCGCCCATGCTGCCGCCGATCTGGAGGGCAGCGCCTTCTCTGCCGCTGGAGCCGCCGCATAAATGGGTCAGCACGGAGGCGGTAAAGATGCAGATCATATTCCGCAGATCCATTTTCCCGTGCTCCCGGACTGCCAGCAGCACCAGATTGGTACCCTTGTCCGTGTAGATGCCAAACAGGTGGTACAGTCCCACGATCAGCACCCCTGTCACAGGCAGCAGATACAGCAGCCAGCCGTGCGCCTGCCGCAGGGCGGTCACGGAATCCACCGCCCAGGAAAATCCGGTACCCACCAGACCGACCACGCCGCCCATGGCAAGCCCCAACAGCCCCCATTTACAGAAGCACCGGGCGGAAAACAGACTGTGGCTCAGCCAGGTGCGGTTTTGTGTTCCCATTGTTTGATACGACCTTTCACTTTGATGACAGTGCCCGGTGCAGCAGATAGCCCAAACCCAGCAGAAGCCCCGGCAGGAAGCCGCCCGCATGGCACCAGCCGGACACCCCCGGAGAAAACAGGCTTTCCGCCGCCCCTACCAATGCCAGGGGAATCAGATACTCATACAGAAAGCGCCCCATCATTGCCCGGTCTGCGATGCCGACGGAAAGCAAAAACCCCATGACTCCGTACAAAGCGCCGCTTGCCCCGATGCAGGTACCTGCCCCGTCAAATGCCAGAAAGGCAAAGCCGCCGCCCTGCATCCCCAGCAGATAGACCATGCAGAACCGGAGCCTGCCGTACTGGTTTTCCAGCCTTGTGCCCAATATCAGCAAAGACAGCAGATTTCCTGCCAGGTGCATCCATCTCCGGTGGGTAAAGCCGTAGGTCACGAACCGCCAGTATTCTCCGGCACGGATGGATCTGGCACGAAGCCCCAGGGCAGCCGGCAGCTTGGGATACATCTGTACTGCAAGGAACACGCCAAGACACACCAGGGCGATGCCCCAGGAGATCCAGGGACGGGAGGGGGACTCCTGTAAGGAGGGGGACGGCTCTGCATGGGCCGGGCGAGGCGTCAGCACCCACATGCCCGCCCCCAGCACCAGCAGCAATACCCCGGTCAGCATCAGCAGAAACCCGAATGCGCCCTCCGGCTGCCAGCGGAGCAGCCCGTACATCAGCAGTCCGCCCAGGCCGACCATACCCATGCCGATCAGCTGTTTTCTCTGCAAAACCATCACTCCTTTTGCACATATAAATTTAGTATAGCATACTTTTGCTCCCACCGCAAGAAACCAGCGGAAAATTCACCGGAAGGGTTGAAAAAAGCACTGGCATCGTGTATAATAGAAAAGTATATGGAAATTCGGGTGCAGTATGCGCCCATAACAGAGAAGGAGGATCATCATGTCATCCAAACCATCCAAGGCAAAGCGCAAGCAGATGGCTGCCAAGCAGCATGCGCCCCAGGCAGAGCCAAAGGCAGTAAGCGCTCCGGAGGCTGACCTGGCAGCACAGGCAGAGCCGAAGGCGGAAGCCCAGGCACAGGCTGCGCCCCAGCCGGAGCAGACCCAGGGGGACAAGCCCATGAAGGCTGCTCCCAAGACCCAGGTCAAGCTGCCCCCTCTGGGCAAGATCGGGTTCTTTGAGCGGCTCCAGTGCTGGTGCGCCCGGAATTATATCTACATCCTGGCGTTCTTCATTCCCGTGGCACTGACCTATCTGGCATATGCCCTGTTCGGCATGTATCCCTTTGGCCCGGAATCGGTTCTGTGCCTGGATCTGAACGGACAGTATGTGTACTACTTTGAAGCCATCCGGGATGCGTTCTGGGGAGACGGCAGTATTTTCTACAACTGGTCCCGGAACCTGTCCGGTGAGTTCTTCGGCATCATCGGCTACTACCTGGCAAGTCCCTTTACCCTGATCGTCATTCTCCTGCCCCGCACCATGATCCTGGGCAGTCTGCTCATCATGCAGCTTTGCAAGCTGGGCACCGCAGCGGTCACCTTCTGCTACTTCCTGCAAAAATCCCGGAAGCTCAAGCCCCTGCACGCCCTGCTGTTCTCCATGATGTACGCCATGATGGCGTATGCCATCACCCAGTTGATCGACCCCATGTGGCTGGACGGTCTGGTGTTCCTGCCCCTGATCTGCCTGGGCGTGGAGTATCTGATCGACGACGGCAGAAAGATCAACTACATCATCCCCCTGGCGCTGATGTGCATTGCAAACTTCTACATCGGCTTCATGATCTGCATCTTCACCGCCCTGTACTTCGCCTACTACCTGTTTGCCGGCTCCGACAAGCTCAAGCATTTCCGCATGAAGAGCAAGGATCTGAAGGCATACGGCTACAGCATCCTGCGGATGTTCCTGTGCACGGTGGTGGCTCTGATGATGGCGGCGGTACTGGTTCTGCCGGTATACAACGCACTGGCGCTTGGTAAATTCAATTTTACCGCCAACCCGGATTACTCCTTCAAGCTCCAGTTCACCCCCATTGACTTCTTTGCCCAGATCGCCTCTGTGGCACAGTACAATTCCGTCAACGTCCAGGGTATGCCGGAGATCTACTGCGGCCTGATCACCGCCCTGCTGCTGCCCCTGTTCTTCCTGAACAGCAGGATCCCCCTGCGCAAGAAGATCGGCATGGGTCTGCTGGCGGCGGCACTGTTCACCAGCATGTACATCCGTCCGGTGGATATGATGTGGCACGGCGGACAGATGCCCAACTGGCTGCCCTTCCGGTACTCCTTCATTTTCTCCTTCGTGATCCTCACCATGGCTGCCATGGCGTTCAAGGAGCTGAAGGAAACCAAGCCCGCCGCCATTTACGGCAGCTTCTTTGTGTGGTTCATGTTCCTGATGCTGGTGCTGTACGAGAAGAACAAGCACGGGGAATTTGATTATCTGGATACCAAGGGCGCCATCTGGGTATCCGTGGGTCTGTTTGGGGCTTACGCCATCCTGCTGTTCATCCAGCAGAAAAAGAACAGCAAAAAGGTGCTGCCCATCCTCATAATGCTGCTGATCGGCGGCGAGCTGACTTACAATGCCCTGGATACCATGAAATCCACCGACAAGGAAGTGGCATACTCCGAGCGCCGCACCTATATTTCCTACATCCAGAGCGGCAGGGAGATCACCGACCGGCTCTACGACTACGACAAATCCTTCTACCGGGCAGACAAGACCTACCACCGGACGGTGAACGATGACCTGGCGTTCGGGCTGCGGGGCATCACCCACTCCAGCTCCGTTATGAACACCCGGATCATCAAGTTCATCGAGGCAATGGGCTACACCTGCCACAGCTACTACACCAAGTACAACGGGGCCACTCCCATTTCCGACAGTCTGCTGGGCATCAAGTATGTGCTGGATCAGTCCGACAACGTGAACGAAAGCTACCATGAGGTATTCAGCCAGATGTGCAAGAAGCAGGATCAGAAGGAACAGCTGGTGACGGTTTACGAAAACCCCAACGCCATGTCCATCGGCTACATGGTCAGCAACACCGCCCGCCGGATCACCGGTCTTGGCAACGACAACCCCTTCAACAGCCAGAACGTGATGATGAGCACCATTTGCGGCAGCACCACCTTCGATCCCACCACCGGTGCCATCACCGGAAACACCGAATACTTCTACCCCATTCCCCAGGAGGGGGAGCCGATCCTCAACAATCTGACCGCCCGTCCCTACGGTGTGCAGACCTGCTACGATGTCAGCGGCGAGGGGGATCACACCATCGACATGAAGTTCAAGGCGCTGTCCGATGATCCCATCTACTTCTTCTTCAAGACCGAGAATCAGCGGCAGGTGAACCTGTGGTACAGTCCCTTCTGGAACAAGGAGGGCGAGTTCCTGGACGGGGAATTCCTCACCTATTACTTTGAAGGGGACGATTACCGGATCGTCAGTCTTGGCTCTCTGCCGGCAGGACAGGAGTTCACCATCCGGATGACCGTCACCAAGGAATACACCATCTTCCAGAACGCATTCTTCTACCACTTCAACCAGGCAAAGTTTGAGGAGGACATTGCAAAGCTCAAGCAGCAGCAGTGGGAGATCACCGACCACAGCGAGCGCTGGTTCAAGGGTACCATCACCGCCCAGGAGGGTCAGGTGATGATGACCTCCATCCCCTACGAGGAGGGCTGGACTGTAAAGGTGGACGGCAAGAAGGTGGAACCCATCGTGCTGTTCAACGCCATGATCGGCGTACAGCTTTCCCCCGGTACCCACGAGGTGGAAATGAGCTTCCTGCCCAACGGCTTTACCCAGGGTCTTATGCTGATGCTCCTTGGCATCGCCGCATGCGTAGGGCTGGGGCTGTACGACCACAAGCACAACAAGGCGCTGCTGGCAGCGGTTGCAGCCCGTCGGCAGGCACAGGCGGAATACATCACCAAGCGCCGTGCAAAGCGCAGGACAAAGTAATGTAAGGCATCAAAAAACGGATCCGGAATATTCCGGATCCGTTTTCTGTTACCGCTTTTTCCGATGGGGCTTCCAGTCGTGCCACAGCTGCCGCAGGGGATTGCGCACCTGCACCGCCCGGAGCGCGGCGTATGCCTGCTTCCAGGGCTGACGGGCATCCGGCAGTCTGCACAGGGTATCCTGGAGCCGGGACAGGGGAATCCCTGCCTGGGTATGCAGCACCGCCCGGGGATTGGAGAACACCACCAGTCCCTGCACCGGGATCCGTTCCAGCCCCGCCTTCCGCAGATGATGCCGCACATTGTCCACATGGGTCTTGTTTTGCAGCTGGGGATTGTATAGCTGGTGGGTCTTGCTGCCCATCACCTGCCGCAGTTGACTGCCGTTGCCGGAGATCTCGCCGCCCACATGCTTGGTTTCCACCACCAGCACCCCGAAGCTGCCGAACAGCAGGTGGTCGATCTCGCAGGTGCCCGCATACAGGGGCAGGTACACGTTGCTGCACACCTTTCCCCCATGCTTCCGGGCAAACCGGCGTAGCTGTGCTGCCACCATCCGTTCTCCCACCCTGCCCCGGTGCTTGGCGCACCGGTTGCCCATCCAGAGCAGCAGGAACAAGCCCACAAGCCCTGCGGCGATCCACGCCGCCATCTGTAATCCGGGCATATGCCCACTCCTTTCCGTATCCTTTGCTGCTTCCTATTATACGCTTTGGACATACCCCTTGTCAAACCCCGGTTTCACCGGCATTTCATGGAATGACCCATTGACAAGCAATCCGGGCTATAGTATAATAAAATATAAGTGTAGGCTAGCGCATAGAACCCGCAGACGCCTATGAATGCGAGTCCGGCGGACAGGCTGTCCCTGTGCGTGCCGCCGGTACAGAAAGGCGGAATCCCATGAATCAGCAGAACGAAAATATGATGAATCTGAAGCCCCTGTGTGACAAGCTGATCGCCGGCTCCCGGATCGATCCCCAGCTGTACGAGAAATTCCATGTGAAGCGTGGTCTGCGCCGCAGCGACGGCACCGGCGTCATTGCCGGGATCACCAAGATCTGCAACGTACACGGCTATGTGGTCAACGAAGGGGAGATCGACCCCATTCCCGGCGAGCTGATCTACCGGGGCTATCAGATCAATGACCTGGTGTCCCATGCGGAGCAGGAGGGGCGCTTCGGCTTTGAGGAAACCGTATACCTGCTACTGCTGGGGGATCTGCCCAACCGGCAGGAGCTGGACGCCTTTACCCGGCATCTGTCCGCCTGCCGGCCCCTGCCGGAGAATTTCGTGGTGGACATGATCCTCAAGGCGCCCTCCAACAACATCATGAACAAGATGGCACGTTCCGTGCTGGCGCTGTATTCCTACGATGCGGAGTGCGAGACCAAGAGCATTGAAAACGAGCTGCGCACCGCCATCAGTCTGGTGGCAAAGCTGCCGGTGATCATGGCATCCGCATACCAGGTCAAGCGCAGCCACTTTGACGGAGAGAGCATGATCATGCATCCCCTGCGGCCGGAGGAAAACACCGCCCAGACCGTACTGTCCCTGCTGCGGAACGACCGGCAGTATACGGATGCGGAAGCCCATCTGCTGGATACGCTCATGACCCTGCATGCAGAGCACGGCGGCGGCAACAACTCCACCTTTACCTGCCGGGTGCTGACCTCCTCCGGCACGGACGCCTACTCCGCCTATGCGGCAGCCATCGGGGCACTGAAGGGTCCCCGGCACGGCGGTGCCAACATCAAGGTGATGCAGATGCTGGATTCCTTCAAGGAAAACGTGAAGAACTGGGAGGACGAGGGGCAGGTGGCTGACCATATGCGGAAGATCCTGCGGAAGGAAGCCGGGGACGGCTCCGGTCTGATCTACGGCATGGGGCATGCGGTATACACCCTGTCCGACCCCAGAGAGGTGATCCTCAAGCGCAAGGCAATGGAGCTTGCCCACGGCAAGGACATCGAGGCAGAGTTCCGGCTGCTGGACACCATCGAGCGGCTGACCCCGGAGATCTTCCGTGATTTCAAGACCAGTGACAAGGCCATCTGCGCCAACGTGGACATGTACTCCGGATTGGTATACAAAATGTTGGGGATCCCGGCAGATCTGTACACGCCCATGTTTGCCATTTCCCGGATCGCCGGATGGGCAGCCCATCGGATGGAGGAGACCATCACCGGCAAGCGGATCATCCGCCCCGCATACAAGGCCATCGCCAAGGAGCGTGCCTATGTGCCGCTGGACGATCGGGACTGAACCGGAGGAAGCCCATGAAAGCACGGCTGCTTGCAGCCTGCACGGCGGCGGTGACGCTGCTGTCCGGCTGCACCTTCAGCACCAGCATTGACGGACTGCTGTCCCCCCCGAAGCTCAGCGTGGAGCAGGAGCAGATCTATGAAGCACTTCGCCGGGCGGCAGGCAGCAACATCAGTCTGAAATATCCCAAGACCGGGGACTACCTGTCCGCTTTTATCGTCAGCGATATTGACGGAGACGGAGAGGATGAGGCTCTGGTATTTTACGAAAAAAACCTGCTGCAAAGCGAGGAGAACGCCCTGCGGCTCAATGTGCTGGATCAGATCAACGGCAGTTGGCGATCGGTGTATGATCTGGCGGCAGGGGGTGCCGAGGTGGAAAAGGTCATGATCTCCCGGCTGGGCAGCAACAGCCGCACCAACATCATCGTGGGCTACAGCATGGTGAACCGGGGGGAACGGGTGCTCAGCGTATACGACTACCGGGACGGGGCGCTGACGGAGACTCTGAACAGCAGCTACTCCCTGGCGGATGTATGCGACCTGGATCAGAACGGGGAAAACGAGCTGCTGATCGTCTGCGGGCAGACTGTGTCCCAGTCCGCCCGTGCCGTCACCTATGTGCTTGCCCGGGACGGCAGCTATTACGAATCCCGGACAGCACTGAACGAGGGCTTTACGGACTTTGCAAATCTTCTGTACGGAAATACGGCGGATGGGATCCCCTGTGTGTGGCTGGACGGCATGACCGGCTCCTCCACCATTCAGACCCAGGCGCTGACCATGCAGGAGGGGGTGCTCACCCTGGTATACACCGATGGGGACTCCGGCATCCGTACCAGCCGGCAAAGCGGGTATCTGACCTGTGACCTGGACGGGGACGGCATTGCGGAGATCCCGGTAAACACCCTGTTCCCCGGATATACGGACGCCACGGAAAGCGAGCAGATCCGGATGACAAGCTGGTACGAGTGCCGGGGCGGCAGCCTGATGCGCAAATGCTCCGGCTATTACAGTCCGGATCAGCAATTCTCCTTCGTCCTGCCCCGGCGGTGGGAGCGGAAGGTAACGGTCAAGCAGGATGCTCTGGCGGAGGAACTGGTGTTTTACAAGCTGGGCAGGAGCCTGGAGGACAGTACCCTGCCTCTGCTGCGGCTGTGCATCACCGACAGCGCCGACACCCTTCAGGATCGGCTGGACAACGGCTATGTCCTGCTTTGCTCCAAAAACGGACTCCGGTACCTGGCGCAGGTACCGGAAACGACGGATCCCCTGGGACTTACCGTCAGTGAAGCAATCCTGCTGTTTCACGCCTGATCACAATGCAGAAAGGAAGGAACCGGAACTTGAAACGAATTCTTGTATGCGAGGACGAGGATGTGATCCGTGATTTCGTGGTCATCAACCTCAAACGTGCCGGCTACGATGTAACCGACGTAAACTGCGGCGAAGAAGCCTTGAAAACCTTTGACGCAGAGCATGGAAACTTCGATATTGTGCTGCTGGACATTATGATGCCCGGCATCGACGGATTCACCGTCTGCAAGAAGCTGCGGGAGCGCAGCTCCACCCTGGGGATCATTATGCTCACCGCCAAGGCGCAGGAAATGGACAAGGTCAGCGGTCTGATGATCGGGGCGGACGATTACATCACCAAGCCCTTTTCCCCCTCGGAGCTGACCGCCCGGGTGGACGCCATTTACCGGCGGGTGTGCATGAGCTTCATCAAGAACGAGAACAACCCGGTGATCGAATCCGGCCCCTTCCTGCTGAACCTCAAGAGCCGCACCGTGTCCAAAAACGGCAAGCCGGTGGATCTGACCCAGGTGGAATACCAGATCCTGGAGTATTTTATGAACAACAAGAACACCGCCCTGGATCGCTCCAGCATTCTCAGTCACATCTGGGGAGACAGCTACTTCGGAGACGACAAGATCGTGGACGTGAACATCCGGCGGATCCGCATGAAGATCGAGGATGAGCCCTCCAACCCCCAGTACATCATCACCATCTGGGGCTACGGCTACAAGTGGAATGACGCCTGAGGGCGCTGCCGGGGGAATGTAACATGGCAAGGCAAACCATCACCAAGCGGTGGATCCTGAACAATCTGTGCGTGGTGCTGCTGGTGCTGCTGACGGTGGAGCTGGGGTTCATTTACGCCATCCAGAATTACTACTACGGCGGCGCACAGCAGTACCTGCTGTCGAAAATGAATGCGGTATCCGGCGTTCTGAGCCGGTATGCGGAGGACAGCCCCGCCAGCTTTTCCGCAGAGATCCGGAATACCCTGGAGAACTTCAGCGACAAGGACAAGATCGAGCTGATGGCCATTGACGTCCGGGGGCATGTGGTTCTGACCTCCTCCGGCTTCTCCCCGGACGAACGGGTCAGCATGCCGGACTATGATATGGCGATGGAGGGGGATCGGAACGCCTACAGCTACACGGTAGGCAGGCTCCGCAGCGGGGAGCATGTGATGGCGGTGACCTATCCCATTGAGGATCTGTCCGACGAGTACACCGCTGTGCGGATGGTCATCTCCCTGACGGAGATCGACGCCAACATCCTCACCTTTTCCGTTGCCATGACCCTGCTGTGCATCGGGGTGTTCCTGCTGCTTGCTCTGTCCGGCATGTACTTTATCCGCTCCATCGTGTTCCCCATCCGGCAGATCAGCGCCACGGCGGAAAAATTCGCAAAGGGGGATTTCTCCGTGCGGATCGCCGCCTCCGGCAAGGACGAGATCGGGGATCTCTGCACCGCCATCAACCATATGGCGGACGAGCTTTCCGCCACGGAGACCATGAAAAACGAGTTCATTTCCTCCGTATCCCACGAGCTGCGGACGCCGCTGACCGCCATCAAGGGCTGGGCGGAGACCCTGAACGCCGGAGGGGATATGGAAACCATGCACAAGGGCATTCGGGTCATCACCAACGAAACCGAGCGGCTTTCCCGGATGGTGGAGGAGCTTCTGGACTTTTCCCGGATGCAGAGCGGCCATTTCACCATGCAGATGGACAAAATGGACGTGCTGGCGGAGCTGGGAGAGGCGGTGCTCATCTACACGGAGCGTGCAAGACGGGAGCATATCGAAATTCTCTACAATGAGCCGGAGTTTCTGCCCATCGTATACGGGGACAAGAACCGGATCCGGCAGGTGTTTATCAATATCATCGACAACGCCATCAAATACTCCAACCCGGGGGGCAAGGTACAGATCACCGCCACCCAGAAGGACGAGGGGAAAACGGTGTGCATTGTGGTGGAGGATCAGGGGGTAGGCATCAAAGCCTCGGATCTTCCCAAGATCAAAACCAAATTCTACAAAGCCAACCACAGCCGCCGGGGATCCGGCATCGGGCTTGGAGTGGCGGACGAGATCATCCGGCAGCATGGGGGCAGGCTGGAGATCGCCAGTGCGGAGGGCGTGGGCACCACGGTGACCATTGACATTCCCGCCGCCGGGCATGGGAAAGCGTAAAAGGAGCAGCTATGGCAGAGGAAACAAAGGCGCAGAAGGCGCTGCACAAAAGCAAGATCGGCGGACAGGCGCTGATCGAAGGCGTGATGATGAAGGGCCCCCTGAAGGGAGCCATGGCGTGCCGCCTGCCGGACGGCACCATTGACGTAGAAATCTGGGAGGAGAAAAACGGAAAGAATCCCCCCTGGTACCGGCGTGTGCCCCTGGTGCGGGGCTGCGTCAACTTTGTGCTGTCCATGAAGGACGGATACCGGTGTCTGATGAAATCCGCCGAAAAGCAGGTGGAGGACGATGACGAGGAGGAGGAGCTGAACCGGTTTGAGCAATGGCTGACGGATCACCTGGGAGAGAAATTCATGAAGGCTCTGATGGTGGTCAGCGCATTGATCAGCACGGTGTTCGCCTTCCTGCTGTTTCTGTACCTGCCCAAGTGGGTGGTGGGTCTGATCGATCCTCTGACCGGCAACCACATTGTCCGGAGCATTGCGGAGGGCATTGTGAAAATTGCGGTATTTGTAGGATATATGGCGGTGACCTCCTGCATGAAGGACATCCGGCGTACATACGAATACCACGGAGCGGAGCATAAGACCATTGCCTGCTATGAGGCGCATCTGCCTCTGACAGTGGAGCATGTGAAAAAAATGACCCGGTTCCACCCCCGCTGCGGCACCAGCTTTATCTTTATCGTGCTGATCGTGGGGATCTTTGCGGCATGCTTCATTCCCGCCCGGTTCGTGGTGTGGCAGCGTGTGCTGTGCAGCCTGGGGATGCTGCCCCTGGTGGTGGGTATTTCCTATGAGTTCATCCGGCTTGCCGGCAGATACACCAATCCCTTTACCAGGATCCTGTCCGCACCGGGGCTGCAATTGCAGCGGATCACCACCCGGGAGCCGGATGACAAACAGATTGAAGTTGCCATCGCCGCCATCACCCCCTGCATCCCCCAGGATCTGGCGGACGATCAGTGGTAAGCCGCCGGGAAGCCCGGTTGGCACTCCGGCAGCAGCTCCGGAAGGGGGGGCTGGAAAGCCCGGACTTTGAGTCGGCGTGCCTGCTGGAGCATGTGCTGGGGGCATCCTGTCGGCTCATGACCCGGCAGCAGTTGGAGGAGCCTTTGACCGGGGAACAGGCTGCCGCTTTGCATGCTCTGACCCGGCGGCGGCTGGCAGGCGAGCCCTTGCAGTATCTGCTGGGGGAGTGGGAATTTTACGGGCTGCCCTTCCGGGTGGGTCCCGGCGTGCTGATCCCCCGGCAGGACACGGAGACCCTGGTGGAATGTGCGCTCCGGGCGGCAGAGGGCATGTCCGCCCCGAAGATCCTGGATCTTTGCGCCGGCAGCGGCTGCATCGGCATTGCCCTTGCCCACTGTCTGCCCCATGGCCGGGTCACAGCGGTGGAGCAGTCGGCGGATGCCCTCCGGTACCTGCAGGAGAATGCGGCGCTGAATCGTACGCCCCTGCATATCGTGAAGGGGGACGTGCTGGATCCGGCACTGGCAGAAAGCATCCGGGGAGTGGACGTGATCGTCAGCAATCCCCCCTATCTGACAGAGGCGGATCTTGCCGCCCTGCAAAAAGAGGTACAGTTTGAACCCAGAGCCGCCCTGGACGGGGGGCAGGACGGACTGCTGTTTTACCGGGAGCTCCCGGCACTGTGGCAGGAGAGCCTGAACCCGGGTGGCAGGCTGCTGTTTGAAATCGGCATGGGGCAGGAGGCGGCAGTCAGCAGCTTTCTGACCCATGCAGGGTATGAAAATATTGAGAGTTTCCCCGATCTTGCAGGGATCAGCCGTGTGGTAAGCGGCATGCGTCCTGCCGGGGCACGGAGGTAATACAATGGCAAAGGCAGAACTGAAAAAGAAGTCCGTGGCGGCGCCTGTGAAGCTCACCACCGCCGAGGAAAAGAAAAAGGCACTGGCAAGCGCCATCGCCCACATCGAGAAAATGTACGGCGCCGGGGCGGTCATGAAGCTGGGGCAGACCAAGGCGCTGAATGTGGACGCCATCCCCACCGGCTCCATGACCCTGGATCTGGCACTGGGCATCGGGGGAGTCCCCCGGGGCAGAATCGTGGAGCTGTACGGGCCGGAAAGCTCCGGTAAGACCACGGTGGCGCTGCACATCATTGCAGAGGCGCAGAAGCTGGGGGGCGAGGTAGCCTTCATCGACGTGGAGCACGCCCTGGATCCGGTGTATGCGGAAAAGCTGGGGGTCAACATCAACAACCTGCTGGTATCCCAGCCGGACAGCGGCGAGCAGGCACTGGAGATCGCAGAGGCACTGGTACGCTCCGGTGCCATTGACGTGATCGTACTGGACTCGGTGGCTGCCATGACCACCAAGGCGGAGATCGACGGGGATATGGGAGACAACCATGTGGGACAGCTTGCCCGGCTCATGTCCCAGGCCATGCGGAAGCTCACCTCCGTCATTGCAAAATCCAACTGCGTCGCCATTTTCATCAACCAGATCCGGGAGAAGATCGGCGTTATGTACGGCAATCCGGAAACCACCCCCGGCGGACGGGCACTGAAGTTCTACGCCTCCGTGCGGATGGAGGTGCGCAAGGCGGAAGCTATCAAGAACGGCTCCCAGATCATCGGCAACCGAACCCGGGTGAAGATCGTCAAGAACAAGGTGGCGCCCCCCTTCAAGGAATGCGAGTTCGACATTATGTTCGGACAGGGCATCTCCCGGGTGGGAGAGGTGCTGGATCTGGCGGTGGATCTGGATATCGTGAAGAAGGGCGGTTCCTGGTTCTCTTATAAGGATCAGAAGCTGGGACAGGGCCGTGACAAAGTGAAGGAGATCCTCGCCAATGATCCGGAGCTGATGAAGGAGATCGAGGCACAGATCCTGGAACAGAAGGATAAGCTGCTGCTGGTATCCAAAAAGTCCAAGAAGTCTGCTGACCTGAAAAAGGCGGCGGATGAGGCGCTGGCGGATACGGAGGATATTGTGGAGGATGCACCGGAGGAAGCGCCGGCAGATGCGGCAGAATCCTACGGGGCGGACATCAGTCCCCTGGTGAACGCAGAGGATGACTTTGAAGAATTCACGCCGGCTGAATAAGCAATATGAAAATTACCGATATTACGCCTTATAAGGGCAGCGTGCTGCAAATCGATCTGGAGGGTGCAGACCCCCTGTTCATCCACCGGGACATTGCGGCGGATTTTCACCTGGCGCCGGGGCTGGAGCTGCCGGAGGGGGCGGTGGAACAGATCCATATCGCCTCCCAGCGGCGGCGTGCCTATGAACGTGCCCTGTATCTGCTGGATGTGCGGGCATACGGCTTTGCGGAGCTGTTTGAAAAGCTGGAGCAGAACTATGAGGAGGACGTTTGCTACCATGTCCTCCGGCGGCTGGTCAGGCTGGGGATGATCAACGACCGGCGGTATGCCGCCTCCCTGGCGGAAAAGTATGTAACGATAAAGCACTACGGGCTGTACCGGGCGAAGCAGGAAATGCGCCGGAAGGGGCTGGACGATGAACTGATCGACGAAGCCCTGGCGGATTACGAGGAGGAAACCGATGCCCAACTGGCAGCCCTGCTGGAGCGAAAATATGCCGCAGACCTTCAGGATCCCACGGATCAGAAGCGGATCAACCGGGTGAAGGCGGCACTGGTGCGGCGGGGGTATGGCTATGACGCCATCCGCTGCGCTTTGGAAGACTATTTTTCGGAATAATCACGGCAATCCCCAGGGTGTGGATTGCCCGAGCAAAGGAGACAACAAGCATGTCCATTAAAGTGGGAATGGTATCCCTTGGCTGTGCCAAGAATCTGGTGGATTCGGAGCGTATGCTCCATCTGATCCGGCAGCGGGGCTATGAACTGGTCACCGAGCCGGGGGATGCGGACGTGGTGGTGGTAAACACCTGCGGCTTTATCCAGTCCGCCAAGGAGGAAGCAATCGACACGATCCTGGAGCTGTGCCAGCTAAAGGCGGAGGGCTCCATCCGGAAGATCATTATGACCGGATGTCTGGCAGAGCGCTACCGGCAGGAGGCAGCGGACGAATTCCCGGAGGTGGACGCTGTAATAGGCATCGGGGATCAGGGGCAGATCATTGACGTGATCGACCATGTGCTTGCCAACGAGCGGATGGTGCATTTCTGCTCCAAGCTGGATGTGCCCATGTCCGGCAGACGGGTGCTGTCCACCCTGCCCTTCTTTGCGTATCTGAAAATCGCAGAGGGCTGCAACAACTGCTGTACCTACTGCGCCATCCCCATGATCCGGGGCGGCTTCCGCTCCGTGCCCATGGAGGATGTGCTGGAGGAGGCCAGGTGGCTGACGGAGCATGGGGTCACGGAGCTGACCGTCATTGCCCAGGATACCACCCGGTACGGGGAGGATCTGTACGGGGAAAGCCGCCTGCCGGAGCTGCTGGAGCAGCTATGCCGGATCCAGGGCATCCGCTGGATCCGGGTGCTGTACTGCTATCCGGAGCGGATCACTGATAAGCTGCTGGAGGTCATGGCACGGGAGGAAAAGCTGGTCAAGTATCTGGATATCCCCATCCAGCACTGCAACGGGGACATTCTCCGGCGCATGAACCGGCAGGGGGATGCAGGCACCCTGGCAGCCCTGCTGAACAAGATCCGGCAGATGATCCCGGATATCACCCTGCGAACCACGCTGATTACCGGCTTCCCCGGAGAAACGGAAGCCCAGTTCACGGAGCTTGCAGAATTTATCCAGGCGCAGCGGTTCGATCGGCTGGGCTGCTTTGCCTACTCCCAGGAGGAGGGCACCAGGGCGGCGGAATTTCCGGATCAGGTGCCGGAGGATGTGCGGCAGCACCGGGCGGACATTCTCATGGAGCAGCAGCAGCTGATCGTGGAGGAAAAGAACAACGCCAGACTGGGGCAGGTATGCACCGCCGTCATCGAGGGCTACGACCGGTGGGCGGAATGCTGGTTCGGACGCACGGCGGCGGATGCGCCGGACATTGACGGCAAGGTCTTTATCCGCAGCGAGACCCCGCTGCATATCGGGGACTACGTTACCGTCCGGCTGGACGAGGTGCTGGATTACGATTTTGTGGGAGAGGTGGTCACGGATGAATCTGCCCAATAAGCTGACCCTGATGCGGGTACTGCTGATTCCGGTATTCCTGGTGTTTTTCCTGATCCCCGGCATCCCCTGTCACTACCTGCTGGCGATGATCGTGTTCATTGCCGCCTCCATCACGGACGCTCTGGACGGGCATCTTGCCCGGAAGCACAATCTGGTCACCAATTTCGGCAAATTCCTGGATCCCCTGGCGGACAAGGTGCTGGTGATGACCGCCCTGGCGTGCTTCGTGGACAATCAGATGATCGGGGTGATCCCCTTTCTCATTATCATGATGCGGGAGTTTATGGTATCCGGGCTGCGGCTGGTTGCCGCCAACAGCGGCACGGTGATCGCCGCCGGCTTCTGGGGCAAGCTGAAAACCGCCTTCACCATGGTGACCATCATCGCCATTCTGGTGTATCTGAGCTTTTCCGGAGACTTCAACAGCTTCTCCCTTGCCTGTGCGGACACCATTGACCGGGTGTGCGGCTGGATCCTCACCGGTCTGGTATGGATCAGTGCCGGTCTGACGGTGATCTCCGGATGGATCTACCTGCGGGGCTACTGGAAGTTCATCGACCCGGAGGCGTAAGGGAACGGCTGCACGGGGGTTGACAAAATCCCCGGATTTGCGTATAATAAAATAGAAAGGCGTAACAGCAAGAGTAGCCTGCGGTGGGTTGCAGCAGAGAGTGCCCGGATGCTGAAAAGGGCATGCAACAGCCATTGGTGAAGTGCGGCTGCCAGCCGGAGGTGGGAACAGCTTGCGCCCAGTATCGCCTCCCGTATTCCTGCGTTAAAGGGCTTGAGTCAGAAATCAGAGTGGAACCGCGACTTTTCGCCTCTGGATGCTTCGGCATCCGGGGGCGTTTTTGATGATAGGAGGCTGCCAATTGTTCAAACGACTGCGGGAGGATATTGCGCTGATCAAGGAACGGGATCCGGCGGCACGGAGTGCCTTTGAGATCATCCTGACCTATTCCGGGCTCCATGCGGTACACAGCTACCGCCGTGCCCACTGGTTCTACCAGCACAAGTGCTTTACCATCGCCCGGATCATTTCCCAGATGAGCCGCTTCTTTACCGGCATTGAGATCCATCCGGGGGCGAAGATCGGCAAGGGGCTGTTCATCGACCACGGCATGGGGGTGGTGATCGGGGAGACCACGGAAATCGGGGACAACTGCCTGATCTACCAGGGGGTCACCCTGGGAGGCACCGGCAAGGACAAGGGCAAGCGGCACCCTACCCTGGGCAACAACGTGATCGTTGGCTCCGGGGCAAAGGTGCTGGGCCCCTTTTATGTGGGGGACAACGCCAAGATCGCTGCCGGGGCGGTGGTGCTGGAGGAAGTCCCGCCGGACTGTACCGCCGTGGGCGTGCCCGCACGGGTGGTGCGCCGGAACGGGCAGCGTGTGTGTCCGGATCTTGACCAGATCCACATCCCGGATCCGGTGGCACAGGAGCTTTGCCGGCTCACCATGCGGATCGAAAAGCTGGAAGAAATGCTGTCGGTACAGCCGGACAGCCAGGAAAAGGAGAATGAGGAATATGTACCTGTACAACACCATGAGTCGTAAAAAGGAGGAGCTTCTCCCCCAACAGGGCAAGCAGGTGAACATCTACGCCTGCGGCCCCACCGTATACAACTTTATCCACATCGGCAACGCCAGACCCATCTGTGCCTTTGACGTGCTGCGCCGGTATCTGACCTGGCGGGGCTATACGGTCAAGTATGTGCAGAATTTCACCGACGTGGACGACAAGATCATCAAGCGTGCCAACGAGGAGGGCAGTTCCGCCGCACAGGTGGCGGAGAAGTATATCGCCGAGTACAAGACCGATGCCCACGGGCTGAACGTGATGGACGCAGACGTACACCCCCAGGTCACCACCTGCATGCAGGACATCATTGACTTTGTAAAGGCACTGGTGGACTCCGGTCATGCCTATGAGGCGGACGGAGATGTATACTTCCGCACTGCCAGCTTCCCGGAATACGGCAAGCTGTCCAAGAATTCCATGGAGGATTTACAGGCAGGCGCCCGGATCGGGGTGGATGAACGGAAGGAAAGCGCTCTGGATTTCGCCGTATGGAAGGCGGCAAAGCCCGGGGAGCCCTACTGGGACTCCCCCTGGGGCAAGGGTCGCCCCGGCTGGCACATTGAGTGCTCCGCCATGAGCCGGAAGTATCTGGGGGATACCCTGGATATCCACTGCGGCGGACAGGATCTGATCTTCCCTCACCACGAAAACGAGATCGCACAGAGCGAATCCGTCACCGGCAAGCCCCTTGCCAACCTGTGGATGCACAACGGCTATATCAACGTGGACAACAAGAAAATGTCCAAGTCCCTGGGGAATTTCTTCACCGCCCGGGAGGTCGCAGAGAAGTACGGCTATGAAGTGGTTCGCTACATGATGGTACAGGCACATTATCGCAGCCCCATCAACTACTGCGTGGAGCTGCTGGACGCATGCAAGGCATCCCTGGAGCGGCTGTACACCTGCCGGGATACCCTGGATCGTGCCATTGCCAATGCGCCTGCCGGAGCAGCGGATCCGGAGTCCCTGGCACTGTTTGACCAGAGAAAGCAGGCGTTCATCACCGCCATGGACGATGACCTGAACACGGCGGACGGGGTGTCCGTGCTGTTTGACCTGGTGCGGGATCTGAACACCCGGAGCAATGACCCTGCCACCACGAAGGATACCCTCACTGCCGGCGCCAAGCTGTTCGATGAGCTGACCGGGGTGCTGGGACTGCTGTACAACCGGAAGCAGGGGAATGAGATTCCGGCACAGGTGCAGGAGCTGGTGGATGCCCGGACAGCTGCACGGAAGGCAAAGGATTTTGCCGAGGCTGACCGGCTCCGGGACAAGATCGCTGCCCTGGGGTATGCGGTCAAGGAAACACGCCAGGGCGTGGAAATCACCAGGCTGTAAGGGAAAGGGACGTTTATGAAAAGAGCAACCACCGGCAGGATCCTGAAAATCGGCCTGCTGATCTCCCTGATCTCCGCCACGGTGTGTACCAGCCTGTACGCCTGTATGTCCATGAACGGCTACACCTCTACGGTGGATCTGTCAAAGGTGGATCTGGTACAGCTGGAGGAGCCGGAGCCGGAGGATCCGGTGGCGGTGATCCGCACCAGCATGGGGGATATCTCCGTGCGGCTGTTCCCGGAGGAAGCACCCAATGCGGTGAAAAACTTTGAGGAGCTTGCCAACGCCGGATTCTACGATGACACCTATGTGTTCCAGCTGGAACCCAAGGTATATTTCGCCGCCGGCAGCAAGACCCCGGACGGAGAGCTGGGGGACGCCTACCAGGAGGAGCATGAATCCATCGAACGGGAGATCTCCGACAATCTGTGGCCCTTCCGGGGGGCACTGTGCGCATTGACCACCAAATCCGACACGGGCTTCTGGAAGATGTTCCTGGACAAGGTGAAATACTACAACGGCAGTCGGTTCATTCTGGTGGACTCCATTGAATTTACCGACGACCTCATCAAGGAGATGTACGGGGACAATCCGGACAACAAGGTGGCGAGAGCCTTTGAGCAGCTAGGGGGCGTGCCCAACTACTCCCAGCAGATGACCGTTTTTGGTCAGACCTATGCAGGCTTTGATGTGCTGGACGCCATTACGGAAGCAGCCACCACCGGGGAGGAGAACCACAAGACCCCGGCAGAGGAGATCCGGATCCGGACGGTGGAGATCACCACCTATGAAAAAGCGCCTGCCCCGGTCACCACCGGCACGGACGCACCGGGCAGTACCACTGCCACAACAACTACAACCGCCGCAGAATAACAGAACCGCCCGACTCCGGATACCGGAATCGGGCGGTTTTTTGCGTGGTGCGATGGGGATGCTGTCTCAATACACCGGGTGCATGACCTTGTCCCGGTACTCCGCCCGCTTGGCGTCGTTGAGCACATCCAGGGTCTTGACCAGATAATCCGTGGCACGGTACACATGCTGAAACCGGGGCCGAAAGTAATACTTCAGATCCACAAATTCACCGTCCAGCCGGATGTCCACCCCACAGATCTCCTTGTCCGGATACTTTTCTCTGCCGTAAGCAATGTATGCGTCAATTTCCGGCTCGGACAGATCCCCGTTGATGACATGTACTTCAATCATGACCGTACCCTCCTTTTCTTGATGGTATTATTATAGCACATTGGACGAAAAGATGCAAGGTGTTTGTGTAAATTTTATAAATTCTTCATGATTTTCGTTGGTTTCTTGTGGATTCCTCCAGACAGCCCTGCTTCTCTTATCCGCAGAAGATCCGGATGGCTTCCCGGGCAAAGCTTGCGGTGCCCTTGCCCCCCGCCTTGTCAATGTTCCCGGTGAATGCGCCGCCTGCCCCGTACATCTCCCCCAGGGAGCCCAGGATCTCCCGTGTACAGGTATAGTAATGCTCCGAAATATACCCCTGCAAACGCTGTACCAGAGCCTGGGGGGCTTCGGCGCCCGGATCCTGATCCCGGCATGTCCCAAATTCCCGGAAAATATCCATCAATCCCTGTGCAAGTCCCTGCTCCGTTTCCTTGGAGCGACCCTTGCTTTTTTCGGAGAATTCCTGGTAAGCCGCCGTATCCTGCCACTGTTCCTTTGCCTGTTTTGCATAAGCATCCAGCTTCGCTGTGTCAAACGCTGTAAAATCCATATTCCTACCTCCAGTCGATTGTAATCCACGGGCGAAGGTGATCAAATGATCCAGGTGCTCCCGCTTCAGGGTCAGCAGCCGGATCTGCTGCTGCAATGCCAGCTCCCGGTCAAAATCCGGGCTTTGCAGGATCCTTCGGATCTCCTTCAGAGAGAACTCCAGTTCCCGGAACAGCAGAATTTGCTGCAAATGCTCCAGCGCCCCTTCGTCATACAACCGATAGCCGGCTTCGGAGTATGCGGTGGGGGGCAGCAGTCCGATCCTGTCGTAATATTGCAGGGTACGGATGCTGACACCGGTGCGCTGACTAACCTGGTGAACCGTCATCATAAAACCACCTCCATTGCTAGTATAAACTATAACGCTGCGTCAGAGTCAAGCCCTTTTTCAAATTTTTCGATATGCTTTGTGCCGTGCCGCCCTATGCCGCATCCGGAGTCGCTTCTGCCTGCCGCTTCGCCATGCGGCACCAGCTATAGAACCCGTACAGATCGTTCACCAGGAACATGACAAAGCACACCACCACTGACAGGTAGGATGGATCCTGCCGGGCGGCAAGAGTCCACAGCACGATCAGTACGGCATCATTTGCCCCATAAGCCAGAGCGAACCAGGGGCTGCGCCGGAAGGTCAGGTACACCGCCAGAAAGCTGGTGGTGACGGAGATCGTGCTGGGCAGCAGGTTGGCGGTGTGGAAATACCGGAGAATGAAGTAGAACAGCAGCGTCACCGCCCCGGTCAGCAGAAGCATGCAGAGCACCTCGTTCCGGGTGATCTGATTCACCTGCACCTGTGACCGATTCCCCTGGTAAGGATGCCGCAGCCAGGAGATCAGGGCGAACACCGCCATGGAGGCGCTCATGCCCAGGTAGGTAATCATTTCCCCGTAGTAGGCAAAGGAGTAGGAGATGGCGCCGTACAGCAGGCTGAACAGGATAATGAGCGCCTGCCCTGCCGGATTGCCCTTTGCGTTGAAGATCAGGGAGGTGACCCCGATCAGGGAGGCGGCAAGGGTCATCCAGCTTTCCCGGTCGAATGCCAGGAACGCCAGCAGAATGCCGCACACGGAGCCGCCCCACAGGAGCCACTCCCCCTTGGAGAAATACGCTGCGATGGATTGCTTCATAGACTTCCCTCCAAAAAAATAAGCACCCCGGCACATCTTCCAAGACCTAACGATGTGCGGGAATGCTGTACTACCCGGTGGCAGTTTGTATATGCTATCTTCACTGTGCTCATTATAACAGAAACCAACTGAAAAATCAAGGAGACTGTCCGAAAAATAAGAAAACTAGGCGTAGAAAA